>Ga0209376_1002620_pt1 | contig 16916 bp, 17 predicted proteins | sample GraSoiAngelo_134_FD_185891 | JGI IMG/M metagenome (GOLD analysis project Ga0209376, IMG submission 185891) | Grasslands soil microbial communities from the Angelo Coastal Reserve, California, USA - 14_0929_05_30cm (SPAdes) (version 2) | ecosystem: Environmental > Terrestrial > Soil > Grasslands ... | reverse complement strand
CGCTCGAATTCCGCCGGGGAAATCTTGAGACCGAATTCCTCCTCGATTCTTATCATCAACTCCACCGTCTTGATAGAATCCAAGAGCTGGCATTCGTAAAGAGGTAGCTCGAGGTTGGCGAGGACCTCATCGGTTTCGGCAACCGACGCCACCAGTTGCAACACTTTTTCGTGAAAGCCGGCATTCATAACGGATAAATAGCGTGCAGCATTGCGATCATGCGGATCGGGCAATAGACGATCGACAATCAATCAACTCCGTGGGACGCGTCCATGAAAAAAATCGTCAAGAGCACGATTGTAAAAAAGCCAGCCCTCCTGCGTTAGATGCGTATGCTTAGCGTCAAGAAACGCCGGATCCTCGTCGTGGTCCTCGAACTCGATGAGCGTAAAATTGTATCGCCGTGCCAGGGCGCGCATTTTTTCGTAATAATTCTGGCGCGCCAACCGAGAATATCCCTGCTTATCATAAAAGCGTCCGTCCAGCGGCATGCTGAGAAGGAGTGGCCGGGCGTGAACTTTGGCCAGAGCGCGCAATAGCAATTCTACGTCAGCCCATTCAGGTGCCGTATTCATGCGGTTACGAAACCGGGAATCAAAACGACCAGGCGCCATTGATTCAACGTTCACAGGCGCATTTTCGACCTTGGCTTGTGCGTAAATTTTGGGTTCGCTCGCTTTTGTGATCGGCGTCGGCCGATCCGGCCTTTGCCGCTGCAGTGCGGGAGCAGGCTTCGTTGCGTACAGGATATGAACGACCGCCGAGAAGTGGTCCTGCAACTCCAGGCCCGCCGTGTATATTTTTCCTAACGGCAGGATCGCGCAGAAAATCAGCCGGTCGAACCAATTCCCGGAGGAGAGTCGCCTTAGCGCAAACTCGAGCAAAGGACTCCTTTCGAGCGTGCCTGGAAACTGCAGCATGCGTGAAGCAATATCTCGCTTCAGCTCGACATCGACGGTTTTGCCGAACGTCAGTTCGCATGCCGTCAATAACGAGAAATTACCTTCGTACCAATCAACTCTCGTAGCGGGCATCAGAAACCACGCAGGTGAAATCGATACCGCAAGCCTTCTGCCGCGCAGGTCCGATCCGAGAGCTGCGATCTTTTGCAAAATGATTAACGACGTCGCACCAACGGTGCCGACTGGCGAAACTTGAAACCCTGTGGGCGCATTTTGAAAGAATTTGTTCGCCCTATTCGGGACTCCAATTATTAGCTCCGAGCTACCGTAAAGCGGCAAGACGCTGTTCTCACGCGCAGCTGTCCGTTGAAAGACCATCCCCTGATTTTTGAGCTGAAACTGTTGCGGCGCAGTCCACGCCAGGGTGCGTCGTTCAAGGCGAATCGCGACCAGCCGGCCAGCAAACAAAATCGTCGCAGCGACGCCGACGGCGATAACGGCTGAAAATAAATGTGGTGTGCTGGTTCTGGTGGAGCCCATGATGACTCCAGAGTATGCCTGCCCGCTAAAGGCCCGCATGTAAGTCAAAGTATAAAGATTGTGTAGGATATTACCCTACACAAACCTGAATCGGGACAGGCCTCCAACAATCGCAGCAGGCTGTCGCTCTGATCAGCTCCGGGGGACACGCCCATGAAAGAAATCATCCAAGGCGCGGTTGTAATAGATCCAGCCTTTTACAGTGAGGTGACTCTTGTGAAGGTAAAGGAAAGCCGGATCTTCGTCATGGTCCGTGAATTCGACTAATGGAAAATGATATTGTTGTGTAAGCGCGCGAAGTCTCTTGTAATAGCTTTCGCGAGCGTAACGCGATACGCCTGTCCGGTCGTAGAACTGTCCATCGTACGGCATGCTCAACAGGAGCGGTCGTGCGTGAACGCTCGCCAGCGTGCGCAATAGCAATTCGAGATCTCTCCATCCCGCCCCCGCTTCGAGGTTAGTTCCGAACGCACGGTCACGACTACCTGTGACTGCTTGCTTGGCTACGTTCGAGGATGTGTTGGTCCTATCCTCGTCAGCGGGTTTTAGGACGCTTGCTTTTACAAGGAGCTTTGACCAATCGATGATCTCTGGATCTTGTCGTGGAGCAGGCTTGATCTTGTGTTGAATGTAAGCCAGCGCCGCGAAATGATCTTGCAACTCCAGCACCGCGTTCTGCACTTTTCCCATTGGCCAGAGCGCACAAAAAATGAGGCGATCAAGCCGTCGGCCGGATGCAAGCCGCCTCAACGCGAATTCCAGTAAGGGACTTTTCTCCACGATGCTCGAACATTCCAGCATGCGCGAAGCGATCTGCCGCTTTAGTTCGAAATCGAGGACGGTGTCAAACACCATTTCACTCGCCGCCATTAGCGAAAAATTTCCCTCGTAGGCCTTCCGTCCAGCAGCGTGAACGGTCAAATTCGGTGAAAGTGAGATGGCAAGCTTTTTACCACGCAAGGCCGACCCGAGGGCCCCGAATTTTTGCAAAATGATCAACGGAGGCATGCCTCCAGCGCCGACAGGCGAAACCTGGAAACCTGTTGGCGCAGTGCGAAAGAAAATTTGCGCCCTCTCAGGCACTGGAACGGCGGTTAATTCCGAGCTGCCATAAAGCGGCAATACGTTCTGCGCATGCGCAGCGACACGTTGAAAGGCTAAGCCTTGGTTTTTGAGCGGGAACAACTCGGGAGCCGTCGACAGAATGGTGGTGTGTTCGAGATGGACCGCTACAATTTCTGCGCTAAACAAAACCGCCGCTGCTAAACCGGAAGCGATCAGTCCTGAAAACAAATGTGGCGTGCCTTGCCTGGCGCGGGCACATGACATGATGTTGCGAAGCTATTCTCGCGGCCTGAAGCTGCAATTGAATTTCATGTAGGACGCAGCCCTGCGGTCGCGAGAGCCGTTTGGAACCACGGACGCTAACCACGACGACCGCAATGCCGTGTGGTTTTATTTGGATTTGCAGACTCGAGGCTCGATACTCAAATCTCGTCTAATTTTTTGTATTTCCGCGACATTTGTTTGCGAGCCGGGAGACCGTGCATTGAACCTTCGTTACAAATGCCTCTGTCAGCTCGTCAGTAGGCGTTGAAATTCACAGCTGCGGCGACTTAGGGACTGCGGAGAAGTTTCGCTTCAGATTCTGTGAATAAGATAACGTAATTCACCTTTGTGAGCTGCTGTTGACTCAGTTTGTTCTTACCTTCGAGCCAAATCTGGAGCGAATGATCATTCCAGACCAGAGAGGCGATAAAGAGGGGCGTCCATTCGTTTTTGAAGGGGAAAGAGCTTTTTAGCAGAATATTGCTGCCTGACGCTGGTTGAAGATTCAATGAGCGAAATCTTTCGATTGCCTGAACCGTTCTTTGCCCGAATTCCAATATACCCGCAGCACGACCAAGCCGTTGATTTTCCCACTGGGTAGCGATTGCGATGCCCAATATCACAAGAGTCATTGCGCATGCTCGAAATTTTCGCGGCGCCAGTTTGGCGGCGCAAGCAGCTATAGCGGCTCCAATGGCTGCTCCAATCGCCGCACCCCGCGGCCGGTGACCCACTGCAGCACCGATAACCGTGCCGATTGTTGCGCCAAATCCGACGCTTTGGCCCAGTGATGTTGAGTATTTTAAAACCAGAAGGATTAGATCTGAGACAACTTTTGCAAAGATAATTGCCCACCCAAAGAGGAGAAGGTAAAGACACGCGCCGCTTCGAATCGGGCGAAGAAACGCGATCGGGAGAGGAACCAAGACAACCCAGAACGCCATAAGCAGGAGGGTGCGATCCCGTCGCATAAAAGCATAGAAAAACACGCCGGCCCACAGGAGCAGCAGTGCCACTACCGGAATTGGACCGTGATGGAACCGTAACTCATTAACAAATTGTGCGTTAGATTCTAAGAACGTGTGCCATGAATATTGAGGTCTGTATACCTCAGCCTCCACTAGCGGCCCACTACCATGCGTCTTGCCGTAGATGTAAATCGCCGCTAGCACACCGGCGACCAAAGGAGGTATCGCGGAACGCGAGTTCTGGCGAACGAATAGTTTCCAGTCACCCAGACTAGGCCATTTCAGAACCTCATATATTAGAGCTATAACTGGCAAGGTAACTGCCATCTCTTTGGCATTCAGCGCGAAAATGTACAGCAGCAGAAACACTGTTATCTGTAACGACCGCAGATTAGCTCGTTGTTCGCGGACATGAATGTAGTACGCCAATGCCGTAAAATAGAATAATCCGCACAGAGCGTCATAGATCATAGAACCGCGGAACACTAGATTGGCCAGGTCAGCATGGTAAGAAACAATAATCGTTCCAAGAAAAGCCACCGAGCGCGAGGTCGTGAGAAGCCGAGAGAGCCAATAGATGATCGGGATTGACGCAGCAACAATGCCCACTTGAACGATTCGATAAGGTTCCGGGTTAAGGCCAAAAAAGTCGTAGAGCGGTAGATAATAGAGCGCACCTGCGGGACGATAAAAATTTGACCAGAAGCATACATTCGCCCAAAGACATCTTAGAATTCCTGGGTGCCAGTAAAAGTACAGGTTCATCGGCTCGTCCGCACCAAAACCTCCTCTTAAGGATGGAAGAGCAAAGTGAAGAAAATATCCGATGAGTGCTGTTACACAGGCAAGATCGATCAGACTCTCTCTAGAATGTCGGCTTATCGAAACGAAAAAGTTGTATATTTTAGAGAAGACTGAACTCTCTGAAGGATTGCGTGATTTTCGAAGCATTTCGGCAGTCCTCATCCAGTCAAATCTTTTTGTGTCATCGATGAAAGGAGAAAGGAATGGTCATTTTGACAGGTTAGATTTGGGCGCGCCGAATGGTGGGCGCAAGTCTGCCAGTCTTCTTTCTTCTAAGCTTAAGGTAGCTGCTGTCCATTCCTCGGAGATTCGAGTGGCTTGTTTTTCAACGGCGGGTCCCGGGAGTTCCATGCCGCGCGGAAATGGCAATCGCAGAAATTCGAAAACGCGTTCCGCGGCAGCGCGGCGAGACGCCACAACCTTTTCATAAAGAAAAGGGCGCCCCGCTGGAGGCAACCAATCTTGAAAACAAATGTGGCAGGTCATGCGCGGCGCGGACACGTATCATGCTGCCGCGACGTTATTCCCATGACTTACCGCTGCAATGGAATTTCATGTAGGACGCGGCCATTCGGACGCCAACCAGACGGGGGGCATTCCCGATCTCGTTTTATTTGGATTTCCGGACTCGAGGATCGATACTCAAATCTCCTTTAATATTGGGTCTATGTCGTCCTCTTCACTTTGGCAGCGTTTTCAGCACTATTTTTTGTATTACCGCGACCCCGGCTTCTCTCTCGACATCAGTCGGATGAAATTCCCGGATGATTTCTTCGAAAAAATGCGGCCGAAGATCGACAACGCGTTTGCAGCCATGCGAGCGCTGGAAGCCGGGGCAATTGCTAATCCTACCGAGAAGCGAATGGTTGGGCATTATTGGCTCCGGAATCCCGCCTTGGCGCCGACTCCGGAAATTCGCACCGAGATCGAAGAGACTGTTAAGCGGATCAAGACATTCGTGGCGGATATTCGCGGCGGAAAAATCACGGCTGAAAATGGAAAACCTTTTAAGCACGTGTTGCTCATTGGCATCGGCGGTTCGGCGCTCGGGCCGCAATTCGTCTCGGACGCGCTTGGATCACGGCGTGATCCGACAGACATCCTGTTTTTCGACAATACCGATCCGGACGGGTTCGACCGCATCTTCGAGAAGCTGGGTAATGAACTCGTGCAGACACTCGTCGTGGTGGTTTCAAAATCTGGCGGAACAAAGGAAACACGAAACGGAATGCTCGAGGCCGAACTAAAATTCAAAGAAAACGGGCTGCAATTTAACAAGCACGCGGTGGCTGTGACCGGCGTGGGTAGCGATCTGGACAAGTACGCTGAAAAGAACGGTTGGCTCGCCCGATTCCCAATGCACGATTGGATTGGCGGGCGAACCTCGGTGATGAGCGCGGTCGGGCTTTTGCCGATGGCCCTTCAGGGGTTTGACATTGATGATTTCCTGGGAGGCGCATCGGCAATGGATGAGCGCACTCGTACAAAGGATGTGACCCAAAATGCCGCGATGCTTCTGGCTCTCATGTGGTATTACGCCGGCAACGGCAAAGGCGAAAAAGATATGGTGATCCTTCCCTACAAGGATCGGCTGGCATTGTTTGCGAAATATCTGCAACAGCTAGTGATGGAATCGCTCGGAAAAGAAAAGGATCTCGACGGCAAGGTCGTGCATCAGGGCATTGCTGTTTACGGCAACAAGGGATCGACCGACCAGCACGCTTATGTCCAGCAGTTGCGTGACGGTGTCTTGAATTTTTTCGTCACTTTTATTGAGGTTGACAAGGATCGGCGCAGCCGACCGATCGAAATCGAAGACGGAGTCTCAAGTGGGGACTACCTTCATGGCTTTCTGCGAGGTACCCGAAGCGCGCTCTACGAAAGCGGACGCGAATCAATCACCATGAGCATTCCTGAGGCGAACGCATTTAATATCGGCGCATTGATCGCGCTTTATGAGCGCGCGGTGGGCTTTTACGGCTCGCTGGTTAACATCAACGCTTATGATCAACCGGGCGTCGAAGCCGGTAAGATGGCGGCGACAAGATTGCTGGAACTTCAAAAACAAGTACGCGTGAAACTAACCGATGGGTCCGGAAAAACGGCCGAGGAAATTGCGCGTTCCATCGACGCTGACCCGGAAGACGTGTTTCACGTGCTGCGACATTTGGTGAGCAACGATCGGCATATCCGAGTTTCGCAGGGCGACGAACCGGCGGACGATCAATTTTCGTGCACTGAGTAGAATGCTGCACACTAAGCCAGAATATGGCGGAGCCGTCTTTCGAAGATCGACCTGATGTTTCAAACGTTGCCTGGAGCGACGTCGTTCATTTCATTCGCCAACTCAGTCACGATCTGCGCAACCATCTAAATGCGATCGAACTGCAGTCCGCTTATATCAGCGAGCTGGAGCGAGATGATGAAATCAAGGGCGAAATCAAGCGCTTGCGTGAAATGATCTCTGGACTGACCTCGACTTTGCAATCGCTTTCCAACGCAGTTAGTGCGGTGAAACCGAACCTGATTTCGTACCCGGCTACGGATTTCATGGAAGATCTGCGTGAGAAAATCAACCGCGACTTCGCCGGGGAAACTGCGGAAATCAATTGGAACGTTCAGCTCGGCGACGCGATGCTAAGTATTGATCCTCAGCTTTTGCAGGAAACGTTTATCGAACTTTTTGCCAATGCCCTTCGGCACAATCGTAGCAACGGCGTGCTTGTTGCAACCGCCAAGATAGATAATAAGCGGTTCCTCTTTATGCTCGAGGAGCCGAAAGACCGATTCGACTTGCCCACCGACAATTGGGCCCGTGAACCGCTTCATAAAATCAGCCAGGGCCATTACGGTCTTGGTCTGAATCGAGTCCGAGCTATCGTAGAGGCCCACGGCGGCGAACTGTATGCCCAACATGATCCCGAACATTCCACGCTCATTACGCGACTCAGCCTTCCCTTGGAAGGTGAGAGACGGATCTCAGGCTGCTAGCCTGACTCGGCATCCAATTGCATGGTCGCGCATACTACGGGCCAGCGCAGATCGGCTGACATGAAAACTGGGAACCATCGCGTCCTGATCATCGATGACGAGCGCCCGGTGCTCATGACGCTCGAGGCGTTGCTAAAGCGGCATGGTTATCACGTGGACACAGCACCCACGGCTTCCCAAGGACTCAAGTTAATCAGGTCCAAATCTCCCACGCTCATTTTGCTCGATCTTCAATTGCCCGACGCGGACGGATTAGAGACGCTCGATCGAATCAAAACCGAAGTTCCCCAGATACAGGTTATAATTTTGACGGCGCACGACTCCTTGCACAATGCCATCGAGTCAATTAAACGAGGCGCTTATCATTTTATCAGCAAGCCGTACGCGGCTGAGGAGCTGCTCAGCCTCGTGGAGAAAGCATTGGAAAAACAGTTCCTCTTGCGAGAAGCCGAAGAACTTCGAGAAAAGACTGAGCAACTTGAGCGGCGTCTGGAGGTGGCGGAGGCGCGGCCCACTCTCATTTTCAAGAGCAAGCCGATGCAGGAAATCGACGAATTGATCAATGCAATGGCGCCATCAGACGCCAATGCTCTCATTATCGGTGAGAGCGGCGTGGGCAAGGAAGTAATCGCCAATGCTATTCACGCGCGGAGCCGGCGCGCAGAAAAGCCAATGGTAAAGCTCAATTGTGCGGCGTTTCCCCAAACAATGATTGAAGGAGAGCTCTTCGGCTATGTGAAAGGTGCGTTCACCGGCGCGATGCAAGATTTCCCGGGAATGATCGCGGCAGCCGATAGCGGTACGCTTTTTCTCGACGAAATATCCGATATGCCGGCGGAACTGCAGACGCGCTTTTTGCGCGTGCTGCAAGAGCGCGAGTACCGGCCCCTTGGAAGCACACAAACGCTGAAAGCCGATTTCCGGGCGATTGCGTCGAGCAACCGGCCAGTCGCTCAAGCCCTCTCGGAAAACCGGCTGCGTTCCGATTTGTACTACCGGCTAAACACGTTTCAAATCGAAGTGCCGCCACTTCGAAAACGGAAACAGGACATCCCACTGCTGATCGCCGCGTTCGTGAAACAGTTTGCTCAGCAGCTCGGCAAACCGGAGCCAGACATTTCGCCAGAAGCGTTTCAAAAACTACTGGATTACTCGTGGCCAGGAAACGTTCGCGAACTGCAAAACGCGATTGAATATGCCGTGGTACTAGCGCGACAAGGCGTGGTCGGCGTGAAAGAGCTGCCAACCGAAATACAGTTGCCTCCCGCTCTGCAACAAGCAGAGATCGCCGGGCTACCGCGGGCCGGCGTGCAGACTCTCGACGACGTCGAGCGAACCGCGATCATTCAGGCGCTTGCAGAATGCCACGGCAACAAGAAAAAAGCAGCGGAACTTCTCGGTATCCAGCGCCCCACGCTCTATAACAAGATGAAGCGCTACGCGATCGAGTTGTAAGATTCCGGATGTCGGCCCTCATTCAGTAGCCTTCTGCGAAGACGGATCGTTCGTTATGATCACTTCCAACGTTATCTCCTGGAACGCCAGCTGATCGTGGATCAGTCCAAGAAACTCGAGAGCGCGCGCATCGGGCATTTGTCCGCAACGCAACTCGATCCGCGCTGGCTTGCCAACCAATTCCGGATGCACCTCTGCCAATTCGCCGTCGAGCAGGAATGAAACGTAAGCGTTAAAGCGTTCCTGTAACGCGAGCAATTCTTCGTCAGAGTTATCCCACTCGTTAGGCTCGTTCATCAGGAGAACGAGCTCACCCGTCTTCGGGTTCTCCGCGATCACATCGATAACGCCGGTGCGATCTTTGATTTTTGATGTTTGATGTTTGATGTCCATTCAGATGACTCGGCGTTGGACGTTCGGCGGTCGCCAATCGATGTTCAAGACGTAAAAAAACAAATGACCAATGATCTGACAGCTCAGGAGGTTCGACAGCTCCTAAAACTGGAGCCGCACGCCACGTGCGGATTTGTGCGTGTGACATTTATCAGCAAACAACGAATTGCACCCGGTGGGCTCCCGCCACCGTTCATTGATGGTCGGCCAGCCGGCTCCGCGCTCTATTTCATGGTCACACCGGATGCGCCTGTACGCCTGCATCGGATCCGCAACGATCAGCTTTATCACCGTTATTTAGGTGATCCGATCGAAGTTCTAATGCTGCACGAAAATGGAACAAGCAAGCGCGCCATAGTCGGTCCGGATCTCCGCGCGGGTCAATGCGTGCAGCTTTTGATCCCCGGCAACACCTTCCACACCGCGCGCGTCATCGGAGATCGCCGCTGGTTCCTCGGCGCGAGCACCGAATGGCCAGGAGTAGAACGAGGTTGACGTAGAAATCGGTGACGTCGAAGCGCTCGCAGCAAGATATCCAGACGTGGCGGACGATCTGCGCGCTTTCCAACAAGGTAGGGACGATTGACCTCAATCGCCTTCGGGCGAACCTTGATGTCGCCGTGGCAAAAACAAAACGCGCAGGTCGACTGACGCTTCTCGGACGCAGTGCAGCGAGATTGCCCGCCTCGCCTGCCGAAGCGCGCCTAGAGACTTTCCCGAATCCTGCGCCTCGGCGCAATTATCGGATTCACTTTGAAACGGACGATTTCACTTCGCTTTGTCCAGTCACAGGCCAACCAGATTTCGCCAGGATCGATATCGACTACGTGCCTGACCGTCTCTGTGTCGAAAGCAAGTCGCTCAAGTTTTATCTTGCCTCGTATCACAATGAGCGCGCCTTCAATGAAGCGGTAACAAACCGCATTTTGGACGATTTCGTCAACGCATGCGCGCCACGCGAGGCAATCGTGACAGCGCAATTCTCCGCCCGCGGCGGAATCGCGCTGACCGTCCGCGCGGAATACCCGGACAATCGCGAGGTTGTCGTGGACGGTCGATGAAATGGTAGGGCGCGACGAATGATCCGACGTCTTCACCTAAACTTTGGGTTTTCGAGCGCCCGATAAAATGAAATCCGCAGTGGTCCTGTTGAGCGGTGGAATTGATTCAACAACCACGCTAGCCATTGCGCTTGCCGACGGGTACGACGCATATGCGCTGTCCTTCGATTACGGTCAGCGTCACCAGATCGAAACGCAGGCTGCTCGGCGCGTCGCCCAGTCGTTAGGCGCGAAAAAGCATCGCGTTGCAAAGATCGACCTGCGCGTCTTTGGCGGTTCGGCGCTGACCGGCGAGATCGATGTGCCGAAACAGCGCTCGAAAACAGAAATCGCAGACGGCATTCCGGTCACCTACGTCCCTGCGCGTAACACCATTTTTCTGGCTTACGCGCTCGCCTGGGCGGAAGTGATTCAAGCCGCTGACATTTTTCTCGGTGTAAATGCAATCGATTACAGCGGCTACCCCGATTGCCGTCCGGAATTCATCGAAGCGTTCCAGACGCTCGCCAACATTGGAACTAAAGCCGGCCTGGAAGGCGGACGCTTTCAGATTCACACCCCGCTGATCAAGTTTTCCAAAGCCGAAATCATTCGCCAAGCCTTCGAACTCGGTGTCGATCTTTCGCTTACCCACAGTTGTTATGATCCATCGCCGGAAGGTTTCGCCTGCGGCGAATGCGATTCCTGTCTCCTGCGGCTCAAAGGCTTTCGCGAAGCCGGGATGAAAGATCCGATTCGCTACGTGAAATAGGCATTCTTGTCATGTCGAGCGAAGCGAAACATCTCTGGCTGTCGGGCTCGGTGATTGTAGAAAGGAATGACTGAGATTCTTCGCTTTGCTCAGAATGACAACCTGCAGGGAACCTAACGGCAACGGTGCTCCAAAAATTGAACGGAAAAAGCTGCGCAACATTCGATGAAGCCCCTTTTTAGAATTTTTGAACTCTCCAAAAACGAACAGCGCGTCGTTCTCATCGTAATGTTTGTTTTGATCACGGTCGTTTTCGTCGGATACGAACGCCGATTGCATAGCGTTCACCTTCGCCCTCCGGCCCCGCCGGAGGCCAAAACAACTCCAAGTCCCGTCCAAACCGAGGGGGCGCAGTAGAGTCTATTCTTCAACGAGATCGGGAATTCGACCGTAGCCGACAAAGACCGGACTGATTTTGGCGTCGCCGCTGTTTGGTGGCGGCGGAATTTTGAAATCGAAAACGCTGACGCCCCAACGTTGTTTGCCATCGTAAGTACGACCGTCGCTTGAGCCGATCATGACCCGTTTTTTGGTACGTTTTTCGCGGCCCAAATAAATCATGGTATGCGTGACCGGGGGGTCGCGATCGATGTTGTAAGTGCCACTCCAAAAGAGCAAATCGCCTGGCTTAAGCGCATCGAACTCGAAAGAATCTTCGTGGCGGCTCAAAACGGCATTGAAATCTCCAGCTTTGCGCACCCAGACGTATTGCTGGCTCGAATCGCGCGGAACATCTTTGAACCCGTTTTCGGTCAGAAGATAGTAAATAAAGCCCGAGCAATCCATGCCGCCGTTGGCAGGATCGGCCGAGCCGTATGTGTAACCCAGATTTTGTTTTGTTAGCGCAAGTCCGGCGTCAAGAATCTGGCGCACTTTCGGGGCGTAACCGTCGTAGCCTGCAATCTCGTCAGGCGAAAGAGTTACGTTGGGCGCGCCTTTTTTTTCCGCACCGGGACGCGGCGACCGGGAAGGGCTTGGAGTTTCGGTTGGGCTTGGGACCGGGCTTTCTTCGGGTGTAGCTGTTGGCGTCGGAGATTTCTTTTTGTGTTTTCGTTTTGTCTCCGACGTTGGGCTGGGAGACGGAGTTGGCGAAACCTTTTTCCGTTTTGGCGAAGCTGTCGGCGACGGGCTGGGCGTCGCTTTCTTCGGAGAGCGTTTCCGATGTTTGCGGGGGGCCGGCGTAGGTGTAGCAAAAATCTTTTTGATCTTTGTGCCTAACGAGTCTTCGGCAGCATTCGCCGCGTGGAAAGTCCCAAATGAAATCGCGGCGATTAGAAGCCCGCGAAATATTGGTTGGGAGACCGCCAAAATTGTAGGGCGTTTCTGTGAAACGGCGTCAGCCCCGGCGTCTGACACAGACGCCCTACAATTCGCGTTCTGGTTTCTGATCGGATGAATTTTAGTCGCGGAAAACAATCAGTGAGCGAGCTCCTGAAGGATTGCTTTGTTGAGGCGAATGCCGCCCTCGAAATTTTCGAGAGGAAAATTTTCATTAGGCGAATGTGCGCGGCAATCGGCCAGCGCGAGTCCCATGAGCAGCGTTTCGATGCCCAGGATGCCACGGAACTGTGAGACGATGGGGATACTGCCGCCTTCGCGAATGAGCGCGGGGTCGTGATCGAATGCGTTACGCAATGCGCGTTGCGCGGCTTCGCCGAGGGGTGAATGCGGGTCGGTAAGATACCAGGGACCGCTATGTCCGTCGGTAATTTCCATTGTAACGCCTTTGGGCAGATTTTTTCGTAAATGCGCTCTTGCTAGCTTGAGAATTTCGTCGCCTTCCTGTTCCGGAACCAGACGGAAAGTCAGTTTCGCCATCGCATGACTGGCGATGACTGTCTTTGTCCCTTGCCCCTGATATCCTCCGCCGATTCCATTGATTTCGGCTGTTGGTCTAGCCCAGATGCGCTCGAGCGAATTGTAACCGGCTTCGCCGAAAAGTTCGGGGACTCCTGTTTCCTTCAGGATCAGTTTGTCGCCATCGACTGGAAGTTTGCGCCACGCTTCGCGCTCCCAATTCTCCAGCGACTTAACCCGATCATAGAATCCCGAGATTGCCACGCGACCTTCCCGATCGTGAAGTGTGGCGAGCATTTGCGCCAGCGCCGTGATTGGATTTTGGACGGCGCCTCCAAAAATGCCGGAATGCAAGTCCATCTTCGGCCCAGTGACCTTGATCTCAAGGGCGGTCACCCCGCGCAGGCCGTAACTCAACGTCGGCACACCTTTCTCAATCATTCCGGTGTCGGAGACGACCGCGACGTCGCTCTTCAGTGCCTCGCGATTTTCGTTGAGAAAAGAGCCCAGGTTCCCGCTGCCGATTTCTTCTTCACCTTCGATCACGAGATGCAAATTCACAGGCAAATCGCGATCTTGTTCCATCGTCTCCTGAATTCCGAGTATGTGCGCAAGAATTTGTCCTTTGTTGTCTGTTGCGCCGCGCGCAAAGACATATCCGTTCTTGAGAACAGGTTCGAACGGCGGCGAATCCCAGAGCTCCAGAGGATCGGGCGGTTGCACGTCGTAATGCCCGTAGATCAAAACGGTGCGACGTCCGGGCTGATGTTTGTTGCGTGCCCAGACAATGGGATGACCGCGCGTAGGAACAAGCTGTGTCTCCAGACCAATGCCGGTGAGTCTTTTCACGAGCCAGTGCGCGCATTCCGCCACCCGTTCCGCGTACTGGTCGTCAGTCGAAATGCTTGGAAAGCGCAGGAAAGAATAAAAATCTTCGAGGTAATTTTCACGCATGGCCACAAGCTAATCGGTTTTCACAGTTTGCCTACGCTTTCCGTCGAACCTGGCTGCGGACGAGATAAACGACTGAAGCAACAGCCAGCACAACTCCAGTGACGACAAATTCGCGAGCAGTCGCATGGACGAGGATCCAAAGAATCGCAACGATTGCCAGGGCAGGCACAATGTTCATCCCGGGAAAATTGAATGGCTGAGCGCCATCGGCTCGCACATCGCGTTGCACCAAGACCCAGCACGCGGCGCAGCAAAGCAGATACATTAACAACACCGCGACGTTCGAAAGCACCGCCAATTTTTCAAACGTCCCGCTAATCGACAGCAAAAAGGCGAGCGTCGCATAAGTAATGATCGCGACGTCCGGCGACCGATAGCGCGGATGAACGTGCGCGAAAAACTGCGGTAACGCGCCATCCCGTCCGAAAGCAAAGATCATGCGTGGTGAACTAAGGATGTCGCTGGTCACAAATCCAAAGGCCGAGATGGTGGCTCCAGCCAGAAGGATTGTGCGGCCTAAATTGCCGAGAAATTTCGCCGCTGATTCTGCGAGGGGCGCGTCAGGATGATTCCCAAGATCGGCGCCGAGTGTCCCCTGCCCTACGATTTGGATCAGGATGTAGATGACCGTTGTAATGACAAGCGCGAGATAGGCAGAGCGCGGAACAGTGCGCGCCGGATTCTTCACTTCACCGCTCGGAATCAATGCCACTTCGATTCCGACGAAAGCAAAAATCAAAAGAATAACGGCATCGCCTAACGACTTGCTACCGGGCCAGCCGCTCCAGGCAAGGTTCGGCGGCTGAATAAAAAATATTCCGACGCAAACGAACAGCAGCAGGGGCAGAAGCTTCGCCACCGTGATCACGGTCACCGCACCGGCGCCTTCGCGCACCCCGCGGATGTTAATGAGCACAAGCGAACCGTAAACGGCGATCATGACCATAATGCGCATCACCGGGCTGCCGAGGAATGGAACGACGAGCGCAACCGAATTCGCGAGCACGTTCACGACGCCAGCAACCGCGCCGAGCGCCGTTAGAAAATAAAGTACGCCGGCGAGAAAGCCGACGTAACGACCAAACGCGACTTCGACATATGCGTAAAGACCGCCGGTCAACGACACTCGACTACCAGCGATCGCGAAACAAGTGACGAACAACACCATCGCAACCGCACAACAAACAAATGCAAGTGGCGCAGCGGGCCCCAAACCTCTCGCGACTGTCGCTGGGATCACAAAAATCCCTGCACCGATGGTCGAGCTAACAATATTTGCAGTGAGAGCCGGAATCCCAATTCCGCGGACTAACTGATGATCGACACGCTCCGCTTGTTCGATCGACAGCGTCGCTTCTTCGGCCATTGGGGGATCCTGCGTGATTCAGTTGTCCAAGGCAAGAGTGCGAGGTAAGCTTCGCGACCCAAGAGGGCGTTTTTCGATGGCGGGTAATTGCAACGTGGCATGTGCGGAGGGACACCTCTCTCTGGCAAAGAAGAGGGTCAGGATCGTCCCCAAGAGGCAGCAACTTGTCCCAATCCCCCAACTTAATGCTCTCCCCTTATCCCAAGGGAGCGGGGCAAAGCGCAAGCGTCTGCATCAGTTCGATTTCACCCGACCGAGCCCGCAACCCCCAACATCCTGTGGCTGGCTAGGAGCGAAAGCCCTTCAAATTGTGTGTTTTTCGCTTGTCACCCTTACACGCCTGCTGTATTGACCTCCTCAGGTCCGAGGTTTGGCCTACCATGCATTTACAATCGCTCGAACTGTTCGGCTTCAAATCGTTCGCCGACAAAACGGTTCTTAACTTTCACGAAGGCGTCACTGCTATTGTTGGCCCGAACGGTTGCGGAAAGTCGAACGTGCTCGACGCCGTTCGCTGGGTACTTGGCGAGCAATCTGCAAAATCTTTGCGCGGTGATGAGATGGCGGATGTGATTTTCAATGGCAGTGAGACGCGCAAGCCTATTGGCTTCGCCGAGGTCTCTCTGACCTTCACCGATTGCGCTGAAGAACTCGGTATCGACTGGCACGACGTTCGCGTAACGCGTCGTGTCTATCGCGATGGCAATTCCGAGTACCTGCTCAACAAAACCTCGTGCCGGCTTCGCGATATTCAAAGTCTCTTCGCCGACACCGGCATTGCGCGCTCCGCATACTCAATGATGGAACAGGGCAAGATCGACATGGTCCTGAGTTCGCGCCCTGAGGATCGACGCGCAGTGTTTGAGGAGGCAGCCGGGGTCACAAAATACAAGACGCAGAAACGCGAGGCGCTGCGCAAGCTGGAAGCGACCGATGCAAATCTCCTGCGCATTGGCGACATCATTAAGGAAGTAAAACGTCAAATCGGTTCGTTGCAGCGCCAGGCGGGCAAAGCAAGGCGTTACCAGGCATTGCACGACGATCTTCGCGTCCTTGATACGCATTATTCGCGCAAGCAACTCGAGGTGCTCGAAACGGATCTCGCCCATTGCCAGGCTGAAATTGCGCGCCTCGGCGAATCAGAAGATCTCGCTCGCGCCAAAATCGAAACGGACGAAAACGAGTTGGCCGAGCAGCGCAACGATTTGGAAGAAATCGATGCCCGAATTGCGGGCAGCCGCAGTGAACTCCAGCATCTTGAGAGCGAAATTAATGCGCATCGAAATCGAATCCAATTCAATCGGCAGCGGGCCGAGGAACTGAACGAACTGATCGAACGTTCCCGAAACGATATTGCTGTTGCCGAAACTAAACGCGAGCGGCAAGGCAAAGAAATTCAAGAGGCGAACGCGCTGATTGAAAAGACGAGCGAGGCTCTGCAGAGCAAAGAAACGGAGCTAAATCAACTTACGGGACGACTCTCGGACCTTCGCACCGAGAGAAGCGAGCATGAATCGAAACTCGAGACGCTGGAAAAAGCAGCGTCAGAAATCGAGAGCCGAATCGCCGACCTGGAGGATGAGATTTCCGGACTTAAAATTCGCC
>Ga0209376_1002619_pt1 | contig 16922 bp, 18 predicted proteins | sample GraSoiAngelo_134_FD_185891 | JGI IMG/M metagenome (GOLD analysis project Ga0209376, IMG submission 185891) | Grasslands soil microbial communities from the Angelo Coastal Reserve, California, USA - 14_0929_05_30cm (SPAdes) (version 2) | ecosystem: Environmental > Terrestrial > Soil > Grasslands ... | reverse complement strand
AAAAACAAGTATAAGCTCGTCGAGCGGTTGTAGCCGAGATTCGGCCGATGCCCATCCGCATGAAGGTGTATCACCAGGGGAAAGAGACCCTCGTTGCCGCCGCAGATGCGGACCTGATTGGCAAGACGTTCCGCGAGGGCAAGTTCAAGATCGAGGTCGGCAAGTTCTACGAGGGCGACGTCGTCACCGAGGAACGATTCGTCTCCGAACTCCGCCTCGCGACGATCGGGAACTTCGTCGGAAAGGAGACGATCGACGTGGCGAAGGAGGCGGGTTTCGTCGCGGACGACGGGATCCTCTGGATCAACGGCGTGCCCCACGCGCAGTTCGTCTTGATGATTTAACGGCGGGCGTTCGCGAAGGTTCGTCGGTCTCGGGCTGCGCCTTTCGCCACCGCCTCCAGACGCGCTTCGCGTGTTTCTTCAGCAAGAGGGCGTACTGGCCCATCAGCGTGTGGCTCACGATCCCGAAGAGGATTCCTAGCCCGGTCAGTGAAGTCGTGTACGGGATGATCGCGGTGAGCGGTGTGCCGGTCACCAAGAGGGCCTGAGCCAGTCGGCTGACGAGGCCGATCAGGCTGACCCCGATCCCCAGGCCGACCAAGAAACGACCTCGGCCCACCCGGCCCCAGGAGAAGTGGAGGCCACCGAGGAGGACGAAGACCCCGCCGAAATAGGTCGTGAAGCCAAGGATGATCAGGGCCACGATGAGGAGGAGGAAGCCGAAATTGTTTAAGGCACCCGACTGCACGATATACTTCTCGTAGACGCTCGGGATGTCCTGGTTTACCAGTTCCCCCGCGAGAAGGAACGCGGACGACAACACGGCGAGCGCAACGGCGTCGCGGTGGCGGATCTGCCGCATGCGCCACCACGAACGGGGCTTCGCCTTCGCCATCGACCAGAGCGACGCGCCGACGGATACTTATGGCCTTCTCCTCCCGTATCGGGCCCGATGTCGCCACGCCAGTTCTTAAGTAGCGCCGTGCCGTTCGAAACGGCCAAGATGTTTTGCGTCGAGTGCGGAGCCGAAGGGCCGACGTATCAGGGCCTCTGCGCCCGGGACTTCCTGAAGAAACATCCCGTCGTGGCACCACCGGAGGTCCTCGACATCGAACGATGCACGTCCTGCGGCTCCTTCCGCCTGAAATCGGGCTGGTCCAAGGTCGACCGCGAGCTCGCCCTCACGGGACTCCTTCGCGAGACGATCCCGAAGCTGGCCCCATGGGAACGCGTCACGTTCACGCACGTCGCCCGCGAGGAGGACGCGAACAACCTCTCGCTGACGGTGAAGGCGCTCGGGCGGTTCGAGGACCTGCAGTCCGTCCAAGACTTCCGAGTCCGCGTGCGGATCAAGCCCTCTCTCTGCGATTCGTGCCAGAAGCAGCGGGGCCGGTACTTCGAGGGCACCTTGCAGGTCCGCGGAGACGGCCGCGAACTCACGCCGCAGGAAATGCGCGGCGTGCGAACGTTCGTAATCGCCCGCGTGGACCGGGCCGGGGATCCGGCGGCCTTCGTCTCGCGGATCGAGGAGGTCCACGGCGGCCTCGACTTCTACCTGAGCACGAACGCACTCGGCAAGGCGCTCGCCCGCGAGCTCTCGGAGTCGTTCGGCGGGAGCGTGTCCTCGTCCCCGAAGCTGTTCGGCCAGAAGGAGGGCCGCGAAGTGTACCGTGTGACGTCCCTCGTCCGCCTCGGCCCGTTCCACATCGGCGACGTGGTGCGATACAAGGAATCCCTCGCGGAGGTGACGTCGGTCCGGCCGTTCGTCATCCTGAGGGACCTGGCGAGCGGCGAGTCGCGGCGCTTCAAGCCGAAAGACGTCCGGAGCGCGAAGCGCGTCGACGCGGAGCGGTTCGAGGCAAAGATCGAACACCTGGAGTCCGGCCAGATGGTCGCGGTCCATCCGGAGTCCGAGGAGGCGCGGCCCGTCCGCCCTCCGCCGAAAGCACGGACCGCGCACGCGGTCGTCGTGTGGACCCGGGACGCGGCGTACTTGTCGCTCCTCCCGCCGGAGAGTTCGAAGCCTTAAAGGGCGCGGCGACTTTGTCCACGCAATGAAGGTAGCCCTGGGCTGTCGGGCCCTGGACGACCTCCTGGGCGGGGGAGTCGAGGACGGTTGCATCACGCTCCTGCACGGGGAGGCGGGGAGCGGCAAGACGAACTTCTGCTTGCAGCTCGCCCGGAACGTCGTCCGCGCGGGTCACAAGGTGATCTACATCGACACGGAGGGCGTGTCCCTCGACCGCCTCCAGCAGATTTGCGGCGACGACTTCGACGTCGTCGCGAAGAACATCCTGTTCTCAGAGCCGTACAGCTTCGAGGAACAAGAGAAGCGAATCGAGGAGGCCGTCAAGCTGGCCGACGGCAATCCCAACGTGGGACTGATCGTGATCGACAGCATCACGATGCACTATCGTCTCACGATGCGGGACGAGACCCGCCGGGACGAACGGTACGGTCTGACACGACAGATTGCGAAGCTGCTGCGCGCGTCTCGGGTCCGCGGCATCCCCGTCGTCGTCACGTCGCAGGTGTACACGGACATCGAGACGGGTGCGTACATGCCGCTCGGCGGCCACATGCTCAGTCACAACGCGAAGACGATCGTGCGGTTCGAGCGGACCGGGGTGAGCACCCGTGCCGCGGTCCTCGTCAAGCATCGCCACCGAGAGGAAGGCGCGAGGGCCAACTTCCGGATCACCGCCCATGGGCTCGAGGACTAGCGCACGCGAGTCCGTTGTGCATCGAGGAGGGCTTCGAGAAGCTGGCGAGCTTCGGGGTCTTTCTTCGGAAGTCGATCGAGGGCTCGCCGCGCTTCGACGAGATGATCGGCGATGCGCGCCTCCATCGTCGGAAGGACGTTGTCTCGGAACAGATTCCGCACGCTTCGAATGTCGTTCTTCGTCGTGCGGGGACCGCGTCCGTACGCGCGGAGGAAGGCCGTGCGATCCTTGGTCGCGAGTCGCTGCAGGGCGAGGACGAACAGCCGAGTTCGCTTCCCCTGGCGGATGTCCCCTTCCGCGGAGCCGCCGATTCGGGACTCGACGACGCCGGCGCCGAGGAGGTCGTCGCGGTCCTGGAACGCGATCGCGAAATTCCGCGCGAACGCTTCGAGCGCGGCGCGGTCTTCGGGCGATGCGCGGGCCGCAATCGCTGCGGTCGCCGCCGCACCGAGGTAGAGGCGGGCCGTCTTAGCCCCGCTCATCCGGACGTAGTCGGCCTCGGGGATTCGGTCCGCGTGCTCGAAATCGATGTCGAGGCCTTGGCCATCGCTGAGGACGAGATCGACCTGAGTCAGTTCCGTAAGGAGCTCGAGCCGGACGGAGGCGTCGAGATCCGTGGCCCCTTCAATCGCTCGCTCCGCGAGGGACCGGATCCGCAGCGCGTCGAGGATGGCCTGCGACACGCCGTATCGATGGCGCTGGGTCCGAAAGACCACCGCGGGGCGGTCGGCCCCGGCGCCGCGATACAACTTCGCGTTCGTGGCCCATGCGCTGGCCAGGGTCCGCCTCCGGACGTCCTCATCCATGATGTCGTCGAGGAACAATGTATAGAGATGGTACCACTCGAGCCACGTCGCCGCCCGTTCGAGGCCGTGGGACGGTGGCTCCCCGGTCAGCAGTTGATATCCGGCGAGGGCGAGGGCGTACCGGTACCGCTTCCCCGCCTTGAAGAGTCGCGAGTTGTCCCGCATCGTCCGGCTGGACGGGAACGTACCGGCCGGATGTTCCGCCACGAACTCCTCCCAGATCGCCTGGATGTGCGCGTTCGATCGATCCCGGTACGGTTTCAGGAAGGATTCGAGTCGGTCCTCCGCAGACGAGGACGCGAGGGCCGACATCGCTCACGCCTCTCCGGCCTCGAGCCAACTCGCGGTCGGAGGACTCACGATGACGGGACGCTCCTGCAACGCCTCGATCGACGTCGAACCGGTGAGGAACATCGCCGCTTTCAATTCCTCGACGACCGCGCGCAGCTCCTGGACCGCGGCGTCCGCGGACACTCTCGCGGCCTCGAGCATCGGCTTCGCCATCCCCGCCATCGTGGCGCCGAGGGCGATCCCTTTCGCGACGTCGAGACCGCTTCGCACGCCGCCTGTGGCGACGAGTGGCAAGCCGACGTCCGCCAGAAGAATCGATGCCGGCGTCGGAATCCCCCAATTCCAGAACGTGGCGCCGAGGCGCTCTTTCAGGCTGGCGGCCTCTTTCCGCGCACGGTAGTGCTCGACCGCGGAGAACGAGGTGCCCCCGAGCCCGCCGACGTCGATCGCGCGGGCGCCGGCCGCTTTGAGTTTCTGCGCCGTCTCACGGGAGATGCCAGCCCCGGTCTCCTTCGCCATCAATGGGAACTTGGAGGCCAACATCTTGATCGCCGCGAGGCAGCCCTTCGCGCGCCGATCGCCCTCCGGCTGGACGACCTCTTGCAGGAAATTCAAGTGGATGATGATCGCGTCCGCGTCGATCATGTCGATCGCCTTGCGTGCGTCGGCGACGCCGTACGCGCGCTTGCCTTCTTGCGGGACGAGCTGCGGCGCCCCGAGGTTCGCGAAGACGAGCGGGACGCCGTAGTCCTTGACGACGGCGTACGTGGGCTCGAGCTCCGGTTTCTCCAGCGCCGCGCGTTGCGAGCCGACGCCCATCGCGACGCCGACTTCGGCGGCCGCCTTGGCGAGGTTTCCGTTAATCTCCTTCCCCATGCCGAAGCCACCCGTCATCGAGGAGATGATCAGGGGCGCCTCGAGGCGCTTGCCGAAGAACTTTACGCTCACGTCGACGTCGTCGAGGTCGATTTCTGGGAGGGCGGTGTGGACGAGCCGCACATCATTCCAGTAGTTGTACTCCGCGGAGACGTTCTCCTGGAGGATGATGTTGACATGTTCCGCCTTGCGCTGCTCCGTCTTGGAGGGCTCGGCCATCTCACGGACCTCGGACGACCCGGGTGCCGACGACTCGCCGGCCCCGGAGGGCATCCCGGACACGGTTCTTTACGTTACCGTTGACGATGAGACACTCGCCCGCGTGGCCCGCGATCTCGAACATGCGACGGACCTTGCCCTCGATGCTCCCTGTGACGTCCGTCCGCGACGCGGTCGAAAACTCGATTCGATCGAGGTCCTCCGGTCGTGCCTCCTCGAGCAGGGACGCATCGTTGCGCCGCTTCGGATCCGCGGTGAACAGGCCGTCGACATCGGTCGCAAAGATTGCGCGTTCCGGACGGAACGCCCGGGCGAGCTCGAGCATCATCACGTCGCCGGAACAGACGGCGATGCCGCGGTGCCGGTCTCGGACGATGTCCCCAAACGTCACGGGCGTGAAGCCCATCGAGGAAAATTCCAGGAATGGTGTGAGATCCGCCGTCGCGACGGTCTCGCCGTTGAGGGTCAGGACGGCCGACGGAGGGATCGGGATCGCCGCGATGCCGACGTGGAGGAGCGCGTTCACAACGAGTCCATCGAGATCCTTCACATCTTGCTGAACACGCGACGCCGCGATCCGCTTCGTGACCGAGACGCCTCCTTGGTTCAGCTTGTGTCGGTGGGCGAGGATGTGTCCGAAGGAACCGGCCCCATGGACGACGACCAGGGATTGCCGGACGGCCGCAAGCTCGGACGCGAGCCGCCGGATCGCCGCACGCCGTGCGGTCCGGAGGCGTGTCTTGTCGGTTAACACGCTGCCGCCGAGTTTCACGAGGAGCATCGCAACGCGGGCGACGCGCCGCGCCGCTCTTAACGTTTGCCGCGAGACGATCGCATCGGGGAAGGGTTAAATAGCGCTCGCCACTTCGAGCGCCTCCCGAGATGACGCGCAAGCCCGGAAGCATGTACCGTGAAATCCGCGGCCAGGCGTACGCCCGCAAAGAGTACATGGGCGGCGTTCCGCAAATCCGGATTAGCCAGTTCGACATCGGAGACCCGCGGACGAAGTTCCCGGTGAAGATTCATCTCGTCGCCGCGGAAGCGTGCCAGATTCGTCACATCGCCCTCGAGGCCGCCCGGATCTCCGCGAACCGATACATCGCGAAGAAAGCGGGGAACGCGTACCACCTCAAGCTCCGCCTGTACCCGCACAATGTCCTCCGCGAGAACAAGATCGCCACCGGGGCCGGCGCGGATCGCATCTCGGAAGGCATGCGCGCCGCGTTCGGGGCGCCCGTGGGCACGGCGGCGCGGGTGAAACCGGGCACGAAGGTGTTCACGATTTCGACGACGGAGGACCACGTGGACGACGCGAAAGAAGCCCTGCGGAAGGGTGGCGTGAAGTTGCCGACGCCGTGGCGGCTCGAGATCGAACGGGAGAAGAAGAAGGCATAGACGAGAGGGCGCGGCGACCCGCTCTCCTCGGTCTTCGGAATCCGGACGACGAACAGCTTTTTCTCATAGCGGGTTTCTTGAGGAGTGACGATGGACGAGATCAATCGCCTTCTTGAGGTCATCCGAGGCCGCAACGCAAAGACGGTCGGCCTGCAATTCCCCGTCGGTTTGCGGACAGCGGCCGTGGACCTGGCGCGCGAAATCGAATCGAAGGCGGGCGTCACGTGCCTCGTCTCGGCCGACCCGTCGTTCGGCGCGTGCGATGTCGCCGAGATGCCCGTCGACCTCATCGTCCACCTGGGCCACGCCCCGATGCCCCACCTCCGGTACAACCGCGTCTTCTTCTACGATCTGCCCGGCGCCCCGCTGGCCTCGATGGCTTTCGTCGACGCGGCGGAGCCGATGCTGCCGAAGCGAGTCGCGCTCCTGACGACGACGCAGTTCCGCCACTGGCTTCCCGACATCCAGCAGCATCTGGAGAAGAAAGGCCATGTCGTCGAGATCGGCGAGCCCGACCGGCGGGTCGCGTATGCGGGTCAACTCCTCGGTTGCGACTATCACACGGCGACGATCGTGGAGAAGGACGTCGACGGTTACCTCTACATCGGCACGGGAGACTTCCACCCGCTCGGCGTCGCGATCCTCGTCGACAAGCCGGTCATCATCGCGGACCCCGAACGCGGGACCGCGCGGGATCTCCGGGAGGTGCGAGACCGCGTGCTCCGACAGCGACACGCCGCGATCGTTCGCGCCCACGATGCCCGCGTCTTTGGGATCATCGTCTCGAAGAAGATCGGCCAGGCGCGGATCGAGCTGGCGGCGGAGTTGAAGGCCCTCGCCGAGAAACACGGGAAGCAGGCGAATCTGTTCCTCATGGACCTCGTCGCTCCGGAGCTGCTCCAGGGATACCGCGTGGATGCGTGGGTCAACACGGCGTGTCCGCGGATCGCGATCGAGGACATTCTTCAGTACAAGCAGCCGATGCTCACGCCGCAGGAGTTCGAGATCGTGCTCGGGGAGCGGACCTGGGACGACTACGTATTCGACGAGATCCGGGCTTAGCCACCCATCACCCGAATACCTACCATTGTTCGACGGAGTCGGATTTCGCCGCCACCGAGGCGGCCGGTCTACGATGACCCGCGAATCGTCGCCAGCGACGCCGACCGGAGACGCTGCAGCTCGGCGACCGCTCGTTCGTAATATCCTTCGCAACGCCGGGCCGCTTCCGAGATCGAGCGCGCGGACCTCGCGGGTCCGATGTACTCCTTGACCTGCACCCGGGATCGACCTTTGGTCTCGTAGTGCCAGAAGTACAGATACGCTTGCCTGCGGACTGTATGACGGTACACGCCACATCCAACTTGCATAGACCTTTTCATGTTGTTATGGTTATTTAACTATAACGACCAGATCTGCGAAAGGGGACGAAAAGGGCTTAGCCGGGGAGAGTTCTCGCTTGGTGGGATGGAGCCGCCGAAGCCGGAAGGGATGCCGCGGAGAAGGCGCCGGGTCATCCTGGTAATCGCGGTTTCGGCGATCGTCGTCGGGGCCGGATTCCTGGTCTGGGAGGTGTTCGTCCGGCCTCGATCCCTTGCAGAGGTCTACGGCTTCGACCACTGGAGTCCGGGAAGTTCTGTCGCCGTCGTGGGGACGATCATGGGCATCGAGCGGCAGAACACGAGCTATGGGCCCGAGGTGAATCTCGAACTCGATGGCGGGCCCGGCTGCGCGGGCGGGCCGAGCGTTGCCGGCGACCCGACCGCGACGTACGCGATCGGCGCCCGATTCCAGACAACCCTCCACTTTCAACGATACACGATCAACGGAGATCCGGCGGTATCCGCTCCTGAACTTCGGTGTCCGTTCCCGTTGACGCTGGGGGCGATCGGCACGGTCCTGGATGCCGGGAGCCTCTATGCCGGACGGCTCTTCCTCGTCTATAATGGGACCGCGTCGAACGGCACCGTCCACTACGAGATAGTCACCGCGAACGGAGCGGCCTACCGACCCGACACGCTCCCCGCCACGCTGCGCAAGTCCACACCACTCCAAGGATCGGACCCGATCCTCCCGGCCGGCGCCCCCATCGATTCCTTCGCACGCTGGATCGACTTCGGTGGACTCCAATATCTGGGCACGCTCGGAGCGTACCAGGAGTTTCCGATCGCCGACGAAATGACCTCGCTGGCAGCCGGCATCTCACGAAACGGCTCGCTTCGGTTCGTGGACGCGAACCGGAATGGACTCGTGGACGACGGCGACCGTTTGGACGTCAACCTGGCCGCCACGGGCTCGCCGACCACGTGGGACACGTATCAGCTCATCATCGGCGGCCTCTTCGCGGCGCCGGAGACGTACGTGGCCTGCACGCGTTTCATCCTGAACGGTCCGATGGGACCGTTCGACATCCCGTTGCCTGAGAGACGCGACTCCCACGTGAGACTGCGCTATGCCGGGGACACCTTCGGGACGACGTTTACCTCGAGGATCGACGTGCGCCCGGGATTTGGACCAGCCCCTGTGATTTCGGACGTCCGCTTCTTCGTGCAAGCCGGCGACTCATCTGGGAACGGGACCCTCTCCAACCTGCCGATCACCCTGAGCAACGGAGTCTCGCTCTCCCTCACGGACGCGAACGGAAACGGCCGGCTCGACTCCGGCGATATGTTCCGTGCCGCCGGCCTATCGAACCGGACTTCGGTGATCCTGACTCTGGCCCAGGGCAATACGAGCGTCGGAGACATCGTCTGGGTCGTCGGCTACGGCGAGCCGATCGGGCGGGTTCCGACGCTAACGTTCACCACCCAGGGAACGAACCCGTGGCATGCGACCGCGAACTTCCCGTTCTGGAGTCCCGAGCTCGCCATGAACCGGACCTTGCGTGCGTCGCTCCTGGAGAACGGAATCGCGGTGTTGACGAACGTCTCCCTCGCGAGCGGGATTCTCGGGACCTTCGCGAACGGCACCCTCGCGCTCACCGACTCGGATGGCGACGGAAGCCTTTCCACGGGAGACGTCTTCACGGTGACCGGCGTCTCCACCAACCGGTACGAGCTGGACGTCTCCGTCCTCTACGGATTCCCTTGGCGAGTCTATCTTTGAACCGCGTAACGCCCGGCATGAGTTGCCGTCTCACAGCGGAAGCGTGATTACGGCCGCCTCCTCTTGCGGTCGCGGAGCTCTGATCGAATGCCCGTCGCCATCGAGGGGATCGTCTGGTATTCGGAAGACCTGGATCGAGCGAGGGCGTTCTATCGAGACGTCCTCGGCTTGCCGCTCCTCCTCGACGAGGGCCACGTCATCCACTTCGACGCGGGTACGGTTCGGCTGGCGATCCATCGATGCCCGCCCGGGGAGAGTCGAGAAGCCCCCGAAGGTTTCCTTGTCTTCGGGGTCGACGACCTCGCCGCCGCCTACGAGGAATTGAGCAAACGCGGAGCCGTGTTCCTGGGAGCTCCCGCACAGCGACCGTACGGTCGGGTCGCCTACCTGCACGACCCGGCAGGACACGAGATCGGGCTGCTGGAGGAACCACGCCGAGGGACGGAAGGCCATCGGCGGGTGGCCCCGCTCGTCGATCGATACGAGCGGGTGGTCGAAAAGCTCGGCCGGTGAAATCGCCACGCGCAAGGCCTTTAGGTTTCGCTTCCATTGCTCACACGATGGTCGAGACCTCGGTGGTCCTCTTGTCCGGGGGGATGGACTCGGCGACCGCCCTCGCGATGACGATCAAGGAGGGCCACAACGTCATCGGCCTGACCTTCGACTATGGCCAACGCCATCGGAAGGAGATCGACGCGGCGAAGATCGTCGCGAAGCACTTTCGAGTCGTGGACCACCGAATCGCGTCGGTCGATCTCACGGCGATCGGGGGCTCGGCCCTCACCGACCGGCGAATCGCCGTGCCGAGGCAGCGGAGCCTCGAAGAGATCGGTCGGGGCGTTCCGATCACGTACGTTCCCGCCCGCAACTCAATCTTCCTCAGCTATGCGCTCGGCCTCGCCGAGGGGAGCGGAGCGAAGGCGATTGTTATCGCGGCGAATTCGATCGATTACTCGGGCTACGTCGATTGCCGACCTGAGTTCTACGCGGCCTTCCAGGAGGTCGCCCGGCTTGGCACGCAACGGGGCGTCGACGGCGACGTCATCGAGATCCGCACCCCGCTGATTCGGATGTCGAAGGCGGACATCGTCCGCAGAGGAGAGGAACTCGGGGTGCCTTGGGCCCTCACGTGGTCCTGCTACCTCGGTGGCGCGAAGGCGTGCGGCGTATGCGATTCGTGCCAACTCCGGCTTCAAGGGATGTCGCGAAGCCGGCGTGAAGGATCCGCTGCCGTACGCCTCGCAGCGCAGACGCGCGGCGAACGCTTAAGAGGCCGCGGGCTCATCGGAAGCCGATGGAGGCCCCGGCCACCGTCGCCTCGCGCAAAGGGAACGAGTTCCTCCTGAGCGAATGCTATGTGTCGGTCCAGGGCGAGAGCTCCCTTGTCGGCATCCCGACGATTTTCGTGCGCCTGTACACGTGCAACCTCCGCTGCCGATGGTGCGACTCGATGCACGCCGTCGAGGGCGGAGACTTCGCGCGGATCGGCGTCGCCGAGACGGTCAAGAAAATCCTCGGCCTCGCGGGCGATCTCCAGTCCGACGCCCGGGGGATTCGAAACGTTTGCTGGACGGGCGGCGAACCGTTGCTCCAGGGCGACGCAATCGCCCGCGCGATCAAGCGCCTACCCGAGGCCTTCGTCCATTCGATCGAAACGGACGGAGAGATCGACCTCTCGACCTTCGAAGCGCTCGTCCCGGACGAACGGGCGTCCGGCCGCGTGCGATACGTGATGGACGTGAAGTGCCCCGGGTCCGGGATGGTCGCGAACCGGGCGTACGCGAACCTCGAGCGGCTCCGGGAGCACGACGAGGTGAAGTTCGTGCTCCTCGATCGCGCGGACTACGAATTCGCGAAAGGCGTCCTGTCGAAGGTCGACACACCGGCTCGGACGGTCCTCTTCTCCCCCGCGACGCCGGCGCACCAAGTCGTGCGCGGGCTGGATCCCGGAGCGCTCGCGTCGTGGATCCTCGAGGAGCGCCTGCCCGTCCGGCTCCAGCTCCAGCTGCACAAACTCATCTGGCCGGGGCGCGATCGCGGAATCTAGTCGGCTCCGTCGCGTCGCAAGATGCGCCGAGGGGCCGACGACACCGGAGGACTTTCATCGTCGAGCGCGTTTGGCCTCCCCGTGCGGTACGAGGAGATCGAGCACACCGCGGACGTCGGCATCCGCGCGTACGGTTCCACGCCGGACGAGTTGTTCGCGAACGCCGCCGAAGGGATGTTCAGCCTCGTCGCCGATCTCGGCTCCGTCAAGGCGGTTGGGGAGATCGAGGTCCGCCTCGAGGCGGAGGACCTCCCGACGCTCTTACTGCGCTGGCTCTCCGAACTCCTGTACATCCACGAGACGCAACGTCTCCTGTTCGCTTCGTTCGAGGTGCACGTGGACGGGACGTCGCTGCGGGGCCGCGCCCGCGGGGAAGCGATCGACAAGAAGCGCCACGAGCTCAGGCTCGCCATCAAGGCGGTGACCCGACATCGATTGACGGTCGATCCGCACAAGGGCATCGCCGAAGTCATCTTCGACATCTAGGGGGCACCGAGGACCGGCGATGAAGGCGACCGCGGTGGCCCATCCGATCCAGGGTCTCATCAAGTATCACGGCCTCGCGGACCCCGTCCTCCGGCTCCCGTTCCACGATTCGATCAGCGTCTGCACGGCGCCCCTGACCAGCCGGACGACGGTCGAATTCGGCGGCGTCGCACGGGACGCCGCGACGATCGACGGGCGGGACGTGACCCCGCGAGACATGGAACGCATCCGCGCGGTCGTCGACCCGATCCGGGGTCGCGCCTCGATCCGCGAGCCGTTCCGGATGGCGAGCGAGAACGACTTCCCCTCGAACATCGGATTGGGCGCGAGCGCCTCCGGATTCGCCGCGCTGGCGACGGCGGCCGTCCACGCCGCGGGCCTGCACCTGACCGACGAAGAGATCTCGCGCTTCGCGCGCCGCGGCGCGGGCTCCGCGACCCGATCCGTGACCGGCGGATTCAGCAAGTGGAAGATGGGGCTGACGGACGAAGACTCGTACGCGGTCCAGCTGGCCGGCGTCGACCTGCGCATGTCGATGATCGTGGCCCTCGTGCCCGCCTTCAAGCAGACGGACGACGCGCACCGCGAGGCCCTGACGTCTCCGTTCTTCCACGCCCGGCTCGCCGAGATGCCGCGCCGGATTGCGGAGATGGAACTCGCGATCCGGAGGCGGGCCATCGGCGAGATTTGCGCCCTCGCGGAACGGGACACGCTCATGCTTCACGGGATCACGATGACCGGCACCGGCGAGATGGTGCTCTGGCAACCGGACACCCTTCGCGTCATCCTGGCCGTCCGCCGCCTGCGGGAGGCCGGGGTCCCCGCGTTCTTCTCGATTGACACGGGGGCGACCGTGTACGTGAACACCGTCCCGGAACGGGCCGACGAGGTGCGGAAGGCCATCGAGGAGCTCGGCATCCGCACGATCCCCTGCGAGGTGGGGGGCCCCGCCCGGATCACGGACGACCCCCTCTTCTGAGGGAGGGCCGAGCGGGCCGCGAACCCGGGTCGATCCCCCTGGATGTATCGAAGCGTATTTATTTAATTTCTAATCGATATAATTCCGGAGTCACAGCCGGAATCGCGCGCGCCCGACCGGTCCCGCGATGACCATCGAGCTCGCGGACGGCAGGAAGTACTTCCGCGCGACGTCCCGGACGCGCTCGCCCGTCAGGTCCGCGATGAGCTCGGGGTACCGCTCGAGGAAGTCCATGCCGAGCCCGTAGTACTCCATTCGGTGCAGCTCCGAGGCGACCTCCGCGTTCCGCTCGAGCGACACGATCAGGGAGCCGACCTGGTTGTCTTTCCCGTCCCGGATCTCCTCGAGAGTGAAGGGCTCCGTCCGCAGGCGGTCCAGCTCGGACCGGATCGACTCGATCGCCTTGGCGAGGTTCGCGGGGTTCACGCCCGCGGAGATCGACCACATCCCGCCCGCCGTCCGTGCGTCGAGGCTCGAGAACGCGTAGTACGCCAAGCCCTGCTCGTCCCGCAGGTTCCGGCCGAGGCGGCCGTACAAGCCGATCCGGCCGAAGAGGAGGTTCGCGAGGTTCAGCGCGTAGTAGTCCGCGTGACGCCGGGGGACGCCGGGCGCGCCGATCGCGATGTCGAGCTGGGTCTTATGCGGCATCGGGATCGACTCGGACGCGGGACGGTGCGGCGGCGGGGGCTCGATCGCGGGCGGTCCGCCCTCGTCTCCCCGCAGCCGCGAAAGCGGGGCCGCGATCGCGTCCTCGAGGAGCGCGCGGTCGACGTCGCCGGTCGCGGCGAGGATGAGGCCCTCCGGGCCCACGTGCGCCTCGTGGAACGAGACGATGTCCGCGCGACGGATCCGGCGGACCCGGGCCTCGCCTCCCTTCGGGTCCCGCCCGTACGGATGGTCTTTCGGGAACACGAGGCGGGACAGCGCGCGAAACGCCCGGGCGCGGGTGTCGTCCGCCTCGATGCGCAGGTCGTTCAGCAGCTCGCCCCGGACGCGCTCGATCTCCTTCGGAGGGAAGGTCGGCTGGGAGAGGCAGTCGACGAGGATCCGGACCGTCTCCGCGACCGTCTCGCGCGTGCACCGCCCCTGGAACGAGAGGAGCTCCTCCCCGCCGTGGAACTCGAGCGTCGCCCCGATCCCCTCGAGGCGGTCCGCGAGCTTCGCGGCGCTCATCCGGCGCGTGCCGCTCAACAGGAGCTGGGACGTGAACTCGGCGACGCCGTGGTCGGGGCCCTCCGCCGTGACGCCGGCGGGCACGCTCCCCCGGAACGCGATGAACGGGTTCGAGGGCAAGGCGTACGACACGAGGACGGCGCCGTTCCCGAGGACGGTCCGGTCCGGGAGGTTCACGCCGGGACCTCCCGGGCGTGGAACCGCACGACCGTGCGGTGCTCGTCGACGAGGTACTTGCGGGCGACCGCCCGGATCTGCTCGGCGCGGACCTTCTCGACCTTCGCGAGGAGCGTCTCGCCGAAGTCCCACGAGCCGAGGCCTTCCCCCGCGGCGAGGAGAATCCCTTGGAACGTGACGCCGTCCTGTTCGTAGCGGGCCCAGGCGCGGACCTGCTGGCGGGCGCGCGCGAGCTCCGACTTCGGCGGCGGGGTCTTCCGGAGCGTCTCGACCTCCCGGTCGAGGACGGCCTCGACGCGGTCGAGCGAGGCCCCGCGGGCCAGGGTGACGCTCGCGATCAGCAACGCCGGATCGAGTTTCATCTCCTGCCTCACGCCGACGTCCGTCGCGAGGCGCGCGTCGACGAGCGCCCGGTACAGGCGGTTCGAGCGCGGTCGCCAATCGCCCGCCGCGAACGGCACGATGCCGCGCCAACCGCCCAGGACCGTCGACAGGAGGACGAGCGCCGCGGTGTCCTCGTGCTTCGCCGAGGGGATGTGCCATCCCGCGGACAGGAGGTCGGCCGGGCCCGGGCGCTCCAGGTCGCTCCGACGCTCGCCGTGCTGTTCCGGCTCCGAGAGGCGGAGCGGGTCCGGCGGGGTCTCCGGCTTCAGGGGCGCGAACGCCTCCCGGACGCGTTGCATCGCCACGGCCGGATCGAAGCCGCCGACCAGGATCAGGGAGGCGTTGTTCGGCGCGTAGTACCGCAGGTAGTGCCGGTACAGGGGCTCCCGGTCCAACGTCGCGAGGTCCTGCTTGTACCCGATCGCCGTCCAGTGGTACGGGTGGACGTGGAAGGCGAGGCCCCACAGTTCCTCCTCGACGGCGAAGTCCGGTTGGTTCTCCGCGCCTTCGCGCTCGCTGATGACGACGGTCCGCTCGGCCTCGACCTCTTTCGGGTCGAACGCGGCGTTCCGCATGCGCTCCGACTCGATCATGAGGGCCGTGTCCATCGAGCTCGCGGGGATCGTCTCGAAGTACATCGTGTAATCGGTGTCGGTGAAGGCGTTCATCTTGCCGCCGAGGCGGGAGATCATCTTGTCGATGTCCCCCTTGCCGAGCTTGCCGCCGCCCTTGAACAGCATGTGCTCGACCCAGTGGGTGGAGCCGGTCATGCCCGGTACTTCGTTGCGGGAACCGATCCGGTAGACGACCCACGTCGAGAGGGCCTTCGTGTCCGGGATCGGCCGGAGGATGACCTTCAGGCCGTTGTCGAGGGTCTCGACGCGGGTAGGCATCCGGCCCGTAGGAAGGCGGGCGGGCGATATCAAGTTGCCCGACTGACCGTCCCGTCCCTCTGCCTCGGCCGAACCGGAACGCTTGGTCTCACTCCCTTGACCTCAGGGCCGGAGGCCCTTTGGCGTTGAGTTTCTTCATTCGTTGGTATAGGTCTTCCCGGTAGGCAATCACATGCTTCGGCAGGTGTCCGAAGAATCGTCCAGTCCGGCCTTGGTGGGTCCTCTTTCGGTGTTCGATGAACTGCATCACGATTCGTGCGTTTCTCCGCTTGAGGCGAAGATGCGGTTCCACGACTCGCAGGAGTGGCTCGACCCTCCGCCCCGTCCAGACTAGCTGATAGGAGTCCTTCCAACGAACGCTACGTCTCGGGTGGTACGTAATTACGCCACCGAACGTCCGCCGCAAATCTTCCAAGACGATTCGATTCGTGTTGCACACTTGAACCCTCACCCCGTACTGGGGATTCCAGCCTGCGAAATGGTCCTTCGTGAGCCTCACGCTGCCCTCCGCATCGATGAAGCCCGCGAGGTACTCCGCCGACGGTATCGGAAGGTGGCGACTCTCGGCATACACACGTTGACGCCCTTGGGCTTGGGTCGGACCCTTCACATTGAGCTGCTTGAGGCGCCGATAGAATCGCTCACGAATTCTCTGTTGCCTTTTGGATAAGGGGAGAAGCCGGCCGAATCGATCCCTCCTACGGCGACACCCGCGAAGGTGGCGAAGGAATTGGAACAGTGCCGCCGCTTGCTTTGACTTGACCCTCAGATGCGGCGCAATTTCGGATAGGAATCTGGCCGCGGCGGCATTCGTCCAGATGAGCGCGTAGCTCTGCTTCCATCGAGGGCTCCGCGAAGCCACGCTGGTCAGGATGCCGCCCCAAACATCCCGGATCTCTGTGAGCACGGCTCGGTCAGTGTTGTAAATCGAAATTCTAACGCAGTATTCGTACGAACGTTGCCGGGGTATCCGGTTCAGACATACCTGGGCTTCCCCGTCCACGAAGCCAGCGACATACCGCACAGAGGCGACGATGAAGAATATGAACGGTGGCGAGAGTCAATCAAGAATTCGGCCAGGGGTCAGTGAAACTACTAGGCACGCCGGTCTCCTCCTTCCCCCTTCTGGGCACGAAATTTCGCACTTTCAAGGTCGAGTTCGAAGTCCTCTTCCTTCACTTCGCCAGGAGTGAACACCTTGCCGGCTTCGAACTCCAGCTTCTTTTCCTGCTTCTTCCGTTTCTTCGGCTTTTCCTCAACTTGCTGTGGCATAGGGTGCCTCCATCTTCGTGGCGTAAGGATCGAGGAGATCGATTCGCCTGCGCGTCCCGTCGTTCACGATCAACATAGACCAATCAATCATCTC
>Ga0209376_1002617_pt1 | contig 16933 bp, 11 predicted proteins | sample GraSoiAngelo_134_FD_185891 | JGI IMG/M metagenome (GOLD analysis project Ga0209376, IMG submission 185891) | Grasslands soil microbial communities from the Angelo Coastal Reserve, California, USA - 14_0929_05_30cm (SPAdes) (version 2) | ecosystem: Environmental > Terrestrial > Soil > Grasslands ... | reverse complement strand
CGAGCCCGCGAGCTCCGGGTGGAAGACCGCGTGCGGTTCCTCGGGGTCGTGTCCGAAGGGCAGAAACGGTCCCTCCTCGCGACCTGTTCGGCCCTCGCCTTGCCGAGCCTGTTCGAGGCCCAGGGTCTCGCGGTCCTCGAGGCGTGGGCCCTGGGACGACCCGTGGTCGCGACCCGGGTCGGCGCCCTCGCGGAGACGATCTCCGACGGAGAGACGGGTCTCCTGGTCCCCTACCATGACGTCGCGGCGCTGACGCAGGCCCTGATCCGCGTTTCGACGGACCGAGACTTGGCCCGGAAGATGGGTAGCCTCGGACGCGACGCCGCGGAAGCCTTCCGTCTGGAGAAACTTGGACCGCAGCTAGAGGCGATCTACGCCGAGCTCGTCGGATCATGAACCAGAGGTGGGGTTCGACGACCCTACCGCGAGGTGTTCGAACAGGCCGACATAGGACTCTGCGATCCGGTCCCAAGTGAATCGAGACAACACGGCCTCACGCACTTCCATTCGATTCGTCTGCTCGGCCAACGCGAGACCGGCTCGGACCATTCCGTCGGCATCGGGCTCGATCGCCGCAAAGGGGAGCAGTTCGTCGGGGATCCATGGGTGCGACGTGGCGACCGGGGTCCCCTCGGCCATCGCCTCGACGAGGGAAATGGGCTGGCCTTCATGGAGGGACGGAAGACACACCAGGTCCGCGGCCGCGTAGATCGTTGGCCGCTCCTCGCGAATCCGTCCCAGGAGCCGGACTCGGGCCTGGACGTGACGAGAAGCAATCCGCTCCCGCAACGCGGAGAGATACGGTCCCTCACCCGCGACGAGGAGCACCAGGTCGGGTTGGGCCGACACGAGGTCGACGAGCCGATGGACTCCTTTCGACTTCTCGATTCGGCCGACGTATAACAGGACGTGACCGTCGGCGGGCAGGTCCAATCTCGACCGCGCGTCTGCATGATCGACGAGCGGAAAATCGCTCGGGTCGATGCCATTCGGGATGATTCGGACCCGAGGGTCCGGTCGATCGACGCCCGGAAGGATTTCCGCGACGTGTCGACTCACCGGGACAATCGCCTCGACCCGTTTCAGTTGCCTCCGCACCCGCCGGGTGTTCCGGATCACGTCGAGATGTTGGAGGAGGACCCGGGGGTGGGCCCAGCCGACCTCGTCGATGAGTTTGTCCCGCGCGCCCCCGACATAATCGCCGCGGGGGGTGCCGTGCATCGTGACGGCGATGGGCGGTCGGCGCGGCCACCGGAGGAAGCCGTCGACGTAGAGGCTCTGAGAGTGGATGACGTCGGCCTTCATCGCGCGTTCCCGCACATACCGAGCCGCCGCAAACGCGAAGTGAGGCCACCAACGATAGGTCGGTCGGTTCCGCAGGCGATCGTCGACGTAGGGAATTTCGTGAATCTCCACTCCATCCTGGTGCGTCACGCGGGCCTTCCCGTCGAACGAGGTGGTCAGGATCGTCTCGCCCACGCCGACGCGGGCGAGGGTTCGCGCGAGGTTCCACGAACTCTCTTCGAGGCCGCCGACGAAATGGAGCGGGAGGGTCCGCGCCAGGGTCAGGACGGAGAGGTTCATCACCCCGCCTTCCGGGCGATCGCGAGGATTTCAAGGGAGCGAAGCGACGCCAGGAATCGGACTCCGCCCGTCCCGGTCAGTGCGATCGCGGAGAACCCCGCGTTCTCGATGAGCTCCCGCACGTCGGAAAAGGTGAAGTAATGCAGGTGACCGCCATCCATCCCCTCGGGATCTCCCGAGGTCCGCGGGAACCGTCCCCGGACTAGCAGCTGATACATGCGGTAGTATTGCCGAATATTTGGGACGAGGACGATGAGGGTTCCCCCGGGGACGAGGACGCGCGCGGCCTCCCGGATCAAGACGTTCGGGTCGAACAGATGTTCGACCACAGCGAGGCAGGAGACGCAATCGAAGGTCGCATCTCGAAACGGAAGGTGCGGGCTATCGAGATCCATCCGAATGACCGAATGGCCCTTCCGATGCGCAACTTCGAGAGCACCCCAAGCCACATCGACTCCCACGGTCCGGGCGGGAGACGGAAGGAGATCGAAGAGTTTGCCCGTCCCGCACCCAACGTCGAGGACGCGGGCCCCCGACGGGATGTAGGGCGCGACAATCGTTTCGCGGATCGCTGTTGCATCTTCCGGCCGAGGGCCCTCGCGAACCTTCCGCCGCCAAATTTCCTCGTAGAACACGCGGGCGGCGCCAGCGACCGGCCGTCCTCCCATTTGATCTCGCGCAGGAGAGATGGACTTAAAAGCTTGTTCCCTCGTCTCGTCGGTGTGCGTCCCGAGGGCGTTCGCGTCTCCGTCGTCGTGACGGTGAAGAACGATCCGCGGGTGATCGACTGCGCCGAGCGGGTCCTCTCCCAGGACGCGTCGTTCCCGTTCGAGCTCGTCATCGTCGACAACGGTTCCACGAACGAGACGCCCCGACTCTTGAGGGATCGATTCGCGAACAATCCCCGCGTGACGATCCTGTCGAGCGGGGGGAATCTCTCCGAGGCATGGAACCACGCGGCGGCCACCGCGAGGGGGCAGGTGCTGGTCCGGATCGACGCGGACGCCATCCCGCTGCCCGGATGGCTCACGGCGCTCGCGACTCCGATCCTGGACGGACAGGCGGACTGGACCGCGGGTCCCGTCGGCGGGGCGAGCCCGCACGGGAGTCTCGTGGAGCGCTACTACCATCACCGGACGGAGGCGTACAGTCGGCGGCTCGCGCAGGATGCCGACCTTCGGGATGCCGTTCCCTCCTGGAACGTCGCCTACAGTCGCGCGATCCTCGAGGCCGCCGGTTGGTACGATCCTTGGCAAGCCTCCAGCGTCGATTGGGACCTCCACAAACGATTGAAACGGTTCGGCGGACACGGGCAATTCGTCCCCGGGGCCCGAGCCCTCCACCACCATCCGACGACCCTGACGGAGTTCGCGCGCAAGGAAGCCTGGTATCGGACGGGGCAATATCAGATGGTCCTGAAGTACGGGATCCGAGAAATGCGGACCGCCTTCGAGCTGCCGTTCGCGTACGCCTTCCTGGGCCTGATCCTCATCGCATCGATCTTCTGGCCTCCGCTCGTGTGGGCCGCCGCCTCGCTCCTCATCGTCCTGCTCGTGACCCATTGGATCGACGGGGTCCGCGAGGACGATCCATTGTGGCCGTATCGGGCGCTCTTCCGTCCGATCGAAGGGTTCGCCGGCCTGTACGGGATCCTCCGTGGAGTCGTTCGCTATGGGATCCGGCGACCTGCGCAGACCTGAACGTTGCCGTCGGCGAATGCAATTTGTCAATCCGGCCGCGCGCCATCCCGCTACGCTTTTATAGCCATGACCGCGTTGCGCGTCCGCGTCTGACCCTCGTCGGACACCAGAAGGATATAGATGGGATGGGTAGGTGCAGCGCCCGCCAGCGCTGACTTTCCACCGGTCAGGTGAGCCCTTGTTCCTGAAAGAGATCCAGATGGAGAACTTCAAGTCGTTCGGGCGAAAGATCACGGTCCCCTTCCTCCAGGGGTTCACGGCGATCACCGGGCCGAACGGCTCGGGGAAGAGCAACATTGCGGACGCCATCCTGTTCGTCCTCGGACCGAAGAGTTCGAAGGCGATTCGCGCCGGCAAGCTCACGGACCTCATCTGGAACGGCGGGAAAGACAAGAAGGGGGCCGACTCGTGCCAGGTCAGCCTGCTCTTCGACAACTCGGATCGGCAGATTCCGGTGGAGGCGGACGAGGTAAAGCTCACCCGGTACGTGGGCCTGAGCCCGTCCGTCGACGGCGGTTACAACTCGTACTTCTACATCAACGACCGGAAGTCCTCCCTCTCGGAGTTCGACTCCCTCCTGGCCCACGCCCGGATCTCCGCGGAAGGCTACAACCTGGTCCAGCAAGGGGACGTCCAGCGGATCGTCTCGATGTCCTCGATCGAACGCCGGCGGATCCTCGACAACATCGCGGGGATCACGAAATTCGACGACGACATCGGCCAAGCGGAAGGGAAGCGGAAGGAGACCGAGGAGAACCTCGAACGGATCCGCATCATCCTCGATGAGATCGATAAACAGATCAAACAGCTCGAGGCGGACCGCGACGGCGCCCTGAAGTACAAGGACCTGAACGGGCGCCTGTCGACGGCCAAGGCCCAGCTCGCGTACAAGAACCGCGAACTGATCGAGCGTCAGATCGTCGGCACGAAAGAACAGATCGCGAAACACGAAGCCGACAAAGAGAAACTGGAGGCCCAGAAGGCGGAACTCCGGAAGCTGCTCGACGCCGCCGTCGCGCGCCTGAACGAACTCGAACAGCAGATGGCGGAGCGGGGCGGAGAAGAGGCGAAACAGCTCAAGGAGAAGCTGGATGGCCTGCGCATCGGACGCGCGCGCGCGACGGACGGAATCGAGACGTCGAAGGAAACCCTCAAGCAATTGCGCTCCGAGTCCGCGGAAGCGAACCGCGAACAGACGAAGATTCAGAAGGAAACGGACGGCCTGGCGCGCGAGCGCGAAAAGGTCGACGCACGCGTAGCCGAACTCGACGAACAGATCAAGGCCGCGGACAAAGACCTTCACGACGTCGACGAGCTAGCCTCGAAGAGCGACGCGAAGGTCCTCGGAATCCAGAAGGAGATCATCGCCCTCAACAATGAGATCGATCAGGTCGAGGAACGGGTCAAAGGAATCGTCCTGGAGGGGGACCGCACCAAGGAATCGATGTCCCGCCTCGAGTCGGAGATCGCGCAACTCGAGGAATCGCGAAAGGCGTATCAGGTCGAACACGACGACGCGGACTGGCAGCTGAAAGAGCTCCGGAACTCCACGAAGGAGTCGGGCAAGAGCCTCCAGAAACACCAGGAAGAATTTCACGAGAAGAGGGCCGAAGAGGCGAAGCTCGCGAGAGAACAGGCGGACCTCCAGACGGCGATCCTCAGCCTCACCCGACAGTATGCGCAACTCAAGGCCGAGGCCGATGTCGCGGAGAACATGAAGCGGGGCTACACGTCCGCGGTCTCCGCGATCCTCGAGTGCCGTGAAACGGGCTCGATCAAGGGAATCCACGGCACCGTGGCGCAGCTCGCCCACGTCGAGGCGCAGTACGAAACGGCGATCGTCACCGCGGCGGGCGCGCGGATGCAGGCGCTCATCGTCGACGACGACACGGTCGCCGCGCAATGCATCGACTACCTGAAGAAGCGGAAGATCGGACGCGCGACGTTCCTGCCTCTGACCAAAATGCTCGTCGGAAAGCCGCGGGGCAAAGCGATCCTCGTGGCCAAGGAATGCCTCGGCTTCGCGATCGATCTCTGCCATTTCGACGAGAAGTACCGGGACGCGTTCTTCTACGTGTTCGGCGACACGCTCGTCGTCCAGACGCTGGACGAGGCCCGCAAATGGATGGGCGGCGTGCGACTCGTGACGATCGAGGGCGAACTGATCGAAGCCTCCGGCGCCATGATCGGGGGCGACATGGAACGATCCACGGTCAAGTTCGGGCCGAGCGTCGCCAGCGAGATGGAGAGGATCGCAGAAAAACTTCGAGAGGCGCAAGCGCAGGGCGAGGCCGTCGCGAACCGGCTGGACGAGCTGCGAAAGGAAATCCTCGAACTCGAGGGAGAAATCAAGGAGTCCGGCGGCCGGAGCGGTGCCGTCGAGGTGAAGACGAGCACCCTGGAGGCGAAACGAAAGGAGTTCGCCGCCAAGATTGCGACCGCGGACAAGGACCTCCAGGACCGGAAGGCGCGGTTCGAGGACGCGCAGAAGACCGCGGCCCGGGTCGAGGAGGACCTCGCGAAGTTCACGAAGGCGCTCGAGGCGTTGAAAGCGAAGCGGGACGAGCGGAAGAAGGCCGTCATCGCCGCGACGCCGCAGCAGATTTCCTCCCGCATGAAGGAGCTCATGAGCCGGCGGGCGACGCTCGCCGAGGAGTTGAGCGGCCTGCGGTCCAAGCTCGAGGCGATGGCGACCCAGACGACCTTCCTCGAAGAACGCCGGACCGAGGTCGGGTCGCGCCTCACCGCGCTGGACGGGCAGCGGAAGGATCACGAGAAGCGAATCGAATCATTCGAGGAGTCCCTGGGCCGTCTCGAAACGGAGATCCGCGGCCTCGAGAAGACGGAGGCCCAGATGGGGAAGCAGATCAAGGACCTCCAGGACGCGCGGGACGCCGCCTACAAGGACAAGACGGACCGCGAGGCGGACCTCGACAAGGCCACGCACAAGATCGAGACGAAAGAGGACTTCCTCCTGAAGATGCAGACGGAGCTGAGGGTCCAGGAGGAGCAACTCGCCGAGGCCGAACACGTCATGAAGGAGATGGCGGTCGGGTTGCAGGAGGGACGCCTCCCGAGCCTCGAGGAACTGAAGGCGACGATCGCGGAGTGCGAGGCGGCCATCAACGCCCTCGGGCCCATCAACCTGCGGGCCCTCGAGGACTACGATGCGCAGCAGGCGCGCTCGGTCGAGCTGAAGGACGAGTTCAAACGGCTCGAGGGACAGCGCGAGGAGCTGATCCACCTCGTGGACGAGCTCACGGACAAGAAGAAAGAGGGGCTCGCGAAGATCTTCGCCTCGATCAATGAGAACTTCGGTCGCGTGTACGCGGAGCTGACCGAGGGCGGCGAGGCGGAACTCGTCCTCGAGAATCCGGAGAAGCCCTTCGAAGCCGGCCTCATCCTGAAAGTGAAACCCGCGCACAAGAAGGCCCTCCGCCTCGAGGCGCTGTCCGGCGGCGAGCGTTCCCTCGCCTCGATGGCCCTCATCTTCGCGATCCAAGAGTACGACCCGTCGCCGTTCTACCTGCTCGACGAGATCGACCAGAACTTGGACGCGATCAACGCGGAGAAGGTCGCCCGGATGATCCGGCGGAACAGCTCGACCGCGCAGTTCGTGCAGATCTCCCTCCGCAAGGTGAGCCTGAAAGAGGCCGACCATCTGGTCGGGGTGACGATGACGCCGGAGTCGGTTTCGGAAGTCATCATGCGTGTGAACCTGGCCGACATCGAGGACGAGAAACCCACGGAGGTGATCCCGGCATGAGCGAGAACTATCAGGCGATCCTGAATCACCTGCTGTTTCACAAGGCCCTGATCAGCGAGACGGAGGGCGGCCAGCGGATCAACCGGTACCTCGCGATGCTCAACGAGATCGACCAGGGAATGCACGTCGCCGTCCGAGACCCGTTCGAGAAGTCGGTGGTCGCGGCGTTCGAACTCGCGCTGGAACGGCGCCTCGACCCGTGGGAGATTAACCTCGTGCCGTTCACGAAACTGTTCTTGGACAAGGTGAAGAAAGACGGCGCGGTGAACTTCGTGACCGCCGGAAAGCTCGTCTTCCTGGCGTGGTCCATCCTCAAGATGCAGAGCGACAAGGTCCTCCTCGACGCGATGCCGCCGGAACCCCAGACCGACGTCGAGGGATGGGATCTCGACATGTTCCGGGATCCCGCGGACCTCGATTACAACCAGCTCGTCCTGGCGGGCACCGCGACGCCGCTCACGGAGGCGATCCGTCGGGAGGGACGTCGGGCCGTCACGTTGATGGAGCTGATGGATGCCTTCGACGAGGCCCGCCGAGAATCGGAGATCCAGCTCCAGCTCAACGCGTTGCGCGAGCAAGCGATCCGAAAGTTCGCCCCGAACTTGCACCAGAAGGTGCACGGGGAGGACCTCACCGACGACATCGCGCTGACGTGGCACCGGCTCGCGCAGTTCAACGGGGAGCCGATCGCGCTCCGACAGTTGACGGCGGGCGGCGCGTGGGACGAGGTGACCGTGTTCATGTCGCTCCTCTTCTTGGCTCATCTGGAGAAGGTGAAGCTGTGGCAGAAAGACTTCCCCTACGGCGAGATCTACGTGAAACGATTGTCGATGACCGCGGAACTGCCGATGGAGGAACTCCTCGCGATCCCCGCGCTCGGCCCGAAGCCCGAAGTGCCGCAGGAGGCGAGCCATTGAAAGAGCGCGGCCTCGTCGAAGCGGCCTTGTACAGCGCGGGGCGCGCGCTCACGATCGACGAGCTGGCCCGGACCACGCGCCTCGACCCGGAGGCGATCAAGGGCCACCTGCGGGCCCTCGCCGGCGAGTACACGAAGCGGGAGAGCGCGCTCGAGGTCGCCCAGATCGGCACGAAGTGGACGATGCAGATCCGGTCGGAGTACACGGAGCGCGCTCGGGCGTTCGCGCCCCCGGAGATCGATCGCGACCTCCTGAAGACGGTCGCGCTGATCGCATATCACCAGCCGATCCTGCAGAGTAACCTGTTCGACATGATCGGGTCGAAGGTGTACGAGCATACGAAAGGCCTGGAGGAGCTCGGACTCATCTCCCGCAAACCGTCGGGGCGGTCGTTCGCGCTCGCGACGACGCGGTACTTCGCGGAGTTCTTCGGGCTCAAGTCGACGGACCGCGAAGGGATCCGAAAGATCATGGCCCAGAAGGCGGGCGTGCCGTACACGGAACGGTCCGAGGCGACGCCGGCGGACGAGCCCGCCCCGGAGGCCCCCGTCGCGACGCCGCCCGGGGAGCCGGCGGAGACCCAGACGGCCGCGCCACCCGCGGCCGCCGCGGACGAGTGAGACCGACACGACATCGGCTCGACCGGGGCGGTTCGGGGCCTCGGCCCGCTCGGGTGAATCACTCATGATAATCACGGGCTAAGCCGTTTATAAGCTCGACTTCGTCGTAACTTCGCCATTCTTCGGGGGAGAGCCGATGCCGTCCCCCGAGGCACCGGAGCCGACGAACCGTGAGCGGGTACCTGCGGGACAGCCAGCTGCGCAAGCAGCTCGAGGAGAAGGTCAAAGAGGCCACGCGGACCCGACAAGCCGCCGAGGATGGCATCAAGGCGGCGCACGACCTGATCGATCAAGCCCGCCGGACGGATGCCAATGTCGTCGAAGCGGAGAAGGCCCTCGCCGAGGCGAACGCGGCGATGGCGTCGAAAGATTACAAGGTCGCGGCCGACAAGGCCGGCGAGGCGCTTGAACGCGGGAGACGCATCTACCGAGAACGGGCGCGCGCGATCGTCGATTCGAGCGCGGCGCTCGGCCGCCTCGCGAAAGGGGTCGGAGGGGAACTGGCGGAGACGGAGTCGGCGCTCGCGAAGGCGGAAGGCGCCCTCGCCTCCGAGGAGCTCGGGACGGCGATTGACCTCGCGAAGAAGGCGTGGAAGAGGAGCGAGAAGGTCCTGCAGGAGCACCTGTCCTCCTCGTTCTCGAAGGCGCAGTCCCTGATCCTCGCGGCCAAGAACCTCAGCCGGGACGTCGCCCCGGTCGAAGACCTCCTCTCCCGGGCGCGGACCGCGATGGAGAACAACGATTTCCAGAGCGCGCTTGACTTCACGAAGGAAGCGCTCGAAACGATCACGGACGACCTGACGTCCGCGGTGACCAAAGAAGTCCGCGACGTCGAAGATCTCGTCCGGACCGCGGCGGAGCTCGGGGCCGACACGACGAAGGCCACGACCCTCGTCGAACGGGCCCGCGGCGACATCGGGAACCTCGATTTCGAGAAGGCCAACAACGCCATCCGACAGAGCCGCGCGGAGTCCGAGAAGGCGCTCCAGCGGTCGCTCGACGGCCGAACGGGCGATTTCTCCCGGTTCGTGCAGGAAGCCCGCGCCATCGGCGCGGACCCCGCCGCCGGCCAGGCATCGTTCGACAAAGCCGAGGCCGCGATCAAGAAAGGCAACTACCGGGATGGGGCGCAACTCGCGAAGCAAGGGTTCCAGGCGATCCAGCAAGCCGAGTTCCAGCGGGTCGTCGGGGTCATCGCGACTTCCCGGGAGAAGTTCACCGCCGCCGCGAACATGGGAATCGACCTCCACGGACCGATGGCCGACTTGACGAGCGCGCGGGACCTGCTCAAACGAGGCGCGTTCCGTGACGCCCTCGATTCCGCGAAACGCGCGGACGGGGCGGTCGACGCGATCATCCAAGGATACCGCACCGTGGAAGGGCGACTCAAAGAGATGCACCGGGCCTTCGCCGAAGCCGAGTCGTTCGGGGTGCAAACGGTCCGGGCGCGGAAGCTTGCGGAAGCCGCGCGCCAGGCGTACCAGGAGCGCAATCTGGCGGAGGTCGCGAAAGCGGTCGACGCCGCCGCCGAGGAGCTGCGGAGGGCCGAGCGCGAACGGGTCATGCAATCGATCGAACGCGCGGAGTTCGTCCTCACGCTCGGAGAACAGGCCGGCGTGAATCTGTCCGAGCCGTCGCGGCTGCTCCAGGAGGCGATCGTCGCGACGAAGGCGGACGAGCACCGGAAGGCGTTGCAATTTGCCGGCGATGCGCAATCGAAGGCGGAGCGCGTCCTGACCGACCGCGCCGCGGAAAAGATCGCCGCGCTCCGCGGGGCCCTGCCCCACCTCGGGGACGACGCCGGGGGCCTCAAGGCCCTCCTGAATCGCGCGGATGCGTCGATCATGTCGCGCGATTTCGAGGACACGTTCCGGGCCCTGGACGACGGGGAGAAGTTCGTCGACGTGCAAATTCACACGCACGCGGATGAGATCGTCGGAGACCTCGCGCTCGCGGTGCGCATGGGGGTCGACCTCGGGGCGGATGTGGCCCCTCTCGAAGCAATCCACCGCGAACTGAACGGGTTCCTCAGCCGGGGCCGGGCCGGAGACATCGTCGCCGCACGCGAGAAAGCGACGGCCGCGCTCGCCAGCGCCACCGACGAGCTGGGCGCGTTCGTCCGGGCGCGGATCACGACGGCGCAGGGACTCAAGATCGATGTCGACGAGATGTCGGATCTCGTTCGCCGGTCGCGCCTCGCCTTCGGGGTCCAGAACTACCACGAGGGACTTCGCCTGCTGAACGAGGCGAACGACCGGGCCAGCAAGACGACCGCGCTGCACCGCCAAGCGTACAACGCGATCGCGAGCGGCGCCGCGTTCGTCGCCGAGGCGAAGAAACGCAACGTCGACGTGTCGAAGGTCGTCGAGATGCTCGTCGATGCGAAGAAGGCGTTCGAACGCCTCGACTATGAGCAGGCCCTCCAGATGGCCTCGTCGGCCCGCGCGGAGACCGACAAGCTCACGGTCCTCTATTCCTCCGCCCAGAAGATCCTGTCGTCGCGCGGCCGCCTCGAGCTCGCGGGCAAAATCGGAATCGATGCGCCCCACCTTCGGGACGTGTTCGGAGCGGCGAAAGAGGCGATGAAATCGAAAGACTACGAGAAGGCGCTCGCGTTGGCGCAGCGCGCCGAGGACGAGTTCACCTCCTTGATCCAGGAGAAACTCACGTCGTCCCTGAGCGCCGCCGAGGCGATCCTCGGCTCCGTGGAAGGCGTGAATCTCGCGCAATCGAGCGACGCGATCGTGCGGGCGCGGCAGCACTTCGACGCAGGCGAACTGGAGCAAGCGGCGGACCTCACCCTCCGGCTCCGGGAGCAGCTGGACGTGCTGAAGCGGCAAGGCGAGGAAGCCTCGACGGCCCTCCGGCGGCTGCACGAAATCGTCGCCGACGCCGAGGCGATGAACCTGCCCTTGACCACGACGACCGGGTTGCTCGAGCGGGCCGACCGGGCATACAAGATGGGGCAGTTCGAGGAAGCCCTCGATCACGGGGCGCAGGCGGAGGCGGAGGCCTCGAAGGAACGGGACCGGGGGATCGCCTCCCGGATGAAGGGCTTCGAGGAGAGCCTCCTCCGCGCCCGCATGGAGGGGACGGACACCCAATCCGCGGAGCGACTCTTCGAACGGGCGCGGGAGTTCTTCCGGGCGAAAAAGTACCGCCAGGCGATCGCGGCCGCCGAGCAGAGCGAGGAGGAGGCGGAACGAGTCGGGCTCCAGCAGGGGATGTCGAAGCAGGCCGTGGAGTCCGTCGAGCGGAAGCTCCGGGCGATCGGCAAAGGCCCCCTCGCGGTCACCTCGCTCGTCACCGATTCCCGCCGGATGTACACTGACGGCGATTACGTCAAGGGGCTCGACACGGCCATCCGGGCATCAGACGCGATCGCCGACCTCCGAATCCTCCTGGAGGAGACGCAAGAGGTCCGGAGCCGGGCCCAGGAGCTCCTGCAGACCGCGTACGAAGTCGGCGCCGACTCGACGAAGTTCGAGAAGTTCTTCCAAGAAGGGGAGGCCGCCTTCGAGGAGGGCGAGGTCGAGCGCGCGCGGTCCGCGTTCGCGGGGAGCATCGATTGGGGCCTCGGGCTCCTGAAGTCGCACGTCCGAGAGGAGCTGGCGAAAGGCGAGTCCCTCGTCGAGATGTGCCGAAAGATGGAGGTCGATCCGACGCCGGTCCAGAACAAGTTCTCGGAGGCGAGGACCCTCGTCGACTCGGAGAACTTCCGGGAGGCGTTGGCCCTCATCCGGAGCGGTCGGGATGCGGCCCAGTCGGCCCTCGCCGGCAAGTTGAACCGAGCCCTCCAGGAAGCCGCGGACAACGTCGCCCATGCGAAGAAGTTCGGCTCGGATTCACGCGACGCCGAAGCGCTCTTGCGCCAGGCGAACGAGCAGGTCCTCCAAGGCGAATTCGACCAGGCCCTGGAGGTCGTCAACACGGCCTTGGAACGGGTCGAATCCGCGAAGGTGATCGAGAAGCGCTTCATCGACCTGACGTTCAAGGCGGAGACCACGATCCGCAACGGCCGGAAGTTCGGGATCGACATGAAGGCGGCGGACGGGAAACTCGCCCAGGCGATGCAGCTGCGCAGGTCCGATTTCCCCGAGGCCATCAGGGCCGCGGAGGAAGCCTACCGGGTCGCCTGGGAGGCGACGGAGGAGTTCGCCCCGAGCATGAAGGCCTACGTCGACGTCGGCCCGGTCCGCCTGAACGAATGGACGGACGCGACCGTGACGGTCGAGAACGTGGGGAAGGGCCTCGCGAAAGACGTCCGCGTGCGCATCCTGGGCGATGCCGAGACCGATGGCCTGGATGAAATCCCCGCGGTCGGCGCGCACCGCACGGAGGCGCTCAAGGTCCGGCTCAAGATGACCGCGTCCGGTTCCGTGCCGCTCGCGATCCAGATCGTCTCCCATCGCGTGTTCGACAACAAGGAATACACGCAGGAGATGATCGCCCAGATCGACGTCTCCGAGCGCGTCCAGGAGAAGGCGAAGCGGCTCGTCGCGGACCTCGAGACCCGCTGCCCCATCTGCAAGGGCCTCATCAAGACCGGCTTCAAGGTCACCCGGTGCGGTTGCGGCCGAGACTTCCACGAACTGTGCGCGACCCGCGTGGGCCGCTGCCCCGTGTGTTTCCGTTCCCTGCAAGGCGCGGTCGAGTGATCAGTCGAGCCGACCCGCCGCCCCTTCCACCGCCTTCAGGAACTCGCCGGTCGCCATCCACTCCCGGATCCGGTTCGCATCCGGCGCGAGGGAGCGGTCGTCGATCAACGTCGGGACTCCGGACCGCACGAATGCATGCGCCGCCCGCGGGCCGACGCCGGGCCGCAACGGCTTGAGGAACTCGAGGCCCTGGGCCGCCGCGAGGACCTCCAGGGCCACCACGTGCGCAGCGTTCTCCAACGACTGTCGCGCCTTCAGGGCGGCCGCCATGCCCATCGGCACGAAGTCCTCCTGGTTCGCCGACGTCGGGATCGAGTCGGCGGACGCCGGATGCGCGAGGACCTTGTTGTCGCTCGCGTAGCCCGCCGCGACGTATTGCACGATCATCATGCCGGAGTTCAGGCCGCTCTTCTCCGTCAGGAACGGCGGCAGCTCGCTGAGTCGCGTGTCGACGAGGCGCGCGATTCGTCGCTCCGAAAAGCCCGCGAGGACGGCCATCCCGAGGGCGACATGGTCGAGGGCCATCGCGAGCGCTTGCGCGTGGAAGTTCCCGCCGCTGACGCTCGTCCCCTCCGGGAAAATGAGCGGGTTGTCGGTCGCGGCGTTCATCTCGATCCGCAGCGAGGCCGCCGCGGCTTCGAGCGTCGCGCGAACCGCCCCGAGGACCTGCGGGATGCACCGCAACGTGTACGGGTCCTGCACCTTGTGCGGACCTCGGTGGGACGGGATGATCTCGCTCCCCCGCAGCAGCCGTCGGAGGTTCGCCGCGACCTCCCGCGCCCCGGGTTGGGGCTTCAGCCCGACGAGGCGATCATCGAACGGCTTCGGCGAGCCGCGGAGGGCCTCGAACGACATCGTGGCGGCCACCTGCGCGTCCTTCAGCAGCCGCAGGCCATCGTTGACGACGAGGGCGCCGACCGCGGCCATGACGGACGTCCCATTGATGATCGCCAGGCCCTCTTTGGACTGAAGGTTGAGGGGGGCGAGGTTCGCCTCCGCGAGGGCCTTCCCGCCCGGAAGGATTCGGCCGCCCATCTCCGCCTCCCCCTCGCCGACGAGCACGAGGCCCAGGTGGGCCAGGGGAGCGAGATCGCCGCTCGCGCCGAGCGAGCCGCGGGAGGGGATCACCGGGTGGACGCCGCGGTTCAGGAAGTCCAGGAGGCGGGTCACGAGGATCCGACGGACGCCGGAGTAGCCCATCGCCAGCGTGTTGGCCCGAAGGAGGATCGCCGCGCGGACCTCGTCGCGACGCAGCGGCGTGCCTTGCCCGACTGCATGGCTCCGCAGCAGGTTGAGCTGGAGCGCCCGGACGTCCGCGTCGGAGATTTCGACGTTCGCGAGTTCGCCGAAGCCCGTCTTGATTCCGTAAGCGAGGGAGCCCTTCGCGACGACCTTCTCGAGGGCTCGACGGCTCGCGTCCACGCGCTTCGCCGCGGCCGGGGCCAGGCGCACCGGTTCGCCGTTGCGGGCCACCGCGATCACGTCATCGAGGTCCAGGGACCGGCCATCGATCGAACGCATGGAGGACCGGCGCGGCATCCCGGTTCCGCGATAAACGTTTTCGCGCCGCACGTCTCGGACAAACCTTATGGCCCGTCCCGCGGTGCGTGCGATGTGTCATGTCGAGAAGACGCTCGGCGGGGACCTTCCCGGAGCCCCCCTGGAGCTATGCGCCGTCCGAGGTCGCAGAATGGCTGGCCTCCACGGCGGGTCCCGGTTCGCGGCGCGCATCTCGCTCCCGCCGCCGGCTCCACGTGAAGGGCTTCGTCGGCCACTGCCCGACCTCCGCGGAGGGGAAATTGCTCCGACGCCTTGCGGAATTCGGCTTTGCAGAGGCCGCAGGCGCGCACCGCTTCCCTCCCCTCTTCCGATGGATGGCGAAGTCGGCCGACGCGGTCAGCTTCGTTGGGAACCTTGGAGAGACCCAGGTCCATATCCGTCTCCGGAAAGGCGCGGCCCTGCAACTCCATGTCGCGTTCGTCCCGGTGGTCTCCTACCGACGCGCGTCGAAATTTCTCCTGCGGCTCGGTCTGCGCGGACTCGAAGGCACCTGGAAATAGGGACGCGGCCCAAGGTCTACGCCGGGGAGAGGTCCCGTCGTTCTCGGCGCCACCCGACCCGGTCCAAAGACGTTAAGCGTCTCCGCCGGTTCGGGAGCGGTCCATGCAAATCGTCTTCCTCGGCACCTCCGGATCGTGGCCGACGCCGAAGCGGAACGTGAGCGCGGTCGCGATCAAGCGCGGTCCCGAGGTGGTCCTGTTCGACTGCGGCGAAGGCACGCAGCGGCAGTTCATGCTGAGCAAGCTGAGCTTCATGCAAGTCTCCCGCGTCTTCGTGTCCCACTTCCACGGCGACCATTTCCTCGGGCTGCCGGGGATGGTCCAGAGCATGTCGATGAACGGACGCGAGGCGCCCCTCGAGGTGTACGGCCCCCGGGGCATCGAGCGGCTCGTCGGCGAGCTGCTGTCCCTCGGCTACTTCACGCCCGGATTCGCCGTGCATGCGAAAGAACTCCCGCCGGGCGGCGAGGTCGACTGCGGCGAATACGTCGTGCGCGCGTTCGAGGCCGTCCACACGGTCCCGTGCGTGAGCTTCGTCCTCGAGGAAAAGACGCGGCCGGGCCGATTCAGCGTGGAGCGGGCGGAAGCCCTCGGGGTCCCGAGCGGGCCGCTGTACAGCCAGCTCCAGGCGGGCGAACCGGTGACGATCCGCGGTCGGACGATTCGGCCCGAGGACGTGCTGGGTCCGCCGCGACGAGGACGCAAGATCGTGTACACGGGCGACACGATGCCCCACGAGGCCATCGTCGAGATGGCGCGCCATGCGGACCTCTTGATCCACGACGCGACGTCGGATGCGGCCCTGGAGGAGAAGGCGAATCGCTACGGCCACTCATCCTCCCGACAGGCGGCGGAAACCGCGAAGGAGGCCGGGGTGGGCTTGCTGGTCCTCACGCACCTCAGTCCGCGGTATGAGGACCCGGCATCCATCCTGAACGATGCGAAGAAGGTCTTCGAGAATGTCCGCGTGGCCGAGGACTTCCTCGAGGTGGACATCCCGTACCCCGAGTGAGGCCGAGCGCAGAACGCTCGGCTTGTCGGAACGTGTTATCGTCGAATAACGATAACGCGGAGACGACGCCGATCACCTCGACGTGGCCATCTCGGACCGCGCGACCTCGACGAACCGTCCCATCTCCGTCTTCGCTCGCTCCGCATACGCTGCCACCTTGCGTGCGACTCTCTCACGGCTCTCGGGATCGGTTGCCGGGCCGATGTATTCCTCGACCTGCTCCCGGTGGCCTCTCCGATTCTCGTAGTGCCAGAAATAGAGATACCGCCTGCGCCGGACCGTCTTGATGCAATACCCGCAACCGATCATCACCGAGCACACGACTCCAGGTTAGATCCATTACGTGTTATCGTTATTTAACGATAACGAGGGGGTGGGCGAAACGGTGGCCGGGACAATCCATGTCCTCACAGCAGCTTCATCAGGTCCGACTTCGTCACAATCCCCGTCACGTCGCCTTTCGCGGTCACGAGGACCGCGTTGTAGTGGCGCAGCAGGCTCGCCGCGAGCTCGACCGGGGCCTTCGCGTCGACCTGAGGGAACGCCGGCTCCATGACCTCGTCCACGCGAATCCGCGCGAGGTCCTTCGGGTCTTTGCCGGACAGGATGAGGTTGT
>Ga0209376_1002615_pt1 | contig 16940 bp, 10 predicted proteins | sample GraSoiAngelo_134_FD_185891 | JGI IMG/M metagenome (GOLD analysis project Ga0209376, IMG submission 185891) | Grasslands soil microbial communities from the Angelo Coastal Reserve, California, USA - 14_0929_05_30cm (SPAdes) (version 2) | ecosystem: Environmental > Terrestrial > Soil > Grasslands ... | reverse complement strand
TCGCTGTCTCAACTCCGGGGTTGTTTTGGCCCAGACTGACGTTATGATCCGATGGACCGTTGTGTTTTCGGCCTTTTCAACAGGATCAATATCTCACTTTTCGTAGAGCTTTTTGATAAAGCCGGCTCTGTCAAGCTCCTCGACGAAGCTCCGATCGGTAAACTCTTCCGGCTTATGATTCCAGACCTCGGGGCGTGTCGCGGCCACGTATTCGAAGCTGGTCTTCATTCCCGCAGTATTGGGGTAGGGCACCGGGAGAAATCCCTTGGCGAAGATGTCGTACGATTCGTTGACCAATTCCTCGTTATCGACCCGGAGAACTTTCTTGATCACCTTTTTGCCGAACTCTCGGTCTTTTTTAAACAGCGCGGTTCCTTCAAGATGGGCCTTCATATAGTTCATCAGCATGTCGCGGTCTTTCTGGATAATGGCGCGCCGGGTCGTGATCTCAATCCAGGGATAGTCGATCTCTTTTGCCGAATCCCAGAGCATCGGATATCCCATTTTCATCGCGATGCCATAACCGGGAAACGAAAGCGACGCGGCATCGATGGCGCCCTGCTTCAGCGCCGCGATCCTTTCCGGATCACCGCCGATTTGAATCAGAGCCACATCGCGGTCCGGATTGAGCCCCTTCTTTCTAAGGATATGGCGCACGAGGAAATCCGTGAGTGAACCAAAAGTCGTGACGCCGACTCTCTTGCCCTTGAGATCCTCGACTCTTTTAATCTCCGGTTTGACGATCATCGCATGAACCACTCCGGGAAGGGTGTGAGCGAGGATGACGAGATCGGAGCCGGAAAGATCGGCGTTGATAACGGTGGGAGTCGCTATCGGGGCGACTTGAATACTCCCGCCAATCATCGCCTTCGAGGATTCCCCGGAGCCACGCATGGCCACGGGATCGGCATAGAGACCGTACTTCTCGAAGAGCTTGGCCTCTTTGGTCACGTAGATGATGATGTTCCCCATGCTGACCGAGGAGACTCCGACATATATTTGCTTCAGCGGTTTTGACTGCGCTGAAGCAGGGACGGGAAAGGTCAACATAACGGCCCATATCAGCGCCGCCGATGTCATGCTGCGCAAAGGGTTCTTACGCGCCCGAGACATAGGTCACCTCCAAGCGTACTGCTTACAAGTTTGTGTTGCATCGATCGAAGTAACCGCCGAGTCTTTTTTTTATAGCACCGCTCCAGGCAATGCGAAAATGGTCGAAATTATTCCTTCAGAGACCTTGGCCACATTCGCGAACCAATTCCCGAATTCGCTTGTAAGAGTTGCGCGTTACAACTGGAATACTAAGGACTTGATGGTTACGGGTACGGTGCCGGAAGGCTCTAGAACGTTGCCCAAGTCTATGAAGTCGAAGTCTCGGAGAGTGACGCCGTCGATACATAGGATGTCGTTCTCGAGTCCGAACTCTTGCTTAAGGACGGTGCCTACCAGCCCCGCCAAATCGTGGTCAAAGACCAGGTAGATGGATCGACCGCTTCTCAAGGTGTCTGGTAAACCCTCCAGCAAACCACGACAGAATGCGGCGATACGGATGGCGGTGGGCGGCCCGCCCCAGTGAAACACCAGGGCGACTTCGGCTTTTCCTTCCTCCAGATCAAAGAGCTGGAAATGACTCAGGATCTCCTGCGCGACGGTCGTGGCGTCTATCTCGCCGCTCAAATCCACGGCGGGGCGCAGCACCTGGAGATTTTTTCGCGGCAGCAGATCACCGTTGGAGTGGTAGATCGTGTTGCCGCTCACCTGAACGGTGTGTTGAGCGGCGCCCGTGACGGTGGCGCGGATACACTCGCGGGCAGGTGCGAGCGGCCAGGCGATCGCGCCGTTATTTGCGTAGCGCCGTAGCGCCTTACCCAGGGGCGCGCCGAGATCGCCAAAGGATTTGCTTTCCCTTCCGTAGACGTATTCGCCGACACCACCTGAAAAGATAACCGCGTCGTAGTTCTTCGGGCCACTGACAGGTGGCGTCAGCCAGAGCTTTTCAAGCTCGGGCGCAGGGTTCTCGTCTCGCGCAAGACTAAGTACGGCGCGGGCCATGTGGTCGGCGAGCCGCTCTATCTTTTCCGGCGCGACTTGGTCGCCAATTTTCCACTCGAACCCTGCCTGCCGGGCTAGCGACTGGCCGCCGGGTTCCAGAACGGTGATGGTGCCGTTATTGTCGGTGGCGAGCAAGCGGCCACCAACATGAAATGCGGCGGTGCTCAAGACTCGTCCACGTTCGACTACGGCTAGCTTGGTGGTGCCGCCGCCAATGTCCACATTGAGGATTCGGCATTCCCGCTCGGCGGAGAGGGCGACGGCGCCGGAGCCATGAGCGGCGAGCAACGCCTCGAAGTTGTGGCCCGCGCTGGCGCAGACAAAGTTCCCCCGCTGCGTGGCAAACAGGTCCGCGATGGCCCGGGCATTGTCCCTGCGGATTGCCTCACCTGTGAGAATAATGGCCCCTGTGTCCACATCCTGCGAAGTGAGTCCTGCTTCTTGGTATGCGGCATCGACAAGAAGCCCGAGCGCTTGATCGTCGATCCGCCCGCGACCCGCGGCATACGGGGTGAAGTGAACCGGAGAGAGGTAGAGAGTCTTGCGCTCCGCCACTACGAAGCGGCTGGACAGTTCTCGCCCCAGCCGGCGCAGCACCAGGCGCGAGAAGATGATCTGTGAAGTCGCCGTGCCCACGTCGATGCCGACGCTGGTGAGGGTGATAATGTCTAGCTTCGAGAGCGGATGTTCTTCTTCCTCGCGTTCGTCATGATCGTGGTCGTGTGGAATATCATGCATAACATTTTCTATTCACCACGAAGCGCATGAAGGACACGAAGGATTCGTATATTTATACTTTTGAACTTCGTGCTCTTCGCGAACTTCGTGGTCAAATCTGTTTTTTTGGTCTTCGGTTGTGGGTTCGCCGCGCTAGGTCCTTAGTGGGTGACAGCCCAGTTATGCGAATGCACCGTGTTCGTCCAGGAAGTGGGCTTTGACGGTTTCCGCTCCCGCCTCCCCAGTGCACCATGGGACCATGTTCTTCATCTTGCAGATGATACCTCGCTTCTTGAGTTCTGCCTCGAAGATGCGATGGATCTCCGGGTCCTCGTCTTCATACTCAACCTGGCGACCGCCTTCCTTGCCGCTTACTTCGCCCGTGCGTAGCACGGTGGACTCGCGTGCCTGCCAGCGATTGGCAGCGTACTTGCGGGAGAGGCCTTGGTTCATCACCAGGTAGGTGGCCGGGGTGGCGCCCACATTGAAATGCTGGTGCAGCCAGAGTCCCTCCCCGGCGCCGGAAAGATAGAGACTGCCTTCTTGCCAATCGCAACGGATGCGAGGTTCGTTGCCCCGCTGGGTCAGCACGTAGCCTTCACCCTGAGTGATGTAGAGGTGCGCTCCAGGGCCGTGCCGATGCGCCTTCTTGTAGTGGCCCGATTCGAAGCGGGAGACATGGGACTCCATCATGCCGGCGCCCATGACCATGAACGCGTTCGTACCACCGCCTCCTCGGCTTTTCCATTCGTAGAGCGGCAGCTTTTTAATATCCGGGATAAAGTTGGTCTCCCAGACCCGGCCGCGGTAAAGCTTAGCCTCGGCGCTGAAATAGTCAGGCTCACCGGCGTAGCGGTCCTTGAAGTTGTAGGGGTTATTGAAGACGAAATCCTCGCTGGCCCATTGCCGCAGCAACTGCGGAAGATCGGTCACGGAAAACCAGCGCGCCGGCTGCGACAGGCTGGCGTTGAAAAACTGATGCCACGCGTTGGTGGGCAGCACGAAGTAACTGCCGGGGCCCCATTCAAAAGTCTGTTTCGCATGCTCGTCGCGCCAGACGGAAGTGGAGCCATGTCCCGAGACGACGTAGAGAGCTTCGGTATACATGTGTCTCAGGGGCGCGGTGTAGCTGCCCGGCGAGAGCTCGACGATGTGCTCGTCGGCCTCGTCATCTCCGTCCAGGTAGCACAGAGCCCCTTTGACGCCATCGCCCTTGCGCGGCCAGGGGCCCAACTCGACCGCTTTCATCTCCTTGATGTACACCCCTCCCACCAGCGGCACGCCCTCTCGCTTACGCCACTCTTCATACATGTCGATTCGTACAAGAGCAGGTTGTTTTTCCGGATCGAGGTTGTTGCTTGTCGTATTCATAATGGCTCCTCTTATTTAGCTCATTGAAAATGGACCCTGAATTCAAACTCAGAGCATAGCTCACCGGCCAAGCTTTCTCTGCTAGCAATATTCAATAACGGAGTGTTATGTCAATCCAGAAGGGGCAATCGGCTCGTCGCCCCAGCCAACAAACCAAAAATGGCCTCTTCTCTCTTCAGACTTCAATCTCGATTGCTTTCACGCGTGAAAATTTCATGAACCGTCTTGCCACGCTGCGGTCTTCCAGCTACAGTCGAGGCTAGAAAAAACCAAAAAGGAGGGAACAGAATGATCAGAGGAAAATGGCTTCGGTTGGGGGTGACCTTGGCGCCGTTATGCGCGACGCCGGTTTGGGCGATCAATCCGGATAACGGCCCGGGTTGCGGCCTCGGAAAGCTGGCGTGGTCGGATTATCGTAACCAAAAGAGCATCGCTCCGCAGGTTATGATGGCGACGACCAATGGCACCTTCGGCAGTCAAACCTTCGGCATCAGCTCGGGAACATCCGGCTGCACGAACGACGGCACGATCATGGCAGAGGAGAAGGTGAACGTCTTCGCGGCTGCCAATTACGATACTCTCTCCCAAGAAATGGCGCAGGGAGGAGGCGAGTATCTTGCTTCTTTAGCCGAACTGATGGGCATCCCTGACGAGCACCGCGCGGAGTTTTTCGCCCTGGCTCAAGTGCAGTACGCGAGCTTGGTTCAGTCGGGCGACAGGACTCCTGCGACGATGCTCACAGTTTTACACCGCGGTATGGAAACCCACCCGAACTTTGCTACACTCACTGCGCATTAGTCTTGCTCAAAGCCCCGGTCTTACGGGCCGGGGCTCACCTCCTTCTCTTTCGTTAGCGTTCGTCGGTCTTGCGTTGGCAGTGTTGTGTTTCTTCACGGACACTGCCAAAGCTCACGCCGACGACTATCTGCAAGAACTTATTCAGCGGGCAAACGCCGCAGCGCTCTACGATCAACGTTATTGGCACCTGCTTCTCCACTACCGCCGGACGATTGCCGGCGGATATGAAAGCGAAGCCGACGAGGCAGGTTTTTTTCTCGCGCCGAATGGAAAAACCGATTCGAAGGCCGAGCTTCAAGCTACTCTCGCGCGATTTTTTTCGACCGAACTGGTCGGTCGCTCGCGTCAGCCGGCGCGCTGCGCTTTCATCGCCCGCTATCATTGGCTCAAGGCGGCTCTTGCCATTGACGAAAGCCGTTTGCCGCCGGAGCCGTGCGAGCGCTTTCACGCGTGGCTTAGAGAGCTGAATCCCGCGTCGATTACACTCGTCTTTCCGTCCGCCTACATGAATAACCCCTCCTCGATGTTCGGCCATCTGCTTTTGCGCATCGATCAGAGAGGTCAAACCGAGCAGACACGCATTCTCGCCTATACCGTCAATTATTCCGCCGACGTCACCACCGATAATGGTCTTGTCTTCGCCGTTTTGGGTGTTGCCGGAGGGTTCAAGGGCTACTTTTCGACGCACCCCTATTACGTGAAGGCCAAGGAGTATGGTGATTTCGAGAACCGCGACATCTGGGAATACCGGCTCAATCTCACTGAAGATCAGGTCGAGCGCTTGTTGATGCATACTTGGGAAATGGGCAACGCTTCCTTTGATTATTTTTTCTTCAAGGAGAATTGCGCCTATCAGATTTTGTCTTTACTCGACGTCGCCGATCCGGATCTCCATCTCACAGATCGATTTTGGTTGTATACGTTTCCCTCGGATGGAGTCCGTATGATCGCAGAGAAACCGGGTTTGGTTAAAGAAATCATCTTTCGCCCGTCACGCAGCACCAAGATCCGTCGTGGCCGCCAGGTTTTGTCCGGTGACGAAAAAATGTGGCTTGGCAAGATTGTCGCCGATCCTTCGTTGGCTCAATCCGAGCCTTTTACCATCATGCCGCCGGAACGCCAGGCCCGGGTGCTGGACGTTGCATCAGATTACCTTCTGTACCGCGTCGCGACAGAAGGAAACGACGCTACGTCTTACCAAGAGCGGAATAAGGCGGTTTTGATCGCTCGCAGCAAGCTCAAAGCTCCCTCTGTTCCCGTCGCACCCACGCCGGTCACGGGTCCTCCCGAACAGGGGCACAACGTTATGAGAGCAGGTTTGGGCCTGGGATGGCACGAGGGAGAATTTTTTAACGAAGTGAATTTCCGGCTTGCGTTTCACGATTTATTCGACCCGGAGTACGGCTATACCCCCGATGCCCAGATCGAAGCCATGGACGTCGCGCTACGCCACTATGCGCGCAGCGACCATACGAGGCTGGAACGATTCACTTTGGTCAACATCGTCTCGCTGTCGCCGATGGATGCCCTCTTCAAAAGCCCATCCTGGAAAGTAAGCACTGGGCTCGAAACCATTGAGCATAACCAGTGCCGCTTTTGCCGCATTGGCAACCTTAACACCGGCATCGGGGCTGCCGCTGAAAGCTTTTGGTCAAAGCGCGAGGTTTATTTCGGGTTCGCCGAGCTGGCCAGCGAATACGGCCGGGTCTTCAATAGCAACTACCGGCTCGGCGGAGGAGCCACCCTTGGCACACTGGTAGATATTACCGAGCGCTGGAAGGTCGGGGTTTCCGGCACTTATCTGCAATTTCCCTTGGGAGAGAAGTCCCATGAATGGCGGGTCTCAGCGCAGCAGCGCTACGCGTTACACAAAAACTTCGCCGTGCGATTTGAGTTCAATCAGCGCGCCCGCACCCAAGAGTATCTGCTGAACCTACATGCTTACTTTTGAAATAAGCTTTCGGTTGAATGAGTTGAGATAGCGAGATTTAGGGAGCCGACAAAACGCTTGACGCCAGGTAGATCAGAGTGGTAATAGAGCCGCAGCTTCAAGCCAGTTCCCAGCGTCTCCAACCTGAGTCTTAGGAGGTTTTATGCTGAAAAAAACTTGTGTGGCAATGATGATCGCGCTCATGGCATTCTCCGTATTTGTCCTGACGCCTGATTTTGCTAGGGCAGGTGGTTCCGCCGCCGCGTTGACCGGACAGGTCAGCTCACAAAAAGAAGGCCTCATGGAAGGGGTGGTGGTCGGCGCCAAGAAGGAAGGCTCGACGATTACCGTGAACGTAACCAGTGACGAGAAGGGGGGCTACAGCTTCCCCGCCGCGAAACTGTCACCGGGCCGCTACGCGTTAAAAATTCGTGCCGCCGGTTACGATCTGGATGGCCCCAAGGCGGTAGACATAGTCGAGGGCAAAGTCACTAAAGCCAATATCAAGCTTAAGCCGACGAAGGATCTCGCGGCTCAGCTCAGCGACGCGGAGTGGGCCTTAAGCATTCCGGGCACGGAAGAGCAAAAGAGATTTCTCCTGGGCTGCAACGGCTGTCACACTATTGAGCGCATCGTAAAGGCCAATCACAGCGCGGATGAATGGGTTCAGGTTTTCCAAAGGATGTCGCTTTACGCGCCCGGCAGCATGCCGTTGCGCCCGCAGATGACCGTCGGTGGGGTGCAGCGCGACCGCACCCGCGGCGTCGATCCAAAAACCATCGGCGAGTGGCTCGCAAGCGTGAATGCGAGTTACAATTCCAATCAGAAATTTGCGCTTAAGACTTTGCCGCGGCCCAAGGGCAGAGCCGCTCGTGCCATCATTACGGAATATGACCTGCCGCGCAAGCTGGCGATGCCGCATGACGTGGTGGTCGACTCCGAAGGCAAGGCCTGGTATGCGGATTTCGGCGAACAGTTCATCGGCAGAGTGGATCCGAAGACCGGCACGGTCACGGAGTTCCCCATCCCTGTGCTGAAAAAGGGCTTTCCTCTGGGGACACTCGATCTGCAGCTCGACAAGGAGGAAAACCTGTGGGTCTCTTTGATGTACCAAGGGGGCATCGCGAAGTTCGACCGAAAGACCGAAAAATTTCAGATCTACGCTGTCCCAAAAGAATGGCAAGGAAACCACACGCAGCAATCCATGGTAAACCCGACGAATTCTCATGTGGACGGCAAAGTCTGGACGAACAATCAGGATACCCATGCCATCTACCGGTTGGATGTCGCCACCGGCCAGTATGAGAACCTCGGCGAGTTTAAAATTCCCGGTGAAAATCGAAATATCAGCGCCTACGGCATTCCATCGGATAGCGAAAATAACCTCTATTTGCTGGAGTTCGGCTCCCACAACATCGGCAGGATCGATGCGAAGACCAAGGAGTTCAAGGTATGGTCGACGCCGACGCGTGACTCGCGGCCGCGCCGAGGAAAGGTGGATTCGCAAAACCGCCTGTGGTTCGCCGAATATGGCGCCAATGGCATTGGTATGTTCGATCCCAAGACCGAGGAGATCCAGGAATGGAAATTCCCAACGCCATGGAGCGCTCCTTACCACGTTACGCCGGATAAAAACGGCGAGATATGGGCAGGTTCGATGTGGACCGATCGCGTGACCCGGCTCGATCCCAAGACCGGCCAATTCACCGATTATCTTCTGCCGAGGGAGACAAACATCCGGCGAGTATTTGTGGACAACTCGACGACGCCGGTCACTTTCTGGGTGGGCAGCAATCACGGCGCCTCGGTCCTCAAGCTCGAGCCGCTGGACTCACCAGGATCGAATTAAAACGCTAAAAGCACCGAAGGAAAAAGGCCCGACTCGGGAGAGATCGGGCCTTTTTTTAAACTACGGTAGACGAAAATCGACTCGTTCAGTTTACGGGAGCAGCTCCAAGAATTTGCGAGAAAGACAAGGACGGTTTGAAATCAGTAATCATGAAGACCGATCACTTTTTTATGCCCAAGATTTGCCGCCCGTATTCGTTGACTAGCTGCTCACGTTCCTCAGATGCAGGCAACGATTTTAAACGGCCTTCTAACCGGTCCCGATCTTCCGGTTTGAGCTCGCTCCAATGCTCCAGTTCCTTCTGCAGCTTGTCTCGCTCTTCCGCGCTCAGCGATTGAGGCTCGGGCTTTGGGGCTTGGGATGCAGGATTTGAACTAGCCGTAAGGCTCGCCCGATCATCTAATCGTGCTCTGAGAACGACAGCGCGGTTAGGACGACCCGTCTCATCGTACATTAAAGCGAAGTTTTTGAAGCCAATAGAAGCAATCAGAAACCGCACGGCAGGCTCCAGCGGCAGTCGGTTCATCCGCAGGTTCAACGGTTTGCTCTCTGTGGCAGACGGAAGAATGATCTGGAATCCGGTTCTGGCGCGGATTGCGTAGAGCACGACCTCTACCGGAGTTTGATCGAAAGCAACCGAAATCTCACCGTCTCGATACTCAACCCACTCCCGGTAAGGGGTATCTTCTGCCACTTGCGGAAAAGCCGGTTCAATGCCGGAAAAAGCTAGTAGAGCAGCAAAAAACCCTATAGTCGGGAAACTTTTCATCGGTTTGATCCTCTCATAAGTCTTGCGAGCAAGTTTCATGCCCCGACCTGCGCCGATCAATCTTTACTGGAAATCATCCAAACGATTGATCTCTTGAGTTTCTTGGTCTTTTGGTCTGGCCCAAACAGGTCAAGACGGGACATTTTTGTACTGAACAGGGGAGCCGTTTTGTCCGGGGGCTTCAGTGGCAATAGAATCCTCTGATTCACCAGCCTTCTTACAAGATCGCTTGGCTCTTTCGTTTACTACGCCAACCCTACGCACACGACAGGCAACCTTTAAGCATTCTGTCGCGGGTGTTACTATTTTTCTAGTTACCTTAAGATCAGCTCCGTCCAGATTCGAAAAAAAGAGTCGAAGCGTCGTTTAGTTATGATCACCGATCAGCCGAACCACGCACGAGGACGAAGTCCGTTACGTGGGCCGCTGTCAGCTGCCCTTTCGTTTGCTTCGTGCGCATTGAATATCGTGAGCTGGAGACAAAATCTCGGCACTGCCTCCTCTGCGCGACGGAAATGTCGGATTTTGTGGTGCTTCTTCGCCGCAGCGACGCTTGCCATCGGAGCCGTGGCGCAGGCGCAATCTGCGACGGTATCTGAGCCTCCGAGTCCTGAGCTTGCTCGCCCACAAGCTGCCGTGCCGGCCGCTATCCCGCTTGCAGAGGTGGCGACGGAGGCGGAATCGGCATCCACGCGCCTGCGGGAAATGCAGTCCGATTTATCCTCCGACCGAACCACGGAGGCCGCGGCGGAAGAGCTTCCCGTTCTCACCCGCGAAATCGACGCGCAGCGCCGTGATAGCGCGAACATTATTGCTCAAAGGCCTTCCCTCGAGATGCTCGACAACCTTGAAGCCGATTGGCATCCGCTTCGGCGCAACCTGGCCGGCTGGACACGGGATTTGACGAGCCGCGTGAGCCAGCTCGAAAAGCAGATCGCTCAACTCGACGAACTCGACAAAACCTGGCAGCTAACCTTCGATGCGGCCACGAACTCGCACGCACCACCCGATCTGCTCAACCGGATACAATCGGTTATCGCCGCGATCAAGCAAACGCACGAAGCGTTCGATAAGCAACGCGCTCGGACCTTGACCCTGCAAAATCGCGTTGCCGAGCAGGATGCTCGGATCGCCGAAGCGCTGACATCCATCTCGAACGCGCGCGAAAACGTCTTCGATCGTCTCTTCGTCCAAGACAGTCCGCCAATCTGGAGCCCAGAGGCGCACCCCCGCACGGCGCACGACCTCGAAGAAGAGGGCCGGAGCTCGTTTTCCTCCCAATGGACGGCACTGCGGGTTTATGCTGCGCGGCAGACGATATCATTTTTCATTCACGCCGTTGTTTTTGGCATCCTGGCCGCCGGTCTCTATTGGGTCCGGCGGAGAGTACGACCGCAACTGGCGAACAAGACGGAGACCCGTACCACGTTGGTATTCGAGATGCCGGTTGCAGCCGCGCTCATCCTATCGCTAGCCTGCAGCCGCTGGATCTATCCCGAGGCGCCGCGTCTGTTGTGGACGGCCCTCGGCGCCATCGCTCTCATCCCGAGCGCGATTCTTCTTCGCCATCTGATCGAGCGGCATCTTTATCCGGTACTCTACGGTTTGGTGGTATTTTACTTCGTCGATCAAGTGAGAACGCTAACCGCGGCGGTGCAATTGCTGCCGCTGCAGCTCTTCTTAGCGGAGATGCTCGGCGGGGTGCTGTTTTTGGTTTGGCTCATCCGATCGCTGGGACAGCCGACGGAATTGACGCCGAAAACAGCGCGATCGTCCAAGACAATCAAAGGCGGCGCCTCGGTCGGATTGGCGGTCACTGCGGTCGCCTTCATAGCTAATGCCACGGGCTACGTCACGCTCGCCAACTTCGTTGGCAATGCTCTTCTCGGCAGCGCATATCTCGCGCTGGTGCTTTACGCCATGGTGGAGGTTCTGGACGGCCTCGTAACGGTTGCACTGCGGCTGCGTCCGCTCGCCCTACTCACCATGGTGCGCCGGCACCAGGCGCCGTTGCGCCGCCGGGTGCGCCGAGGGCTCCAGTTTCTTGCCATCTTCCTGTGGATTCTTGGGACGCTCCAGCGGCTCTTACTCCGCGAGCGGCTCTTCACGGCGATCCGGGAGATTCTGACCGCCGAACTCACTGTCGGCTCACTCAGCCTGTCGCTCGGGGACGTGCTCGCCTTCGGGGCCACCGTGTGGGCCGCCTTTTTGGTTTCCCGCTTCGTGCGCTTCCTCCTGGATGAGGAGGTTTATCCGCGCGTTCATCTCACCCGCGGTCTCCCCTACGCGATCTCGACCATGCTGAATTACATCATACTGCTCGTCGGATTCTTCGCCGCCGTCGCGGCGCTTGGCTTGGACATGACCAAGATCACAATACTCGCCGGCGCATTCAGCGTCGGCGTCGGGCTCGGATTGCAAACCATCTTCAATAATTTCGTCTCGGGCTTGATCCTGCTCTTTGAGCGGCCCGTCAACGTCGGAGACCTGGTGCAGATCGACGATGCTTCAGGGATAGTAGAACACATCGGGATCCGCGCGAGCGTCATCCGTAGGAACGACGGCTCCGAAATCATCGTGCCGAATGGTAAATTGATCTCCGAGCAGCTGGTCAACTGGACGCTTTCGAGCCGGCAGCGTAGCATCGAACTCCCCATCGCGGTCGCCCAGGACAGCGATCCGAGCCGCGTCATCAGGTTGTTGGAGCGGACGGCGGCCGCGCACCCACTCGTTACCAGCGATCCGCCGCCAGAAGCGCTGGTGGTCAAGCTGGGCCCCGACTCGCTCGGATTCGAGCTGCGCGCCTGGACCGACCGCATCGAGCAATGGATGCAGATCCGCAGTGAACTGGCAATTAAGATCAGCGCCGCGCTGACCGCGGAGAAAATCGCGATTCGTTGAAGAGCCGCGGACGTAAGTCCGGGGGTGTATCTGGGTACGGAAAGCAACCGAGTCGTCATTCCGGCCAACCCCGGATCACAGTCCGGGGTAGCGCGAGCCCGAATCAAGGAATACAAAGAGTTCTGGATTCCCTAAATTCACAAACGAAGTTTGCATTGTCAGAAAAGCTCCGGACGTAATTCCTGGGAAATTTACAGAGCCCATCAGTCGGCCATGTCATCCGATCATCTTCCGACACACTCATCAGCGTGGAGTCCGCTCTATCAGCCGCTCTTCCGCGCCCTCTGGATCGCTGCGGTCGCCTCCAATATCGGAACCTGGATGCAGAATGTCGGGGCGGCGTGGTTGATGACCTCGCTCGCCCCTAGCCCCACTATGGTGGCGTTGGTGCAGGCGGCAACCAGCCTGCCGGTTTTTCTGGTCGCCCTGCCGGCGGGTGCCATCGCAGATCTTGTCGATCGCCGGCGCCTGTTACTTCTGACGCAAGGCTGGATGCTCCTTGCGGCCGGCGGCCTGGGCGCTTTGACGCTTATGGGTGCGACCACTCCCTGGCTGTTGCTGACGCTAACCTTCGCGCTCGGTCTTGGTGCCGCCATGAATGCGCCGGCGTGGCAAGCGATCATTCCCGAGCTCATAACCGGTTCTGAAGTGCGGGCGGCGGTGACTTTAAACGGCGTCGGCTATAACTTGGCGCGCGCGGTCGGACCCGCGCTGGGCGGATTGACTGTCGGCGCTCTGGGATCAGGGGCTGTGTTCATACTCAACGCGCTCTCCTTTCTGGGCGTCATGGTGGTCCTCTATGGGTGGAAGCGGCCGGTGGGCGAGCATGCTCTCCCCGCGGAGGATGCGTTTGGCGCGATGCGGTCCGGAATCCGTTATATTCGCTACGCCCCTGCGCTGCGCGCGGTACTGTCACGTACCGCGGTCTTCATTTTTGGCGGAAGCGCCCTGTGGGCGCTCCTGCCGCTCGTCGCGCGCCAGGAACTGGCACTCAACGCTACGGGATATGGCGTGCTCCTCGGTTGTCTGGGCGCCGGCGCGGTCATTGGGGCGGCTCTCCTGCCGCAAATCCAGCGGAGGTTATCGACGGATCTCTTTCTGGCCGGCGCCACTCTGCTATTTGCTTTCGCAACCGCGATACCCGCCTATGTGCGGAGTTTTAGTCTCGTAAGCGCGGCTATGGTCGCGGGCGGAATGGCATGGATCACGATCATGTCGACCTTCAACGTGGGGGCTCAAGTAACTGTGCCTTCATGGGTGCGAGCGCGGGCGCTCGCCGTCTACGGTTTGATGTTCCAGGGCGGCACCGCAATAGGCAGCACGTTATGGGGAATCGTGGCCGATCACGTCGGATTGCCGATGGCCCTTGTCTCCGCGGCAGCAACGCTGATTTTGAGTCTCGCGGCGATGGGCCGTTATCGATTGAAACTGGAGGACGAAATAGATCTCACGCCCTCCCCTCATTGGCCTGAGCCCGTTTTGTCCATGAATCCGTCGCCGGATTCCGGCCCGGTGTTAGTGACGATCGAATATGCGATCGACCCGGCGCGTGCGCGCGAGTTCGTATCGGCCATGCAGGGCGTGCGATCGTTGCGCCTGCGCGATGGCGCCTATCGATGGGGCCTCTTCAACGATCCAGCCCAGCCGGCTCGATATGTCGAAACCTTCGTGGTGGCATCCTGGGCGGAGCACCTGCGCCAACATGAGCGCGTGACCGTGGCCGACAGGGAGACAGAAGATGTCGCCCGCGCTTTCCACGTCGGTGCGACACCGCCCGTGGTTTCGCATCTTATCAGTGCGCGCCACCAGACGACCCATAAATGAGAGCAGAAAGAAATACCGACTCCCAACGACCGACGTCACCAACAAACAATGAAACTCAACTATACAATGCTGAGCATACGCTCGATGGGAAGACGTGCGCGCGCGGCCAGAACCGGGTCGACCTTGATTTCATGGACGTTGTCGCGCAGCGAAAGATGCAGCTTGCGGAAAGTATTTTGTTTCATATAGGCGCAGATCGCTTCCGGACTGGCCGGAATCACGGTTTTGCCGGGCGCAGCTTTGGACAACGGGTGAATGTTGCCCACTTCGGTCGCCATGATAATGATTTTTTGCGGGGTCTCACGGACGAATTGCGCCATGCCTTGAGTCGAACGAAACTGCATCATGTTCGCGGGCGTGGTGCCTTGCGCCATCTGGCGCATGCAAGCGCTCGTACAGCCGCATTCGGGATGGACCACGACCGCGGCATCCGGATAAAGCTGTCGTTGCCTTTCTATATGATATGGCCGAATGCGGTCGTGCACATGGCAGGCTCCCATCATGAGCCATAATCTTTCCAACGGCTGATTCTGCTGCTCCAGAAGCTTCCCCGCGTAGAAGCCTAGATAAACATCGGGAAGAAAAAGAATCGGTTGGTCGGGCTCGGAATGGCTTAGGACATGCAGTATGACCTTTGCCGCATTCGCCGAAGCGCAGCAATAGTCGCTCTCGGCTTTCACGTCCAGATAGGTATTCACGTAGCTGATGACGATCCCGTTGGGATGCTCTCGCTTCCACTGGCGAATCTTCCCGACATCGGCGTGGGCCGCCAGCGAGCAAAGCGCGCCGAGATCCGGGGCCAGGACGCGCTGGTGGGGCTTTTTCATGATGGCGAGAATTTGATTCATAAACAGAACCGACGCTTCGAGAAGAATATCGGCGTCGGAGTTGGCGCCTTTTTGCGCGAGATAGAGCGAATCGCCGACGGCGTCCGCTACGTCTTGGATGTCGCTGGGCGCGTAGTTGTGAGCCAGAATGTAGGCGCGACGCTCCCGTTTAAGCCGACTGATTTCTGACTGGAGCCACCGATGCTCCTCGTCCGACACATTCTCAGGGTAAGCGTCGGGGGAGATCGGCGGCACCTCGATGGGAGGAGTTAGATCGACCGCATCGATCATGCGCACTGCTTCTTTGGCGGGAAAAATATCCCCAGAAGCCGGTAGATCCATGCCTCAAGTAAATCAGGTGTTGGAGGAGAGGTAAAGAGCGCGGGTGTTTCGGAAATTCGTTAAGAAAAGGAGCGACACATTCGAGAGCTTCTAACAGACAGCTCTCCTCTCACGGTCTCTTCCTCTTTTCCTCGCGCCGAGGCCGCAGAATGAGTCGTATGGGCGCATACTCCAGGCCCAAATTCTCACGCAGTTGGTGAGTCAAGTATCGCTGGTAACCCTCCGGGACCGCGCGGGGTGTGTTGACAAATAAAGTGAACGCCGGCGGACACGTGCCCGTTTGTGTCCCGTAATAGAATTTCACCGGCTTGCCCTGCGTGAGCGGAGCCGCATGCGCTCGGACGATCCGCTGCAAGGCTTGATTGACTGCCGAAGTTTGGATCTTACGCCGATAGGCTCCAACCACATGACTCGCGATCTCCAGCATCTTCTTAAGGCCGTGGCCAGTCGCGGCGGAAATGAAACTGACGGGAACATAATCCAGAAATGAAAGCTTGTGATAGAGACGATCGCGGTACGCCCGCGCGTCAACGCCCGCCCTGGATACCAAGTCCCACTTGTTGACCGCCAAGACCAGTGCCTTGCCGCGCTGGCGCGCGTAAGACAAAATTTGCGCGTCCTGGTCCGTCACTCCTTCGACGCCGTCGATGACGTGAATGACGAGGTCGCCGCGGTCGACCGAGCGGAGCGCACGGCTGACGCTGAATCGCTCGATGCGATGCTCGATCCGCGCTTTACGCCGGATACCCGCGGTATCGACTAATATGCAGGGTTCGCCCTTGAGCGCGAACGGCGTATCCAGCGAATCACGCGTGGTCCCTGGGATCGCGTCGACCACCGAGCGCTCGAAACCGAGTAACCGGTTCACCAAGGTCGATTTGCCAACGTTGGGACGGCCGACGATGGCGACGCGAAGCGGCGCGCCCACGGTTTCGTAATGTTCCTGATCGGTGTTCTCGCCCTCGGGAAAATGCTCGACGATGCTATCCAACAGTTCAGAAAGCCCGAGGCCGTGTTCCGCTGAGATCGAGAATAAATGGTCCAAGCCAAGGGCATAAAACTCATACAGGTTATCCGCCCTTTGCCTGGAATCGATCTTGTTCACGGCAAAGTAAACCGGCTTGCTGACTTTGCGCAGCGGGTCCACTGCCTCTCGATCCAATGGATTCAAACCGCTTTTGCCGTCCAAAAGAAACAGGATGACATCCGCCTCCGATAGCGCGAACCGGCTTTGCTCCTGTATGCGCTCTGCGAGATTGCCGTCGGCGTTGGACTCAAGCCCGCCGGTATCGATGAGCAGAAATCTTTTGCCGGCCCACTGAGCCTCGCCGTAGTTGCGGTCGCGGGTCACGCCGGGCTGATCGTCCACGATCGCCTTGCGCTCGCCGACCAGCTTGTTGAACAATGTCGATTTGCCGACGTTGGGCCGGCCGACGATGGCCAGAACCGGAAGCTTGCTCGCGCGCGGCCGAGTAAGAGATGATGGTTGACTCATGTCATAACCCCATCTCGGCGAGCGAACGGTGATTTTGCGTCCAGCCTCTGTCGACCCGGACAAAC
>Ga0209376_1002614_pt1 | contig 16947 bp, 17 predicted proteins | sample GraSoiAngelo_134_FD_185891 | JGI IMG/M metagenome (GOLD analysis project Ga0209376, IMG submission 185891) | Grasslands soil microbial communities from the Angelo Coastal Reserve, California, USA - 14_0929_05_30cm (SPAdes) (version 2) | ecosystem: Environmental > Terrestrial > Soil > Grasslands ... | reverse complement strand
GCTGCGCCGTAACCAAGCGCAGAGGCGATTTCGATTTTATCCAGTGGCCGATACTTCGGCTCCTGAACGAGTCGCAAAATCTCCGCGCGCAAATCGTGATTCGTTGTCTTCTTTTTGCCTGCCATGGTGACGCAACGTTGCTTTGTTCCCCGTTAGTCTTCCAGTGCGATCTTTCACGAAAGTTAGGCTTCCGGCCTGACTTGGCCGACATGCTTCCAGCTTGTCGAAGTGTGTGATCATCGACGGGCAGGATGCCCGTCGTCCGAGACAGGCAGGGATGCCTATCTTCCAGCGCGTCGTAACTTCGTCACTCCGTACTTGACCGCATGCCGGAGTGGCCAAAATTTGATGAATGAAACCGATATGGTTCGCTCTCGCGATTTTCCTTGGAGTGACTCTTAATATGAACGCTGCTACTTCGATCTCGATCACCAGCCCGGCCTTTCAAGGCGGCGGCGATATTCCAGCGAAATTCACCTGTAACGGGACGAACGTAAGTCCTGGATTGCAGATTAGCGGCGTCCCGAACGAAGCGAAATCGCTGGTCTTGATTGTCGATGATCCCGATGCACCGCGCGGTTTGTTCACGCATTGGATCGTCTGGAACATCGATCCGAAAACGACACAAGTGGCCGAGAACAGTGCGCCCGCTGGCGCGGTCCAGGGCACGAGCGATTTTGGTAAGCGCAATTACGGTGGGCCCTGTCCGCCTTCCGGAACGCATCGCTATTTTTTCAAAATCTTCGCGCTCGATACTAAACTGGACTTGAAGCCCAGTGCGCGCCGCGCGGAACTCGATGCTGCCATGCGCGGTCATATTTTGGCGCAGGGCGAATTGATGGCGCGGTATTCACACAAGTAGTTTCGGCGTCGAGGCAGTGGGCTGCGGCCACGTCTCCGATTACCATCAGCGCCTCGAATAATTCGCTGCGCGTGGTAGTCTCACCCATATGCGTGTGACGCCATGGAAAATTGCGGGCGAGATTTTCGACCTCTCTGCCCGCGGCTGGATCATGGGTGTCCTGAACATCACACCGGATTCATTTTCCGATGGCGGCAGGTTTTTTCAGGCACCGCAGGCGCTTGCCCAGGCCCGAAAAATGATCGCGAACGGCGCCAACATTATCGATATCGGCGGCGAATCGACGCGCCCCGGCGCCGAACCAGTCAATGCTGCGGAAGAAAAACGCCGCGTCATTCCGATAATCGAAGAGCTCGCCGGCGAAGCAATGATTTCGATCGATACCTCGAAGGCGGAAGTTGCGGCCGCGGCTTTGGATGCGGGCGCGAAAATCGTGAACGATGTAACGGGCGGTCGCGGGGACGACGCGATGTGGCCGCTGTTGGCCAAACGCGGCGCCGCTTTCATCATCATGCACATGCAAGGAACTTCGCCGACCATGCAACGCGCGCCTTTTTATCATGATGTCGTTGTCGAAGTGGCCGATTTTTTTCGACAACAATATGCCTGCGCCCTAAAGTTCGGTATCGATCCCATGACGCTCGCGTTCGATCCGGGAATCGGATTCGGAAAGACGCTCGAGCACAATCTCTCGTTGCTGAAAAATTTGCCGCGCTTGCGCGTCAACAATCGTCCGCTCGTCGTCGGAGTGTCACGTAAATCGTTTCTTGGCAAAATTTCCGGGCACAATGGCTCGATCCACCATCGCCTTTTGCCAACGGTCGCGTTCACGTCGCTGCTGCGAATGAACGGCGCCGATGTTTTACGCGTGCATGATGTGGAAGAAAATGTGGAGGCGCTCCGTGTCGCCGACGCGCTTCGGAGTGCGCCATGATTGATCGCATCGTCCATCTTTTTGTGGTCGGCTGGCGCAGCGCCTTCGAGATCGTGCTGCTGACCGTGGTGATTTATTACGGCTATCTCTATTTTCGCGGCACTCGCGGCGCGAAAGTGTTGACCGGTCTGGCCATCGTTTTTCTGGCCCTGACCTTGATCTCAACCTTGCTGAAACTCGCCGTCATCGGCTGGATCATTCGCAGCTTCTCAGTCTTCCTCGCCATCGCCTTGGTCGTTATTTTCCAGCCGGAACTGCGGCGCGCTTTGGCGGAACTGGGCGGGCATCCCATTTTTTCGCTCAGCAGCGAAAAACGCGAGATGCTTCACGACCTTGCGGAAGCGGTCACTCAACTCGCCAGCAAACAATTCGGCGCATTAATCGCGATCGAACGTGACACTTCCATTCGCGTTTATGAAGAGACCGGCGTTCAACTCGAAGCCGATTTCTCCGTTGAGCTGTTGCTCACCATTTTTCATCCCAAAACCGCTCTGCATGATGGTGGCGTGATTGTGCGTAACGGCCGGGTTGCAGCGGCGGCGTGCATTTTCCCGGTGAGCCAGCGCGAAACTCTCGATCGCAGCCTGGGTTTGCGGCATCGCGCCGGTTTGGGATTAACCGAAGAATCTGACGCCGTCGCGGTCGTTGTCTCGGAGGAGACGGGCGCAATTTCAATTTGTCATCGCCGCCGGATTGAGCGTGATTTTACGCCGGAAACATTCCGCAAACGGATCGGCGAAATTTTGTTACAGACCTCCGATGATGAAGAAACTGATTCTGAAAAACTGGCAGGCGAAGATCATCTCGCTCCTCCTCGCGACCACGCTCTGGTATCTGATCAAAAAGAACGTGGCAACGACCCCATCGCCGTCTGAGGCCGGTGCAACGTCTGCAGAGCAAGCGCACTAGCGGAGGACAGGCCGCTGGCCGGTCCGGCGGTCATAGACCGCCGCTACAGAAGCCTCAACAGGGTGGAAGGCTGTTTGCCGGACAGGCCGGAGGCCCGTCCTCCTCCGCGTAAATTTCAGATCGGGACCATAGCGAATCTGAATGAGGTTCGTCTGCGGCTCCGCAGAGCGTCGCCTACCAGCGAAGCCTCCGAGATATTGGTAGGGCGAGACTCTGTCGAGCCAACGTCCGTGCGCGCCTAGCGCAGAAAACGCGCGAGATTTTCGTCTTCCCAACGTCGGGCGCGTTTGTAGAAGCGAAACTCGCGTTCGCGGCGATTGAATTCGTCGGTGTGAACACAACGCCGGCCATTACCGTGGGCTTTGTCGGGCACGACTGCGTGCAACATTTCATGATAAAGAATGTACTCGAGGAACCAGAGCGGGACGAATTTCTGATCGAGCCAGGGATTGATGCGGATAACGCGGTCTTCTTCCTGGATAGTACCGAAAATGAAATACTCTTTTGGACGTTCCTGGCGTTTGCGGCCCCAAACCACTTTGTAACCGCGAAGGCGGTTGCCGAAATGACGCCCGTTTAGTTTGTCGAAGAGACCGCGCAAATCGAAATAACGGCCTTCGGTTTCGAGCCCGAACTGCCTCTGCAGCGGCAATCGCGATCGCGAGATTTTTCGTTTCGTCCGTCTCGCCATATCCCCTTTAAAACCCTGATTGATTGTGCGGCACCCATCAATTGTACGCGAGTGGAAATCAGGAAACAACAAGCTCGATATTATTTTTTCTATACATTTAAACTACTGAATATCAGATATTTATGATTCACATCTCAAAAGCGAGAATCTATTAAAATTGCGAAAACCTGCTGCCTTAGACGTGTTATTTTGCGCAAGGTTCAGCGCCGCAAGACCTTCGTCTAACGACTGCGTTTTTTGAGGAACACAGACCTGAGGTCTGTGCGCCACACAGGTCGGTTGACCTGTGTTCCCTGGTCCCTTCGGTGGGCGACAGGCGTGTTGCGGCATCCCCCAGCATCACGCTCGGGCAGCAAAATTGTAGGGACGGCCATCTTGGCCGCCAACAAAAAGAAAACGGCGGCGAAGATCGCCGCCCTACAATTCTTCGGAATAAAGCCGGGCCGTAGCACAGCCATCTTGGCTGTGGGGCCGGTGGGCATCTTGTCCGCCGAATCGGGCTCGCGTGCGGCTCCGCAGAGCGTAGCCCTACCGGGAAATTTTCGCAGGACAAATTGGTAGGGCGAGACTCCGTCGAGCCGCTTGGCTTGCAAATAGCTCAGTTTTTTCCAATGCCCGCAGGTTTACCTCCGGCCTCTCCTATATATATTCCGCAAACCGGCGGATCGAAATAACGTGACTCCGTTTCTCAGAAAAATTCTCGGGCTCAATTGGCTGCTGATGGCGGTCATGCTCGCGCTCGCGATCTTTGGAGTGATCGCCATTTATAGCGCGACTTACATGCGGGAAGATCCAGTGGCTGCGGAATTCTGGCGCAAGCAGGCGAACTGGGTGCTGGTCGGATTTTTCGCCTTTATCATCACCAGTTTGATCGATTACCGCTGGGTCCGCTGGGGCGCGCTGCCAATGTATCTCGCGGGCCTCGCGTTTTTAATCCTGACGAAATTCATTGGCCAAAAAGTATACGGTGCCCGCAGTTGGCTCCATCTCGGTCCGGTGAACTTCCAGCCCGCGCAGCTCGCCGTTATCGCCGGGATCATGGTGCTGTCGCTTTTTCTCAGCCAGTTCAAGCAGATGCATCCGATGCTGCGTCTGACGTTGTGTGGCACAATCGTCGGCGCGCCTTGTTTGCTCATTCTGCTGCAACCGGATTTGGGCGAGTGCATCATCTGGGGACCGGTTTTGATGGCGTTGCTTTTCGTCGGCGGAATTCCGGTGCGTTATCTCATTTGCATCGCTTTGATCGTGGTCGCTTTTATTCCGATCGCGATCAACCTCGGACTCAAGCCTTACCAACAGGAACGGATCACTGCGTTCATCAATCCCGATATCGATCGCCAGGGTTCGGCCTGGGCCATCAATCAATCGCTCATCGCCATTGGCTCGGGCGGCTGGTCTGGCAAAGGGTTCAAGGCGCCCAATACCCAGATCGAGCTTGGGTTTCTTCCCGCTACGGCCGTGCACAACGATTACATTTTCTCCGCCATCGGCGAACAGTGGGGATTTGTCGGGGGAATGTTTTTGCTCGGGGCTTTCGCCTTGCTCTTGGTGACCTGCCTCTTCGTTGCGTTCTGTGCCGGTGATCAGTTCGGACTGTTGCTCGTCGTTGGAATCACTGCTCTTATTTTCACCCACATCTTTCAAAACATCGGGATGACGATTTCGGTTTTGCCGATCACTGGCGTTCCTCTTCCGCTCATCAGTTATAGCGGATCGTTTGTCCTCATGATCATGTTCGGGCTTGGCATTGTGAACAGCGTTTGGGTTCACCGCCGGGGCGACTTGCGCTAGAGTGAGCAGCGTTGTCTGCTCACCGATGACTACCGATTACAAGGTCAAACTCGAGATCTTCGAGGGCCCGCTCGATCTGCTGCTTTATTTGATCAAGCGCGATGAGCTCGACATTTACGACATCTCCATCGAGCGCATCACCCGGCAATACCTCGAGTATCTGCAGGCCTTCAAGGAATTGAACATCGACGTGGCCGGCGAATTCATTGTCATGGCGGCGAACCTTCTTTACATCAAGAGCCGCAGCCTGCTTCCGGTCGATCAGCAGCCACCCGAGGAAGAAGCGGAGGAGGACGATCCGCGCTGGGAACTGATTCGGCAGTTGATCGAATACAAAAAGTTCAAGGAAGCTGCGGCGCAATTGCACGATCGCGCGCTCGAACAGGAAAATACTTTTGTGCGCGGCGGAATCTCCACCTCGGAGGGCGTGCGTCCGTTACTTTTAGGCGAGGTGGGAATTTTTCAGCTGATCAACGCCTTCCAAAACGTGATCAAGCGGGTGGAAGCACGCGAGGAATTGCAGCAAATTTTCGGCGAGAACTACACTGTCTCCGATAAAATCGAAACCATTCTTGCGCGCGTCAGCGAAGGTGGAGCGCTAAAATTCTCCGAATTGTTCGCGGAGATGGCGTCGCGCGTTGAGATCGTGGTTACGTTTCTCGCGCTCCTCGAATTGATTCGTCTAAAGCAGGTGCGCGCGATCCAGCCAGGCCAATTCGGCGAGATTGAAATTGCCGCGGCCGCCTGAAAATGCGGAGGTGTTTGTTTAGCGTCCATTGTGGCGAGGGTCTCCTCTCCTCCTCGATCGAGGAGAGGACTAAGGCGAGGAGTGGAAAAACATGGGCTCGGTCGTTGGGATGAACGAACATGCAAGGTAGAAAAAATCCCTCACCGCAATCTTCTCCCTTTCCCGAAAGAGAGAGGCAGAATCGTCTGCGACGGACGGTGAACACGTAACATGCCGAGCGTTCTGATTGCGGGCTGCGGTTACGTCGGGAGCGCTACAGCAAAGCTATTTGCGGAGGAAGGGTGGGAGGTCATCGGCTGGACGAGAAGAGAGCAATCGGCGGAGCGAACACTGGAGAGCGCGATCTCGCTTTGTGCGGTGGACATCACTGATTTGGAAGCGGTTCGCCGCAATCGCTTCCCCGCCGATGTGGTTGTGCACTGCGCGAGTTCCGGCGCCGATTCTTATCTTCATGTCTATCGCGATGGCGCGGCCAATCTCGCTGCCTGTTTCCCAGGCGCGCGAATCATTTTCACCGGTAGCACCAGCGTTTATCCACAGTATGACGGAAGTTTCGTTACCGAAGAGAGCGCAGCCGAGCCCGATTCCGAAAACGCACAAATGCTGGGCCAGGCCGAGAAGATCGTCCTCGCCAACGACGGCATTGTCTTGCGGGTGGCAGGCATTTACGGGCCCGGCCGATCGTTTTTGCTTCGCAGCGTGATGAACGGAACCGCCGTCAGCAGCGATCGCTTCATCAATCAGGTGCATCGTGATGATGTCGCGTCCACGATTTCTTTTCTCGCGCGATGTCGCGCCGTCGACCCCCCGCGAATCTTTAATGTCGTGGACGATACCCCCGCGCCGCGGGCCGAGATTTTGGCTTGGTTATCGGAGCGCCTGGGAATTCCGCTTTCGAATTCAGCTCCCTCTCCGGAGGCAAGGCGCGGTCGTTCCAACAAGCGGGTTAGCAATGCAAAATTGCGCGCCCTCGGCTGGGTCCCAGCCTATCCCAGTTATCGCGAAGGGTTTGGTCGTTCGGTCCTTCCCGCCCTCGAAAATTGCGGCGCGTGACCTCGGCTTGGCTTCAAAAAGTCGGCATGCTTGCTGCTAAAAAGCTTCCCATGCGGGATATCAAGTTGTCGGGTCGCGAGGCCGCAGTAGTGCGCGCGATTGGATTCGCCGAATCGATGCTGGGCGCGGAGATTTTGGATTCCACCCGCATGGAACCGGAGGATGTAGGCGATACCCTTAACGGCCTGATTGCAGCGGGTTTCGTGGAAACAATTCCCTACGCGGAGCAGGTCGACCTGGCCGAAATGCCTTCGACTGCGTTCGAAGTAAATCCAGCCTACGTCCACGAATTGCGGACCGCGATTGCCCGGCGCTAAACCGCAGTCGGCATCGCCGGCTCACGCGTTCGACGTTCTCCGAAAAGCGAACGAATCACGTCTTCGATCGGCATTTCCTGCACGTTGATGTCGCTGATATCACAGGCCTCAAGTAAACGGCGCGCCGTCTCGGTGACATGTGCCCGCGGCACCTTCAATTGCACCGAAACCGGAGTCTGCGCCACCACTTCGCCGAACTCGGTGAAATCGCGTTTCGACTCACCGGTAAAAGTCAGGCTGATGACCTTATCGCCGGAAAAGCGGTCGATAATGGTATCGAGCGGGCCGTCGAAAAAAATCTTTCCATGATCGATAATCATGACCCGATCGCACAACTCCGCGATGTCCTGCATGTAATGACTGGTCAGGAGTGTGACGATGCGGTGTTCGGAATTATAAATGCGTAGGAATTCGCGCACCCGTTTCTGGCTAACGACATCTAGACCGATCGTCGGTTCATCCAGAAAAAGCACTTTCGGTTCGTGGATAAGCGCGCTGATCAACTCCATCTTCATTCGTTCGCCCAGCGATAGTTCGCGCACCATCACGTTCATTTTGTCCGTGACCTCGAGCAGCTCGCTTAATCCGCCGACCACTTTATTGAAACGCTCACGATCGATTCCGTAAATCGCGCGATTGAGCTCGAGCGATTCCTGCGCCGGCAGATCCCACCACAGCGCATTCTTCTGTCCCATCAGCAAACTAAATTGCCGCTTCATTTCGTTGCGCCGCTCCCAGGGGACGAAACCGAGCACCCGCGCGTCGCCCGAGGTTGGATTCAACAGCCCGGACAACATTTTCAGCACCGTTGTTTTCCCGGCGCCGTTTGGCCCAAGAAAGCCGACAAATTCGCCTTCCTCGATCTGAAAACTCACCGCGTCGGCCGCGCGCGTCTCGTCGTAACGACGCCGCACCAGCCCTTTGATCGCCCCGCGCAGTCCACTCTCCTTGCGATAGGTGCGATAGACCTTGGTCAAGTCGCGAGCTTCGATGGTACTCATTGTCATCTATCTGCGTTTTTATCCCACGTTCAAGGTGTGAGAGCAATCAACCTAAGGCCGGATGGAAAACTGCTCCACGCTATTGGAATCTCCTGGTGTTTAGCGCCAAAGGCGCGGTATTCATTTTAGCCTGGGGCAACGCTCCAGGAATTTGTGGTCGCCTGATCTAGGCGGCATTTTGGAGTGCGGTGGGAAGCGCAGCGCCACACCGCTTTGCTTCGCTCACATTCGCGGGAATTACGAATCACTTGACGCTCTCTGCGTTCGAGGATCATACCGGTACGAAAAAAGCGCCGTCGCCGCTTCGCTTTGCCGGCGCAGTCCAAAATGGTGACTTAATGACCCGGCAGCCCAAATTACATTGAAGTGTTGCACCTGCAACACTTGATTATAAACTCGGCGTCCCGAGGTTACGAGCCCTGAAGGCTGAATTCGGCTAGGCCGCGCTCGATTTCGCTGCCGGTTTCTTTCGCAAAAGCGGTAGCACTTTTTCCACCAGCGCCTCCGCCGTGATGCCATGTTTCTTGCGCAGAATTGGAACGCTGCCGTGCTCGATGAATTCATCGGGCCAGCCAATGCGCACGATCGGGGTATGAATTCCCTGCGAATACAAATGCTCCATCACCGCGCAGCCAAAGCCATTGTGCAAAACGTGGTCTTCAATAGTGCAAACGGCTTCGACGCTGCGGGCAAAAAATTCGAGCGTCCCAGTGTCGAGCGGTTTGATCCAGCGCGGGTTAATGAGCGCGACAGAAATTCCTTTTTCCTCCAGTTTCTTGGCTGCTTCCTCCGCCATTTCGAACATGTTGCCGAGTCCGAAGATCGCGACGTCGCGTCCGTGTTGCACCACCTCGGCTTTCCCGATCTCGAGCAGTTTTGGCTCCGCTTTTGGCTTCGCGCCCGTTCCCGTCCCGCGCGGATATCGGATTGCGATCGGACCAGCTTTGTAATTCGCCATCGTCCAAAGCATGTCCACGAATTCGTCTTCATCCTTGGGTTGCATATGCACCCAGTTTGGGATGTGCCGCAGATAACCAATATCGAACAAACCATGGTGCGTTGGTCCGTCGTCGCCGCTCAATCCCGCGCGATCCATGCAAAGTGCGACATTCAGTTTTTGAATGCCCATGTCGTGAATGGCCATGTCGTAAGCGCGCTGGAAAAATGTCGAGTAAATCGCGAGAAACGGCTTCAATCCCTGCGTCGCCAAACCACAGGCGAAGAGCGCGGCGTGTTCTTCCGCAATGCCAACGTCGAAGTAGCGGTCGGGATGCGCCGCCTGAAAAAATCCGAGACCGGTGCCACTCGGCATGGCCGCGGTGATGGCCACGATATTTTTATTGGAATCGGCGAACTTTGCCAGCGTTTTGCCAATGGTTTCAGAGTAAGTCGGCGTCGGCGTCGGCGCCGTCTCGCCTGTCTCCAGTTTGTATTTGCCCAACCCATGGAACTTGTCCGGCTTGGCAATGGCAGGCTCGTACCCTTTCCCTTTTTTCGTTAGAATGTGCAGCACTACCGGTTCTTCCTGCGTCTTCAAAAACTCGAACGTTTTGATCAGCAACGGAATATCGTGCCCATCGATCGGCCCGTAATAACGCAGCCCGAGTTCTTCGAAAATCACGCTCGGCACGAGCAAATTTTTGACCCCCTCCTCGAACTTGTGGGCCAGATGCACCGCCCCCTTACCCGCGACCGCTTCGATAAACCGGCGCGCCTTTTCGTGCAGCCCTGCGTACATCGGGTGAGTGGTAATGGTGTTAAAATAGGAAGCGATGGCGCCGACATTTTTTGCGATCGACCATTCATTGTCGTTGAGCACGACGATGAAACGCTTCGTTTGCGATTTAGCGTTGTTCAGTGCTTCGTAACTGATCCCGCAGGTAAAAGCGGCATCTCCCGCCACTACCACGACGTGCTGATCATCGTCGCCACGCAAATCCCGGCCAACTGCCATCCCCAGCCCCGCCGACAAGGCCGTGCCGGCATGTCCCGCGCCGTAGCAATCGTGTTCGCTTTCGGTGCGCAACAGGAACCCGTTCAATCCCTGGTATTGCCGCATCGTCCCAATGCGATCGAGACGACCGGTAAACATTTTGTGGACGTAGCCCTGATGGCTGACATCGAAAACGAAGCGATCCTTCGGAGTGTTGAAAACGCGATGGAGCGCGATGGTCAATTCGACCACGCCAAGGTTGGGTCCGAGATGGCCGCCCGTTTGCGAGAGAACTTTGATCAGCTCCTCGCGCACTTCCTGAGCGAGCTGCGGCAAATCCTGCTCCTGAATCGCTTGCACATCCGCTGGTCCGCGAATGCCATCGAGCAAACGGGCCCCGTTTTTAGAAGAGTCTGACGTCATCGTTATCCTTTTCCTCCATTGAATCCGCAGCAGACGAGGCAATTGGCGGTTCGGCCGCAGCAAAATCTTTCACCGACGTTTTGCCGGCATGATCGCGGGTGATGATTTGGATTTTCTGTTCCGCGTGGGCGAGACGGTCCTGGCAAACTTTCACCAGTTTCATTCCTTCCTCGTAACGCACGAGCAAATCTTCTAATAACATTTTCCCGGATTCCATCTCCTCCACGATTTTTTCCAGCCGCTCCATGGCCGTCTCGAAACTTGTTTCCGGTTTCTTCGCAGAACTACCCATGGCAAACCTCGAATTAAGCATAGTGGCGCGGAGAAAAAAGCTCGAGTTCCAGTGACCCCGGCAGTTTCGTCGCCCCTAAATTGGCGAAGGCACCGGAGCGCAGGCAAGCGAGCACCTCGCTGGCGACCCAATAAAATCAAGAAAATCGCAAAGCCCGAAGCTTCCTCGCCGTAATCAATCTTATTCTTAATCGTAATCTTATTCCTAATCCTATTCTTTGCTGTTTCCGCGGCCCCGGAGATCTCAACTCGGCTCGGAATGACAGAAGAGTGTAGCTGCCGCCGTCGCTGGCGGCAGCGGGAATTTATCGTAATAAATAGGGGTGAGGGCGCCGTGGTTGCTCATTGTTAGCCTGGCAATTTTCGCGAGTAGCGCGCATGGGCAAGGCATGGCCAAGCCCGGAGGGCTTAATCCCCCGATGGGAGTGCCATCTACGTCGCGGCCGACGAGTACCGCCGTTCCGGCCGATATGGACAGTAATGTTGTTCGAGGCATCGCATCCGAATTGAGTCAGGATTACAAGGAAGCAGTTAAATTGCTAACCCGTGCGATTGAAGATGAACATGGAGACGTTATTAAACTTGCTTTGGCCCGCCGCTTTCGCGGATTGGCTTACAAACATCTCGGCCGCCGCGATGAAGCTCTCAATGATTTCCTCGAGGTAATTCGAATCCAGCCGAAATTTGATCTTGGCTACTACGACGCCGGCGTTATCTACAATCTGACGAATCGTTATAAAGAAGCGGTCGATGCGATGACACGCGCGATTGACTTGCGACACGATGATAGCGCTTTGGCGCGACGTAGAAGTGAGCGCGGGAATGCTTACTTCCATCTGGGTGAATTTAAACGAGCGCAAGACGACTTCGTCGCCGCAGTGCGACTCGGTCCGCGGGACCCCGACGTGTTGAATAATGCTGCCTGGTTTCGGGCGACCTGTCCGGATCCCGCTTTTCGTAACGGGAAAGAAGCGGTCGAACTGGCTTCGCGGGCGTGCCAGTTAGAAAAATGGAAGGATGCCGATCAAATCGATACCCTCGCAGCGGCGCATGCCGAGGCCGGTAACTTTGCTGAGGCCGAACGCTACCAGCTAAAAGCGCTCTCCCTCTTGTCCGAAGATGAGGCGCTCCGCCCCAAGTTTCAGGCGCGTCTCAAACTATATCGCGCGAAGCAGCCTATCCGGCAGGAGATCGGGCAAAGTTGATCTTTGATGTTTGAGGCTGATTGCTTGAAGCCTGTTGCAGGCGTGTCGCCTGCACACCCAGTAATTATTTCCTGTCTTTGCGTTCCTACGCCGACTTGGCGCTGTCATCCCGAGTCGCGAAGACGGCGAGGGACCTCTCCTAAGCTCTAGCCTTACTCAAGCAACGCACCTCCTGCTTTCGCAATTCGTCGTGTGCTTCGTCTCTGCCACCTCTCACCATCTTTCCTTTATCCGCACAGCCGATAACAGAAAACTGAGAGTTGATAATAGACAACGCCTTCCCACTTAGACACGGCGGGTGAGCACATAGGCGTAGCAATCACGAGGGTCTGAGGAGATGTTGGGATGAATTGAAAACTGGGGTAGAACGCCCTCGCGGCTGAACCTAGCCTTTTCCAGCGCCCGGGCCGAGGAATGGTTCTCCACATCACACGCTGCCCAAACGCGGGAAACCCACGGCTGAGTAAAAGCCCAATCGACAACTACGGTGATCGCTTCCGGCATGTAACCGCGCCCCCAGTGAGAACGTGCGAGAAGAAAGCCGAGATTGAATCCACCATCCTCTGTCCGCGCCCCGATCGATCCAAGCAACTGTCCGGCGTTGTTCGTGAAAAGCAGCCAGCAAAACTCCTCCTGCTTTTCCCAGGCCGCCAGGAAGCGATCAATAATCGCACGCGTTTCGGCGATGTCTGCATGTGGGCGCCAAGTCAGATAGCGAGTCACTGCCGGGTCTTGCGCATATGCGCTAAACATCAGCGGCGCGTCCGCCGCCCGCGGCTTACGCAGTAACATCCGCGCCGTGCGGATTTCATCAGGAGCTGCGATCACGACCGCGATCTAACGAGCAACAGCTGCTGACCTCTGACCTCTAGGTCTTTGGATGTTCAATAGTTTACTCGTCTTCGACCTCTCCAAACTGAAGATGCGCATGCTCGAAGGACTCGCGAAGCATCTGGAGCATGTTAACGAGAAACTGTTCTGGCCCGTCCTCGTGAATCGTGCGTGCGGCCGCATGCACCCATGCTGCTTCGGGAACGAGACCAGGATAAGGCCCAACCCCGACGTAGCACGGATTGCAGATAATCCCGCGGACATGCTCAGGACTCCACGGGCCGTCATCGCCGCTCAGCCGACGAACTGCGTTGGGTTTTGGTAATGGCTTCTGGCTGTCGTTGGTGAAGATGTCGCTAAGGTTCATTGTTGGTATCGAGCGTTATAACTAAGGCCTGTCCTGAGGGGAGTCGACTGGATCGACATCGAATGCATGGCGTAGTGGAGCAAGCCTGCTCGCGAAAGCTTTCGGAGTTGGCTCCCTCGCCTGGTTAAACCGTCAGCAGACGCTTGCACATTATATCACCGGGCCGCTGTTGCCAAACGCACGGGCCGAGTATTGACCAGCCTAGGCGTGAATACCACGCCTGTTTGTCGAGCGTGAACAAATACAGAGTGGGTATCGCTCGCGACCGAGCCTCGTCCTCGACGGCGGCGCATAGTGCGGCACCAATACCCTGACGACGAAAATGGGAGCCTACAAATACTCCGCCGAGCCACGGGGTCAGATCTTCGCGCCCCTCAAGATCGTGCACGCGAAGGGCGGCGGTTCCGAGAAGTTGTCCATTCGCATGCGCAACCCATGCAATAGGCAACTTATCTCGATTCAGGTGCGTCTTCAGTTTTTTGATTCGAGCCTCAGGGGTTCCTTCCCCAAGAATAGAGTCCCACTCTTCGAACAGCCACTGTGCTAATTGCGGGATGTATTCGGGGTGCTCAATCAGGTAGCTAATCTGAACTCCGCGCATACCAATTCCGTGTCCTGTCTAACGAGAAAGAGATCAGCGACCGCTCTCCATGGCGAGTCTTTGACTAGCGAGCGCGAGCTTTCTTCCTGATAACGGATAACTTATCACAGATAACCGAATCATCGGCCAACTCTTCTCAGAACGTTTATTTTTGCAATTCGCGGAACCAGCGCAAAGCAATAGAAGTCTGTGCGTCGTTGACTTCATGGCCACCATGAAAAGTACCGATTCGAATTCGGCTGAAGCCGGTTCGTTTGATTGAACCCGCGACGTCGTATTGCTGCTCTACGGTTGCGATTCTATCATCGTGTCCAGCACTAACGTAAACTGGCGTCACGAGAAAATCCGCGCCCGGCTGGGCCCTCGCATATCCTGGGCTCAGGTAATCCTCGTTCACGCCGGTCAGGTAAAGGCCGGTGATGCGACAACCGCTTCGCGCAAGGGCAGGCGCGATGGAGCCGGCGCCTTTTGCTCCTCCGGAGAAGCCGGCGCAAGCCATCGGCCACTTCTCTGACCCCACAAAGCTGTGATGCAGCGCGTCGATGGCAGCGAGGGTCATGGCCAGGCGCCATCCCGCCGTGTCGTTCCGCGCACGTTGGGGGCCGTCCCCCGCCAGTAAGACCCAGCCTTCAGTGAGTCCGACGCTCCGATAAAATTGGACTAGATCATCTCGATTCTGACGTTTGAAATCGCTCGTGGAACAGACTATCAAAACGGGCCAGCTTTTTCTCGGATCAAAATTCGCGGGCGTCGCCAACATTGCGACCGCGCTTGGCGGCACGGGGTTGCCACCTTGCACCGCGTATGATTTTGCCTGCGCGCTCAGAGGGACATTCGCCTTGACCGTTGAACCTGGAGAAAAGCTAGCGCCAGCGAAGTTGAGACCAGCTGGGGCTGCGTCCGCTGCTACCATTGCGATGACGTTCAGCGTGACGACTAGCTGGCCAACTAAGAGTAACCTGTTCAAGAAAACTGTTGTACGGATGTCTTCAGATAATCAGCAACAAGCTGGCCTTAGGTTAAGCCCCACACGCTGCATAGCAGAAGCGCGTTGTCTCTAGCGTGCGTATCGGAAAGAGATGCCATTGGCGAATGCTTCACCTTGATCACTCGGCCGCCATGCGAGGCACGAATGGGGAGTACCTCTTATGGGCCGCTGCCGAGGGGCAGCTTCCCGGTGCTCGTGTTGCGCTGGATTTCCTGAACGGCTTGAGCGCTGTCCTGATCGACATTCAAGGTTCCAGCCACTGCACTCCCGTTGCTGTCCACTTCCACCCAGCCGCCTCCCATGTGGCTTCCGGTTCTCGGTGGGACCCACACGTAATGCTTCACGCGTTTCGCCGGCGAAGCCTTGAGGTCGAAATCGACGCGCGCGTTTTCAGTCACGGTCTTGATTGTCACGCTTGATTTTGGGGTCCCGTTTATTAATACACTTATCTTGTATAGTCCGCGCGGCAGCCCCTTGTAGGCATATTTCCCGTGAGCGTCAGTTGTTGTGGTAAAGTTGCTCCGCTCCTTGCCTTCGAAGCGGATTTGCGCGCCTTGCGCCGGTCTGCCATCGGCTCCGCGGACGGTGCCACTGACGGCGCCGGACTGGCCAAATGCGGTGCAAATGGCGGCGGTCGTCGCCAAAGCAGCCAAAGTAAGGCATCGGTTAAACATAAAGAGAGTCTACCGCTGCCGGCCGGCAAGGCAATCGAAACAGTTGAGGAACAGTTTACCTGCTGCGGCGAAAGCGCGCCAGATATGATGTCACCGCGACGGTGTAGGCACAGGTGCTTGTCGGCGGACGGCCAAACTGCGGCAGCCCAAGGTCAAGACAAGCAGCGCCACGATTTCCCAGGTCACAATCGAGTAGCCGGTCATCACAAACGAGAGGTGCCTGCCGACGATGGCGCGATTGAAGATCAGTGTCAGTAGAACATATCCTGCCGGTATAAGCATCCAGCGCGGCAGGCCACCATAGTAGAACGCTGTTGCGCAAATTAGATACAGCGCCGGCAGCGTTCCCACGCAGTGATGGCCCCATGTGATTGGCGACAAAAGCAGCATTAGCAGTGAGACGCCGGCGCACTCATAGACAACTGCGAGTGTTCGCCGATCGCCCACGGATCGACCGATCATGCATGCGAAGGCGAGAAGCAGCGACAATTTGATAAAGTAAATAACAGCCGAAGCTACTTTGGGCGGCAGCGAGAGGAGATTCGTAGTTACCGGCTCACTGGTAGCCACCGGGCCATTCGTAATCAGCCGCGCCAATGCCGGGCGGAGTGCGAAATTGCCAATCGGCTCCGGGCCGAGCACACCGATCGAGGGATTACCGGTGTTGCCCGCGCGAAGGACATCGAACCATTCGCTTAGATCAGTGGCGAACCGCGTCGGGCCGCGTACCACCACGGGAGCGATTGTAAAAATTAAGGCGAAGAGGATTGCGGCAGAGGCGATTTTCCATTGCCGTTTCCACAGGAAATAGGGTACGAACAATCCTGCTGTCATCTTGAGCGCGATCGCCAAGCCCAGACTCGCTCCTCCCAGCCAGTCGCGATGCCGCGTCCATGCATAGACTGCGAACCAGGCGAGCGCAACGAGACCAATGTTCACGCCGCATTCGGCCATATCCCGCGACAGAAACTGAAGGGCCACCAGCATTGCGATCGTGAAAGCCCAGAATTGTCTTTGCCCATCTAAAGGAAGATGGCCCCGGGTCAGGTGAAACAATGTCCACACGAGCAAGCTTAGCGAGCCGATATACATCGGCAGAAACACAATTATCTGCGCGACATGCGCTGAGAAAAGGGTTAACGGCGCATGAGCCATCGCCCAGAAAGGTGGATACGGGTTTGAATAGTGTGACGGGCACTCGCCGACGGACGGGTAAAGCGAAGCGCCCCTCAGCAAGTTGTAACCTAATTGCCAATGGTTATGAAAATCGCCGATGGGCGCGCGAATGATGCGGGCCAGGTTGAAAGCGAGCAACCCACCACCCGCCA
>Ga0209376_1002612_pt1 | contig 16948 bp, 19 predicted proteins | sample GraSoiAngelo_134_FD_185891 | JGI IMG/M metagenome (GOLD analysis project Ga0209376, IMG submission 185891) | Grasslands soil microbial communities from the Angelo Coastal Reserve, California, USA - 14_0929_05_30cm (SPAdes) (version 2) | ecosystem: Environmental > Terrestrial > Soil > Grasslands ... | reverse complement strand
AGTGCATCGTGCTCATGGTGTAGAGGTACGGCGCCATCGGGATTCCGACGTTGTCGGCCAGCTCGCTCGAGGCGCACACGTCGACCATGAGGAAGGTGCCGCCCGGCGCCAGGACGTCGCGGATGCGACGCAGCACCCCGGCCGGATCGGCCTGGTCGTGGATCGCGTCGAACGCGGTGACGAGATCGTACGGCGTCGGCGTCTCGAGCCGGACCACGTCTTGCACGACGAACGACGCATTGGTCAGCCCCTGCGCCGCGGCGCGTGCCTCCCCGATCGCCTCTTCCGAGATGTCGTGGCCCACGAACGTGCTCTTCGGGAAGCGTCGGGCCATCAGCGCGATGCAATACCCGGTGCCACATCCGACGTCCGCGACGCGCATGCCCGCCTCGAGGCGAGGGATGAGGCCCTCCGGCTTCGCGAGGTAGGCGCTGAACAGGAGCTCGTCGTAGCGCGGACGACTCCGGCGATCCATGAGGCCCGTGAAGTCCGGCTGATACGCGCTGTACGGGACCCCGCGCCCCGAGCGGAACGCCTCGGCCACGTCGGGGATGACGCGAGACATCAGCGGCAGCATCTCCGCCATGCTCGTGAGGTTCCGGATGGACGGGCCGGTGAGCATGGCGGCGTGTTCGGGGGGCAGCCGATAGGTCTTCTCGCCGGCGGCATACTCGACGATCCCTCCGCACACCATGGCCCCGAGCCACTCGCGGACGTATCGCTCGCTGAGGCTCGTCTTCGCCGCGATCGCGTCGCTGGTCACCGCGCTCATCTTCGCCATCGCCTCGAAGAGTCCCACGCGGCGGCCCACCTCGATCATGATGGCGACCGACGCGCCCTCGAGGTGGCGGACCATGAGCTGGCTGAACGCTTTCGCCTTCGCCCGGTCGAACTCGCTCATACCGCCAGGTAGCCGCCGTCGACGACCAGCTCGGTTCCGGTGATGTACGACGCCTCGTCCGACGCCAGGAACAGCACGGCGTTGGCGACCTCTTCAACCCTGCCCTCGCGCTTCAACGGGACGAACCGGAGCGACTTCTCGCGCCAGGCCGGGTCGGCCGAGAGCTTGGACGTCCGCATCGGGGGCATGATGCCCGGGTGCACGGAGTTGACGCGAATGCCGTGCTGGGCGAACTGGACGGCGCCCGATTTCGTCATGATCCGCACCGCGCCCTTGGACGCGTTGTAGCCCATGTGGAGCCGGTCCTGCCCGACGAAGCCGGAGATCGACGAGATGTTCACGATGGCGCCGCCGCCGGCCGCGCGCATCGCCGGGACCGCGTGCTTCATCCCGAGGAAGACGCCCTTGGCGTTCACGTTCATCAGCATGTCCCAGGCCGACGTGCTCGTCGTATCGGGATCGAACGTGCCGCTGATCCCGGCGTTGTTCACGAGGATGTCGAGCTTGCCGAACGCCGTCACGGCCGTCTTCACCGCGGCCTGCCAGTCGTCCTCGCTCGTGACGTCGAGCTTCACGAACCGCGCCTGCCCGCCGCTCGCCGCGATCTTCTCGGCCACCTGGCGGCCGTCGAACTCGAGCACGTCGGCCACGACGACGCGGGCGCCTTCCCGCGCGAAGATCGTCGCCTCGCTCTGACCCATGCCGCTCGCTCCGCCCGTGATGAGCGCTACCTTACCCGCGAGTCTCATACGCACGCCTCCTTCGTGTATCGCCGCGCCACCTTGGTGATGGGGCTTCCCGTCTACGCCTCGGTGCCGCCGAGTATCGCAGATTCGACCGGCTACTCGTCGAGCGCTTTGAACACGTGCTCGATGCGCTCGGCGAGCGACGGATGCGTGGAGATGAAGTCGGGCAGCGTCGCGATTCCTCGCTGCCCCTCGCGCTCGACCAACCGGACGAGCACGTCGTAGAAGGGCTCGATGGAGATCTCGTTCGCCCGCAGGAAGGCGATCGCGAAGTCGTCGGCCTCCCGCTCGAATCCCCTGGAATACTTCAGCACGCCGAGGACCAGGGGCACGCTCGCGGCGGTGCCGGAAAAATCGCCCCAGAGCATTCCGGCCAGCATGCCGACGCCGACCGATTGAAGCACCTGGCGCGTCGAATGCCGGTACGCCACGTGGCCCAGCTCGTGACCCAGCACGCCCAGGACCGCGGCCTCGTCGCCCGCGAACCGCACGAGTCCATCGAGCACGATCACGACGCCGCCGGGGAGCGCGAACGCGTTGATGGATTCTTCGGAGGTGGCGCGGAACTCGAGTCGGTACGGCACGCCCGGCGCGGCCTTCGTCGCCGCGTCGGCGAATCGCCTCGCCAGGCGCTCGCGCCACTCGGCGTCGAATTGGCTCGGCCCGAGGTAGTGCCGATCGAGCGCCACCAGCATCTGATCGCCCAGTCGGCCCTCGATGCCGGCCGGCAGGCGGTCGGCCACCCAGTGGGCCGCGAGCGGCAGGCCCTTGAGGTAGGCCAGCGACACCAGCGCGATGAGGCCGGCGAGCGCCACCAGCACCGCCGGCCACCAGCGCCGCAGCTGCACGATCGGAGAGACGGCCACGCCGGCCCTGGCGAGCGCGCGCGCGAGCCGGCCCCCCTCTTCCTCCACCTCGAGGGTGCCGCCGCTGCGGAGCGTGATGAGCCGCGGCGCGTGGTCGAAGGGCTCCGACATCATCACCGTCGTGAGCGGCTCCGATTCGCGCACCGTGCCATCGGTCGCTTCGACCACGACCCGCTCGCCGTCCACGCGCATCACCACCGCCGCCGCCTCGCCATCGCGGCCGGAGAAGAACCAGGCGCGGAACTCGTTCGCCCTCACAGGCCGAGATCCAGGCCGAACGTGTCGGCCGCCCCTTCCCCGAGGGCGGCCACCGGTCGCCCGTGAAGATCGGCGGCGATGGCGGTCAACGGCAGCTCGGAGTCGACCCGCACGCATTCGATCCGATAGCGCGCGAGCGCCACCGCCGCGAACGGCCAGTAGAGCCCACACGTCAGGAGCGTCAGCATGACGCTCTTGAAGACGATCTTGAACAGCGCCCGCGCCTTGATCTCGGTGCGAAACCGCACGTCCCCGAGGCGCGTGCTCGTCCACACGGCCTGCTGAAGTCGCGCGGCGAGAAAGGGCCAGGCGAACACGTACACCGGCAGCACGATGATGCCGCCGTAGATCGCCGCCTCGAATCCCGTCCCGGGGAACTGGGAGGCGGGTCCGCGGAACCAGGCGATCACGAACGCGACCGTGGTGCCGAGCAGCACGGCGAGGACGACGAGGCCCGCGCCCTTGAGGTACACGCCGTAGAACTTCCGCCGCGCCCCCAGGAACGCGAACGACCGGTCGCCGTACACGGCGCGGCCGTGCTGATACGCCTTGAGCCGGTGATGCATCCACGGAATCGCGAGCGTCGTCAGGAGCCCCACCAGCCCGAGCTGCCAGCCCTCGTCGGCGGTCAACGCCGTGACCACCGCCGGCGCGAACCACAGCACGAGGATGGGCAGCATGATTCGATACGCCTCGCCCACCCGCGCGTCGAAGCCGAAGCGCAGCCCGCGAAAGCTCGTGTTGCCCAGCTTGAACTGCTGCGATCGCATGAACAGCCACGGCCCCGCCGCGCAGAGCACCATCAGCGTCACGAGCCCGGCGACCCGCGAGAACTGGAACCCCCACGTGTAGGCTCCGAGGAGCACGAGCGCGATGATCCGACCGCGCAGGATCGCCTTCGGGTTGCCGTGGTAGCCGAACACGTGCCCATCGAGGCGCGTGTTCTGGGCGAAGTACTTCGCCTTGCGCACCTTCGTCCACGCGGAGTAGAGGCCGGCCGTGATCACGGTCAGCAGGAGGTTGACGACCCAGATGCGGAAGTACTCGCCGCCGCGGCCGGTGAAGACCAGCGGTGCCGTGGTCATCGACGGGGCGTCGGCGTCCAGCGGGACGGGGCACAGCCACGGCGGAAGCGTAGGTGGATGACGGCGGGATTTCAAGATGCTCCTCGTGTACACTGCGGCTCGCCGCGCCGCGCGGAGGGCCGTCGAGGAGCGCCACGGCTCCGCCGCGGCGCTTCCGAGCGTTGGGGGGGCTGGGGGGGGGCCCGCCGAGGCCCCCCATCTACATCAAGGAGTCTGGCTCATGGCGACCTATGTGCTGGTTCACGGCGCATATCAGGGCGGTTGGATCTGGAAACCCGTGATCGAACGCCTGCGGACTGCCGGTCATAGCGTGTACGCGCCGACGCTGGACGGCTGCGCGGAGCGCCACCACCTGGCGCGGCCCGGCATCACCGTGGCGACGCACGCGCAAGAGATCGCGCGGCTCCTGTTCTACGAGGACCTGACCCAGGTCGTCCTGGTGGGGACGAGCTCCGGCGGCATGGTGATCTGCAAGGCCGCCGAGCTGGCCCGTGACCGGATCGCGCGGCTCGTCTTCGTCGACGCGCTGGCGCTGATGGCGGGCGAGCGGGTCGGTGACATCGTCAAGCGCGTGGCGGCCAACGAGACGACCGCGATCACGACCGGCCCCAATCGCGCCGACGCCGAGAAGCGGCTGTTCGCCGATCTCGATCCCGACACACGCGCCTGGGCCCTCGCGCGATACACGCCGCATCCGGTCGCCGCGCTCGAGGCGCCGGTGGAGCTCGGCAACTTCTGGAACCAGGGTTGGCCGACGACCGTGATCCGCTGTCGCCGCGCCGCGAACCCGCCCGAGGCGCACCAGCGGCGCACCGCCGAGCGGCTGAAGGGCGCCTGGCACGAGCTGGACACCGGCCACTATCCGATGCTGAGCCAGCCCGAGGAGCTCACCCGGCTTTTGCTATAAGGCTATCAATACGAGTATGAACGGCATCCACGACATGGGCGGCATGCACGGATTCGGGCCCGTCGAGCCCGAGCCGAACGAGCCCGTCTTCCACTCGCGCTGGGAGAGCCGGGTGCTCGGCCTCACGCGCGCCTGCGGCGTCCAGGGGATCTTCAACATCGACGAGAGCCGTCACGCGATCGAGCGGATGGCGCCGGGCGACTACCTGGCCTCGAGCTACTACGAGCGCTGGCTCGATCGCAACGTGCGGTTGCTGGTCGAGAAAGGCGTGATCACGCGCGAGGAGCTGGAGCGTCGCATGGCCGACCTGGCCGCGGGGCGCGACCCGGCGCCGGCGCACACCGATCCCGATCTGCAGGCCCGCATGGTGCGTACGCTCACCGAGCGCCCGCACTTCCGCCAGCCCGGCCCGCCCCCGCGCTTCAACGCGGGCGATCACATCGTCACGCGGCACGACGCGCCCGTCGGCCACACGCGGCTGCCACGCTACGCGCGCGGCAAGCACGGCGTCATCGCACGGTCGCACGGGTCCTATATCTTCCCCGACACCAACGCCCACGACGGCGGGCACCAGGCCCATCCGCTCTATAGCGTCCGCTTTCACGCCGCCGAGCTGTGGGGCGCGTCGGCCGAGTCGTGGGCGCCCGTCCACATCGATCTCTGGGAGCGCTACCTGGAGGCGGCGCCTCCCGAGCGCTGAAAAGGAATCTTGATGAGCCATCACCACCGCGAGCCCGAATCGATCCTGTCCCTCCGCGTACGCGCGCTCGAGTCGCTGCTGGTCGAGAAGCGGCTCGTCGCCAGCGAGGCGGTCGATCGCATCGTCAGCGCCTACGAAGAGGACATCGGCCCCCACAACGGCGCCAAGGTCGTCGCCCGTGCCTGGGTCGACCCGGCCTACAAGCAGCGGCTCCTGGCCGACGGCACCGAGGCGATCGAGGAGCTCGGCTTCGGCGGCGTCGACCTGCGCGTCGTCGAGAACACGCCCGGCGTGCACAACCTCGTCGTCTGCACGCTCTGCTCCTGCTACCCGCACGCGCTCATCGGGCTTCCGCCGACCTGGTACAAATCGTTCGAGTACCGCTCGCGAGCGGTGCGGGAGCCGCGCGTGGTCCTGCGCGAGTTCGGGGTCGAGCTGCCCGAGAACACCGAGATCCGCATCTGGGACTCGAGCGCCGAGCTGCGCTACCTGGTGCTCCCGGAGCGCCCGGCCGGCACCGAGCAGCTGAGCGAGACCGAGCTGGCCGACCTGGTGACCCGTGACTCGATGATCGGCGTGGCGGTGGTGCGCCCGCCGCGCGCTGAAGTGGGCGCCGCAAGCCGTCGCGGGGCTGGGGCGGAGTGATGGAAGCCGTTCCGAGCCGCGAGATCGCCGACATGGCCGGCCCGGCCGCGCTGCCGCGCAAGAACGGCGAGCTGGTGTTCGACGAGGCGTGGCAGGGCCGCATCTTCGGCATGACCGTGGCGATGAGCCACGACGCCAGCTTCGGGTGGAGCGAGTTTCAGGCCCGACTGATCGACGAGATCGCGCGCGCGGAGCGCGTCGGCGAGTCGTCGAGCTACTACGAGCGCTGGCTGCGCGCCTTCGAGCGACTGCTGGCCGACAAAGGGCTGCTCGACGCCGCGGCCCTCGCCGAGCGCACCCACGACTTCGAGACCGGCCGCCGCGACGACGTGTTCTAGCAGGAGGACTCCATGGCTCTCGATCCCCAGGCCCAGGCCGTCATCGATCTCGTCATCAAGTCCGGGCGCCCGGCGTACAACACGCTGTCGCCCAAGGACGCCCGTCAGCTCTTCCGCGAGACGCGGCCGGCGTCGACGCCGACGCCGCCCGAGATCGGTGCCGTCAGGAATCTCGTCGCGAACGGCCCGGGTGGGCCGATTCCGCTACGCGTCTACCGTCCCGCGGGCGTCGCCGCGTCGGTCGCGCTGCCCGGGCTCATGTACTTCCACGGCGGCGGCTGGGTGATCGGCGACCTCGACACGCACGACGTCCTGTGCCGGCAGCTCACCGCGGAAGCCGGCGTCACCGTCGTCAACGTCGACTACCGCCTGGCGCCGGAGCACAAGTTCCCGGCCGCCGCAGACGACGCGTGGGCCGCGACGCGCTGGACCGTGGCGCACGCGAGCGAGTTCGGGGTCGACGCCGGTCGCCTGGCCGTTGGTGGCGACAGCGCCGGTGGCAACCTCGCGGCGGTCGTCGCGTTGCAAGCGCGCGACGCGGGCGCGCCGATCATCAAGCTCCAGGTGCTCGTCTATCCGGTGACCGACGTGGCCGCCGAGTCGCGCTCGTATCAGGACTTCTCCGAGGGCTACATGCTCACCCGCGAGAGCATGCGGTGGTTCACCGCGCACTATCTCGCCGCCGCGGGCCAGGCGAACGACTGGCGGGTGTCGCCGCTGCGCGCGTCGTCGCACGCCGGGCTGCCGCCGGCGCTCGTCGTCACCGCGGGGTTCGATCCACTGCGTGACGAGGGCGCGGCGTACGCGGCTAAGCTCCAGCAGGCCGGCGTCCTCGTGGACTACGTCTGCTACGGCGGCATGATCCACGGCTTCGCGGGGATGGGGAAGCTGATCGAGACCGGCAACCGCGCGGTCTCTCACATCGCCGCGACGCTGCGGCAGACGCTTCGCTGAGCGAGCGACGATAGAGGAGAGTCACGATGAACGTCGGCATCTCGGTTCCGCTGCCCGCCTACCAGGTCGACCCGGCATTCATGGCGAAGACCGCCGAGGGGCTCGGCTTCGAGTCGTTCTGGTGCGCGGAGCATCCGTTCATCCCCGTGCACTCGACCAGCCGCTTCGCCGGCTCACCCGACGGCGTGATCCCCGAGAGCTACTCGCACTTCGTCGATCCCTTCGTGGCGCTCGCGCGCGCCTCCGCGGTCACGAAGACGCTGAAGCTCGCGACCGGGATCGTGCTCGTCCCCGAGCGTCACCCACTGCTGCTGGCCAAGGAGATCTCGACGCTCGATCTGTTCAGCGGCGGACGGTTCATGTTCGGCATCGGCGCCGGCTGGCTGCGCGAAGAGACCCAGATCATGGGCGGCGACTTCGACCACCGCTGGACGCAGACGCGCGAGTCGATCCTGGCCATGAAGGAGCTGTGGACGAAGCCGGCGGCCGAGTTTCACGGCACGTACTACGACTTCCCGCCGGTGAAGTCGTTCCCCAAGCCGGCGCAGAAGCCGCATCCGCCGGTGCTCCTGGGCGGCGCCGCGAAGAACGTCCTGCAGCGCGTGATCGAGTGGGGTAACGGCTGGCTCCCGAACCGGATCACGCCGGAGAAAGTCGCCGAGAGCCGCGCCACGCTCGACCGGCTGGCCAAGGACGCCGGCCGCGATCCGTCCGCGATCACGATCTCGGTCTACGGCCAGCCGCCCGACCGCGATCTGATCCGACGCTTCCTCGACGCCGGCGCGACGCGGGTGGTCGTGCGGCTGGACGCGGTCGCGACCGAGCCCGAGATGGCGGCGCAGCTCTCGCGGATCGCCGCCGCCGTCCTGAAGTAGTCGGGCACGCGCCGCGCGCTAGAGCTCGAGCTCGACCGGCACCGCGCCCGACGGCGGCACCGTCCGCGGCAGCTCTTCGTCGACCCGCTCGCCGAAGCGGCGCACGATGCGGGCCGGCGTGCCGACGACGGTGCAGTACGCCGGCACGTCGCGGTTGATGACGAAGGCGTTCGCGCCTACCTTCGCGTGGTCCCCCACCCTGATCGGACCGAGCAGGATCGCGTTGGTCCCGATGAACACGTGGTTGCCGACGATCGGATGCCGCTGGCCGTTGTACTTGCCGGTGCCGCCAAGGCTCACGTTGTGGAACATGACGCAGTAGTCGCCGACCACCGCGCTCTCCCCGATGACGACGCCCGCGCCGTGGTCGATGAAGAAGCCGCGGCCGATGCGCGCGCCCGGATGGATCTCGACGCCGGTCCAGAAGCGGTTGGCGACGGCAACGAGTCGCGCCAGAAGGCGCAGGCCCAGGCGCGTGTAGATCCAGTGCGCCATCCGATGGACCAGGATCGCGTGCAGCGGCGGGTGGCAGAGCACGATCTCCAGCCAGCCGTGGGCGGCCGGATCGTTGCGCTTCACCGCCTGGATGTCCTCCTGAATCGTCTTCAGCATCGTTGCCCCCCTGAAACACGAACGCCCGCGGCCGGTGGCCGTGGGCGCTCGGACAGCCTGCTCGCCTGAATCCGGCCGTTACCCGCTCGACTCCGATCGACAGCGGTCTTCGGGTTGGCGACAGATGCAGTCTCGGCACCGGACACGCAGGATCACGAGCCCCTTATGCCGCAAGCGCGGGCGATTTGCAAGGCGTCGACCAGCGCCATTCCGCGGTGCATAATGCGCCGCATGCGACCACGCGAGGAGACGATCACGGTCGGCGGCATCGGGGTGCACACGTGGATCGGCGGCCAGGGCGACCCGCTGCTGGTGCTGCACGGCGCCGGCGGCAACCGCGGCTGGACGCGCTGGCTCGACCTGGTGTCCGAGCGCTTCACGGTGTGGGCGCCCACCCACCCGGGCTTCGGGCGCTCGGGCGACGCCGACTGGATGGACGGTATCGACGACCTCGCACGGTTCCACCTCTGGTTCATCGACGCCGCCGGACTGGGCCGGCCGCACGTGCTGGGCCACTCGATCGGTGGCTGGACCGCGGCGGAGATGGCGGCGATGAGCCCGGGCGCGATCAACCGGTTGATCCTGGTCGCACCGGTCGGCCTCAAACCGGAGACGGGCGAGATCCTCGACATCTTTTTCTACTCGCCGGCGCAGCTGCTGGCGAAGACCATCCACGATCCCAAGACGGTGCCCGAGTGGGACGCGCTCTACGGCACTCCGCCGACACCGGCGCAGCTCGAGATCGCCGAGCGCAATCGCGAGATGACCGCCCGCCTCACCTGGAAGCCGTACATGCACAATCCCCGGCTGGCGCACTTCCTGCCGCGTGTGACGAACCCGGCGCTGATCGTGTGGGGCCGCGAGGATCAGATCGTGCCCGTCGAGTGCGGCGAGCAGTATCGTCGCCTTCTGCCCAACGCGCGCCTCACCGTGCTCGAGAAGTGCAGCCACCTGCCGCCGATCGAGCAGCCCGACGCGTTCGCGCGCCTGGTGCTCGACTTTCTCGGAGGAGAATCGCGTCGATGAAGCTCTACTACTTCAGCGAGATGCCGCACCACGAGTTCCCCGACGCGGAGGGCGACAAGTATCCGTCGCTCCGGCTCGAGTTCCCGAACCGGTTCTTCGACCGGAACAAGGCCGCCGAGAACTATCGGCGCTACCTGACCGAGTACGAGCTGGCCGATCAGGTCGGCTTCGAAGGTCTGATGATCAACGAGCATCACTCGACGCCCTCGTGCGTGAACGTCGGGGTCAACATGACCGCGGCGGTGCTCGCGCGCACGACGCAGCGGGCGAAGATCCTGCTGCTCGGCAACATCCTGCCCATCGAGGACAACCCGGTGCGGATGGCCGAGCAGCTCGCGATGGCTGATCTGATCTCGGGCGGCCGCGTCCTCTCGGGCTTCGTGCGCGGGGTCGGCGTCGAGACGTGGTGGGCCAACACGAATCCCGTGCACAACCGCGAGCGCTTCGAGGAGTGCCACGATCTCATCTTGAAATGCTGGACCGCGGAAGGGCCGTTCCGGTGGGAGGGGCGCCACTACCACTTCCGCCACGTGAACCCGTGGTGCCTGCCGCTCCAGAAGCCGCACCCGCCGATCTGGATCCCGGGCACCGCGAGCCCGGAGACGGCCATCTGGGCCGGACGCCGGGGCTACACCTACGTGCCGTTCCTGGTGCCGTTCGACATCGCACGCGAGCTCTTCGACTACTACCGCCAGGGCGCGGCCGAAGTGGGACGTACGGTGACGCCGGACAACCTCGGCTTCCTCATCTGCGCCGTCACGGCCGACACCACCGCCAGGGCGGTCGAGGCGGGGAAGCATTTCGTCTGGCGGATGGGCCCGACGCTCCGGGCGCCGGTCGAGTGGTTCGCGCCGGTCGGAATGCGCTCACGCGCGGGCCAGCAGTTCGCCCTGCGCGCGCGGCCGCGGTCGCTGGCGACGATGAGCTACGAGGAGCTGCGCGACGGCCACTTCATCATCGCCGGCACCCCGGACGAGGTCGCCGAGCGCTTCGCGCTCGTGCGGCGCGAGCTCGGCGTCGGCCACTTGCTCCTAGAGGCTCAGGAATCGCGCATGGACCACCCCACGACGATGCGCTCGATCGAGCTGATGGGTGCGAAGGTGATTCCAGCGGTGGCGAGGCTCTAGCGGCTCAGCGCCGCTTCGTCTCGAAGAACTCCCGCAGCAGCGCGCCGCACTCGCCGGCGAGGACGCCGCCCACCGCCTCGACTCGATGGCCCTGGCGGCCGTCGTCGAGCAGGCGATGGAGCGACACGACCGCGCCGGCCTTCGGATCCAGAGCCCCGTACACGACGCGCGCCACGCGCGCGTGGACGGCCGCGCCGCAGCACATCGCGCACGGCTCCAGCGTCGCGTACAGCTCGGCGCCGGGGAGCCGATAGTTGCCGATCTTCTGCGCCGCCTGGCGCAGCGCCAGCACCTCGGCGTGCGCGGTGGGGTCGCCGAGCCCGATCGGCGCGTTGTGGGCCTGCGCGACGATCGCGCCGTCGAGGACCACGACCGCGCCCACCGGCACCTCGCCGGCCGCGAGACCCAGCCGCGCCTCGTCGAGCGCGGCGCGCATGAACGCCTCGGCGTCGACGCTAGGGATTCTGGCGCTCCTCGACGTGGACCACCGCGAGCGTCGGGGTGGTCTCGTTCGAGAACGGCCCGATCGGCAGCGCCACCATCGACGTCACGACCTGCGCGGTCCGCGGCCGCTTCTCCGACACGTTGGCGATGATCAGGATCGCGATGAGGGCGATCACCGCGACCCCGGCGCCGGCGATCAGGAGGATCGTCGTCGGCTCCAATGCCTCCGCCGGGGTCGGCTGCATCGTCACGGCCACCAGGGCCACCACCAGGACCAGGCTCAGGCACCGCATGAATGTCACGGGATCCTCCTTCTGTCAGTCACTGCGCTGGGGATAGAAGTAGTGGTGCGCCCTAGAGGATTCGAACCTCTGGCCTTCGGATTCGTAGTCCGACGCTCTGTCCACCTGAGCTAAGGGCGCAACGGCGCCTTACGATACACCACCCGGCGCGCCGGGGCGAGCCTCGAGCGGGTCAGATTCTGTCCCGATCCTCGCGGCTGAATCGACGGATGAGGCCGAGCACGAACATGCCGACGCCGACGACCAGCAGGACCGCGTAGGGGGGCACACGCAACACCTCGACCAGAACGATGCAGAGGCCAGAGAACGCGACGATCGCACCGGCCATCATCAAGCCAGTGCCCGGTTTCGCAACCACGCTCAGCTCCTCCTGGCTGGTATGTCCAGACGCACGGTGTGCGAGTTGAATGGCGGAGAGGCCGGGATTCGAACCCGGGACAGAGGTTTTGCCCCTGTAACCGCTTAGCAGGCGGCTGCCTTCGGCCGACTCGGCCACCTCTCCAAGGGTCAAGCGGGGCTTAGTATACACTCGGCCCGCCGGAGGAGCCGATGCCGATCGCGGGCGCTCACGTTTCGCCGTGGTGAAGTCGCCGTCGCGCGCCTGCGCGAGCTCCGCGTCCCGATCCCACGAGACGTCGGTCCTCAACGAGCGGAGTCGAACGTGATCCGCGCGCTCGGCCCCGGAGAGGCGAAAACCTGGTGAACGAGCTCGGTCTATCTGCAAGCCCGACGTCTATCTTTCCGGAATGGCTGGCCAATTCTTGTCACGTTGCGCATCGCAATTTGTCACTGAGTCCGCGCTCGGCTCGCTAAGTTCGCGTTTCCTAGACATCGCCGGCGTGGCATCTCCATTGCTCTGAAGTTCGCCGGTGGGTACTTACACTGCCGCGAAACCTATGTCATCCACGCCCAGCACGCGCGAGGGAACCATGAAGCTCTGGAGAATCAGTGGCTTGGCATCCGGATACTCGCTCGTCGAGCTCGTCATCACGATCGGCGTCATCGCGGTCGTCGCTGCGGTCACCTTCCCGCTCTATCTGAGCTACACGCGGGCGCAGGAGACCAATGGCGCGGCGCGCACGATCATAGTGGAGCTGAACCAGGCGCGCCAGTACGCGATCACGCGCGGCACCTCGCACACCGTCGAGGCGCAGACGAATCCCAACAACCGGGCGCGCTTCTGCTCCGGAACCGCGAGCCCATGCGCCTCCGCCAACGTCGTGGTGATGGCGGGGGGAGATGGGTCGGGGTGGCACAGCCTGGAGAACGGATCGCGCATCGTGCAGGCTCCGACGATCACGTTCAGCTCGCTGGGCGCGGCGACGGCCTCCGGCACGCTGCGGGTCCAGAACTCGTCCCAAACCGGCTGCCTCGACGTGGTGGTGAGCCCGTCCGGTCGCATCCGGATCACGGCTCCGGTCTCTTGCCCATGAGAAAGACCACAACGATGAAAAACGATCGTGGCTTCACGCTGGTCGAGGTCCTGGTCGCGGCGATGATCCTGACCGTCGCGCTGCTGACCCTCGCCACGATGTTCCCGACGGGGTACAAGCAGATCGCCGACGCGGGCCGGCTGACGCTCGCGACGAACGGCGCCAACCACGTCCTCGAGGATCTGGGCTCGGTGCCCTTCACGAGCGTTCGCAACCTCGACAACTTCGACTCGAACAGCTCGGGCTCGCTGCCGGCGGCCGATCCGGAGCTGGCGATCGCTCGCCGCTGGCGCTACATGCTGGCGGGCTCCGGGAGCGGCTTCTCGTTCACTACCGCCGAGACCACGGCGTGGGGCACCGTGACGCCGTTCGGCGGCCGGGCGCAGGTGCAGATCCGCCAGGTCGACAACGCCGGCAACGCGTGCCCCGCCGCGGCCACCACGTGCCGGGCGGTGGTCACCATCACGATGCCCGGCCAACCGGCTCCGACGACCGTCACGCTCAGCACGATTCTCGTGAGGATGTTCTGATGCGCTACCCACAGCTGCGCAACCAGGACGGCTTCACGCTCGTCGAGATGATGGTCGCCATCAGCATCTTCCTGCTGATCCTCGTGGGCGTCTTCCAGGTCTTCGAACCGAGCAACCAGGCGTACCTCAACAGCCAGCACAAGCTCGGCGTACAGCAGAACGGCCGCGTCGCGATGGACACGATCGTGCGGCAGATCCGGATGACGGGCTACTTCCCGGAGAACCTCGACAACAATGCCGCGAACGACGTCTCGAACCGGATCCAGGCGGGCAGCGAGTCCGCGCTGGCGGTGGCCGGCGACCTCGACGGCTCGGGCTCGAGCAACGTGTTCATGTTCTGTCTCGACCCCGCAGCCCCCCCCAACGGCGGCTTGAAGGTGGGCCGGGGCCCGCTCGGCACCGCGGCGTCCTACATATGCGCCAACGGCAACGTGCTGGCCGAAAGCGTCACGGCGCTGAGCTTCGCGTACTTCGACGCGGCCAACAACCCGATCCCGAATCCGCCGACGGCCGCTTACAACCTCGACAACCAGGCGCTCGGCGGTGCCCCGGCCTTCGCGACGACGACGCAGCGGGCGGCGGTGGCGCGGATCGTGATCAAGCTGACGGCGCGGGAGAACGTGCCCGGCCAGCCGGCGCAAACTTACGACCTGGCCTCCGACGTCAGGCTTCGGAATCCTTGATGGGAGGCTCCAGCATGCGTGCACTGTGGCGTCCGTTCGGCGACGAGCGCGGCATGGTCTCGGTGGTGGCCATCTTCGTCATGATCATGATGCTGGTGGCCGGTGTCTTCCTGGTGCGGATGTCCGCGACCGAGGGTGACATCGCCTACAGCGCCATGTGGGCGGAAGGCAGCTTCCACGCGGCCGACGCCGCCATCAACGTCGGGCTCGACCAGATGTCGCCGGCCAGCAGCAATCCGACCGCGACGGCCCTGAGCCCGGCTCCGCCGACGCTCGGCGCCTTCACGCCGACGGGCACCATCCAGTTCGCTGGCACCACCCGCCAGGCCGGCTATTCGATCGGCTCCGGGACCGGCTACAACCCGGGCGGGTTTGCTTTCTATACGTACGCGCTGGTCGGCACGGGCACCGGCCCGAGAAGCGCCCAGCGGATTGTCGACGTCCAGGCCTCCTTCGGCCCGGTCGCCCAGTGAGGAGCGTGATGAACACCGTGAACCGAGTGACCGCGGTCTCTCTCATCGCCGCCATGATGCTGCTGGCGGCGCCGGCGGCGTTCGCCGACGACAGCGACATCTTCGGCGCCAACATCAAGCCGAACGTGTTGATCATGCTGGATAACTCCCTCAGCATGAGCGACAACGTCAACTCGCAGTCCTATGCCCCTGCGACCACCTATGCCACCGTGAGCACCTGCGGGAGCAGTTTTAACTCCGCATGCGCCTCCGCAAAGGTCTACCGGAGCCCCTCCTGGCACACGTACTTGAGTTACGCCAACAGCATCTCGGCCGTGAACAGCGCGAGCGCTCAAACTGCCCTGTCCACGACCGGGTACTGGTCGGGAACGATCAGCGGCTCCGCGGTGAACCTCTACGTCGGCAACTATATCAACTACCAGTACGCGGGCTGCGTGGGCGTAAGCTGCCCCAACGCCAAGATGGGCATCGCCAAGCGCGTCATCAACAATCTGCTCGACAGCGTGGCGGGTGTTCGGTTCGGGGTCATGCAGTTCACGAACAACAGCTCGCCCGGCGCGGGCGGGGGCACGATGGTCGCGGAGATCGGGACCAACGTCACCACGATGAAGGCGGCCGTCGATAACATCACGCCTTCCGGGTACACCCCTCTGGGCGAGTTTCTTTACGATGGCGGCCAGTACTTCAAGGGGCTGGCGTTCCGGAACGGGGAAGTCCACGCGAGCCCGATCCAGGCCTCGATCGGCGAGTGCCAGCCGAACTTCATCATCTTCATCTCGGACGGGCTTCAGAACGGCACCATGGACGTGCGGACGGAGGCGACCAATCGCCGCACGCAGGATCATGCGTCCTCGTTCACGGGAACTCAGAACGTCATCGTCCACACCGTCGGGTTCGGGATCAGCGCGAGCGAACCCGGAAACGTTGTCGCCGCCAATGATGTCCTCCGCACGGCGGCCCAGAATGGCGGCGGCCAGTTCTACGACACCAACAGCGAGCCCCAGCTCGAGGAGGCTCTTCAGGACGCGATCCGCCGGATCATCCAGGCGACCTTCACCTTCGCCACGCCGGTGGTGCCGACGACCAGCACGACGGGAAGCACGAAGGCCTATCTCGCGGCCTTTCAGTCCGATGCGTCGCGCCCGTTCTGGAAGGGTTACCTCAAGGCCTACCAGCGTGACTCGAGCGGCCTGGTGCCGGTGGACGGCACCGGCGTGCCCCTGAGCTCGGCCCTCGTTTGGGAGGCCGGCCAGGTGCTGAGCGGCGCCGCGGCCTCGAGCCGGACGATTTACACCCTAGTCAGCGGGACCCGAGAGCTGTTCACGAAGAGCAACTCCAACATCAGCCAGAGCCTCCTCGGCGTCGCGAGCAGCACCGACCGCGACAAGACCATCGACTTCGTCCGCGGCCTCGACGTCCTCGACGAGGACCAGGACGGCAACACGTCGGAGGAGCGGAGCTGGAAGCTCGGTGACATCTTCCACTCGACGCCGGTCCTCGTCACGCCGCCGGTCCTGGCGCTGAACGACGCGAGCTACCAGTCGTTCAAGACGGCCCAGGCCAGCCGCACGAAGGTCCTGATCGCCGGCGCCAACGACGGCATGATCCACGCGTTCCGGGAGAGCGACGGCGCGGAGCTCTGGGCCTTCATCCCGCCGCAGCTGCTGACCGGCCTGCAAAATCTCCACTCGAGCTCGGGGGATCACCGGTACTACGTCGACGCCAGCCCCATCGCCGTCGACATCAAGGTCGGCAGCACCTGGAAGACGATCGTCGTCTTCGGCCTGCGGCGCGGCGGTAACTACTACTACGCGCTGGACGTCACGGACACCACCAACCCGCAGTGGATGTGGAGCTTCACCGACTCGAAGATGGGCGAGACGTGGTCCGAGCCCGCCATCGGCAAGGTGAACATTGGCGGCACCGCCAAGTTCGCGGCATTCGTCGGCGGCGGCTACGACACCGGCACCAACAACGACCTCGGCAAGGCGTTCTTCGCCATCGACCTCTCCAACGGCGCGAAGCTCTGGGAGTACTACAAAG
>Ga0209376_1002611_pt1 | contig 16949 bp, 16 predicted proteins | sample GraSoiAngelo_134_FD_185891 | JGI IMG/M metagenome (GOLD analysis project Ga0209376, IMG submission 185891) | Grasslands soil microbial communities from the Angelo Coastal Reserve, California, USA - 14_0929_05_30cm (SPAdes) (version 2) | ecosystem: Environmental > Terrestrial > Soil > Grasslands ... | reverse complement strand
CGCTCGCCGACGCCCCGACCCTCGTGCAGTGGGCGGACTTGGCGGGGACGCGCGGCGTGACGCTCTGGCTCGCGTGGTGCAACGTGACGCTGGTCGAGGCGTGGCTGACGAGGCAGCGGGGGGACGGGAGAAGTTGGATCCGGTGGCAGCCGCTGGCTGCCGTGCTGGCGACCGTGGCATTGGCGTGGGGCTATGGGGCGTGGCGCGAGCGCACGCTGCCGGTGCGGCCCGTCGGCGTCGTCGGGCTGGTGCAGCCGAACGTGGGATTCCGCGAGAAGTGGAACAGGGCCTACCAGGACAGCATCATCGCCGACCTGTTCGGTCTGTCGCGCGGGCTCGAGGACCGCACCCGGGTCGACCTGCTCATCTGGCCCGAAGCGGCCGTCCCGGATTACTTCGTGCAGCGCCCCGATTGGGACGCCGCGATCGCGCTCTCGGTGCGGCAGTCGCACACGCCTCTCGTCACCGGCGGTCTCGATGCCGAGAGCAACTTCGAGTACTACAACGCGGCGTTCTTCTACGACTCGACCGGCGACCGCACCCGGTATCCGGTCTATCACAAGCATTACCTCGTCCCGATTGTCGAGCGGGTGCCGTTCGTGCCGCCGCGCTGGCTCCACCTCAAGTGGTTCGGCGGCTTCGGCAAGGGCCGGGACGTGCCGCTCTACCGCACGGCCATCGGCCGGTTCGGCGTGCTGATCTGCTACGAGTCGATCTTCGCGGACCTGGCGCGAGACTACCGCCGGAGCGGGGCGGACTTCCTGGTCAACATCACTAATGACGCCTGGTACGGGCGCACCGCCGGCCCCTAACAACATGCCTCCCACCTGGTGATGCGGGCCATCGAAACACGCATGGGGGTCGCCCGCGCCGCGAACTCCGGTATCTCGGAAACGGTGGACCCGCTGGGTTATGCGCACGATGCGACCAACCTCGAGGTGCGGACGGCCGAGGCGAGCAGGCTCGTCACGAGCGACGTGCGCACGCTCTACGTCCGCCTCGGCGACTGGGTGGGGACGCTGGCAGCGCTGGCCACCCTGGGGTTCGCCGGCGCGTTGGTGGTGCAACGCTGGAGATCGAGGCGCGGGGCGTGAAAATGCGGATTGTGGATTTCGGATTGCGGATTTGCAGGGGGAGGTCGTGCGTGACGGCGCCGACCCTGACAATCCGCAATCCGCAATCCGCAATCCGCAATTGCGTGGGGCAGTGGCGGTGAGGGTCGGCGTCGACGTCGGCGGCACCTTCACTGACCTCGTCGCGCTCGCGGACAACGGCGAGATCGCGGTCCGCAAGGTCGTGACGACACCGCACGATCCCGCGGTGGGAATGTTTCGGGCGATCGAGCTTCTGTCTGCTCCGGTCGACATCCTGGTCCACGGCACGACGATCGCGACTAACGCGCTGCTCGAGCGGCGCGGCGCGCGGGTGGTGCTGGTAACCACGCGCGGCTTCGAGGACCTGTTGTGGCTCAGGCGACAGGACCGCGCGGCGCTGTACGACCTGGCGCGGGACCACCCACCCCCGCTGGTCGCGCGAGGCGACGTGCTCGGCGTGGCGGAGCGCATGGGTCCGACCGGCGTGCTGCAGTCGCTCGCTGACGCCGAGGTGGAGCGCGTGGTGGCGGAGGTTCAGGCGCTCGCTCCCCAATCGGTCGCCGTGGCCTTCCTGTTCGCATTTCGCCACCCCGAGCACGAGCGGCGCATCGCCGCGGCCCTGCGGGGTGCGCTCGGGGAGAGCGTGCCGGTCGCCGCGAGCCACGAAGTGTTACCCGTATTCCGCGAGTTCGAGCGCGTCAGCACCACCACCGCGGAGGCCTACCTGCGACCCAAGGTCGCCACCTACTTGGCCGGGCTCGATCGGGACGCGCGCTCGCGCGGCGTCGCCGCGCTCCGGATCATGACGTCCGCCGGTGGGACGCTCGCGCCGGCGGCGGCCGCTTGTCGGACCGCCGCGCTCGCGCTGTCGGGTCCAGCGGGCGGTGTCGTGGGGGCGCGGCTCGTCGGGGCGGCGGTCGGGCTCTCGGAGCTCTTGACCCTCGACATGGGAGGCACGAGCGCCGACGCGAGCCTCGTGACCGGGGGGGCGGCCGTGCACGACGCTGCTGGGGCGGTTGCGGGCATTCCGCTGGCGCTTCCTTCCATCCTCATCGAAACGGTGAGCGCGGGGGGCGGGAGTATCGCTCGCGTCGATGAGGGCGGCGCTCTCAAGGTGGGGCCGGAGAGCGCCGGAGCGGTGCCGGGGCCGGCGTGCTATGGCCGCGGGGGCGCTCGACCCACCGTCACCGACGCCTGCCTCGTGCTGGGTTGGCTCGACGCCGCGAGCCCGCTCGCGGACGAGGTGCGGCTCGACCCGCGTGCCGCGGCGCACGCTGTGGCGGCGCTGGGCGACACCGCGGGACGCGATGCCACCACGATCGCCGCGGGAATCGTCGCGGTCGCGACCGCCGTGATGGCGCGGGCGCTCCGCCGAGTGAGCGTGGCGCGCGGCCTCGACCCCCGGCGCATGGCGCTGGTGCCGTTCGGGGGTGCCGGACCGCTGTTCGCTTGCGCGCTCGCCGACGCGCTCGGCATACGCCGCATCGTCATCCCACCGCACCCGGGAGTACTGTCCGCCCTCGGCCTCGCTGCGGCCGCGGAACGCGTGGACCTGCTCACGTCCTATCACCGCGAGCTCGATCGGCTCCAGCCGGGCGATTTGGAGAGTGCCTTCAGCCCCCTGCTGCGGGAGGGGAGCAAGCAGCTGCCCGAGGGCGCGCTCTGGCGATACGCGGACTGCCGTTTTGCGGGCCAGGGATACGAGGTGACGGTGCCGGTCACCACCAACCATCCGCGCCAGATTCGTGATACGTTCCTGGCCGCGCACCACGCCCGGTTTGGTCACTCCGGCGGTGGCTCGGTCGAGCTCGTCACCCTACGGGTCGTGGCCGTCCGGGAGGCGCCACTGCCTCGCTTTACGGGAACGAGGCGCCGAAACGGGGCTGCCCACGGCTCGCGCGCCGTCACGTTACGCGGCGCGCCCGCTACGGCGTCCCTGTGGGCGTTGGACGAGCTTGCGGCCGGGGTCACCCTGGAGGGCCCCGCCGTGCTGGCGGGTCGCGATGCGACGGGGCTTATCGAGCCGGGGTGGCGGGGCACGGTCCACGATTCCGGAGCGGTGCTGGTGGAGCGGCTATGACGCTCGACGCGGTCGCGCTCGAGGTGATGTGGCATGCCTTCGCGTCGGTCGCGGAGGAGATGGGGCTCGTCCTAATTCACTCGGCACTCTCCCCCAACATCCGCGAGCGGCGCGACTGCTCGGCGGCACTGTTCGACGCGGAGGGCGCGATGACCGCCCAGGCGGCCCACATCCCCGTCCACCTCGGCGCGATGGCGGAATCGGTCGGCGCGGTGCGGGCGCTCGACCCCACGCCGGGTGAGGTCTTCATCCTGAACGATCCCTACACCGGCGGGTCACACCTCCCCGACATCACCCTCATCGGTGCGATCGACATAACAGGTCAAGTCGGCGGGTACAGCGTGGTCCGGGCGCACCACTCGGATGTCGGAGGAATCCAGGCCGGCAGCATGCCCGCCGGTGCCCGCGAGATCTTCGCCGAGGGGGTGATCGTGCCGCCGCTGCCGCTCACGCCGGCGGTGGAGCGCGTCCTGCTCGCCAACGTGCGCACGCCCGAGACGCGGCGCGGTGACCTCGCGGCGCAGCGAGCGGCGGTGGAGCGCGGTGCGGACGGCCTGCGGGCTCTCGCCGGCCGTTACGGCTGGCCCGCGGTGCAGGGGGCTGGCCGCGACCTGATGGACTACGCCGAACGACGCACTCGCGAAGTGCTGGCACGACTCAGCGCCACCGGTCTCACCGCCACGGATTGGCTCGAGGGGGACGGCGTGGATGACGTGGATGTGCCCATCACGGTGCGGATCGACATCCGCGACGGTGTGTTTCACGCCGACTTCACGGGGACCGCGCCGGCCGTGCGGGGGAACATCAACTGCCCGCTGGCGGTGGCGCGCTCGGCGGTGCTGTTCGTGGTGCACACGCTGCTCCCCGAAGACGTCCCGACGAACGGCGGCGTGCAGCGCGCCATCCGCGTCACCGCGCCCGACGGCTGTCTGGTCAACGCGCGCTACCCGAGCGCGGTCGCCGCTGGCAACGTCGAGACGTCGCAGCGCATCGTCGACACGCTGTTTCTGGCGCTCGCGCGCGGCGGGATCCGTGTACCGGCGCAGGGCCAGGGAACCATGAACAACATCACGTTCGGCGGGCAACGTGCAATGGGTGACGGGCAACGGGGTGGTGGGGAGGTGGGCGGCTGGACCTACTACGAGACGATCGGTGGGGGACAAGGAGCGAGCCAGGGCGCGCCCGGGCCATCGGGCGTGCACGTCGGCATGTCCAACACGCGCAACACGCCGATCGAGGTGTTGGAAATGGAGTATCCCTTGCGGCTGAGGACTTACGCCTTGCGACGGGACAGTGGGGGAGCCGGGCGGTGGGCGGGTGGCGACGGCGTGACGCGCGAGTTCGAAGCGCTCGCGTCGATGGAGCTGAGCGTACTCGCGGAGCGACGCCGACACCACCCCGCCGGTGCGGCCGGCGGGGGGCAGGGTGCGGTGGGGCGGACTATCTTGAACGGCACTCCGCTCGCGCCCAAAGTCAGCACGCTGCTCGAGCCGGGGGACGTACTGCGCATCGAGACACCGGGCGGCGGTGGTTGGGGCACACCGCAACAAGGAGACGACCGATGAACTGGATGCTGGTCGCTGGGATCGGCCTCGCGGGCGGCGTCGTGTCAGGGCTGTTCGGCATCGGGGGGGCCGTGATCATCGTTCCGGCCCTCGTGTTACTGGGCAAGCTGCCGCAGCACACGGCGAGCGGCACCTCGCTCGCCGCGCTGCTCCTGCCGGTCGGGCTGCTCGGGACGCTCGAGTATTACAAGCGGGGCCAGGTGAACATTCCCTACGCCGCGATCCTCGCAGCGGGCCTGTTCGTCGGAGCGCTGGTGGGCGCGAAGCTGGCGGGGTCACTGAGCGACGTGGTGCTGCGTCGCGCGTTCGGGGCCTTCCTGCTGCTCGTGTCGGCGAGGCTGATCCTGAGCTAGGCGTTCCTCTCGAACAGCTTGGCCGCGACGAACAGCCGGAACAGCTCGGAATCGAGCTGCCCGGCGTGGACTTCCTCGTCCATGATGTCGAGCGCCCGCGCGGGCACGACGGCCGCCTTGTAGGGGCGGTCGGCCGCCGTGAGGGCGTCGTAGATGTCGCTGATGGTCATCATGCGTGTCTGGATCGGAATGGCGTCGCCCGTCACGTGGCGCGGGTAGCCGCGCCCGTCGAGCTTCTCGTGATGCCCGTACGCGATCAGGGGGATATCCTGCAGCTCTCGCGTCCAGGGGATCTCCCTCAAGAAGTTGTACGTGTGGTTGACGTGGCTCTCGATCTCGAGCCGCTCGGTTTCGTCGAGGCTGCCCTTCGGGATGGTTAGATAACGCACTTCCTCGTCGGTCAGGTAGGGGCGCGCGGTGCCCGCCAGGTCCGCGTACGTGCGGCCGGCGAGGTCGAGCAGCTCGTCGAATCGCTTGGCGGGGAGTACGGTCGGCTCGTTCGCCCGGGCCACCGCCGCCATGAAACGATCCAGCTCGGCCAGCGCGTGCGCGCGCTCCTGCTCCAGGCCTCGCAGGAACTGCTCATACCCTTTGCGTCCGTGGGTTTCGAGGAATTCCGCCCGCTTGCGCCAGAACTCCTGCTCGGCGCTGCGCCGCACGAAGTCATGCCGCTGGCGGATCAGCTCGAGCTGGAGCGGATAGAGCTTCTTGGCCTTGACGAGCACCTGCTCGCGCACGCCGACCTTCCCGAAGTCGTGCAGCAAGCCGGCGTAGCGGATCTCGCGCAGCTGCTCGCGGGTGAACTTGTGGCTGCGATAAAGGCCCTCCGCCGCCTGGTCCACCACGGTCGCCAGACGCACGGTCATGTCGGCGACGCGCCCGGAATGGCCGAACGTGGTCGGGTCGCGCTGCTCGATGGCGCGCACGGCGGCCTGTACGAACCCCTCGAACAGACGCTCGATCTCGCGGTACAGCTGGCCGTTCTCGATCGCCACCGCCGCCTGGCCCGCCAGGGCCGTGACCAGCTCGACGGTGCGCTTCGAGAAGGGGACCACGTGCTGCTCCACCTCGGCCGGGGTCGCGAGCATCGCCTCGAGATTGCGTTTGCGGTTGATCAGCTGCAGCACGCCGATCACCTGCTCCCGGTGGTCCTTCATCGGGATCACGAGCATCGACTTGGTGCGGTAGCCGTAGCGCTCGTCGAACGAGCGGTTGATGGTGTACTCGACGTCGGGCGGCAGGAAATACGCGTCGTCGATGACGAGGGGCTCGCCGGTCACGGCGGCGTAGCCCGCGAGGCTGGTCCGGTCCATCGGCATCGTGAATTGGACGAACGGTGCCTCGGGCTTCGAATACGTCTGGGCGAGGCGGAACCGCAAGCGCTTCTGGCCCGGCTCGCCCTCGATGAGGTAGAGGCTGCCCGCGTCGGACGACGTGATGCGGCGCGCCTGGGTGAGGATCAGGTCCAGCAAGCTATCGAGGTCGCGCTCGGTGCCGAGCGCGACGCCGATCCGCGTGAGCTCACCGATCTCGCGGCCGCGGCTCGCTGCCTCGGCCCGCGCCCGCGCCGTTTCCGCCCGGGCGGCGGCCTCGCGATATCCCGACCGTACGGCCACGAGCAGTTGTCGCGCACCTGCGGGGTGGCGCACGAAGCCCGAGAGCAGCTCGGACGGTATCGCGGCCGGGACGTCCGGCTCGCCGTCGCGCCCGAGCGCCACGATCGCACCGCCCGCGTCCACGAAAGCGCGCAGCGCGTCCAGCGGGAGCGCCGAGCGGCTTTCGGCATCGAGCACCAGCACCGTCGGCCGCTCGTCCACTGTGAGGTCGCGCGGCAGGCGCACCTCACGCACTTCGACCTGCGCCCCCTCGAGCGCAGGCGCCACGCTCGCCGGCCGCCACGTGGAGGTATGGAGCAGGACGTACCTAATCGCTCACCGCACGATTACGAGGTCTTCTCGCGCTTGAGCCCGTCCGAGGCTTCGGCGAAATCGGGGAACACCTGCAGCGCCTTCTGGTACATCTCGACCGCCTTGTCCTTCTGCCCACGGTCGTGGTACAGCAGCGCGCGCGAGTAGTACGTGAGCGCCTCGGTCGGCACTTGCCGGCCCAGCCGCTGGTCCGACGCCTGCCGGGGCAGCGCCGGCAGGTTCGCATCCTTCATGAGCTTCGCCGCCACCGTCCGAATCAGATCGAACAGATGGTCGCGCTGCATCCGATCCGACTCGACTTTGACGATCTCGCCCGTCTCGACGTTGATGAGCCTCGCGTCGAGCCGGAAGTCGCCGTAGAAATCGATGAAGACGCCGGTGACGACGTACCGCGCCCCCACCAGCTTGCCGATCTTCGCCGCGGTCTGCGGATCCACTCGCCCCGCCGTCCCCAGGTTCTGCTCGTCGAGCAGCTTCTGCAGCTCTTCCCGTTCCACCACGCGGGCCGCCGGATTGGCGGCCAGATCCGAGATCATCAGCCCAGCGATCCCCTTCTGCAGGGCGTCGAAGTTGTCTTTGTTCTGCCCGTAGGAGCCGCCGTTATCGAACGGAAAGACGGCGATCCCGGGGCGAGTGTCCTGCCCCCGCGCCTGGGCGCCCAGCCCGACGGGGGCGGGGCACAGCAGGGCCAGGGCCAAGAGCGAAACGGGCCAACGCGCAACCATAGCGTGCTCCTCGAATCAGAGAGTCAGGGTCGTCCCTTCTTGTGCCGCCATCACCTCGGCCGGCTTGCCGCGCGCGTTCGCCTCGCGGCGCGCAGCGGTGAGCATGCCGTCGACGTCTGCGTCGCCGTGCTCGGGCTCGTGGTGGAACAGTACGAGCCGCTGCACGCCGGCGTCCGCTGCGAGCGTCACCGCCTCCTGGAACGTGGAGTGGCCCCACCCGCGGTGCTGCTCGAGCTCCTGCGGCGTGTACATCGCGTCGTGGATGAGGAGCTCAACGTGCGCGAGGAACGCCACCAGATCCTTGCGCCACGACGCCGGCGTGTCGTAGTGGCCCCCCGAGCCCAGCTCGTTGTCGGTCACGTACGCCATGCTCGGCCCCCCGACGACCGGCGTGAGCCGGTACCCCAGCGTCGTCCCGGGGTGCCGCAACCGCATCGCCCGCACCCGGAACGCGCCCACGGTGAACTCTCCCGGCTCGACCTGCTGCACCGTCAACTTGGCTGACAGTGCGTCGAGCGGGATCGGAAACACCGACGGGTCCATCTGTTGGCGCAAAATTGCCTCGAGCGATGTGGTACCCTGCCGCGAGCCCCAGATCCGTACCGCGTTCCCGGGGGCGAAGAACGGCTTGAAGTGAGGCAGGCCCTGGATGTGGTCCCAGTGCGCGTGCGAGAGCAGGATCTCCGCCTGCACCGCGCCGTTCTGGCGCTCCACCAGCTTGAGTCCCAGCGCGCGGATGCCGGTGCCGCCATCGAGGATGACCAGCCGACCTGCGGCGTCCTCCACGGCCACACAGGGCGTGTTGCCGCCGTAGCGTGCGGTGTGCGGGCCGGGGGTCGGGATGGAGCCCCGCGTTCCCCAGAACGTCACCGTGTAGGCCATGGTCCCCGCACGCCGTACCCTTGGCTAAGTTAAGGAAAATCGGCCACGTAGAACAAGCCGCGGGCTCACCCCTCGTGCGTGACCCAACTCACGACTGGTGACGCGATTCACGACCGCCCTGCCGACGCCTCCAGCGCGGCGCGGTCGCGAATCAGGATCTCCCGGCGACTGATCTCGATGTGACCCTTTTCGACCAGCTCGCGCATCGTGCGGCTCACCGTTTCGCGGCTCGAGCCGATCATTTGGGCGATCGTATGGTGGGTGAGACGGCGGGTGATGTGATTCGACCCCGCTTCGTCCGCGAGGTCGAGGAGCAGCTGGGCGACGCGCCCGTTGACGTCGAGGAGCACCAGGCTCCCGACCTTCTCGTCCACGCGCCGCAGCCGGCGGGAGAGCTCCCGCAACAGCCCCATCGCGATGCCGGGCGACTGCTGCAGGATGCTCTGGAAGTCCTCGCGCCGGATCACGAGGAGATTCGAGTCCTCCATCGCGATCACGTGCGCCGAGCGGGGCTCCTCGTCGATCAGCGACATCTCGCCGAAGAAGTCCCCTTCGCCCAGGACGGAGAGAATGACCTCACGCCCGTCCTCCCCGATCAGCACCACCTTGACCTGGCCTTTGGCCACGACGTACAAGGCGTCGCCAGGATCATCCTCGAACAAAATCACGGAATTGCGGGGGTAGCTGCGCTCGCGAGTGATCTCGGCCACGCGCTCGAGCTCGGTGGGGGAGAGTTGGCCGAACAGCGGGACCTTCTGGAGGATGGCGGTCACCGACACGCAGGCGTTCTCCAGGGCTTGAGGGCTCTTGGTGGCGCAAGCTTACGTGTTGGCGTGGCCGGTGTCAATGTGGCGCCTTGCCGCCAACTTACGATGCCAGTTATATTTCCGACCTTCTACGTCGTCCGACATCTACGCAAGGATACAGTGCATTGAAATCCGGTATTCACCCCGCCTATCGGCGCGCTCAAGTGCAGTGCGCCTGCGGGAACAGCTTCGTGACGCGGTCCACGGTGCCCGTGATCCACGTCGAAATCTGCGCCAAGTGCCACCCGTATTACACCGGGAAGCAGAAACTCCTGGATACGGCCGGGCGCGTGGAGCGGTTCCGCCAGAGATACGCCACGGATAAGACCGCCAGCTGATCCATGGAGGCCCGACTCCGCCAGGCGCTCGCGCGGGCGGAGGAGGTCGCCCGAGCCCTGGCCGACCCCGAGACCGCGCGGAATCCGGCCCAGCTGAAGCAGCTGGGCCGCGAGCACGCGCGGCTTGACGCCATCCGCCAGGCTCACAGCCGCCTCGAGCAGCTCCAGGACGAGTTCGCCCAGGCGCGCGAGGTGCTGCAGGACAAGGACCCCGAGCTCTCGCAGCTGGCGCGGACCGATGTGGAGCGCCTCCGCCCCGAGATCGAGCGGGCGCAAGCCCTGCTCGCGGACCTGCTCACGCCGAGCGATCCCCTCGACGATCGTGATGCCATTGTGGAGATCCGCGCCGGCACGGGTGGGGACGAGGCGGCGCTCTTCGCAGCCGACCTGTTCCGCATGTACACGCGCTACTGCGAGCGACGCGGGTGGAAGGTTGAGGTGTTGGCGCTCTCGGAAGGCAACCTCGGCGGCCTCAAAGAGGCGATCTTCGCGGTGCGTGGGCCTAAGGCGTATGGCACGCTGCGCTACGAGTCGGGCGTGCACCGGGTGCAACGCATTCCCGAGACCGAGACCCAGGGCCGGCGACATACCTCGGCCGCGACCGTGGCGGTCCTCCCGGAGGCGGAAGACGTGGACGTCAAGATCGAGGACAAGGACTTGCGCATCGACGTCTTCCGCTCAGGCGGCCCGGGCGGCCAGAGCGTCAACACCACGGACAGCGCGGTGAGGGTAACCCACCTCCCCACGGGACTCGAGGTGAAGTGCCAGGATCAGAAGTCGCAGCTCCAGAACAAGATCAAGGCGCTGGAGATCCTGCGGGCGCGGCTGCTCGACCGGATGCTCGCCGACCAGGAGGCGGCGCGGGCGCGGGTGCGGCGTGCTCAAGTGGGCACGGGCGATCGGTCGCAGAAGATCCGCACCTACAACTTCCCGCAGAACCGCGTCACCGACCATCGCATCGGCTTCACCACGCATGACCTCGCCGAGGTGATGGACGGGAAGCTCGACGAGCTGATCAACGCGTTGCGCCTGGCGGGAGAGAAGGAGCGCCTCAGTGCCTGAGCGCGCTGCGCCTGCTTCGTCGATCGCCGGCGCGCTCGAGCAGGCCGTCGGGTGGCTCACGCCTTTGGACCTGCCTAGCCCGCGCCGCGAGGCCGCCATGCTGTGGGCGGCCGTCGCTGGCGCGGGGACGAAGCCCGGCGACGTGTGGTTGCGGCGCGACCAGGAGCCCCCGGCCGAGCTGGAGGAGCGATTCCGGCAAGCGGTGGAGCGCCGGGCCAGCGGCCTCCCGTTCGCCTACGCGGTGGGGCGGGTGGGCTTCCGCCGGCTCGAGCTGCAGCTCGACCGGCGGGCGCTCATCCCGCGGCCGGAAACCGAGGGGCTGGTGGACATGGTCCTGAATTGGACGCGCCGCGTGGAACGTGGAACCTGGAACGTGGAACGGGGCGGGCGGGGTGGGGGGGGTGGGGGGGTGGTGGCCGACATCGGCACCGGGTGCGGCTGCATCGCGCTCTCGCTGGCCACGGAGGGCGACTTCGAGCGTGTGATCGCGGTCGAGCGCTCGCCCCAGGCGGCGGCGCTCGCGCGCGAGAATATCGCGCTCCTGTGCCCACCGGTGCCGGTCGAGCTGCGTGAAGGCGACCTGCTCGCCCCGCTCGCCGGCGTGCGGTGCCGGGCGATCGTCGCGAATCCTCCGTATCTGACCGAGGCGGAGTATCGGGAGCTGGACCCCGCGGTGCGCCGCTTCGAGCCGCGCGAGGCGTTGGTCAGTGGCCCCGACGGGCTGGACGCGACGCGCGCGTTGCTCGCGGGCGGCGCGGCGCTGCTCGCCCCCGGCGGCTTGCTGGCGCTCGAGATCGACGAACGGCGCGCGGAACGGGTACGGGCGCTCGCGCGCGACTCCGGCTGGCCCTGCGTCTCGATCCACGAGGACTTGTTCGGCCGGCCGCGGTTCCTGCTGGCCTCTGCCATGGAGGAAGCGTGATCGACCAGAAGGCGCACGAGCTGGGCCGGCTGCTGGGGCAGAGCGAGGAATACAAGACCCTGGTCCGGGCGAGCGAGAAGATGCGGGAAGACGCGACCTGCAAGCAGCTGCTCGCCGAGGTCGAGCGCATCGCCCAGGATATCGAGCGCGCCGCCCAGCAGAACCGGGAACCCGCGCGCCAGCAGGTCGAGCAGTACGATCGCGCGCTCCAGAGCGTCCAGGGGAATTCGGTGTATCAGCAGGTAGTCGCCGCGCAAGCGAATTTCGACAAATTGATGGCCAAGGTGAACGCGCGCATCTACGACGGCATGAAGCAGGGAGCCGCGAGCCCCATCATAACGCTGGGATGACGTTCATCGTGGTGGAGGGGCCCGAGGGGGCGGGCAAGTCGAGCCTGGTGCGTTGGCTGGGGGGGCGTTTCCTCGCCGACGGCCGTCCGGTGGTGACGGTGCGGGAGCCCGGCGGGACGCCCGTGGCGGAGGCTGCACGCAAAGTAGTGCTGCGCTTCCCCCACGACCTGGCCCCAGCGGCGGAGTTGTTCCTGTTCCTCGTCGCGCGGGCCGACGTGGTGCACAAGGTGATCCGGCCGGCCCTCGCGGCGGGACAGGTGGTGCTGGCCGATCGGTTCGAGCTGTCCACCATGGCCTACCAGGTGGCCGGCGGCGGATTACCATACGATGAGGTGGTACGGGCCAACCGGCTGGCCACCGGCGGGCTCGTCCCGGACCTGACGCTGGTGCTCGACGTGCCCGTGGCGGTCGGCCGTGAGCGGCAACGGGCGGCCCGCAAGGTGCAGGACCGGATCGAGCGGCAGGATGACGCGTTTCACCGGCGCGTGCTCGAGGCGTACCGCGCCGCCGGGGGCCCGGGGGTGGTGCACATCGATGCCGCCCAGTCCAAGAAGGCGGTGCAGGACGCTGCATGGCGCGAGGTCATGGCGGCGACCGCACTCTCAACGCGAGAGGTCTCATGAAGCTTCGAAAGGTCCTGATTGTCGCCGCGGTCTCCGGCGTCGCGCTCGCGACGGGTGGCTGGCTGTTGCAGCGCGACGCCGCGCCCGAGGGATCCGTGTACCAGCAGGCCCGGCTGTTCGAGGACGTGCTGGCGCACGTCGCCGATTACTACGTCGATTCACTCGAGGAGCGTCAGCTCTATCAGATGGCGATCGACGGCATGCTGGACCAGCTGCACGATCCCTACTCGGTGTTCTTGAAGCGCGACGACTTCCGGGCCCTCTCCGAAGCGACTACCGGCAATTACGGCGGCCTCGGCATCCAGATCGACGTCCGTGACGGATGGATCACCGTCGTGGCACCCCTCCCCGACACACCGGCCGAGCGGGCCGGCATCCAGTCGGGGGACCAGATCGTCGCCTTGGACGCGCGCCCGACTGAAGGATGGAAGAACGACCAGGCGGTGAAGGAGCTGCGCGGCCAGCCGGGCACGAAAGTCGAGCTGCGGGTGCGTCGCGTCGGGGTGGAGCAGCCGCTCACCTTCAAGCTGACCCGCGCCACCATCCACATTCGCTCGGTGCAGGTCGCGATGCTGCTCGACGATAAGGTCGGATACATCCAGCTGAGTCCGGTGAGTGAGACGTCCGCCTCGGAGTTGACCGAAGCGGTGGGGGGGCTGGTGCAAAAAGGGATGAAGTCGCTCATCCTCGACCTGCGCGGCAACCCCGGGGGCCTGCTCGATCAGGGGGTGGCGGTCAGCGAGTTGTTCCTCGATCCCGGCCAGGAGGTGGTCTCGACGCGGGGGCGGACGCCCAATATCACCCGCTCGTTCCGGGACACGAAGCCCCAGCCCTGGCCCGCGCTGCCGATCGTCACGCTCGTGAATGGCGGCACCGCGAGCGCCGCTGAGATCATCACCGGCGCGCTCCAGGATCACGACCGCGCCCTCGTGGTGGGGACGCCCACGTTCGGGAAAGGCCTGGTGCAGTCGCTCTGGCAGCTCACCCCGGAGACGGCGCTGAAGCTGACGACGGCGCGCTGGTACACGCCGAGCGGTCGCACCATTCAGCGCAAGAGCAAGAGCGAATCGGATCAGGAGGCGCAGGTGGTGGCGGCGGAGCAGGGCCACGATTCGCCCAAGAGCGATTCCGCGCTGGTGTTCCACACCGACCACGGTCGCACGGTGCTGGGCGGGGGAGGGATCCGGCCCGATCTGTTCGTCACCCCCGACACGTTCACGACCGCGGAGCGAAACTTCATGAAGGCGCTGGGGGACAAGATCCCGCAGTTCCGAGATGTCCTGTCCAGCTACTCGCTCGAGCTCAAGGGCGCGGGCCGGGTGAATGAGCCCACGTTCAGCGTGAGTGACGAGATGGTGTCGGAGGTGCTGCGCCGGCTGCGCGCGCGAGGCGCGGCTGTCCCCGACAGCGTCACCGCGGGCGCGCGTAGCCTGATCGCTCAGGAGCTCGGGTACGAGGTCGCGCGCTACGTCTTCGGTCGGCCGGCCGAAGTGCGCCGGCGCATGGCGGAGGACCACCAGGTGCAAGCGGCGCTGGCGTTGGCGCGCCGCGCTCGGTCGCCGCAGGATCTGCTCTCCCTCGCGCCGGCCAAGGCACCGACCAGCCCGCACAACTAGGTGGGGGGCGGCATCGAATCTGCCGTCGCAATCATCGGGCCGGGGCGTGCTGGTGTAGGCTTCGCACTCGCGCTGCTGCGCGCCGGCTACACCGTGCGGCTGCATGGCCGACGGAAGCGGGACGTTCCCAAGCCCCTGCAGCTGACCGTCGGTCCTCGAGACGCCCCTCCACCGCCCGCCTGGCTCGCCCAGGCGGGCGTCGTGATTCTGGCCGTGCGCGACGACGCCATTCGCCCGCTCGCCGAGGCGCTGGCGGGCGGCGGGGCCATTGGGCGGGAGCACGTGGTGCTGCATCTCTCCGGTGTGCAGGGCCAGGAAGCGCTCGCCCCGCTGGTCCCGTCACACGCCGCGCTGGGCTCGATTCACCCGCTCCAGACGATCTCCGATCCGGAACGCGCGCCCGAGCGCTTGCGGAGCGCCTGGGCGGCGGTGGAGGGGATGCCGCGGGCGGTCGAGGCGGCGGAGGCGATCGCCCGCAAGCTGGGCATGCGCCCGTTCACCGTCGCGGGCAAGGCGAAGGCGTTGTACCACGCGGGCGCGGTCTTCGCCTCCAACTACTTCGTGGTGGTGGAAGCAATCGCGCAGCGCCTGCTGCGGCACGCGGGCCTGAGCGACGCGCAGGCCTGGCAGGCGCTGCGACCGCTCGTCGCGGGCACGCTCGAGAACCTGTTGTACGCAGAGCCGCAGGAAGCGCTGACGGGTCCGGTGGTGCGGGGAGACGACACCACGATCCGGCGCCACCTCGAGTCGCTCACCAAGGATGACGCGTTGCTGTACCGCGCGCTGGGGCGCGCGGCGCTGGAGCTGGCGGAGAAACGGGGGATGGACGAGGCGACGGCGGCGCGCGTGGCCGAGGCGCTCGCGACTGATCGACCACTCGTCATTCGAAGGCCCTAACCGATTCGGGCACAGCAGGATGCGTTTCGAGTGGTGTGCCGCATTCAAAAAGCCGGTTGAGATGTCGTGGGGAGGTGGCTGTGTTTGAGAAGGCGGGGCGGAAGGTTCGAGAAGTCGAATTGTTTGTCAGGTACCTGCACCAAGCCAACTTGTCGCCAGAGCAGGTCGAGATGACGCCCTCCCCGCCGAGCGCCGCCGCCTCAGCGCGGAGCAGCTTGTCGAGTGAGTCGCGACTGGCGCCGGAGCCATTGTCTGTAACCACCGGGCGCGGCGGGCGGTGAACGTTATCGAGACGCGTCGTGTTTGCCGAAAACTGTGGCGCAGGCACGGACAGCCATGGCAAGGACAGGCCTTATGGGTAGTCTCAAGCGGATCCGATCTCGTTAATGACGTGGGGCAGACGTGCAGCCATGTTCCCGGGACGTCGCCACCGTCCGGCAGACCTACGGCACAATCCGGGGCGTGCCCACGAAAGCGTGCTCTACGCGATCGGGGGTGCCGTACGACCCGACGATGGCGCCGGTCGAGTTAATCCCGAACACTTGTGTGTCGATCCCGCCCGAGACGTTCACCGGAATAAATGGGCCGCCACTCAGCAGGAATCCGTGCACCTCAGCGACCGGTGCCGGGAAACCGGGCTCAGTGAAACTCTGGATGTCGCCACGCAGATCGTATCCCACAATCTGGCCCACGTCGTTGATGCCCCAAGCCTCCGTGTCGATCGCGCCAGGAACGTCGAGGGAAATGAACCTACCGCCGCTCAGCAAAAAGCTATGATTCACGCCAGAGGTACCAAAATACACGCCGACGATGTCGCCAGCGTCGTTGATGCCGGTGGCCCTGGTGTTGACGGCGCCGGGGAAATTAAGCGCCGTGGAACTCGTGAGATTGCTCGCATTCATGAGGAACCCGTGCTGACCGTTATTGTCGACGAAGAAGCCGACGATGGCGCCGCTGGAATTCACTCCTAGGCCGACAGTGAACTCCGAACCCGGCGCATCAATTGTGGTGAAGTCCAGACCGTGGGTCCCGTCGACTCGATTCGCCGCGATTCGTCCACGCGATCCACCGGATTCCGTAGGGCTGGCGGTATCCTCGCATGCGGCAACGATCAGAGTTACAAGGCCCAGAAGTACAAACGGTCTCACCGTACCTCCTCGGCGCGGATTGCGGCACGCCAATACAAGTCGAGGCTAAGGTTCTTTCGGTCCACCACGCAAACAAAGCCAAGCCGTCCATTCGGCAGCTCGGCGGTCGCGGGGTCCTTCGTGGCGTGTGAGGCTGGCGTCGCGGAGGAGAGCGAGGACCCGTGGCTTTGCGCCCCCGGCTTTGGCCGGGTTTGCCATTGTCGCTGGGGCGTTGCTATCGGCATTGAAATAGCCCGCCGTCAAGCAGGCGTCAAATAGTTTGGACCGGGCCTCGACACGGGAGGCTCGTCAGGGACGCGCTGAGGATGCGGAGGCCGGAGTTGTTGTTGGCGCAGTAAGCTCTGATCATCTTCATGCTGTTGTGTCGAGACCCCGCACTCAGCTCGCGGCGTCCCGATCTGCACCTTCTTGACGCCTCCTTTACTAGTCCCGACGATGGTGTTGCCCACGCAACCCTAAGAAGGAGCCCCTATGAATCGGTTCGCCCTTCACGCCGTCATACTTCTCACCCTCGCGGCCTGCACCGAGCCCACGCGGCCTGCGACCCCACGTTCTCCCCA
>Ga0209376_1002610_pt1 | contig 16952 bp, 13 predicted proteins | sample GraSoiAngelo_134_FD_185891 | JGI IMG/M metagenome (GOLD analysis project Ga0209376, IMG submission 185891) | Grasslands soil microbial communities from the Angelo Coastal Reserve, California, USA - 14_0929_05_30cm (SPAdes) (version 2) | ecosystem: Environmental > Terrestrial > Soil > Grasslands ... | reverse complement strand
GTGGATTGCGCTCCCGCCGTTGGGGCCACCACTGCGATTGCACTCAATGCAGCAAAAATGTAAACAGCAATGCGTTTCATTTCCCCCTCCACGGCAAAAGGCAGAAATCGGCAGACTGTCTGCGCTAGAGCTTCGTTATTCCCGCGGAATTACAGTGCGCGCCACAATAACAGGTGGCTTGAGAACCCGTCAAGTACTGCACGGTGCAAGGAATTTTGAAATCGGACGAATCCTGCCTCTTAAATCCGAAATCCGAGATCTTAAATTGGACCGTCAACTGCGTGGTCGAATTACAAATTTCGAAATTTCGGATTTGAGATATCTATGGTTCGGCGCCCGGTATTCCTTGCTGAATCCGGTTCGCTCATTCGTAACGGTAAAGCTGCCGTCGGTGCGGGCTGAGAGTTTCAAGTAGTGTGCGGGGGGCTTTGCCCAACAAATCGGGGAAGGTCCATAAAAGGGACAAAACCGGAGCCACAAAAGGCACAAAGACTCTCTTTTTTGTGCTTTTTGCGGTCTCCTATGTGACTTTTGTGGTTAGTTCCCGCTTTTGTTGGGCAATGCGCGGTAGCAACCGATAAAGCTCAGTCTCGATTGAGGGCGGAAACGAAATTGACCCGGCCCTTGCCCAGCATATCGGTGTAACTCGGATTCAGGGCGTCAATTCTTACCGTGCCGTTTTCCAGGTCGCTCTCCGAGAAATCATGTCCGACCGAGATCATAAGCGCTGCTTCGGCGGCAACGATCGGCGCGCTGAAAGAAGTTCCCGAGACCATGGCGTAATAACCTCCGGGGTAGCTGGAGATAATGTTGACGCCGGGCGCGTCGACGAAGATGTGTGCTCCGTAATTTGAGAACGGCGCTTTTTTATCGCTGAGATTCGTCGCGGCTATAGCCAGCACCTTGTCGAAAGCTGCGGGATACTGGCGCACGCTGGAGTTGTTATTTCCAGCCGAGGCCAGCAATACGACATTCGCATGATCGGCATAGTCGATCGCATTCCGTAACGTTTTAGAGTAGTCCACGGTTCCAAAGCTCATGTTGATAACGCGAGCACCGTGTTGAACTGCCCAATAAATCGATTTGGAAATCGTAAAAACGTCAGCGCCACCCTGATCATCGAAGACGCGCAAAGGCATGATCATCGCTTGTGGGGCGATTGTAGCGATGATGCCGGCGACAAGCGTTCCATGTCCATGCGCGGGATTGCTTGCGTCGAGGAAATTCGCGCTGGATTGATCCAGGAAATTGGCGCTGGACTGATCCAAAAACGATGACGTCGATTGATCGAGAAATGAACTGCTCGATTGATCCAGAAAACTTGAAGACGACTGATCGAGAAAACTCGACGACGATTGATTCAGCGAGACAGTCGTGCTCCTGCCTAAAACGAAGTCATATCCCGCCGTGAGATGGCCGACCAGGGAAGGATGGGAATAATCGACCAACGAATTGATATCCGCAACCACCACACCGCGGCCGGTGGAAATGGAACTGACGGCGCCGGCGCGTACGAGTTTGAAACTCGGCTGCAGCCGGTACCAGTCCGGTGCTGATTTTGTAGACAGAATCCAGCCGGTGCCCGTTGAGGCTGCGACATTCAGGTTCGCTTCAGCGTAGATAACACCTTGAGGCAAATAACCCGGCGATTGCGATGAGCTCAGAAGCCAGGTGTTTGTGTTCGGAATGTAATCAAGAATGGATCCGCCGTACGCAGCAGCGACCTTTTTGATGTCCGTACCGTATGCACACTGAACGACGATCTGGTTGGAGCCCGCGAAAGCACTCAGCGTCAAGACCAGAATGACAGTCACACTTGCTAAGATTCTCCGGAAAGCCATATTTGCCTCCACCAATTTCAATAAGCCGCCAGTTGGATTTCCGGCTCTCTGGTCTTGTCGGCGGTCTGTGAAATATCTTTAATCCGATGACTACGCATATCGCCGTGTTGCTGATCACGCTTTCCGGGCTTGCTTTCAAGATTGCTGAGCACTGGCTCAGCGCCATCGGCGCAAAGCGATACGGCGCGTCAACCTGTTCGATGTGGCTGTCTCTAGCCGGCGGGATCATCGGCGCAATCGTCATTGGTGGTCCGTTCTCCGTAGCATTCGGTCCTCTGGGACCAGTGATTGGCGGATTCGTCAGCGCATTCCTCATCGTTGTGGCGCACGAAATGTATCTTCATGGAAATTTCAACGCCGCAGTGCGTGCCGGATGGGGAACTTTCCTGGGACGGATGGCGGGAATGGTTCTGAAGTTGTTCTCTCCATCGCCATGATCGTGGCGGTGGCCCTGGCTACCTTTTTGTGAGGCCGCCAAGCAGGACCGGACAGCAATAGTTCATCACCCGACTGGAACGGAGGGCGGCATGCGATCTTAATCTCGTGTAGGGGCGCACGCCTGAATTCCGGAATTCAGGCGTGCGCCCCCTCCGCAACGACGTTATATAACCATACGTGTAGCGGAATCGGAGTACTCGGTAAAGCCGAGCTGACCGTATGCACGGACTTGAACGGCATACGTCGTTCCTGGCGTCAGACCGTTGATTGGAACGGCGGTCTTGGCGTTCGGAACCGTCAGCGTCGACCATGCAGCGGGTGCTGCGCCACCGGCCCCTACGGCTCCGTAACGCAGTTCGTAGTGTTTTGCCTTACGAACCGGTTTGAGGGAGGCCAATAGTTGACCGGGGGTACCTTGGTCGATCGTCAGGATCGTGGGCTGGTCCAATGGTTGCGGCGGTGTGCGGACCGTCGAACGGGGCTGGAAGCCACTGGAAAGGAATATGTGCATGTCATCCTTGCAGTTGAGCTCCACGTACGTTGCTAACAGTTTGATCGTACGGATCACCATCTCGCCTTGTTTGTCACGCAGCGTGATGGCTTTCTTCCCGCCGTCCTTCGCTTCCGCGATGGCAGCCGCATAGTTGTCCAGATCCGTCTTGAAGATATTGAGATCGACCGGTATCGTCGTGAAATTCGAATTACCGATCAACCCCTTCAACAAGGCTTGACCCTGAGACAGTACTTGCTCGGGCAGCGATTTGTTGAAATTGATCGCTGCTTTGATCAGTTTGGGTACCTTTGCCATGGTTTTTTTACCTCCTTTCTTAAAATCGAACTCCGTTTAGGAGTTCGCGAAGCGCTGAACTTGCCGCCCCTACTATATAAACGCCGCAGACCTCCAAAATATTGCAGTCGAGATCCGATCGCATTGGTTTACGGTCGAAGTATCGGTAAGTAACCCAACGAGTTGCGGATAAAAAAATATTTTTTTCGCGCGACGGGATTCGGTAAAGTGCCTACGCAAGCAACGTACCTTTTCTTGCAATTTCAGAAGTTGGTTTCACCAGGAAACCGGGAGGAATGGAGATGCCAAGGCGACGAAATCACCGTCGTTCGATCGAACGTGCAACTGCGGCGGAAAAGCGCTTCGCGCGCCAACGGATGCTTCGGGAGTGGCAAGTGCTAGAAGCAGACTTGCCCAAGGTCAATGCACAATTCATCCGGGAAACTCGGGAACGCCTGGATTGTTCGAGGGCATTGTTTGCGTGCCGATTGTGTATCAATGAGCGAACCCTCGAGAACTGGGAACAGGGACGCGCCAAGCCGAACGCGCAAGCGGCCGTCCTGCTGTTACTTGTACGCCATTTTCCAGACACTCTGGAACGGTTGCGAAGGATTGTGAGTCCGGATCCGGAAAGAAGGTAGGAATCGGCTCCTTCTTCACTGGGAATTCAAGAAGATGCAACCTTCTCGAAATTGTAAGAGCTCGATTTCGATCTCCTGGCATCGGATCGAAATCCAACGGGCGCAATTTCGATCTCCCGGCATCGGATCGAAATTGAACGCCCCCAATTTCGATCTCCCGGCATCAGCTCGAAATTGAACGCGTCCAATTTCGATCTCCCGGCATCGGATCGAAATTGAACGCCCCCAATTTCGATCTCCTGTCATCGGATCGAAATTGAACGCGCCGAATTTCGATCTCCCGGCACCAGATCGAGATCCAACGCGCGCAATTTCGATCTCCCGGCACCAGACCGAAATCCAACGCGACCTATTTATCTGCGCCCAGCCAACGAATTTTGGCCCTTGAGAAATGCATCCAGTTCGTGGCGAGACGAGATCGTCGGGGATCGTAATGGTCACGGTCATGTGTGTACGCTACCTACGGTTTTGGCGCGGGATATTCCTTCACGAAACCGGTCCGTTCATTTTTGAGAGTGAAGCTGCCATCGGTCCGGGCCGAAAGCTTGAGGAAATGTGCCGGATGATTTGTCGGTATCGCGTCGATATTCGCGATGAATTGATCGGGGGAGTTGGTTTCCTTGCCGACATTCTCCGAGTAATGTAATTGCCAGAAGTCGAGGAGTCCCGGTGAGCTCTTGACGATCCTGAACGTATCCGGAGTTCCTCCCTTCATTGGGCTGTTGTTCATTACAGCGACCCTGGGACGCGCCGCATGCACCAGAACCGGATTTCCTGCGAAGTCGGTGCCATGGCGCGACGTGTTATAGACATCGAAATTCGTGCCGAGCAGATTGTTCGGGCAGACCAGGTCTTTCTCCTGATTCCATGTGAGGTCCGACAGATCGAGCATTTTGAAATTGCCATACCTGATGACCACACCCATCGCGTAGTGGTTTTCGGGCGTGGCATCTTGAACTTTCGGCATAAATTGCCGGCACTGCGGATTCGGGGTCCCTGCTCCCGGCATACCGGAGACCGCGCTCGTGATGATCTCGCCGGCGTTTGCGACCACCGTCACATCAAAACCGGTAATCGGAATCTTGGCGCCGGGCTTCGGCACTGTGACATGTGCCTTGTCGCGAATCGGGCGATACGCGTTGAACGCTGCAGAACGGTTGGACTGAAGTTCCACAGTCCATCCGCCATGGTCGTAGAAGTTCCGAATGGGCAGCTTGTCGGCAAGCGCAGCAGCATTGCCCGCGTGATCGCCGTGATAATGCGAGACGATGACATGATCCAGCTGCTCGACCGGCAGATTCGCGGCCTTGATGACGGCCAGGATGCGCTCCAGATCGCGGTTCCCGTCGCCTCCTGTGCCGGTGTCGTACAACAGCGTCTCCCCCGCCGGCGACACAAATAGCACCGCCTTTCCGCCCTCTGTGTCGATATAGTAGATATCCAGCGATTTGTGTTCCTGTTCTCGGGGATTCTGCGGGCGGGCGGCTGCGATCTGAAGCAACAGAGTCAAAGCAATAACGGACAGCAACGTCTTGTGCATTGGATCCTCCCATTTCATCGACGAGGCATTTTCTTATATTTGATCATTGTGTGCGTATAAAATCGGGAACCATGCGAGAAAGAGGCACAAAAATCACAAAAATGCCCTCTTTAGTTTTTTTGTGCCTCTTTGTGGCCGTTCCCGTCAGTGAGGCCAGGCCGCAGGCGCCGGTCAAGACCGTGTTGGACGGCATTTTCTCGGAGGCCCAGGCGAAACGCGGAGAAACCGCATACGCGGCAAATTGTGGTGTCTGTCATGGTGCGGATCTGGAGGGAGTTTCGGCTCCGGAACTCAAAGGCACTCACTTTCTGGAACGCTGGCGTGAAGACACGCTCGACACCATCTACAATTACATCAAAGACAACATGCCTCAGGGCCGCGCGCCGGATGCTCCACGAATTCCGGATACCGATTACCTCAACATCCTCACGCATATCTTGAACGTGAATGGTTATCGGGCGGGTGCAAGGGATCTGAATGCCGATCTGCTCGAAAAAGTTATGCTGATCGGTAAGAATGGGCCGCAACCGGTGCCGGATGGATCTCTCGTCTTGACCGTCGGCTGCCTATCTCAAGGTCGGGATGGCGTGTGGATTTTGTTCAGCGCAACGGAACCGCTGCGCGCCCACCGCTCAACCACATCGACCCCTGCTGAATTGAGTGCTTCATCCGAAAGACGGCTCGGCTCTCTGATCTTCCGCCTTGCAGACCTGGAAGCGGTTCCCGATTTCGTACCTGATTCGCACAAGGGCCATAAGCTGCAGGCGAAGGGTTACCTGACACGACAGCCCGGTGCCGAGCGCATCAGTTTGAGTTCGATCACGATGCTGGATTCGATGTGCGGACCGTAGGAACAAAATGACAACTGACAATTGAACAGTGAACAATGAACATTTCCCCGAAAAAATTGTTCATTGTTCACTGTTCAATTGTCAGTTGTCATTTCTGGGGCTGCCCGAGCCCCCCAACAATGCCCTGGACCTGATTTCCGATCGCGATAGCTCTGATCTTGGCGATCTCTGCGGGTGAAGCACCCATCGGATCGACATCGCCGCACGTAAATCCTCGCAGCGTACACTCTGAAGTGGTGTGCTTGATTCCCTTCTCTTTCATCAGGCGGGTCATGAGTTCCACAGCCTTGTCCTGGAGAACGATCGAGTTGTTGGGACGGAATGTGCCGACACCTATCGCGTAATCGATCGCCATCAAGGGTTCAATGCTCCCGCCGAATTGCCCGTCATTTTTCTTACCCAAATCGTGTGCTCCCAAATCAGCACCCACATCGACAAGGTACTGGATGATCGGAGGATCCCCTAAGTGGCCGGCGGCCATCAGCGCCGTGATACCCATATCGTCGGCAGCATTCACGTTGGCGCCGAGTTCCACGAGAAGCTTGATCACCTGCAGCCTTTCAGCGTTGGATTTCCCTCTGCTATAACCGTCGATCCATGCATATCCGGCGGCTTGCATCAGCGCTGTCTCGTCGTGGCTGGAGGCAATGTTGGGGTCGGCGCCATAGGACAGCAGGAGCTGGACCAGCTCCAGATCTGCAGAAAATGCGGCACGCGCCAATGCGGTAGCGAACGTGGTTCGCGGCGTCAAATTCAGAGCGGATCTGCGAGAGGTTGGAATATTGTCCACAAACGCATTCGGATTGGCTCCCGATGCCAGGAGTTTCTTGATCAATGGAAGCGGGTCGGCAGTCCCCATCCACGGCATACCGGGGTTCGTTTCCATATTGCGCCGGTCGACGGCCCAAAACAGCGGAGTGAATCCTTCAGCATCGGCATGGTTCAGGTTGGCCTTGTTGTCGATGAGAAACGAGGCATTTTCGTAATTCCCATTGTAGATCGCCAGCTCTAAGGAACCTTTTCCATCCGCCGTAATGGTATTCACATCCGCGCCGGCCGCCACCAAAAGGCGTGTCGATTCCATGTCTGCCTGTCGCACTGCGAAGTGCAACGGGGTGAATCCTCCGTAATAGTCTTTCTTCGGTTTTTCACCGGGCTGAGGATCGCGCGGCAGGCTTGTCACACTGGAATTAGCTGTCGAGCCGCCACGGCGGCCTTCCGACGGTACGATCTTCGAGCGCGCGTTGACATCCGCTCCGCGATCAATGAGCAACTTCGCCGCGTCAGGATGGCTCTCCGAGACGGCCCACATCAAAGCTGTCGTGCCGCCCCAGGTCTCTGCGGAATTGATCTGAGCTCCGTTATCCAAAAGCACCTTGACGGCGTCGGGCTTGCCCGTCCGCGCGGCCATCATGAGCGCAGTGTCTCCATACTTCGTCAGCCGCGCGTTCACATCCGCTCCAGCCTTGATAAATTTCTCGATCATGGCAGCGCTGCCGTTAACTGCGGCGAGCTCCAGCGGTGTGGCGCCCCCGCGCGTGGCGGCCGACACATTCGCGCCTGAGTGGATCAACAGGTCTGCCGTCTCCAGGTCGTCCAGGCGAGCGGCCCAATGAAGTGCTGTGGTCCCGTCACTTTGCGCCGCATTGACATCGGCCTTCTTCTGCAACAACGAACGAACGGCCGCCTTATTCCCTTTCATGACAGCGTCCGCGAGATCAGCACTGGCCGCAAAAATGCCGCTGACGAACACCAGCATGACAACTGAGCACCCCGCCAGGCGTCTGATACTCATGAGTTAGCCTCCCCGACTCGATTGCTTCACGTGTACCACCCTGCGTCGCGATTGACAATAAAAATCTGGGCAACTGTAAACCCAGTCGAGACGACGAAAATCTATACGGGCAATCTACCGGGAAAGACCGTCGCTACTGGCCCTTTTGAAGGGGATATCCTTTGTCGGCCCAATCCGTTTCAAGATTGGACGGAATGACGAGCGCTTTGACCTGTTTATAACCCAGTTGGTGCAGCAATTCGATAGCGGGCCGTACATTGGGGCACGCTTCCCATGGACAACAGGCGCAATAGATAACAATGTCGCGGCTCTTCGGAACGCTGGCAACGGCGCCCTTTAAAGTCTCCAGGCCCGCTGCACTCGACGCAGGCCCACCCGGAACCGCTCCGGGAATGTGCGCTGCCCGGTAGGTCTGAGCAAAGCCGACAAAAACAATCAGCGGTTTGGATACTCCGTCGTCACGAATCTTAACGCTCAGTTCCTGTGGACGTATGAGCTCCGAAGCCTCCCATTTTCCTACCGGGTTCGGCTGAGGCCTCTGAACAGCAAGAGCTAGCAGGGTGCTCGTCAAAATGAAAATCGCCGTCGCTATAGTTCGCATAATTCGAACAGCGTACCAGAATCAGTAGCCCTTTGCTAAAGCCAGTAAGAGCTGTCAAGCCTCGCCTCTGCGAGGAGGGGAATTCGCTCCGCTTTTGCCGGGCAAAGTGTAGCGCTGGTCAAACTCTTGACTTTCGTATATAACGCAGCGCATGGATCGATCATTCAGCCGTCGATTGGTTATCGCACTTGCTCTTTTGACATTGCAACTTTCCTTGCTCATAAGGCAACTGAGCGCGCAAGACAGCGAAAAAAGCGCCACGGAAGGCAAAGCGAGCACTGAAGGAGGTTCTCCCGGCGCTAAAACCAGTCTCATCGATGAGTCCTTGCTGGTTGGGATGCCCCTCAACGGCCGCAGTTACACGCAACTGGTCACGCTCGACGGCGGAGTATCGGATCCCTCTTCGGCCTCGGCATCGCGAGGAGTGACCAGTGCAAATTTGACCTTTTCCGGCAGCCGTTCCACTTCCAACAGCTATCTGTTGGACGGAACGAACATCATGGATGCGCAGAACCGCGTGCCGCTCAGTGCGGCGGGAGTTCAACTGGGGTCGGACTCCGTTTTTCAGGTTCAAGTTTTCAGCGCAAACTATGGGCCTGAATATGGACGCGGCAACGGCGGCGTTTTGAACTCCATCACCCGCTCCGGATCCAATGAGTTTCATGGAACATTTTTCGAGTATTTGCGGAATAGCAAACTCGACTCACGAAACTTTTTCGACCGGGGCGCAGACCCCCCTCCTTTCAAACGCAACCAGTTTGGATTCACTCTGAGCGGACCGCTTCGGAAAGAAAAAACCTACTTCATGGTTAGTTATGAAGCGATGCGGGATCGGCTGAACCAGACGCAGGTTGACTATTACCCGGACGCCGACGCCCGCCGGGGTATTATCACGGACGCTTCCGGACGCACGATCCGGACCGTCCCGGTGAACCCCCGAGTCAAACCCTACCTGGACCTGATGCCTTTGCCCAACTCGTACCGTGTCGGAGGGGGATTTGCCCTGGACTCCTCGCCGCAATTCTTGCCCACCAATGAAAATTTTTTAACCTTGCGGCTCGATCATCAGCTTTCCAGCCGGGATAGTATGTTTGCCCGATATACTTTCGACGACGCCAACAGCGATCAAGCCGGTGACACCTATGCGTTCGCGATACGCACCAAAAGCCGCCGGCAGTTTTTGACTCTGGTGGAGAGCCATGTCTTCAACCCTCGCCTGCTCTCCTCTGTGCGTTTTGGCTTTACCCGGCCCGTAGACAGCTCCGACGCCATTTCCACCATTGACATTCCCCGTTCCTTATATTTTGTTGCCGACGCCCCGCACTTTGGCCAGATCACGATCCCTGGAATGTCGGCCTTTGGGCCTACCAACTACATGCCGTCGCGAAACCGCGCCAAAACTTTCCAATTTTCTGGAGACGTGTTGGCCCAAAAGGGAGGACATGGTCTGAAATTTGGTGTGGAGGTTCACCGCTACAACAACCTCATTTTCTCGAGCTCCAGCAAGAACGGGAGTTGGGCGTTCAATAGCCTCGACAGTTTTCTGGAGGCAGGTCCGCAGGGCACATCTTTAACCGTGGCTTTACCCGGATCAGATAACACAAAGGACTACCGCCAGACCCTGGTGGGGCTGTATGGGCAGGATGAATACAAGATTCGGTCGAACCTGCAACTGAGTCTCGGGCTGCGTTATGAATTCACCACTCTGATCCACGAACGATTCGGTAGGGATTCCTTCCTGGTGGATCCGGTGCGGGACACCCAGGTACAGGTCGGCCCGCTTCTAAAAAACAATCCGTCGGTGCGGAATTTTTCTCCGCGTATTGGCCTGGCCTGGTCTCCTGAAGGAAGCCGGAATACGGTGGTCCGTGCGGATTTCGGAATTTATTACGATGAAATACTCGCCTACGTATTTGATCTTCTGAAATCCGGCCTCCCTTTTTTCCGCGCCGCAACGCGAACCAACTTCGACTCCTCGCGAACTTTTCCCGATGCCGTGCTGGCCGCAACCGAGGTGGGTATCCCCCTGCGAGCCCAGAACCTGGATTATCAGCACACATCAAGCCCGACAGTGTTGCGCTACAACCTGACGGTCCAACGGAAACTGTCGCGAGACTCCAACGTCCAGATCGGCTACGTTGGAGCCAGGGGCAATCACTTGCTGCGCTACTTTGAAGCGAACCTGTTTCCCGTCCCGGCCCTGCAGCCCGACGGATCGCTTTTTTTCCCACCCGACGCCGGGCCGGTGAATCCGGCCTTCCAGGGAGGAATCACACTGATGAGCAGCGACGCTCAATCCTTCTATAACTCCCTGCTCGTTTCCGCCGATAGCCGGCTTAACCGCGCCCTCTCATTTCGCACCAGCTACACGTATAGCAAATCCGTGGACGATGCATCTTCGTTGGGTTTCGGCAATGGTTCCCAACAGTATGGCCTGCGCCGGACCCTGGAGCGGGGCCTTTCCGATTTCGACATCCGTCATCGGATCACAACAACCTTTTTTTACAACGTTCCTTCCGCTGGAAGAAAACCCTGGTCAGTTCCTGATGCATTCTTGCAAATGGTGGGAGGCTGGAGGGTCGGAGGCATCGTCGCTTTTCGTACCGGGGTCCCGACCACCGCCCAGATCAACGTTCGACGTCCGGGTTATCTGTTTGCATCCACGCGTCCCAATTTGCTCCCTGGACAAAGCAATAATCCAACCAACGGCGTCTCGGCAGGCTGCAAAGATCCCGGAACAGGGGCAACCGTGTTGGAAGCCGGACAAAAAATCGGAGGACCGAACCTGTTTTTTGACCCTTGCGCCTTTAGTGTTCCGGAGGCAGGGACTATCGGCAACCTTGGACGAAACACTCTGCTTGGACCATCCGTATTCAATATTGATGTCTCTCTTCAGCGTGAATTCAAGATTGGAAATAACCACCCGCTTCAGTTTCGAACGGAATTTTTTAACTTGATGAATCATCCAACCTTCCGCACCCCGGGGGCGGGCTCCGTGCAGGTCTTCACCGGTTCGGGCCGTTTCAACCCCACGGCATGGACCTATACCAGCACAGCAACGACCGCCCGGCAGGTCCAGTTCGCCTTGCGGCTCTCGTTTTGATTCGAAGGGATTCCCCTCGTTGCATCACCAACTGTAGCGTGGTGGATGAAGGTCAATCGAAGTTGCGGAAGATCACCCTCTCCCTCTGGGAGAGGGCAGGGTGAGGGTTTCAAGATTCGGATAGACTTCTCTTTAGGCTTCGCCCTTCTCTTGAGGCTGCGCGCTATCGCGCTTGCGCTTCGCGCGGGCTCACGCTTCGCGCGACCCTCAGCCCGGCGCGCCAGCCCGCTGGCTGTCGCGCCGCCCTCTCCCAGAGGGGGACGGACTCCGTCCTCGATTTCTTCACACCTGTAACGCCCCTAAGACGTTGACACAGCCTTTCTGGCAATCCCTCACCAACTGCTTCCCGAATTCCGCTGCACATTCGAGGAATAAAGGAGAACGCGCCGCCTTCTCCGCGAAAGGCACGGCCATGATGAAGGACCGTGGCGACGAGTTACGCATGAACCCGTAGCGGCTCTCTTCCAATCTCGGCCCGCTTCGGTGAAAGCGCCAGGACTTCGACCTGCTGGCCGTTTTCGAGCTCCTGCAGGCGAACCCTCACGCCGTTCCTGAACTCGACGGCATCTCTGTAGGTATGAGCATCGAGAGAAAGTTGGCGAAAGGTGACAGCCTCGTCGGCGCTTAAGGAATGGGCCTCTTGAAGCCGCTGCGGAATGCCATGAACGATGAGCTCCGCTCCGTCAGGAACACATACTGCGCACACCTCGGGCTCCGCGGCAAAGAACTTCTTGACCGCGGCGAGCAACCCTTTCGGCGGCGTGGTTGGTTTGAGGTACTCGGGCGAGGTCAATCCTTTCGACCCCGTGAAGAACCGGTGGACGACTAAGGTTTCGCCCTCTTCGGCAAGGCGATTCCGTATGCCATGAAGTGAATAATCGCACATACGTGATCCTCCTGTTTGTGACTCTCCAGAAGAGAAGTTGCACTTGAAATTATTCTCCTCTGACTTGAAGGATGCAACGAATGATGTTGATGATGTTGTAGTGAGGGAAATTTCCTTGAAGTTTCAATACCTTCGGAGGGATATTACATGGAGATTTAATGTCTTAGTTCGGAGCAGCAATGATACGGAAGCTACTTGTGGGTGGGGTTGTGCTTGTGACTGCGGTTCTTGGCTACGGACAGGCTGCCGGCCTTCAGAGGCCTTCTGGAAATACGGCGACGGCAGCGACCGAGCGCGCGGTTCTCGATCAATATTGCGTCACTTGCCATAACGATCGCACGAGGCGAGCTAATCTTTCGCTTGAAAAACTCGATTTGTCGACGCACGTCACCGAGAATCCGCAATTTTGGGAGAAGGTCATCCGCAAGCTTCGCGCCGGCGTCATGCCCCCGCCGGGAATGCGGCGGCCGGATCTCCCTACCTACACCGGTCTGGCGGAGTGGCTGGAAACGCAGATCGACCGTAAGGCGAAGCTTAATCCGGGGACAGTGGTACTGCATCGAATGAATCGCGTTGAATACGCGAATGCCATTCGTGATCTCCTGGACATCGAGATCGATCCCGCCACACTTCTGCCGCCGGATGACTCGAGCCGGGGTTTTGATAACGTTGCCGGCTCACTGGCTTTATCGTCGACGCTGCTGGAATCCTATGCCAACGCAGCTGGAAAGATCGCGCGCATGGCCGTCGGCTATTGGAAGACACCGACGGAACGAACCTATATCGCCCCGAGCGATACCTCGCAGGAATACCACATCGAGGGCCAACCTTTCGGTACGCGCGGGGGCATGGTGGTGAGCCACGTTTTTCCAGCGGACGGCGAGTATAAATTCTCACTCAAGGAGTTCGTTCTCGGTCCCTATATAGGAGACGAACAGCTCGAGCTGAACATCGATGGCGAACGAGTGCGGCTATTCGAGTGGAACGATCTTCAGGGCGGCAACGCCGGAGCGGATGGAGACACCGGAGGCGGCCTGGAAATCGCCGTCCCCGTCAAAGCCGGCACGCACACCGTCGGAGTTACGTTCCTGGCCACCAACTACCGGCCGAGTCTCGATCTGGCCAAGCACTTCGCGCGAAGCACGCTGGAAAACAGCCGTATCGCGGGCTTCTCGAACTATCCGGAAGTCGGTCTTCTGAAGATTCAAGGACCGTTTGCCGCTCAACGTCCCGCCGCCTCACGCAGCATCACGAAGGTCTTTACATGCCATCCGGCCGGCGCCGCTCAAGAAGAACCCTGCGCGAAGCAGATCCTCTCGACGATTGCGCGGCGCGCCTACCGGCGTCCTGCGAATGCCGAGGACCTTGAAGCATTGTTGGGCTTTTATCAGGAAGGACGGAAGGGCGGGACGTTTGAAGACGGCATTGAGATCGCTATTCGCCGAATCCTGGCGAGCCCGCAATTTCTCGTTCGCGTTGAAAAAGAACCGGCAAATTTGGCTGCCGGCCAAACATATCGCATCACGGATCTGGAACTGGCGTCCCGGTTGTCGTTTTTCCTGTGGAGCAGCATTCCGGACGACGAGTTGATCAACCTCGCCGGCCAGGGAAAACTGAGCAATCCCGTCACCCTCGAACAGCAGGTCAAACGGATGCTTGCCGATTCGCGATCCGATGCTCTGATCAATAATTTCGCGGCGCAGTGGCTGTACTTGCGGAATTTGAAGGCGACGTCTCCTGTTGCCACAAGCTATCCCGATTGGGACGATCAGTTGCGGTATGCGTTCCGGCACGAAACGGAACTACTGTTTGAAAGCATCATGCGCGAGGACCGCAGTATCCTCGACTTCCTGAATGCCGACTATACATTCGTCAATGACCGGCTCGCAAAGCACTATGGCATCCCCAATATCTATGGGTCTCATTTCCGCCGGGTGACGCTTGGTCCTGAACTCGACTATCGCCGGGGCTTGCTCGGCAAAGGAAGTATCCTGGCAATCACGTCGGTTCCCGATCGAAATTCACCCGTCAAGCGCGGCGTTTGGATACTAGATAATATCCTTGGTACTCCAGCTCCAGAACCTCCACCGAATGTGCCGCCGCTGGAAGACACGACGGGTGAGCCCGGAAAAATCTTGTCGGTGCGCGAGAAGCAGACGTTGCATCGTAAGAACGAGCCTTGCGCCAGCTGTCACAAACTTTTCGACCCGATGGGTTTTGCGCTGGAGAATTTCTCGGCCGACGGCAGTTGGCGAACCAAGGATGGAGGCGACGGCGGGGTTCCCATCGATGCGTCCGTGGAATTGTACGACGGCCAGCAAGTGAACGGGCCGTCGGGCCTGCGGAACGCGCTGATGCGCTATTCCCCTCAGTTCGTGCGAATGGTGACAGAGAAGTTGATGACATACGGCCTGGGCCGTGGTGTCGAATACTACGACATGCCCGTTATCCGCTCGATCGCGCGCGATGCGAGCAAGAATAATTACCGCTTCTCATCAATCGTGTTGGGTATTGTGAAGAGTCCCCCATTCCAGATGAGGACCAAGCTGGACGAAAATGCAGCAAATGAATAGAGGACAAATAAATGTTCATTACTAAGAAATCCATTCCGCGTCGGACATTTCTACGGGGTTGTGGTGTGACATTGGCTTTGCCGTTTCTCGAATCGATGCTGCCCGCCCAAACGCCTCTCCGCCAGACCGCTGCCGGCCCGGGTTCCGTGAGGCGCTTTGTCGGCATCTGGCATCCGCACGGCGCGGCGCCGGGGTATTGGAGTCCCCTGCAGGAAGGTTCGAACTTCGAGTTTTCCTTTATCACAAAACCGCTGGAGCCATTGCGTGATCGCGTGGTCCTGATCACGGGGCTGGACGCAACGGGTTCGAGTCCGACGGCGGACGAACCCGGAGGCGATCATGCGCGCGGAGCCAACCTCTTATCCGGAGCGCGTCCGCGACGCGATTCGGTCAGTCCGTATCTGGGCGTCACCATCGATCAGATGATCGCGAACAAGTGGGGGAAAGATACGCTGCTGCCCTCGATTCAATTGGGAATCGAAGATCCCGGTAACAATACCGGCAATTGCAACTGGGGTTACAGCTGCGCATACTCCAATTCCATCTCATGGCCGACGCCTGCGACACCGCTTCCGACAGAAATCAATCCGCGTATGGTCTTCGAACGGTTGTTTGGTGATGGCGCGAGTGCGGATGAACGCGTCATAGACCGGAAGAGGACCGGAAGTATCCTCGATTCCGTTACTCACGAGATCGCAGGCTTCAAAAAAGGTATTCCCGCGGGCGATCGTGCCAAGCTCGACACCTATCTTGAAAATGTTCGTGAGATCGAACGGCGCATCCAGAATATCACCAGTAAACCGGAAGCTTCGGGGACGTCGTTCGAGGTCCCATTCGGCATACCCACCAATAATGATGCCCATTTCAAGATCATGTACGATCTGATCGCCGTGGCTTTTCAGGCCGATATCACACGCGTCGCCACATTCATGCTCGGGCGCGATCTGAGCTCGACCAACTTCCCGCCCTGCGGTTGGAATGGCCCATGGCATGGAACGTCGCATCACGGCGACATTCCGGCGAATAAGGCGAACTACTCGAAGATCAACCGATATCACGTACAAAACCTCGCGTACTTTTCCGAGAAGCTGCGGAATATTCCAGACGGCGACGGTAATGTGCTCGATCACGTGCTGATCTACAAAGGCACCAACATGGGCAATTCGCACCGGCACGCGCACGAGAAAATCCCGATCGAGCTTGTAGGCGGAATCGACGGCAGGTTCAAGGGCAACCGTCACCTTGTGTTCCCGGACAACACGCAGAGGAACTCGAACATGCTGTTGAGCATTCTCGATCTCTACGACATTCACTTGGACCATATCGGCGACAGCACGGGACGCTTGCCCGGATTCGCCTAAGAGATTTGCCGATGAAACTGAGGTCTGAGAAAGCAGTGTTGTGGTTCTCGATTGCCGTCATTCTGGCGGGATCCGTGATGCCGGTGGCTGCGCAAAACCGCAGAGGACGAAATCGGCCGATTGTGCAACTGCCGAAGGGCACGGTGAGGCAAGTCATCCTCAACAGTTGCACGGCCTGTCACGGGATCGATGACTACGCCTACTACGCGATGGACCGACCGGGCTGGCAGAAGCTCATCGACAGCATGAACGAAAAAGGAGCCGTTATTTCCGACGACGACCGGTCGATTCTGCTCGACTGGCTGGTCAGTAAATTCGGCCCGGATTCGAAACCCTTCCCCAGAACACGCGCCGAGGGCCCTATTCTCAATTTTGGTGGCGGCGACGCGGCGGCTCGGGATGCCGCAGCCAAAAGGCTCGTTGAGAGCGTATGCAGGACATGCCACACGCTGGAACGAATCGAGGTTGCAAAGTATACCGAAGACAAGTGGCGAGACATTGTGTCTGAAATGAGAACAAAGGGCGCCCAGATCGA
>Ga0209376_1002607_pt1 | contig 16967 bp, 10 predicted proteins | sample GraSoiAngelo_134_FD_185891 | JGI IMG/M metagenome (GOLD analysis project Ga0209376, IMG submission 185891) | Grasslands soil microbial communities from the Angelo Coastal Reserve, California, USA - 14_0929_05_30cm (SPAdes) (version 2) | ecosystem: Environmental > Terrestrial > Soil > Grasslands ... | reverse complement strand
CTGCCTCGCGGCGCGTTTTCGTCGCGTTGCCCAACCGCCCGGCTGGGGACAGAAGTTCTTCCTCAACGGAAATCTTTCCGGCGGGGCGCTGCTGGACCTGCACATTCACGACACTGACTTTGTGCAGTTCTGCTTCGGTCGTCCGCGCGGCGTATTTTCCACCGGCTTCAGCAAGGTCAGCGGCGCTATCGACCACGTGGTCACGCAATATCAGGTCGCCAGTGGCGCGTCCGTGAGCGCGGAAGGGAGTTGGGCGATGACCGAAGGCTTCGGTTTCAACATGTCCTACACCGTGATTTTCGAGAACGCGACGGCGGACTACGACATGGCGCGCGGGGCCGACGCGCTCAAGCTGTTCGAGAAAGGCCAGGAGCCGCGAACCTTGAAGCTCGAAGGCAAAGACGGCTACGTCGGCGAACTCAAATACCTGCTCGAGTGCATCCGTTCCGGCCGACCGCCGAGTGTCGTCACCGCGCGGGATGGCGTGAGCGCGGTGGAAATTTGTGAAGCCGAGGAACAATCGGTGAAGTCGGGAAGAACTATAATTATCCCGGAAGACCCCTCGGCTCTGCCGTGGGACTCGAAGAGTACGACAGCGCCGTGAGGTGTCCGAAAACTTTGCGTCGCGGCGGTTGCCCTCACCCTGGCCCCACCGCCAGAGAATTACACCAATTGCCAAAAGAAATTTCCGAAGTGAAAACGATTGTCGAATGTTCAACCACTCCCCTACCCTTCCCTCTCCCCTCGTCGGATGAGTGGAGAGGGTGGCTTTAGCCGGGGGAATGCCCCGCACGAGTCGCTTCCAACAATTATCTTTACCGGGTTGCGCGTTCAAACTACGTGAAGCACCGGGCAACCGTGAATACGCAAAGCAAAATCCTGGCGGGACTATTGGCTGGTTGTCTGTGCCTGACCAAAGCGCAAGCGGACGAGCGCCGTTTTACCTACACTTACGAACCTGAAACGATGCCGCAGGGTGCGACAGAGTTTGAACAATGGGTCACGCTGAGGACACAGCGGACGAAGGCCGTCGGCCAGGACAATTTCAATCAGTGGGAACTCCGCCAGGCGTGGGAGTATGGCGTGAGCGACCGTTACACCGTGGAACTTTATCTGAATGAAGCCTCCGAGAGCTACCGCGATCCCGCGACCGGAGGAGACATCTCCACGTTCAGTTTCCGTGGAGTCTCGCTGGAGAATCGTTACCTGGTGTTCAACCCTGCCGAACACGCTGTTGGCCTGGCGCTGTATTTGGAGCCGCGTTATTCGGGTGAAGAAGCCGAAATGGAGCAGAAGATCATTTTGGGGCAGCGGTATGGTGAATGGAAGTGGGCCTTTAATCTCACTCATGCTACTGAGTGGTCGGAGAATTTTCACAAAACCGAGGGTGAAATCGAAGCCAGTTTCGGCATTGCACGGGACTTGAACAAACACTGGTCGGTCGGTCTGGAACTGCGCGACCACAATGAACTGCCGGAGTACGACATCTGGGAGAACACGGCCCTGTTTCTTGGCCCGGTGATCAGCTATCGGCGGGAAAAATGGTGGGCTGCCTTGGCGGTCCTGCCCCAGGTCTACGGCGCCAACTTTGTAGGAAACCCGGATGACAATACGCACTTCGAGTTGGAAGGCCACGAGCGGATCAACTTTCGTCTGATTTTCGGGATGGATTTCTAATGGGACGCGCGCTGCTTGCGGTTGCCGTTTTGCTCACCGTGGCCATCGGCCTGGCGGGATGCCAGAGTCCCTCGCTTCGCGAACACGGGCCGAATGCCGCTGCTTTTGCCCCCGCTAACGGCGCGGCGCTCTCGGCCCTCGAAATCAAGGAGGGAGCAAGACTTTATACTCTGAAGTGCGCCAAATGCCACCAGTTCTATGACCCGGCTGACTATAGTAACCAGGACTGGCAGTCTTGGATGCTCAAGATGAGCAAGAAGGCTCACCTGAAATCAGACCAGGAAGAGCTTTTATCCCGCTATTTGGATGCCTTTCGTCCGAAAGACGATCCGCTCGCACCATAGGACGCAAGGCCACCGCATGACGGTTTGACAAGATTTGCCGGCCAGGTAATTTCCTTTCACGTCAATCAACACACAAAAAATCGAAAAAAGCACTATGAAAAAACTCTCAGCTTGCATGATGGCACTTGCACTTTCCGCGTCGGCGGCAGTCGGTCGGGCGGACACGCCCAAAGCCGGCGACAAGGCGCCCGAATTCGAAGCCAAAGACCAGGACGGCAAGATGTGGAAACTGTCCGGCTTGGCCGCCAAACAGGTGGTCCTGCTCTACTTCTACCCAAAAGACGACACGCCTGGCTGCACCAAGGAAGCCTGCGGTTTGCGCGACCGCATGACCGACCTCAAGAAGGACAATGTGCAGGTCCTCGGCGTCAGCTTCGATGACGGCGAAAGCCACAAAAAGTTCATCGCCAAACACAATCTCAACTTCCCGTTGCTGGTGGACACCGACGGCAAGATCGCCGACGAGTATGGCGCCCGAATGCCAAACAAAAGCATGGCTCGCCGCGTCAGCTTCCTGATCGGGCTGGACGGAAAGATCGCTCACGTCACGGACAATCCTTCGGCCGATGTTCATCTGAATGAGATGAAGGACGCTGTCGCCAAGCTGGCAAAGAAGTAACAGACTGCGTTTCGCGTGGCGGGATTGAGCGGCCGAGACGGCCTGGCCCGGAAACTTTAATGCCCAGAAGTTTTCGCAGCTTGCGCAAATTTTCGCGCCGGGTAGTGGCACGGGCGTCCTGCCCGTGTGTTTCTGGTCCGCCACAGTCCCGACTTTCGCTGCCATACACGGGCGAGACACCCGTGCCACTACTTTTTGGTTTGCGGCTTGCCGCGCTGTGAAACGTTCGAATTTGAGGCAAGCGGCATTTATTCGAGGTTCGACATTCACGATGGCCGCACCTATCTTCCGCGCATGAACAATCATACGTTCGGGTTCACCAAGGAAGATCCGTGGCGCATTTTCCGGATCATGGCGGAGTTCGTCGATTCGTTTGAGACCCTTTCACAAATCGGCCCGGCGGTCACGATCTTCGGTTCCGCTCGGACCTCCCGGAGCGACCCTTATTACACGGCTGCCGTCGGACTGGCGCGCGGGCTTGCCAAACATCATTTCGCCGTGATCACTGGGGGCGGACCGGGGATAATGGAAGCGGCGAACAAAGGCGCAGCCGAAGCCAAAGGGAATTCCGTGGGCCTGAATATCGAACTGCCGCACGAACAAAAGGGAAATCGTTACGCCAACGTCCCGATTCACTTTCACTATTTCTTTTCACGCAAAGTCTGCTTCGTGAAATACAGCATGGGGTTTGTGTTTATGCCGGGCGGACTGGGCACACTCGACGAGTTCTTTGAAATCATCACGCTGGTGCAGACCGAGCGCATTCCACGTTATCCGTTGATTCTTTTCGGCCGCAATTATTGGAAGGGACTGTTGCAATGGCTGAAGACCGCGCTGGAGAAAAACGAGTTTGTCAGTCCGGGCGATCTCGACCTGGCCACCGTCACTGACGACGTGCAGGAAGCGATCGATTTGCTTGTCGATTACCAACGCCGCGTCAGCCCGCCGGAGGCGCGTCCGAAAGCGTTTGCCTGATTTGCCATCCGCATGCACCAGATCACTCGTCTTCCCAACCAACTGACCATCGCCACCGCGGAGATGCCGCACATGGCGAGCGTCAGCGTCGGTTTGTGGGTCGGCGTGGGCGGACGCTACGAGCCAGCGGCGCTGAACGGCGCGTCGCATTTCATCGAACACATGCTGTTTAAAGGGACCAGGAAACGCACGGCCAAGGAAATCTCCCAGGCGGTCGAGGGCACCGGCGGTTACCTGAACGCGTTTACCGGCGAGGAGAACACCTGCCTTTACTCGAAGGCGCGGCACGACCGTTTGGACGAACTGCTCGAAGTGCTGACCGATATGTTCCTGAACTCCAGGTTCACTCCGGTCGAGATCGAAAAGGAACGTGGCGTAATCAAGGAAGAGCTGGCGATGTATCTCGACCAGTCGCAGCACCACGTCCAGGAACTGCTCAACGAAACGCTCTGGCCGAACCATCCGCTGGGCAGGCCGTTGACCGGCACCGAGAAGACGCTCGAGGCCATGACCCGCGCCGACTTGTTGAATTTTTTGCGAACCGGTTATGTGACCAGCGCCACTCTGATTTCAGCCGCGGGCAATCTGTCGCACAAAAGCGTCGTCCGCGCCGCCGCGGGTTTTGCCCGGCGATTTCCCGCAGGCAAACGACCGGGGTTCGTTCCCGCCGACAACCGGCAGACCAAACCGCGCCTTCGTCTCTTCACCAAAGAGACGAAGCAAACCCAGCTCGCGCTCGGCATCCGCGCCTGTTCGCGCCACGACGAGCGCCGCTTCGCTCTGCGCCTGCTCAACACGATCCTCGGCGAGAACATGAGTTCCCGGCTCTTTCAGGTCGTGCGCGAAGACCGCGGCCTGGCTTACAACATCTACAGCTCGCTCAGCTTCTTCGACGACACCGGGGACCTGGTGGTTTCCGCCGGGCTTGACACGGAGAACCTGCCCAAAACGCTGAAGCTGATCCTGCGCGAACTGCGTCGGCTGGTTGAGGCGCCGCCGGCTGCGGCCGAACTGCGCCGCGCGCGCGATTACGTCATCGGCCAAATTGATCTGAGTCTGGAAAACACCGAGAGCCAGATGATGTGGCTGGGCGAACAACTCCTCGGCTACGGCAAAGTCATTCCCGCGCTCGAAGTCAAACGCCGCTTGACTCGGGTCACTGCCGGAGAAATTCGGGCGGCAGCGCGAGATTTTTTTCGACCAGAGCGACTGAATCTGGCGCTGGTAAGCCCGTTGAAATCCGAAAACGCGCCCGTAAAGTTGCTAAAATTCTGAGGAAACCAGAAACTCTGTCACGTGTCCTACGCCATCCTCCAGGTTGATGTCGCGCCAACCGCTGACCAGCTCAAGCGCGCCGTCAAGTCGCTCAAAACGCTGACCGAAGCCGATGCCGTTAAGATGGCCGTGGAAGCGCGCGGCATTCTTCTCAAAAATCTTTCGCTGGAAGACTCTGCCGCGCTGCAGCGCGCGTTGCAGAGCGAAGGCGTTCCCACAGAAATGATCGAAGCGAATCAACTCCCAAAATTGCCCGACGCTAAATTCGTGCGACGCATGGAACTCAGGCCGGAAGCGCTGTTGGTTTATGACCCGGTCGGGCGCGCCGTCCCGCTGCCGTGGCAACAGATCGCCCTGTTATCTGCCGGAGCCGTCCGCCATTTTGACCTGAGCCAAACGCGCAGAGAAGAAACGGTGCGCACCTACGACCCGATCCGTGGGTTCCACGCCAAAACGGTCACCGACGTGCGGCACAAAGTCGAAGATGACGTCAAGCTTCTCCTGGATATTTTCGTTGCCGGCGGGGCGATGCGCTTCCAAATGGAAGCGGACACTTTCCCATTCAAGTATTGCTTCGATCGCCCGGACCTGAATCTCCCACAGAAACTCGGCCTGCTCATTGAACTGTTCGCCCAAAACGCGCCCCAGGCGATAATGAACCACGGTGCCAACGCGCTGCGCCAAGGCGCGCCCGGCAACGCGGCTTACGCCAGCAAAGCAGCGTTGTTCGATGAATCGACCTGGCTGCTCTGGCGGATGAGCCGGAAAGAGCATGGCCCTAGCGGCTTGCCCGCAAGTTCGGCACGAGATAACAAACCACCGGCGCTCCCGTAATGCGCCCGTTGATTCATGAAATTGTCTCGTCACACTCGCCGGAGTCGCTCGTGGAGCAACTGCAGGGCGAGCCGGGTGTGGTGCTTTTGCGGAGCGCGTTGTTTGATTCGCCGCAGTCGCGGTATTCGTTCGTCGCGGCAAGACCCTTCCTCACCTTCCGCTCCTTTGGACCGCGGTGTGAAACCGAATTCGCAGGCGGCAAGCCGCTGCCACGGAGCGCGGAGCATCGCTCCTCGCGAACCCTGACCAAAACTCGCGGAGCGATCCTCCGCGCTCCGAACACGGTCTGGCAGGTTCAATTCGGCAATCCATGGCATCTACTCGACAGCTGGATGGCCCGCTACGAACTGCTCGACGAGGTGGATTTGCCGCTCCCGTTGGGGGGCTGCTTTGGCTACTGGGGCTACGATTTGAAAAATTTCGTTGAGCCGAAGCTCGCGCGCCTGGCGGTCAACGATCTCGAACTTCCGGATTGCCACGTCGGTTTTTACGGCAGCCTCGTCGTCTTCGATCATCTCCTCGGCAAAACGTGGATTGTTTCCACCGGTTTGGACGCGGACGGCTCCCGCGATGACGAACGAGCGCAAAGGCAGTCGGAATTCTGGCGCGGCTTGCTCGAGAGGGATACAGCCGCAGACTTCAGCCTGCGACCCCAAGCGCAACTTGAAGGTTGCGGCGACGGCACGGAAGCGCGCGTTGTTTCCAACTCTGCTCGCGCTGATTTCATCGAGGCGGTCGAGCGCGCCAGACGTTACATCCGCGCAGGCGACATCTATCAGGTCAACCTTTCGCAGCGGCTGTCCGCTCCATGTCCGCTTTCCGGTTGGCAATTTTTTCAGCGGCTCGCCGCTGTTTCGCCCGCGCCGTTCTCCGCCTGCCTCGACTGCGGCGAATTTCAGATCGCGTCGTCGTCGCCGGAACTTTTTCTGCGCTTGAACGGGCCGCACATCCAGACGCGGCCCATCAAAGGCACTCGTCCGCGTTCCGCCGACCCGACCCGTGACGCCCAGCTTACGTACGAACTCCAGACCAGCGCCAAGGAAATGGCTGAACTCGTGATGATTACCGACCTGTTGCGAAACGACCTGGGCCGGGTCTGCGAATACGGCTCCGTACAGGTGCCCGAAGTCGTCCGGCTGGAGCGTTATGCCCAGGTGCAGCACCTGGTTTCCACGGTCGAAGGCCGTCTGCGGTCGGGCATGACGCATTTCGCCGCGTTCGCCTCGTGTTTTCCCGGCGGCAGCATCACCGGCGCGCCGAAAATCCGCGCGATGGAAATCATCGACGAACTCGAACCGAACACGCGCGGGCCTTACACCGGCGCCCTCGGTTATCTTGGTTTCAATCGTGAAAGCCAGTTGAGTATTCTCATCCGCGCGGCCATTTGCAGAGAACGCACGGTTTATTTCCAGGTCGGCGCCGGCGTGGTGGCGGATTCGATTCCGGCAGCAGAGTATGAGGAGACGCTGGCCAAGGCCCGCGGGTTTTTTGCAGCTTTGAATTTGCAATCCCAATCGGCGTATGCTTTTCTAACGACATAGGTCGGGACGACTTCCTGGTGTCCCAACGTCCGGGCTGGTGTGGCAACCCGCCCGCCCGCAAGTATGACTGTTTTAATCAACGGGCAGTTTATGTCGGAAGAACAGGCGGCGGTGCCCGTAACCGACCGCAGTTTTCTGTTTGGCGACGGCGTCTTCGAAACCATCCCCGTCTATAACAGCAAACCATTCCGCTGGGCGCAACACCTCGAACGGCTGGCGCGCGGCGCGGACTTTCTCAAAATCCGCCTCGCCTTCGCGCCCAAGGAACTGCGTGTGCTCGCGAGCGAATTAATCGAGCGGAACCAGATGCCCAACGCCGTGCTGCGCCTGACGCTCTCGCGCGGTCCGGGCGAACGGGGTTACTCGCCGACAGGCGCCGATGCGCCGTTGGTCGTGATGTCGCTGCATCCAAGGGAGGCGGTTGACCCGCAAAACCCGCCCGTGTGGCGATTGAAAACGTCGTCTTACAAACTGCCGGCCAGCGACCCGTTGTCGTCATTCAAAACGAACAACAAACTGCTGCACGTGCTCGCGCGCGCCGAGGCCGAAGCCGCGGAAGCCGACGACGCGCTGATGATGAATACCAACGGTGAGGTGGCCGAAGCCTCCAGCGCCAACCTCTTCTGGATTTACCGCGACACCGTCTACACAACGCCGACCGGACGCGGGGCGTTGCCCGGAATCACGCGCGCCGTGGTGCTGGAATTGTGCCAGGCGCTCAACCTGCCCACGAACAAACGCGTCATCAAACCGGAATCATTGCTCAAATCGGAAGGAATCTTCCTCAGCTTCAGTTCGCTCGGCATCGTGCCGGTTTGCGCGCTCGACGGGGAGTCGGTGCCAACCTCGCCCATCGTGGACAAAATTCTCGCCACCTATCACGAAGTCGTCCAGCGCGAAACCGGCTCGTGATTCGCAGACCGGTCGCTACTGTGAGTGCGCGCCGGCCAGGGCGAGCCCTTCAAATCGTCCCACTGGTTCGCCAGCGGCCCAGGCCAGTCCGCGCAGGGCGATGACGCGAAAGAGCGGATCGTCGTGGGTCCAGGTGTAATGGCCGAGGATGCTGGTGAAGACGCGGCCTTTGCCTTTTTGAAAAGTCCACATCATCGGCTGGTCTTCGCCGTCAACGCTCGTGGTCGCGAGCACTTCGACCTTGCTCGTGTCACCTGCGAGCGGCCAATACGGTTCGTCCAGGAAATGAATCTGGCGGGGCAAACCGTGCATGATCGCGTTGTCGTCCGGCGCGATGATTTTCAAATCGAGGGGCGTGTGGCGATACTTGGTGCGCGGGGATGAATGCGAGGCCAGACCAAATCGCTCCGCGAGCGGTTCCGCCTGGTCATTGCCGATGGTCGCCGAGTGGAACAACACCAGCCCGCCGCCACGCGCGAGAAATTCATCGAGTTGTTTGAACTTTTCCCCGTTCCACTCGTGGTTCCAATAGTAAAAGACGATGCCGTCCGCGGACTGAAACTGTTCTTTACTCGGCCACTGCCACGCGGCGGTCGCGACGACGTTTGCAGCCGCCGGCGTGAGGAGGCGGAGCCAGCTCTCTTGCCACGCCGGGTAATCGTGTTGGCCCGGCCCGTGGTCCTGCTTCGAAGCGACGAGGACGATTTCCAATTTACGATTTTCGATTTTCGATTTTCGATTCTCCCCGGCGCTCAACGCCGCTTCAACCTCCGCGGCGCTGCGCTTCGGCGGCTCATTCAGCAAAAACGTCAGCAGGTCGCGCATTTGCTCATCCTTCAAACCGTCAACCAGGCCCGTGGGCATCAGTGAAACGGAACTGACGCGCATCACTTTCACGTCGGTTGGCCGGAACCCTCTCTCTTTGCCGTCCGCGCCGATCAACTGGATCGAGGCGTTGTCCTGCGCGCGAATGAAGCCGGTCAGTTCATTGCCATCGTTCAAGCTGACGTTGTAAGCGACGTAATCCGGATTGATAGAAGCGTTCGGGTCCTTGATATCACGGAGCACCGACGCCGCATCGCGGGAAACCAGATTGCTCAAGTCCGGCCCGATCGCGCCGCCCTCGCCGCGAAGGCGATGGCAGGTTGAGCATTTCAATTGGTCGCTGAAGAACAAACTTCGCCCGCCTTCGAAGTCGCCGCCGACAATCGCGATTTTGGATTCGGTCGCTTCGAATCGAACTTTGTTCGTGGACACCCAACGAGGATACAAAGAAGAAAGTGGGAGGGGTCTTTCCAAAGATTCCGTCCCCCGTCTATAGCTGACGGCAGGAAGAAACCCTTTGTTCGTCGAATTCAGCAATACATGGGACCAACGATCTGCACTGCGAACGTCAACTTCGTCAACAAAAGCAGGTCCTTTTAGTTTCGGTCGAATTCTATTAGTTATGCCAGCAACCACCCCTGAGAACCGGATTTTAGATTTGAAGGTAAGTTGGGAAGCGTCTTCCGGCAAACGCAACCAGAATTCCATCAGATATTCTTCAGCGTCGTGAAGACTGGGTGGCAGGTCAGAAAAGACAACATTGGTGAAGCCGCCTAGATAACCCGCCACAATACCCGCATCAGCATGCGGAAACCAAACGTCGTATTTTTTTGGAAATGTCACCTCTTTATTTTGAATTAGGTCTAGAAATTCCCGCGCAGGAGACTCCTGCAAGTGATCAAGTCCAGTAAAAAATCTCGCTCCTGCTCCGCTCAAATCGTAATCCACATCCGCCGTCTCACCCGCGCCCTTATTCCCCTGCCCCTTCACTCCTGGAATCGTCAGCGCATACCTCACCGCTTGCGGATGCGGCTCAGTGGTGAGCACGAGCGTTTGATTGTCATGGTCCAATTTCGCCGCGAGGATTTCGATTTTTCCGCGGGGCGCGGCTTCCTGCTGTTTGACGACTTGATAGGGCGGCTTGAGGACTTCGTAGCGGTCAGCGGCGCGGACATATTCGCCGAACTCGATTGTCGGGGGTTGGGACGGCGTGTCGTGGTCCCTTGAATTGGGGTCGGCACCATGCCGACCCTCCCGACCAAACGAATTCGTCACACTCGGGTCGAGCGGCTTGTCGAACGCGACGCGAACTTCCGTCGGCCCGGCGGCCCACGCGATGACCGGCTGCGGCGACTTCGGGTCGGTATAGGAAATTTTGAAAATCTTGCCTTCGCCCTTTGGCCCCGTGCCCCAATCGGGCAGACCACTGTGGCAGCAGACGTAAAGATCGCCCTTCGGGGAAATGGCCAGGTCGAGCGTCAACATGCTCAGGCGCGCGATCAAAAATTCCTTGCCCACGTAGCCGTGCGGCGTCTTGACCAAACGCACGCGCCAGATTTTGCCGCGCGATTCGCCCGCCACAAACGCGTCGCCTTCCCACCATTTCGGGCCGAACAAACCCTGGGCGGGCGCAGCGGAAAGCGGCGCGTTAAACCGTTGAACCGTTGAATCGTTGAATCGATTGTTGTCGGAGCGGTACCGAGCGGCCGATTTAACGGTTGAACGTTTCAACGATTCAACGTTGAGCGGAGCGTGCGGTTCGTTAAACACGAGGCCGCACGTGGATTCGTGTTGCGGACCGAAGGCGACCACCGGCGGTTCGCTCACGAGGTTCGGCAGCCACTTCTCATGGCGCGGTGGAAAACCGTAGTTGCGTCCGGGGATGATGTGGTTCAGCTCATCGAGCGGATTGCCGTTGGGCATCCACGTTTCACCTTCCTGATCGGTGTTGAACAAATCTCCGGCTTTGTTGAATGTCAGCGCGAATGGCACGCGGATTCCGGTCGCGATCGTTTCGAGCTGCTTCGTTTTGGGCGACCATTTTTGGATCGTGCCGCGAACGGAATTGAGGTCGTAAAGCGAAACTTGTTCATCGGGATCACCTCCCTTGTCGCCGCGCGCCTCCAGCCAGGCTCGTTCATCCGATTTCAAATCCTTTCGCTTCCTCAGTCGATAAGCGTTCGAGTAATCCGCGACCAGTAAGCCGAAATAAACGTTCCCCTCTTTGTCGAGCGTCACCGCCGTCGCATCCACGCCGCCGGACCCGACATCTGTGGCCGGCCAGCCGCTGGCGATAATCTCCTCGGTGTCCGCCTTGCCGTCGCCATCGGTATCGCGCAACAGTGAAACCTTGCCGTGCGACGAAATGTAAAGCCCGGCTGTGGACCACGCCATGCCGACGGGCACACTGATGGACGGCTTATCCCAGAACAGCTCCGCAGTGTCTTCGAGATCGTCGCCGTCCGAATCGCGCAGCAACCAGACCCGACCGTCGTAACCGAGCGCGGTCAGTCGTCCATCCGGCGCGAAGCGAAGATTGTTGATGTTGGGAAGCCTGACCGACAGTTCGCGCACGGTGAAGCCGGGCACGAGCATGTGAACGATCGGTTCACCGGCAATGATCGCCGGGTTGAGCAGAGCGGACAGGATCCAAACCTGGGCGAAGGACGGAAGGCGCACGCTTCAGGATAAATCACAAGCTGATTGAAAATGCGAGAGAAGACTTTTGGGCCAGGTCGCCCGATCAGAACAAATTTGTCACATGGTGATGCCGTTCAGACGCGGACCCACCTCGCGCTATGGGGTAACGACCTCCCGGCCAAATGGGGTAAACACCTTATTTTCCTCAGCCGGAAGATTTGGTTCCATTGTGGCATAGCGAAAAATGACCATCCCCCGAAGAACTATGCCGTTTTGGCGCCTGTTATCGCCCAAATATCCCGCTTCCGGCGAGTGCTGACCTCTTATCTCAATCGAAACATGCAACATTCAACCACCTTCAAAGCGGTTTTTGCGAGTCTGGCGATGATTTGCAGCCTGCAACTGGCCTCCGCTCAAACCATCACCACTAATATGATGGCTCCGCCCGGGTTCGTTAATATGAATGTCCCAGGGATGAAAATGTACATAGTGCAGGGAAACTCCGGCCTTCCCATGGACCAAGTGCATCGCGCGGAAGCTCTCATCTCGGGAAAAGCGATCGATCCAACGACCGGCCAGCCGTTCGCAGCGGCGAATGCTGCCACGCCCGACCCCGCCGATGGTGACTTCATCTACAATATTGACCGATACATCAATCTGCACGAACAAGGCGTCAATGGCAGCGGCGCTAACGCAGCGGATAATTTCTCCATGTACGACGCGCCACCCATGGACATTCCAGATGACCCGGAACCTGGAACTCCGGGCGGCGGGGATTACTTCGCTGTGGAATTCACCGGATTCCTGCAACTGCCGGCAGGCACGGTCCGCTTCGGTGTGAACAGTGATGACGGCTTCAGGTTGACCATCGGCAGTGGAGTGAATCGTATTCCAAGCGCCGTCCAACTCATCAGTCTGGACACAACCCGTGGGTTTGGCAACACCGAGGCGAACATCACCGTGACACAGGCGGGGTTGTATCCATTCCGCCTGCTGTGGTGGGAAAACACCGGTGCCAATTCGGGAATCGAATTCTACACATTTGCGCCCGGCACCACTTCCGGCAATCGATATCTGGTGAATGATACGAACCAGGCCAACTCCATCAAAGCCTTCCGTGAAACGACGGCAAGCCCGCCTCTTATTACCTTCGCCACTCCTTCCAGCACGACCTGGATCGATCCGTCCGGAACCGGGTCCGTTGTTCCGCCGGCACCTCTGATGCGGGTCGAGATAACCGACGGGGCGACCACGCTCGCAAACAATTCGATCACATTCTCACTCGACGGGACGAACCTGACAGGCACGGTCACGAAATCCGGCGCCGTGACGAGCATCTCAGTCCTGGCGCCCCTCCTTAGCGCTGCCGTACACACCAACAGACTGGCTTACGCCGACTCGGCGGGAAACTCTTACACCAGCTTTTGGACGTTCACTGTTCCCGCTTACTCCACCATCCCCCCCGCGTATGCGCTCGCCTCAGTCGATCCAACCAAGCCGGGCTTCAAAGCCAAGATCCACCAGATCGGTGCGGCCCGAAACCCATCCACGGGATTGGCTCCAAACGCCGAGCGACAGATCGCCGACGGATATATTGATCCGACGACCGGGCAACCTTACGCGAACATGATCAGCCCGCAGTGGACGCACGCTGATGGGACCACCGTTGACCCGATTGGCAACGATGGTTTGTTCGTGATGCCGGGGGTAATCAACCTGGACGATCAGGCTGGGGTCGGCACAGCGGGGGGCAATTTCTCGGTGAACAGCGTTCCGCCGGTTCCCGACGACACGGTGCCAGGCATCCCTGGAAACAGCGCGTTCCCGAGTGACTATTATGTCGCATCGTTCGAGACCATTCTGGATTTGAAGGCGGGCGCATACCGCTTCGGCGTGAACAGTGACGATGGGTTCAGGCTTTCAGCGGGACGCGGGCCTGGAGATGTGGTAGGCGTGCAACTCGGGACCGCGGGCGATCGAGGGATGGCAGATACCTACGCGGACTTCGTAGTAGGCGCGGACGGCCTGTACCCCTTTCGCCTGATGTACTGGGAATCAGCGGGCGCCAACGCGGGGGTCGAGTTCTTCGTGGTGGATCTTGCGACCGGAACCAAAACGCTCATCAATGACCTCACCGGTTTCACGCCGATCAAAGCGTACCGGGAGAGCGCCACAAGCCGTCCTTACATTTCCAGGGTGCTGCCGACGGTCAACTACGGTTATGCGTTCGCGGATGACGACGTGGTGATCGATATCAAAGACGGGGCGATTCCGCTCAACGCCGATTCAGCCGCTTTGACCATCAACGGAGTGACTCAGACCATCACGGCGGGCAAGACGAACAACGTCACGACGATCCGTCGAGCAGGCTCGCTATCGAAGCTGCTGTTTTCCGGGGCCAACACGAACACGCTGATCTATAGCTTTACCGAAGGCGGGAACACTGTGACCGCCACGAACGCCTGGATCTTCACGGTGCCGAGGTACATCCGGCCGATTCCTCCCGCCAACAAAGTGCTGGCCACTGATGTCAGCGGTTCCGGCTTCCATGTCCGCGCCCGACAGATCGACCGTTCCGAGGACGCGAACCAAGGCAATGGCGGTCGCCATACCGGCAACAACATGCCCGGACCGGAGATCGAATTGGCGGATGGTTACATCAACCCGAACAACAACCAGCCTTACTCGAACCTGCTCGACCCGACGCTGGCGAATTCGGACGGAAGTTATGACCTGACCAACACGTCCAGCTCAAGCGCAGTCCTCAACTTCAACCACAGCACAACCACCGGCCAGGCTGCGAATGGCGGCATTTTCAACGGCGACGTGAATGTTCCCGGCATGCCCGGTACCGGCACCTCAAATCTCGGGCTGGACAATACGGTGCATGAATTCACTACCTACTTGAATCTCAAGGCTGGAGACTACCTCTTCGGTTTGAATGTGGACGACGGGTGGACGTGTATTTCCGCTCCGAATCCTCGAGACACGCTCGGCACGCTGCTCGGTTTCCGCGATGCCCCGGGCGGCCAGAACGGAAATCCGGCAAACAACCCAAACGCAGCCTTCAACGTCATCGTGCCTGAGGACGGAATTTATCCGTTCCGCATCCTCTTCTGGGAAGGCGGCGGAGGCGTCAACACGGAATTCTTCAATATTGACAGGAACACCGGGACACAAGTGCTGGTTAACGACACGACTGGAGCTTTTCCTTCGGTGGTGAACAATGGTGGTAATCTGATTTCGCCAATCACGTCCTACAATGCCTACACCGGCCAGACTCGCCCCTGGGTGAAATTTTCGGTCTATCCTATGCCGTACATCGGCACGATCCAGCCTCAGACGACGACAGGCGGCAACGTGTCGCTGTGGCAAAACAGGAACCAGCAAAGCGGGCCAGGTCCCATTCAGGTCAAATTGGGGCTTCTAAACGGCAGTTGGAACTCCGGCGAGGTGGCCAACTCGTCAACCGCCCAACGGCCATTTGGCGACGCGGTCGGCGCGGTTGTGGCAGACTTGGGAACCAGCTCGGTGGGCATGGTGCTCGATGGAGTGAGCGTGACACCGACGGTGACGGATGTCCCCAATTCGACCGACAAACTGGTGCTTTACACACCGCCGACCCCATTGTCGTCCACCTCGAACCATGTAGCCGGATTGGTGTATGCCAACACGACGAACTACTGGATATTCTCGGTGATAACCAATGTGAGCGTTGCGACCGGTGTGGCGCTGCCGTCCAGCCAGGCGGACCCGAACGCGGCGGGCTTCCATGTTAAGGTCGTTCAATCCACAACTGCCCGGCCTGGGACTGGCAATAGCGCGACTAACGCCGAGGCGCAATTGGCAGGCTCCATCCCGAGTGTGGCGATACCAGGTCCGAACCCGGATGGCAGTTACACCATCACCAACATCATCAACTGGAGTTCGCGAAGGGTCCCTGGCCAGACCGGAGCTGAAATCGGCAACTTCCAAACGATCCTGACTGGAACCCCGGACGATCCTATTCCCGGACTTCCGGGCACAGGCTTAACCGGCGCAGCTGGAATACAAAACGTGGCTGCCGAAATCTTCGCCTACCTCGACTTGCCTGCGGGTTATCAGAAGTTCGGCGTCAACGGCGACGACGGATGGGCGGTCAAGATCGGCACGCCTGGTGTGACCAACGGGACCATCCTGTTCACGATTGATCGTGGAGCCGGTGCGCAGGACATCCCCTTTGCTTTCATCACACCGGAGGCCGGCCTGTATCCGATTCGGTTGGTCTGGTACCAAGGCACTGGCGACGGTAACCTGGAATTCTTTACCTACGGCCCGAACAACACGAAGATTCCCGTCAACGACCGCACCAATCCGAACGCGGTCAAAGCGTATTACAAGGTCATCAGTGCCGCGCAGATACAAATCACAAACGTCAGTATCGCCGGCGGCATGGTGACCGTGACCTGGACCGGGGGCGGAACACTCTATTCCACCACCAGCCTGAATCCGGGAACAACCTGGACGACCACCGGTGCCAGCAACGGCTCGTACACGACCGCCGTCGGCACGGGGAACGTGTTCTTCCGCGCGCAGCAGTAGCGCCGCGACCTCCGAAGAGGAAGGCTTGACTGGGGCTCTTTCGTTTCCGTAGTGGGCGGGGCGAGACTACTGGCGAGCTACGGTGTTGTCGGGATTCAACTGGATGGCCGTGCGGAGGTGTTCAGTAGCTTCGATTATCAAATCATCGACCGCGACTTTTCAGCGACTCAATCGTCTCGCGATGCTGTTGGGCGAGTTTGTTTCCGGGATCAAGCCGTAGCGTTTCGCGAAATTGAACCAACGCGTCATCCAGGCGGCCTTGTTTTGCCAAAGCCACGCCGAGGTTCAGATGTCCGAGCGCATAATTGGGCTGAAGGCGGACGACCTCGGCAAATTGTGTCTGCGCCTCTCCAATTTTATCCTGGAGCGCCAATTCAACACCCAAGAGGTATCGGGCTTCCCAGTAGTCCGGCCGCAATCGCACCGCTTCGCGCAGCTTGTCCAGCGCCTCGGGTCGCCGGTTCAGCGCGCCAAGTGCGTCCGCGGTGTGAACCCAAATGCGGGCGTTGGTGGGTTGCAATTTGGCCGCTTTCTCAAAAAGCAGCAGCGCCTCGTTCGCCTTTCGGCGCTTGAGCAGCAGTTGGCCCTTTTCGTCCAACGCATCCGCAAAGTCGGGCCGGATTTCGATGGTGCGCGAAAGGTATTGCAGCGCCTCGTCCGTTTTGCCTTCGTGCGCGAGCAGTTTTCCGGCAAAGTAATATGGAGCCGGCTCAAGCGGCAGCAGGTCGCGAACGCGCTGCCATT
>Ga0209376_1002606_pt1 | contig 16968 bp, 19 predicted proteins | sample GraSoiAngelo_134_FD_185891 | JGI IMG/M metagenome (GOLD analysis project Ga0209376, IMG submission 185891) | Grasslands soil microbial communities from the Angelo Coastal Reserve, California, USA - 14_0929_05_30cm (SPAdes) (version 2) | ecosystem: Environmental > Terrestrial > Soil > Grasslands ... | reverse complement strand
ATACCCGCCTCGGCGTGTTCGCGGATTTTCATCCCAAGATCCCCGACGCCTTCCGCGCCGCCCGCTACGTGTTCCTCGGCAACATCGACCCCGAGCTGCAGCTCGGCGTGCTCGACCAGGTGCGCGCACCCAAGCTGGTGGCGTGCGACACGATGAATTACTGGATCCACTCCAAGCGCGACGTCCTGCTCGAGCTGCTGCGCCACATCGACATCCTCATGGTGAACGACGCCGAGGCGCGCGAGCTGTCGGGCGACTGGAACATCTACCGCGCCGCGCGCTGGGTGCTGGCGCACGGCCCCAAGAAGGTCGTCATCAAACAGGGGGAGCACGGCGCGCTGCTCGCCGAGAACGCCAGCGTCTTCAAGGTGCCGGGTTACCCGCTGGAGGAGGTGTTCGATCCCACCGGGGCCGGCGACGCTTTCGCCGGCGGATTCCTGGCGCACCTCGCCCGCACCGACGACGTCTCCGAGGCGAACCTGCGGCGCGCGATGGTCTACGGCGCGGTGATGGGATCGTTCGCGGTGGAAGCCTTCGGCGTGCAGCGCTTCGAGCGCGTGACGGTGCAGGACGTGGAAGGCCGCGCGCGCGCGTTTCATGCGCTCGTGTGGTTCGACCTCACCACGGCCGCGCCGTGACCGACCGCTACGCCGCCGCCGGCGTGCGCCTCGACGCCGCCGAAGAGGCGAAGCGCCGCATCGCCGAGCTGGCCCGCGCCACCCGCACCCCGCTCGCGCTGGGGAAGGTCGGCGCGTTCGGCGGCATGGTCCGCGTGCCCGCCGGGATGCGCAAGCCGGTCCTCGTGCTCTCGACCGACGGCGTCGGGACCAAGGTGCTCGTCGCCATCCGGGCGGGCGTCCACGACACGATCGGTGAAGATCTCGTCAACCACAGCGTCAACGACGTCCTGGTGCACGGGGCCGCGCCGCTCGCGTTCCAGGACTACGTCGCGACCGGCACGCTCGTGCCCGAGGTCGCCGCGGCGATCGTCACCGGCGTGGCGCGCGGCTGCCGCGCGCACGGCATGGTGCTGGCGGGCGGCGAGACCGCGCAGCTGCCGGATCTGTACGCCGAGGGGCACTACGATCTTGCGGGGACGATCGTCGGCGTCGTGGAGGAAGACGACGCGCTGCACGGCGACCGCGTGCGTCCCGGCGACGTGTTGATCGGCTACGCGTCGAACGGACTGCACACCAACGGCTACTCGCTGGCGCGGCGTATCGTCTTCGACACGATGAAGCTCGACCTGAGCGATCCGTTTCCCGACGACGGCCGGCCGGTGGCTCAGGTCTTGCTGGCCGTCCACGTGAGCTATGCGGCGGCCGTGATGCCGATCCTCCCGCGGCTCCACGCGCTGGCCCACATCACCGGGGGAGGTATCCCCGGGAACCTCATCCGGGTATTACCGGAGGGGTGTGAGGCGGTCGTGAAGGCCGGGAGCTGGTCGTGGCCCGCCGTGTTCCGCGTGCTGATGCGCGAGGGACGCGTGGCGCTCGCCGAAATGCGGCGGGTGTTCAACCTGGGCGTCGGGATGATCGCCGTCGCGGCCCGCAGCGACGTCGAGCCGGCCCTGGCGGCGGCGCAGCGGGTCGGCATCGCAACGTGGATCATCGGCGACGTGAACGCCGGCCCGGCCGGCGTGCGCTTCGCGGAACGGTAAGGAGACGGTATGCGTGGCACGAAATGGATTCCAGCGCTCCTCGCCCTCGTGGCGGTCCCGCTCGCGGCCCAGGAGCCCAAGTGCAACGACGTGAACGCGCAGGTCCAGGCCGCGTGCAACGCCGCGGTGGACGCCTACGCGACGTTTCAGCCGCTCGCCGGCATCGCCATCAGCGGCGGCAGCCCCGAGCTCGGTACGGCCCGCGCGCTGGGCGGCTTGGGCCACCTGTTCGCGTCGATTCGCGTGAACGCGGTGAAGGCCACGGTTCCGAACCCCGATACGACCCAGGCGCCGATCTCGGGTGGCGTGCCGGCACCGGTGGTCGAGGCGGGACTCGGCATCTGGCCCGGGCTCTCCGGGGGGCTGCTCGCGGTCGACGCGCTCGGCTCCGCGACGTTGCTGCCGACGGGGCTCGACAAGTTGTCGGTGGACTCGAACGCCGCGCGGGTCGGCCAGGTGGCGCTGGGCTTTGGCTACGGCGTGCGCGTCGGGGTGCTCGAAGGCAGCTTCCCGATCCCGTCGATCTCGGTCAGTGTAATGCGCCGCACCTTGCCGCGACTGCAGTACGGATCCCTCGCCGGCGGCGATCAGTTCGAGTTCGACACCGACTTGAAGGCGACGAATGTGCGCGTGGCCGCCAGCATGCGCCTACTCTTCATCGACGCGGCGGCGGGCTTCGGGTTCGACAAGTACTCCTCGACGGCGCACCTGCGCTTCTACGACAACCCGCCGCTCAACACCAACGTGCGCACGGTGCCGTTGAGCCGGGCCAACTCGCGCCAAGTGCTGTTCGTGAACGCGGGGCTCGACATGATGGCGGCCAAGCTCGTCGGCGAATTCGGGTATCAGACGGGGAAGGATCAAACCCTGAGCAGGAACTACACGGCCTTCGACCCCAAGGCGGGCCATGTCTACGGAGGTGTCGGTTTCCGCATCAGCTTCTGAGCGCGTCTCCGAACCGGAGGCGATGCAACGCGCCCTCGACCTCGCGTGGCGGGGTTGGGGGCGCGTTGCGCCGAACCCCATGGTCGGCGCGGTCGTGCTCCATGGGGGAAGCGTCGTTGGGGAGGGCTGGCACGCCGAGTTCGGCGGCCCCCACGCCGAGGTCGTCGCGCTCCAGGCGGCGGGCGACCGCGCCCGCGGCGCGACCGTGGTCGTCACGCTGGAGCCGTGTTCGCATCATGGTAAGACGCCCCCGTGCACCGACGCGCTGCTCGCCGCCGGCGTGGAGCGCGTCGTGGCGGCGATCCGCGATCCCGATCCCGATGCCGGCGGCGGGCTCGACGCGCTGCGGGCCAAAGGTGTCGCGGTCGCCGTCGGCGTCCACGCCGCTGCCGCCGCCGCCCTCAACGCCGCTTTCCTGTTTGTCCGCCAGCATGCCGATCGGCCCTTCGTCGCGCTGAAGCTGGCGACGTCGATCGACAGCCGCATCGCCGACGCCGCCGGGCACTCGCGCTGGGTTTCGGGGGAAGAGGCGCGGGCCCACGTCCACTGGCTGCGGGCCGGCTTCGACGCCATCGCGGTGGGCGGCACGACGGCCTTGAAGGACGACCCCGAGCTCACCGTGCGCGGCGCGATCACGCCGCGCCGGCACCCCGTTCGCATCGTCTTCGACCGCCGCGCGATGCTGAACCCCAGCACGCGGCTGGTGCGCACGGCCCGCGAAGTCCCCACCTGGGTCGTCGCGTCGCCGCAAGCCCCGACGGGGAGCGTCTCGTCGCTCGAGCAAAACGGCGTGCGCGTGTTCCTTCCGGGGTCGCTGGCGGAAGGGCTGGGCCAGATGCGCGCGGCCGGGATCCAGTCGCTGCTCTGCGAGGGGGGCGGCGCCCTGGGCGCCAAGCTCCTCGCCGACGGCCTCGTCGACCGGCTGTATTGGATTCAGTCCCCCGTGTGGCTCGGGGACGGCGCCATTCCGGCGTTTCCCGGCGTGCCCGACGCCAAGATCGAAACCGCGCCGCACTGGGTGCCGGTGGAGCGCCGCCCCCTGGGGCCGGATACATTATTGGTCTTGGACCGGACGCTATGTTTACCGGCATCGTGAGCGCCGTGGGGCGCGTGCAACGGGTAACGGGGAACGGGAAACGGGGAGCGGGGATCACCCTCACGTTTCGTGCCCCGTACCGCGGGGTGCGGAAGGGTGAGAGCATCGCGGTCAACGGCGCCTGCCTCACGGTGGAGCGGGTAGTCAAGGGCGGCTTCACGGTCCACGTGGTGCAGACGACCGCTGGCCGCACGCTGTTCGATGAATACGCGCCGGGCCGCCGCGTGAATCTCGAGCGAGCGCTGCGCGCGACGGATCGGCTGGGCGGGCATTTCGTCCAGGGGCACGTGGACGGGGTGGCGACGGTCGAGCGGGTGGCCGAGCGGGGCGACGCCCTGCTGCTCGACCTCCGTGTGCCGTCGGAGGTGGACGCGGCCACCATCGCCCACGGGTCGATTACCGTCGACGGGGTGAGCCTCACCGTGAACGACCGGCCCGCGAAGGGTGTTATTCAAGTGTCCCTGATTCCCTTCACCCGGGCGCAGACGACGCTGGGTGCGTTGCAGGCCGGTGACCGGCTGCACGTGGAAGGGGACGTGCTGGGCAAGTACGTGAGACAACTATGGCCTTCGGATCGGTAGAGCAGGCGATCGCGGGCATCCGCGCCGGGAAGCTGGTCATCGTCGCGGACGATGAAGCCCGGGAAAACGAGGGCGACTTGATCGGCGCGGCCGAGCAGGTCACTCCCGAGATGATCAACTTCATGGCGACGTTCGGGCGCGGGCTCATTTGCCTGACGGTGACACCCGAGCGCTGCCAGGCCCTGGGCCTGCCGCAGATGGCCGAGCACAACACGGAGTCGCACGAGACCGCGTTCACGGTCAGCATCGACGCGGCGACCCGGTTCGGCGTCACCACCGGCATCTCGGCGGCCGACCGGGCGATGACGATCCGCGTGGCCATCGATCCCGCGACCGTTCCGTCCGACCTGCGGCGCCCCGGGCACGTGTTCCCGCTGCGGGCGCGGCCCGGCGGGGTGCTGCAGCGCGTCGGCCAGACGGAGGCGAGCATCGACCTGGCGCGTCTCGCGGGGCTGTACCCGGCGGGCGTGATCTGTGAAATCCTCAACCCCGACGGCACGATGGCCCGCCGGCCCGAATTGGAAGCGTTCGCGCGCCGCCACGGACTCTCCTTCATCAGTGTGGCCCAGTTGGTGGAGTACCGGCTTGCCAAAGAGCGGCTGGTGCACCGCGTGGCGGGTGCGCGACTCCCCACGCCCTACGGCGAGTTCCACATCATCGGCTACCGCAACGACGTCGATGCCGCCGAGCACGTCGCGCTCGTGTACGGCGAGGTCACGGGCCAGCGGAGTGTCCTGGTGCGCATGCACTCCAAGTGTCTCACGGGCGACGTGTTCGGGTCGGCGCGCTGTGACTGCGGGTGGCAACTGCACAGCGCGATGCGGATGATCGCCCGGGAGGGGCGCGGGGTCATCGTTTACCTCGACCAGGAGGGCCGTGGCATCGGGCTCCTCAACAAGCTGAAGGCGTACGAGCTCCAGGACGCCGGGCGCGACACCGTCACGGCCAACGAGGAGCTGGGGTTCAAGCCCGACCTGCGCAATTATGGTATCGGCGCGCAGATCCTGCTGGACCTCGGTCTGTCGTCCATCCGGATTCTCACCAACAATCCCCGCAAGCTGGTCGGGCTGGAGGGGTACGGGCTGGAGATCGTCGAGCGCGTGCCGATCGTGCCGCCACCGTCCGACGAGAACCGCGCCTACCTCGACGTCAAGCGCGACAAGCTCGGCCACTTCCTCACGCACTGACCCGTGGCCGAAATCCAGGGGACCCCCCGCGCGCCCGGCAAGCGGCGGGTCGCGGTCGTCGTCAGCCGCTTCAACCCCGAGGTGACGCGACGCCTGCTCGAGGGCGCGCGCCGCTGCCTCGCCGAGCACCGCATCGCCGACGCGGCGGTGGACGTGATCTGGGTGCCAGGGGCGTTTGAGCTGCCGGTCGCCGCCGAGGCCGCGGCGGCGAGCGGCCGCTACGGGGCGATCGTGGCGCTGGGCTGCGTCATCCGCGGCGAGACCGCGCACTTCACCTACGTGGCCGGAGAGGCCGCGCGCGGGCTCGCAAACGTGGCGCTGGCCCACCGGCTCCCCGTCGGCTTCGGGGTGCTCACGACCGACACCGAGGAACAGGCGCTGGCGCGGTCGGGCGGGCCCGCCGGTGACAAGGGGTACGACGCGGCCGACGCCGCGCTGCGCACCGCGGACGCGCTTCACCAGCTCGACCGTGCAGCGCCCCGAGACTAAGGCGCGCGCCCGCGCGCTCCAGATCCTCTACGCCTGGGAGCTGACCGGGGAGCCGTCCATCGAGACGGTCGTGGCGCGGATCAGCCGCATCTACGGCTCGGCGCCCGAAGGCTACGATCGCGGCGCGGACCTCGCCGCGCGCGCGGCGGCGGGCCGGGCGGAGTACGACCGGCGCATCGCCGACGCGGCCGAGCACTGGCGCCTGTCGCGCGTCGCCGCCGTGGAGCGCAACATCCTGCGGCTCGCCCTGGCCGAGCTCGACGAAGGGCTCACGCCGCCGAAAGTCGTGATCGCCGAAGCGATCAAGCTCGCCCACTGGTTCGCCGGGTCCAAGGCGCCCGCGTTTGTGAACGGTGTCCTCGATGCGGTGGCGCGCGAGCTTGGCGTGCTGTGAGGATCCTCCTGGTCAACTGGAACGATCGCGAGAACCCGCACGCCGGCGGCGCCGAGATCCACTTGCACGAGATCTTCGGCCGCCTGGCGCGAGGTGGCCACGCCATCGACCTGGTGACGAGCGGCTGGCCGGGGAGCGCCCCGCGCGCCGAGCTCGACGGCATGCGGGTGTTCCGCACTGGAGGGCGCCACAGTTTCGCCCTGCGCGGCCGGCCGCTCGTGCGCGAGCGACTCCGCGCCGAGCGCTACGATGTGGTCGTCGAAGACATCAACAAACTGCCGCTGTTCCTCACGGGCATGACCCGGCTGCCGTTCCTGGCGATCATCCCGCACCTGTTCGGCGCGACGGCGTTCCGGGAAGCGAGCTGGCCGGTCGCGGCGGTGGTGTGGGCGGCCGAACGGCCGCTGCCGTGGGCGTACCGCCGCGCCCGGTTCCACGCCATCAGCGACAGCACGCGGGACGACTTGGTGACGCGCGGGGTGTCGCGCGAGCGCATCGAGGTCGTATATCCCGGAGTCGACGCGATGTGGTATCGGCCCGATCCGGCGGTCGCGCGGGCCGAGCGGCCCACATTCCTGTACGTCGGCAGGCTCAAGCGTTATAAAGGAGTGGAGACCGCCCTGCGGGCGCTCGCCGAGGCGCGGCGGACGCGTCCCGAGATCACGCTGGAGATCGCCGGGCAGGGGGATGATCGGGCGCGGCTCGAGGGTGTGGCGCGGCGGCTCCGCCTGGACGTCGCGGTGCGCTTCCTGGGATTCGTTTCCGAAGAGGAAAAGCGGCGCCTGCTGCGGCGCGCCTGGGCGGTGGTCTTCCCGAGCCCGAAGGAAGGGTGGGGCATCTCCAACGTCGAGGCGGCCGCGTGCGGCACGCCGGCGCTCGCCTCCGACAGTCCGGGTCTGCGCGAATCGGTGCGCCACGGCGAAACCGGGTACCTCGTGCCGCACGGCGACGCGCGCGCGCTGGCCGAGCGCATGCTGGCGCTCGCGGCCGATCCCGGGCTCGTGGCGCGGCTAGGACGCGGCGGGCGGGCATTCGCCGAAACCCTGTCCTGGGAGCGCACCGCGACGGCCACGGAGGCCCAGCTCTCACGCCTCCTCGCGGAGGGAGGGTAGCCGCATGCGCGTCACGATCACCGCCCGCCACTGCGACGTGGCCCCGGAGCTGCGCGCGCGGGCGCGCGTGTTGGTCGAGCGGCTCGCCCGTGTCGCGCGCCGGCCGGTCGACGCCCAGGTGCTCTTCTCCGCCGACCACGGGCGCGCGGTCGTCGAAGTGCGGCTGCACGCCGCCCGCGGCCGGGTGCACGTGGGTCGCGCCGACGCCCCGGATCACCAGAGCGGGCTGGACCGGGCCGTCGCCCGGGTGCGTCGCCAGCTCGATAAGGTCCCCACGCGTCGGCGCCGCGTGTCGCTGCGGGGAACCCCGTGAGCCGGCAGATCAAGCTCCGCGACCTCCTGGCCCGCAAAGGCGACCCGCTCGAGCTCGAGCCGCTGACGGGCGACGTGGGGCTCGATCGCGTCATCCCCAATCCCGAAGCCTCGAGCCCCGGGCTCGTGCTCGCGGGATACACCGCCCGGTTCGTGGGGGACCGCCTCCACGTCCTCGGCGAGACGGAGATCAGCTATCTGAACGCCCTCGACCCCCAACGGCGGCGCGAGACGCTGGAGACTTTCTTCTCCTTCGATCTGCCGGGCGTGGTGGTCACGAAGGGGCAGGATCCTCCCCTCGAGCTGCTCGCGTTGGCGCGCGACAAAGGCGTCGCGGTCATCCGCACGCGGCTCAAGACGGCCGAGTTTTTCCGCCGCCTGCGGCCGTTTCTGGACGCCGTGTTCGCCCCCGCGACGACGGTTCACGGCTCGCTGGCGGATGTGTTCGGGGTGGGGTTGCTGTTCACCGGCCGCTCGGGAATCGGCAAGAGCGAGTGCGTGCTCGATCTGGTGGAGCGCGGCCATCGGCTCGTCGCCGACGACGTCGTGCACATCACGCGGCACGGCAACGACATCCTCATTGGACGCGGTCACGAGCTGTCGCACCATTACATGGAGATCCGCGGTGTCGGTTTGATCGACATCAAGGGGTTGTTCGGGATCCGCGCCGTGCGCCAGCAGAAGCGCATCGAGGTCGTGGTCCAGCTGGAAGACTGGGAGGCGAGTCGCGAGTACGACCGCACCGGACTGGACACCCGGGAGACGGCCCTGCTCGACGTGCGCCTGCCGATCGTCATGGTGCCCTTGAACCCGGGCAAGAACCTCACCGTGATCTGCGAGGTCGTGGCGATGAACCACCTGCTCCGCTACGGCGGTGTGGACGCGGCCAAGGCCTTCAACGAGCGCCTGATCCGCACCATGCGGGAGCGGTCCGAAGTGGAAGAGTATCTCGAGGAAGACTATGAGTGAGCCGCTGCGCGGCATCGTCGTATCCCACTCGGCCGTGGCCCAGTCCCTCGTGGCCGCGGTCGCGGCGATCGCCGGGGTGGAGGACGCGTTGTTGCCGGTGAGCAACGAGGGCTGCGACGAGCGCGCCCTCGCCGACCGCCTCACGGCGGCGATCGGCGGGAAGCCCGCGGTGCTGTTCGTGGACCTCCCCGGCGGCTCGTGCCTCACCGGCGCGGTGCGGTACGCCCGGGGCAAGGTGGACCTCGCCGTGGTGACGGGCGTGAACCTCGCGATGCTGCTCGACTTCGTCTTCCACCGCGACGTGACGCCAGCGGAGGCGGCGAGGCGCGCGGCCGAAGCGGGGGCGCGCGCGATCCGCACCCCCGCCGCATGAGCATCGTTCTCTACCGCGTGGACGACCGGCTCATTCACGGGCAAGTCGTCGTCGGCTGGGGGCAGCCGCTCGAGGCGGGGTTCATCGTCCTCGTCGACGACGAAGTCCGCGCCAGCGAGTGGGAGCAGGATCTCTACCGCATGGGGGTGCCGCCGCACATCGAGGTGGTGTTCGCCTCCGTCGAGGAAGCGCGGCGCCGCCTCGGCGCATGGAACGCCGATCCACGCTCCGGCATTCTGCTCGCGCGCGACATCGACACCTTCGCGGCGATCGTCGGCGACGCGAACGGGCTCATCCGGCGCATCAATATCGGCGGCGTGCACCACCGCGACGGCCGCTCGGAGCGGCTGCGCTACGTGTACCTGACCGACGCGGAGGCGAACAAGCTCCGCCAGCTCGCGGCGAGAGGCATCGAAATCACCGCCCAGGACGTGCCCACGGCGCGCGCCGTTCCGCTGCAGGAGTTCGTATGAGCCTCGACGTCCAGCTGGCGCTGCTGCTGTGGGGCACGCTGGTGGGGCTCGATCTGGTGAGCGTCCCCCAGATGATGATCGCGCGGCCGCTCGTCGCCGCGACGGTCGCGGGACTCATCCTCGGGGACGTGGAGACCGGGCTCCGCCTGGGCGTTCTGTTCGAGCTGTTCCAGCTCGACATCCTGCCGGTGGGAGCGGTGCGCTACCCCGAGTACGGGCCCGCGAGCGTCGCCGCCGTGAGCGCCGGGCACCTGCTCGTCGGTCCCATAAGTCTCGGCGTCGGCGCCGTGGTCGGCCTGTTCGTCGGCATGGTCGGCGGGATGGCCATCCACGCGATGCGCCGGCGCACCGCCCGCGCCATCCAGCGCTCGGCCCCGGCGCTCGAAGCCGGAGACACCGGGGCGTTGATCCGCGTGCACGTGGGCGGCATCGTCCGCGACGGCGCGCGCGCGGCCCTCGTCACCGCCTCGGGGCTGGCGCTCGCCTGGGCGGCACGCATCGTGCTTCCAGGGGCGCTGACGCCGCGCGGCGCGGGAGTGCTCGCCGCGGCCGCCACCGGGGCGGGCATCGCCGCGGGGACGGCAGGCGCGCTGCGGCTCGTCGGCTACGGGCCGAACCTGCGCTGGTTCGCTGTCGGCCTGACGGGCGGCGCCATCGCCGCGTGGCTCCGATGAAGCGACGCCTCGGCACCGCGCTGCTGCGCTTGTTCACCCTCCAGGGCTCGTGGAACTACGAGCGGATGATCGGCGTCGGCACCGGCGTTGCGGAAGAGCCGTTGCTGCGCGACCTCCCAGGCGGACCGGGCGGGCCGGCGTACCGCTCGGCGGTCGCGCGCGCGTCGCGGTTCTTCAACGCGCACCCCTACCTCGCCGGGCTGGCGGTGGGCGCCGCCGCCCGCGCCGAGCACGATGGCGCGCCGGGGGACCAGATCGAACGCCTGCGTACCGCGCTGTGCGGCCCGCTCGGCTCGGTGGGCGATCGCCTCGTGTGGGCAGGGTGGTTGCCGCTGACCGCGAGCCTCGCCATCGCCGGCGTCGCCCTGGGACTGGGCTCCGCGGCCGTGGCCGCGTTCCTGGTCGTCTACAACCTCGGACACGTGGCGCTGCGCTGGTGGGCGCTGCGCCAGGGGTGGCAGCACGGCCTCAAGGTCGTCGTGGCCCTGCAGGCCCCATGGCTGCAGCGGGCCGTCGCACTCGCGGGGCCGGGGATGGCCCTCGGTGCCGGGCTCAGTCTCCCGCTCGCCGCGGTGTGGCTGGCGGGCGCGTTCGAGCCGTGGGCCCGCGTCGCGCTCGCGGCGTGTGCCGGCGTGGGACTCTTGGCGATACGGATGCTGCCGCGGCAGGTGAGCGGGCTGCGGCTCGGACTTGGACTGGTGGCGGTGGCGCTGGTGGTAGGGTGGGTGTGGCGGTGATCGAACGCGAGGCCAAGATCGTGAACCCGCTGGGGATGCATGCGCGTCCCGCCGCGGAGCTGGTGAAGATCGCCGGGCGCTTCAAGTGCGGCGTCGAGCTGCGCAAGGACGAGCTGACGGTGAACGGGAAGAGCATCATGGGCGTGATGATGCTGGCGGCGGAGTGCGGGTCCTCGATCTTCATCAAGACGGACGGTGAGGACGCCGAGGCCTGCATGGAGGCCCTGCTGGCGCTGGTCGCCGACGGGTTCCACGAGATGCACCTGACGGGTTCCGAGGCGGACGAGGCGGCGGAGGAAGCCGGATGAGCGAGCGGTTGCTGAAGGGAATCGGGGTGTCGCCCGGGATCGCCATCGGCCCGGCGGTGATCGTGCGCTCGGGGCTCCCCGAAGTGCCGCACCGCGTGGTGGCGCGTACGCAGGTGGAGAAGGAGGTGCGGCGCCTGCGCGCGGCGGTGCGGGACGTGAAGCGCCACATCGCCGAGCTGAAGGCCCGGGCGGAAGATCGGGCCGGGCCCGACCAGGCACGCATCTTCGACGCCCAAGTGCTGATGCTCGAGGACCGCGAGTTTCTCTCCGGCATCGCGAACCTGATCCGCGAGAACCACCTCACGGCCGAAAAGGCGTTCGAGTTCAAGGTCCTGGAGGTTCGGGATCTCTGGGCGGCGAGCCGCAGCGCCCGCCTCAAGGAGCGCCTCGCCGACCTGAACGGCCTGGCGATCCGCATGATCCAGCACCTGATGCACCGCGGCGACGAGGATCTCGAGCGGATCAGCCGGCCCTCGATTCTGGTTGCCCGGGAGATCGGGCCGGGACTCACGGTGCAGTTCGATCGCGAGCAGGTCATCGCACTGGTCAGCGAGGAGGGCACGAAGACCTCGCACGCCGCGATCCTCGCCCATTCGATGGGGATGCCGGCGGTGATGGGGCTCCCCGCGGCGGTGGAGCGCATCGCAGCGGGGGCGATGCTGGTGGTGGACGGTTCCCAGGGCACCGTCCTGCTCGATCCCACCGCGGAGGAGATCGCCGCAGCGCAGGGGCGCGACACGCGTCGCCGGGAGCTCGACCTCCAGATGGAAGCGGTCGTGGACCAGCCGGCCGTCACGACCGACGGCCAGCGCATCGTGTTGCGGGGCAACGTCGACCTGCCCGATGAGATCGCGGAGGCCCAGGAGCACCGGGCGGAAGGGGTCGGCCTGCTGCGCACCGAGTTTCTGATCACCTCGCACGCCAGCCTGCCCACCGAAGACGAACAGGCGGCCTATTTCCGTCGCGTAGGGGAGGCGTTCCCCGGGCACCCGGTCGTGGTGCGCACTTACGACCTCGGGGGTGACAAGTTCCCGGCGGCGTTCCGCGCCGCGCCGGAAGCGAACCCGTTCCTGGGCTGGCGCGCGATCCGCGTCTGCCTCGACCAGCCGGACGTGTTCTGCACCCAGATCCGCGCGGCGCTGCGTGCCGCGGCGCACGTGAACATCCAGCTGATGATCCCCCTGGTCACCCGCCTGGAAGAAGTGGATGTGACGCGCGAGATGGTCGCGCACGAGGCGGAGCGGCTCGCCCGCGCGGGCATCGAGGCGGCGAAGACCGTGCCGGTGGGCGTCATGGTGGAGACGCCCGCGGCGGCCGTGATGGCCGACCGGCTCGCCGAGGTCGCGGACTTCCTGAGCGTGGGTACCAACGACCTCACGCAGTACACGCTCGTCGTGGACCGCGGCAATGCGCGGCTCGCGGACCGCTTCACGCCGCACGATCCCAGCGTGCTCCGACTCTTGAAACTCGTCGCTAACGCGGCGCGCGCCGCCGGCAAGCCCGCGAGCGTGTGCGGCGAGATGGCGTCCGAGCCGGTGTCGGCGTTCCTGCTGCTCGGGCTCGGCTACGAAACGCTGTCGGTCGCGCCGCCCGCGCTGCCGTTGCTCAAGTGGGTCATCCGTCAGGTGAGCCTCGCTGCCGCGCGCTCGGCCGCCGACGCCGCCCTTGCCGCGCGCTCGGCGGCGCTCGCGCTCGACATCGTGCGCTACGCGCTCGCCGACACCGTCGACTTGCAGCTCATCGATCCCGACGCCCCGTTGCCCGCCGTACGGCGCAAAGCTACCTTGAACCGCTGAGGTCACTCGCTATGCCCGCAGCCCGCCACGTCTTCACCTCTGAGTCGGTCACGGAGGGACACCCCGACAAGATCGCCGACCAGATCTCCGACGCGGTCCTGGACGCCATCCTCGCCAGCGACCCGGTGGCGCGCGTCGCGTGCGAAACCCTCGTGACGACCGGCATGGCCGTCGTCGCAGGGGAGATCACTACCTCGACCTACGTCCACATCCCCGACATCGTCCGCGGCACCATCACGTCCATCGGCTATACCGACGCCAACTTCGGCTTCGACGCCCAGACCTGCGCGGTACTCACCACGATCGACAAACAGTCCGCCGACATCGCCCTCGGCGTCGACCGCGGCGGGGCGGGGGATCAGGGCATGATGTTCGGGTACGCCACCGAAGAGACGCCGTCGCTCATGCCGCTGCCCATCGTGCTCGCGCACCGTCTCGCCGAGCGCCTGGCGGCGGCCCGCAAGAACGGAGACCTGGCGTGGCTGCGCCCGGACGGGAAGACCCAGGTGAGCGTCATCTACGAAGGCGATCGTCCGGTGGGCGTGAGCAAGATCGTCGTGTCGACCCAACACTCCGACCTCGTGGACAGCGAGGACCTGCGCGCCGGGGTCGTGAGCCTGGTCGTGCAGCCGGTGCTGCGCGAGGCGGGGTTCGAGGCGGCGGACGGGGACATCCTCGTCAACCCCACGGGCCGCTTTGTCGTCGGCGGACCGCAGGGCGATGCCGGGCTCACCGGCCGCAAGATCATCGTGGACACCTACGGCGGCATGGCGCGGCACGGCGGCGGCGCGTTCAGCGGGAAAGATCCCTCCAAGGTCGACCGCTCGGCGTCCTACGCGATGCGGTGGGTGGCCAAGAACGTCGTGGCGGCGGGTCTGGCGACCCGCTGTGAGACGCAGGTCGCCTACGCGATCGGTATCGCCGATCCGGTGTCCATCATGATCGAAACCTTCGAGACCGCCACGGTCGCCCCCGAAGCGATTGAAGAGGCGGTGCGGGAAGTGTTCGACCTGACGCCCGCCGGGATCATCAAGGCCCTGAACCTCCGGGCGCCGATCTATCGTCCCACCGCGACCTATGGACACTTCGGCCGCGCGCCGGAGCGTCGGCGCGTGGGGGACCGTGAGGTCGCGCTGTTCACGTGGGAGCAGACCAACCGGATCGAGGAGTTGCGCCTCGCGGTGCAGCGCTCCAAGCACTACCGCACACGGGAGGCGCGCGCATGACGGCCGCCGCCCACTCCGCCCCGCACGACGTCAAGGACTTAGGGCTGTCGGCCGCAGGGCGCCGCCGCACCGAATGGGCCGAGCGCTCGATGCCGGTGCTGCGCCAGATCCGCGAGCGCTTCGCGGCGGAGCGGCCGCTCGCCGGCCGTCGGCTCTCGGCGTGCCTGCACGTGACGACGGAAACGGCGAACCTCGCGGTGACGCTGAAAGCGGGCGGCGCCGACGTCGCGCTGTGCGCCTCGAATCCCCTGTCCACGCAGGACGACGTCGCCGCGCACCTCGTCAAGGACCACGGACTCAAAGTCTTCGCGATCAAGGGCGAGGATCACGACACCTATTACGACCACTTGCGCGCGGCGCTCGCGCACCGGCCCGACATCACCATGGACGACGGGGCCGATCTCGTGGGCGCCCTGCACATGATCGCGCTGAACCGGCTCGACGATCTCGCGCCGCCGGTGCGGCGCTGGGTCGAACGTTTGTCCGCCGGCGAGCGCCAGCAGCTCGTCAGCGGCGTGATCGGCTCGACCGAGGAGACCACCACGGGCGTGATCCGCCTCAAGGCGATGGCCCGGGACGGCGTGCTGCAGTTCCCCGTGGTCGCCGTCAACGACTCCGACACGAAGCACCTCTTCGACAATCGGTACGGGACGGGCCAGTCCACGCTCGACGGCATTCTGCGGGCGACGAACCTGCTGATCGCCGGGAGCACGGTCGTGGTGGCGGGGTATGGATGGTGCGGGCGGGGCTTCGCGCTGCGGGCGCGGGGCGCCGGGGCGAACGTCATCGTCACGGAGATCGATCCGCTCAAGGCGCTCGAAGCCCAGATGGACGGCTACCGGGTGCTGCCGATGGCCGAGGCCGCGAAGGTCGGCGACGTGTTCGTGACGCTCACCGGGAACGTGCACGTCATCCGCCTCGAGCACATGCGGGCCATGAAAGAGGGCGCCATCATCGCCAACTCGGGCCACTTCAACGTGGAGATCGACCTCGATGGTCTGCAACGGGCCGGCGAGGGGCCCGTCCCCGTGCGCGACTTCGTGGACGGGTGGCGGCTCGACGGCAAGCAGCTCTACGTGCTGGCCGACGGGCGACTCGTGAACCTGGCCGCCGCCGAGGGGCATCCCGCGAGCGTGATGGACATGTCGTTCGCCAACCAGGCCCTGGCGGCGGAGTACGTTGCGCGCCACGGGCGCGAGCTGGGGCGCGCAGTGCACCGCATCCCCCGCGAGCTGGACCAGGAAATCGCCCGCCTGAAGCTGCAGGCCATGGGCGTCGGGATCGACGCCCTCACGCCGGAGCAGCAGAAGTACCTCGCCTCCTGGGATCTGGGCACGTAAGTGGCTGAGATGCTCGAAGTCCGGGTGGCCCATCTGGGCCTCGATCGGACGACCAACACCCCGGTCGTCATCCTGCAGGAGAAGGAAGGCGAGCGGGTGCTGCCGATCTGGATCGGTCCGGCGGAGGCGAGCGCGATCGCGATGGAGCTGGCGGGGGTGAAATTCTCGCGGCCGCTCACTCACGATCTGCTCAAGCAGGTGATCGTCGGTCTCGGCGCGGACCTGCGCAAGGTCATCATCACCCAGGTCAAGGACAACACCTATTACGCCGAGATGCACATTTACCGCGGCGACGCGGTCATCCAGATCGACGCCCGCCCCTCGGACTCGATCGCGGTGGCGCTGCGGCTGCGCGCGCCGATCTTCACGAGCGAGAACCTCCTCGAGCTGACCTCGATCGACACCGGCGAAGGCCAGTCCGAGGGCGGCCCGCAGGCGCTCGATCCCGATTCGCTCAAGACCTACCTCCAGAACCTCGATCCTGAAGATTTCGGTAAGTTCACGCCCTGAGCTGCGCCTGGCGCTCCTGACCCTGTTGGCGGGGGCGGGAGCCGGGAGCCTCGAGGCTCAGCGCGCGGTGGTCACGGGTGTGGTGTGGCGCGGGGGGCCGCGGCCCGGCCCGCTGGCGGCGGCGTGGGTCGTGCTGCACCGCGTCGCGATGAGTGGCGGCGCCGCAGTGGACTCCGTGCGCGCGGACGCGCGGGGCCGATTCCGCCTCGCCGTGAGCCGGCCCGATACCTCGGCGATCTACCTCGTGAGCACCTGGCACGGCGGCGTGGCCTACTTCTCCGCGCCGCTGCCCCTGCCGCCGCACGGCACCCGCAGCGCCGACACGCTGTTCGTCTGGGACACCACCTCCGTGGGACCGCCCTTCGGCATCAGCCGCCGGCTGCTGACGGTCGCGCGGCCGAAACGGGACGGCACGCGCGACGTCCTCGAGATCATCGAGCTCAACAACGCCGACACGCGCACGCGCGTGGCGCCCGACACGATCCGTCCGACGTGGGCCGGGGCCATCCCCCGGGACGCGATCCAGTTTCAGGCCGGCCAGGGAGACTTCTCCGCCCAGGCCGTCACGCGGCGCGGCGACAGCGTCCTGGTCTTCGGCCCGATCCAGCCGGGCGGGCCCCGCCAGCTCACGTACGGCTATGTGCTGCCCGCCACGGACCGGCCCGTGACGGTGCCGATCGACCAACCGGTGGCGGAGCTGGACCTGCTGCTCGAGGACACGACGGCGCGGGCCGGCGCGCCGGCGCTGGTCGCGCTCGGCGTCACGGCTATCGAAGACCGCCGCTT
>Ga0209376_1002605_pt1 | contig 16968 bp, 20 predicted proteins | sample GraSoiAngelo_134_FD_185891 | JGI IMG/M metagenome (GOLD analysis project Ga0209376, IMG submission 185891) | Grasslands soil microbial communities from the Angelo Coastal Reserve, California, USA - 14_0929_05_30cm (SPAdes) (version 2) | ecosystem: Environmental > Terrestrial > Soil > Grasslands ... | reverse complement strand
CCTTAAGTGCGAGGGCCTTGTCCGGAGAGACGAAGGAATTTTGAATGCCAAGCGAACTATTTGGAACAAGCGTCATCTTTGTCAAAGTGGCGCCAGGATATGTAGAGAGAACGTTGACGACCCTCCGAGCCAAGCCGAACGTGACGAAGGCCGAGGCCGTCTTTGGGCGTCACGACATCGCCATCGCGGGCGGCTTCCGGAACACGGACGAGCTGCGCGCATTCGCGTCCGAGGTCCAAGCATGGGACCACGTCCGCGGATACCGGAGCTATCCGGCACTCCAGGACTGGACCCAGAAGAAGGCCGACGGGCACGCAAGCAACGCGTACCTCCTCATTCGCTCGAACGACACGCAGAAGACGATGAGCGAGTTGAAGAAGGTCCCCGAGATCCAGGAGATCATCGGCACGACCGGAGATTCGGACATCGTGGCCCGCATCAGCGCGGACCCCCGCGAGAACCTCCTCGAGTCCGTCGTGACGAAGGTCCAGGGCATGCCCGGCGTGCTCTCGACCGAGACGCTCCCGGCGTTCTCGAAGTACTGAATCAACGACTCACGGACGGGCCGCTCAACCGGTTCGTCCCCTTTTCGCTGCTCCGTCATTCTCTTCTCGATCGCGTTTCTCCGATAATCCGGGACACGCTCCCGCATCTTGTGCGTACACACCCGCAGTCCGTATCGACGAGCGTTCAACGGGCGGCGTTCCAGGCAACCATATCTACGCCGACGGCATGCGGAAGGAAGATGAGCAGGAAGCGGAAAGGCTCTCGCAAGCCAACGTCACGGAAGACTCTGGACCCGCGCGTCGAGGACCTTCGAAAGAAAATCCTCCATCTCGATCCCTATTCCGGATGGTTTCCCGCGGGCGCTACGAAACGCATCATGAGCATCGTCGATGCAGACCTGGAGCCGATCGGAGAGCTCGAGACCGGCAGCGACGGGTTCGTCCAGCTCGCCGTCCTCGTCGGCCGCCGCTTCGTCCGGATTTCGTATTACCCGGGCCAGCCGTACGCGGCGCTCACGTGGATCACGCTGGAAAAGTAGTCGAACGTTCACGCCATCGCAAGTTGGCCTCGGATTTCGGCATATGGTTATCTATCGTCTCAGGGCCTCCGGGGCAATCATGGGGCGGAGCGGATGAGGCAGGTTTCCGGTTTGGCGCGTCTCCGGGGGACGGGAGTCCTTGTATTCACGTTCGCGGCGTTGGTGTTGTTCGCCATGCCGGCGTCCGCCGCGGCCGTTTCGGGCACATATACCGTGACGGCGCTCGTCTCAAACAACGGCGTGCCGGGGACCACGGGGGACGCGCGCCTAGTGAACGCCTGGGGCCTCGTCGCGGGTCCCGGAACTCCCTGGTGGGTCTCGGACAACGGCGCGGATTTCTCGACACTCTACAATGCGACCGGCGTCAAGCGAAGCCTCAACGTCTCCGTAGACGGCGCTCCAACGGGGATCGTGTTCAACGGTGCCGCGACGAGCTTCCGCGTCGGCCCGAGCAATGCCGGCGCCCTGTTCATCTTCGCGACGGAGGGCGGGACGATCGCGGGCTGGAATCCGTCCCTCGGGACGGCGTCCCAGGTCATGGCCGACGCGTCCGGGGCCGGGGCGGTCTACAAAGGGCTCGCGATCGCGACGACGGCCACGGGCCCACAGCTCTATGCGACGGACTTCCACAACGCTCGGCTCGACGTCTTCAACGCCACCTGGGCCGCTGTCACGCCGGCGGGCGGGTTCGTCGATCCGAAGATTCCTGCAGGCTACGCTCCGTTCGGAATCCAGACGATCGGTGCGCGAATCTTCGTGACGTTCGCGAAGCAGGGTCCGGGAGCGAAGGACGAAATCGACGGCCAGGGCCTCGGCTTCGTTGACGCCTTCGACACCGATGGGAATCTGCTCGTCCGCGTAGCGCAACACGGCCAGCTGAATGCACCGTGGGGCCTCGCGCTCGCCCCCGCGAGTTTCGGACGGTTCGGCGGCGACCTGCTCGTGGGCAACTTCGGAGACGGCCACGTGAACGCGTACCAGGAGCTGCCCGACGGGACGTTCGAGCTCATCGGAGCGCTTCGGACGGCCGACGGACGCAAGCTCGTCATCGACGGGCTCTGGGCGCTGCAGTTCGGGCATGGGACGGTGAACAACGGTCCGATCGACACGCTGTTCTTCACGGCCGGTCCGGACGGCGAGGCGGACGGACTCTTCGGCACAATTACCGCCGCATGACCGGCTGGGCAACGACATCGCATCGGTGAAGGCGCGCCAGGCTCCGGCCCGAACGTTTCATCTGGTCGGGCGTCGTCGCGAGCGCCGGTAGTCCTGTTCCATTGCGGCGGCGAACCGCTTCCACGCACGCATCGTGGAGGCCTCGCGTTCCGCCTTCGTAAGCTTCTTCGCGTCCGGGACTTTGGGCCGTCGCCTCCATCGGAGGTCGAAGCGGGTCCGACCATCCGGGAGCGGCGACAAGACGTAGTCGGCCCTGACGTCGCGCCGGTTGCCGATCCCGACCATGTGCCATCGGTTCGGAGGGCGAAGCGTGACAACGTCCCGCGACCAGTTCCATCCGTCGTCGGATTCCTCAAGATCCTCGAAGATGACGCGACGTGAAGTGCGTTCAATGATCTTCCGCTGATACGTCTCCCCTTCCAGGCTCGCATCCTCGGGGGTGTAATCCGTGCACCAAGCGAACGCAAAGTCAAGCGGAACCCCGAACGAGACGCGGACGCGATATTCGGGACCGGTCCGGCCGCGGCGTGAAGTCGCTCGTTTCATTGCATCGATGCCTCGATCGGCCGACGCGTCGGGGACGGTCGTGAGGTAAGATAAGACTTGCCGCGTTCTCGTCGACCGTGGTAATCCTTAAGCCGATGAACCCGTAGGAGCCGCGATGCAAACAACGCACACGAAGAACCCCTTCGATTTCCTCGGCCTCGACCCGGTCCTGCTTCGAGCCGTCTACGGCCTCGGCTACGAGGCCCCCACGCCGATCCAGAAGGAGGCGATCCCCGCGATTCTGTCGGGCCGCGATGTGATCGGCACCGCACAGACGGGATCGGGGAAGACGGCCGCGTTTCTCCTTCCGATCCTCCAGCGACTTATGAAGCAGTCCCCGGGTCGCACGCGCGCCCTCATCCTCTCGCCGACCCGCGAACTGGCCGCCCAGATCGAGGTGGCCCTCCGTGGCCTCGCGAAAGGGACCCGCATCCGCGGCCACGCAGTCTACGGGGGCGTCGGCATGTCGCCGCAAGAGCACGCCCTCCGAGCGGGCGTCGATGTCGTCGTCGCGACACCCGGCCGGCTCCTGGACCACATGTCCCGTCGCAACGTCGACTTCCGCGGCCTCCAGGTCCTCGTCCTCGACGAGGCGGACCGGATGCTCGACATGGGGTTCCTCCCGGACGTCCGCAGGATCGTGGACGCCCTCCCGCGGGAGCGACAGACCCTCCTCTTCTCCGCGACGATGGCGCCGGAGATCGAGACGCTCTCCCGGACGATCATGCGCAATCCCGTCCGAATCTCCGTGTCCCCGCCCCACCGGCCGCCTTCGACGATCCGCCACGAAGTCTACCCGGTTCCCCAACACCTGAAGACATCCCTGCTCGTCCGCCTGCTCGGCCGGGAAGACATGATGTCGGTCCTCGTCTTCGTCCGCACGAAGCGGCGCGCGGACCGCGTGGCCCGGCAGGTCGGCCAAGCCGGTTTCGACGTCGCACGAATCCACGGGGACCGCAGTCAGAGCCAGCGGGAGACGGCTCTCGCCGGATTCCGAAGTGGACGGCACCAGGTCCTCATCGCGACGGACGTCGCGGCGCGCGGGATCGACGTCGAGGGCATCTCCCACGTGGTCAACTACGACGTTCCGACCGTGCCGACCGACTACGTGCACCGGGTCGGACGGACGGCCCGCATGGAGGCCACCGGGGAGGCCATCACGTTCGTGACTCCGGAGGACGAAGGAGACCTCCGCGGCATCGAGCGAGCCCTCGGGAAACCGATCCCTCGCGTGACCCTGCCGGATTTCGACTACCGTGCGCCGCCTCCCCCAAAGGTGCGGGGGCACGAAGGCCCGCGGCCGAGACGACCTTCGCACGGGGAGGGACGGAGCGATCGTCGACGATATCGACCCTTCCGGCCCTGACCCCGTAATCAGGCGTCCCGCCGCACCGTCGCCTGACGGCTCAGGGCTTAAGGCGCCGAGCGCGCTCCCCAAGTCATGGCCGAGCAACAGCCAGGGCTGAGCCGACCCCATCCGCTGTGGACGATCGACGGGCTCGGTGCCGAGGGGCCATTCCCCGACTTCAAGGAGAAGCTCGCACTCTTTGGTCAGTTCGTCGGAGACTGGGTCATCGAAGAAGCTCGCTATCCACGGCCCCACGGACTCGAGCTCCGGTCGCAGGGTGAGATCCATTTTGGATGGATCCTGGACGGAAGGGCGGTGCAAGACGTCTTCATGACCCGTGATCCGGAGACGGGCCGAGCCGTCCCGATCGGGACGACGGTTCGGTTCTACGATCCGAAGCTGGACGCTTGGCAGTCCACCTGGATCTCCCCGATGCAAGAACTCGTCCAGACGTTCATCGGGCGAAAGATCGGGGACGAAATCGTCCTGGAGAGCAAGACGAGAGACGGCTATCCGGAGAAATGGATCTTCTCCGAGATCACGAAGAACTCGTTCCGGTGGCATGCCGAGGAGACCCACGACAACGGCAAGACGTGGATCCTCACCGAAGAAATGCGAGTCCGAAGGAAATCGGCGCCCGGCCGGGCTTGAGCCGCAATCGCAGTTCGTAGGATTCTGGCCCGTTGCGCTCTCGGACCGGTCGGCCATGCGTCCCCGGTTTGCAAGTCCACATGGATGGAATTCCCTGAGATGCCTTGACGCGCGATTTACCTCCGTCAGGCTGGAGACGAGTTGGCTTCCCTGGCCTCACGCTTTTCCGGCCGCGGCCGCCGCCTGGAAGTTCTTGACGATGTGATTCAGTTCCTCGTCGAACTTCTCGAGCGGGTACCGCCGACCGTGGAGGTAGTTGCTGAAGTATCCCACGAGCGACGTCGTGTACGCCGTCTCCTGGAGTTCTGTCTCCGTGGCGCCGAACAGCTCCGCGGCTGCCGTGTGGAATTTCGTGCAGTAGGGGCACTTGACCGCCCCAGCTGCGGCCAACGCGATCAGGTGCTTCCACTTCAGCGGGATGTTCGTCTCGCTGAGTTCGAACTTCTTGAACAACTCCCAACCCCCGCTTAGGGCGAGGTCGTCCCATTTGAAGTCCTCGAAGAAGCCCGGAACGAATCCGAATGTCTCCTTGATGTCTTCCAGCGTCTTCTGCTTCGTCATCTTGTCACCTCCTCCCGCGCGATGCAGGGATTCGGGAACTTCTCACGCGCCCCCCTCGGCGCGAACTCCGATTTGATGAACCTCCTTGATCGATCGACGAGCTGCGGCTCCGAAGGGATGATCCCTCGGTTTCCACGCGTGCACCGCGGAGAGGAGCCACCCCCCACTCCCGGTCACTTCGTGGCTTCGATGACCATCTTGATGTTTTCCAACATCCGATCCGCGGTTTTTTCGTTCATTCGCTCGAAGAGCAGCTTGTTCGCAATTTTCCCGAATGGCCCAGGGCGGACCTCGTAGTTGACATCCAGGGTCGCGAGCGTCGTGCTGCCTTTCGGCTCCAGAGTAATGCCCATTGAGCCCGTCATCCTCCCTTCGTACCGCGCGGCCAGCCGCTTGGGTTTCGCGTACTCACTGTACGTAAAGGTCTCTGGGAACTCCATCCCCATCATCGAGTAGACGACGTCGAACGAGTCGCCCAATCGCTTCTCGCTCCGGCGGATGTTGCTGACTTTCGTGACGTTCGGGACAAAGACCGGAAAATTCTCCGGGTTGTCCAACATCTCGAAGACCTTCTCCACCGGCGCGCCCACCTCTACCGACTTCGTGATCTTTGGCATTGATGTTCCTCCGCGTGATCCCGCAGCGTCGCGAAAAATCGGCGTCTCCCTCTTCGGGATCTCATCCGTATCAGGAGGCAGGTATATTCAGGTTTCCTGTCCTCGCTTCTTCCACCGCTCGCGTTCCGTGCGGACCCAACCTAGCAGGCGATCCGTGGCTAACGCCCCGCCTCGGGGGAACGTGAGCTCGACGCGCGCGACGCCGGGCAACTCGCGCAGGTGCCGTTCGAGCGCTTCCGGTCGGCCCCGGTTTTTCATCGCGCCGCTTTCTGTTCACTGACCAGGAGTACCTCGCGGACGTGCTGCGAGTCCTCCGCAAGGTCGACGAGAGTCGCCGCGAGGTCGGCGCGCGAAATGTGGTACGGTCCGCGAGGGAGGTCCTTTCCTCCGACTTGGGTTCGAACCCGGCCCGTCTTTGACCCGTTCGAGAGATACGGAGGTCGGACAATGGTCCAATCGACCGGACTCGAGGTAATGAGCCGCTCCATCCGAGCAAAGTCGGCATAAGGCTTTCGAAGAATCCACCGGACGAGATTGATCAGAATCCAGGGTCGCCGCCCTTCGATCGCCGAGACGCTCACGCTGACGAGCCGTCGGACCCCGGCTTCGCGCATCGCGTCGAGTTCGGCACGCGTGACGTCGCTCATCACGGTCGTTGGACCGCGGCCTTCGGAGACAACAATCGAGATGACCGCGTCCTGTCCCCGGACCGCCCGACGCATGTCCTCGAGGCTCCGGCCGTCCCCGTGGACCACCGACTTGAGTCCGCGGACGCCGGCCAATGTATCAGGTCGTCGGGTGAACGCGGTCATCGAGTGCCCGCGGCGCACGCCTTCGTCGAGGACAAGTCTCCCGGTGCGACCCGTCGAGCCAATCACGGCAATGTTCCGGTTCGGTTTCTGTGGATCCGATGGTTCTGCGTTGAGTAAGCTCATGAAGGGCCATACGTTCTCCCGAGGATTTGGGCCGGCGTTAGGCGCGACTTTCGATTTAGGGAGTTAGCACCCGCCGTCCTCCGCCTGCCGTGGACCCTACACCTTGGTCGCCCGCGTCTCCAAGAAATCCTGGCGAACGATATTGCGGTCGAAGTATTCCGAGACGATGTCGTCGTACTCGCGTCGGAACTGAGCCAAGCGCGCAGGGTCGTCTTTCAGCGTCTGTAGCACGCGGACCATGGGTCCGCCGCTCTGCTCCAGCTGATGACGGTAATGCTGGGGGCTCAGCGCGGCCGTGACTTGGACACCCCGATCGAACGTCACGTCGCGGACCGCGCTCCCGAGACGCTGCAAGATGATCGTCGGGTCGCCCCACTGGCTGGGTGGCGCGGGCTTCGGGTCGGCGGGCGGCATGTACCGGGAGACGAGGGCGAAGATCCGGCCGAACAACAGCTCGTGGGGCCACGTATGGAAAGCGATCAGGCCCCCTCGTTTCAGGACGCGGAGCATCTCCTGGATCGCAATCTCAGGGCGAGGCGCGAAGATGTGTGCGAATTGACTGAGCACCACGTCGAACTCCCCGTCTCGGAAGGGGAGGTTCTCCACGTCTCCCTGCTTCCACACGATGTCGTCCATCGCGGCGATCGCTGCGTTCTCCTTCGCGACCGCGAGCAACTCCGGCGTCAGGTCGACGCCCGTGACGACGGCCCCCGCGCGCCGCGCGGTGATGGCCACGACGCCGGTTCCGCACCCCGCGTCGAGCACGGTCTGGCCGGGTCGCACCCCCGCGAAGTGCACGAGCCGTGCCGCGCTCGGAGTTGTCGATTGAGCGAGTGGCGCGAACGACTTCCAGACCTCCCGCTGGCTCGCCTTGAACGCCTCGAAAGGATCGGAGGTCATCGTCTCGGTCCGCGGGAGCGCTTCGCCGCGGATAACTCCTTGGTCGGCGGAGCTAACGAATCGGCGACCGACGAGTTCGGGACACCAAGGACGCCGGACACGGTTCGAACCGAAGCGTTAAGGGAGTCAGCCCGATACCGGGCCGTCCCTACGAGGGGGAGGGTTCCTATGATAACTGAGAAGGTGGCGACAGAGCTAAAGGGGTCGGTGCGCGGCGATGTGATCCTGCCGAACGACGGCCGGTACGACGACGCGCGCAAAGTTTACAACGCGATGATCGACAAGCGGCCCGCGGTCGTCGTTCGGTGCACCGGGGTCGCGGACGTCATCGCCTCCGTGAAGGCGGCTCGCGCTGAGGGTTTGGCCGTCGCGATCCGGGGCGGCGGCCACAGTGTGCCCGGTTTCGGCACTGCGGACGATGCGCTCGTGATCGACCTCGGCCGCATGCGGGGGATCCGCGTGGACCCCGCGACGAAGACGGTTCGCGCCGAAGGTGGCTCGACGTGGGGCGATTTCAATCATGCGACGCACGCCTTCGGGCTGGCGACGACGGGTGGAATCATCTCCACAACGGGCATCGCCGGACTCACCTTGGGCGGCGGCATCGGATACCTTACTCGTGGTGCCGGCTTGTCGCTGGACAACCTCATCTCCGCTGACGTGGTCCTGGCGGATGGCTCGTTCGTCACGGCGAACGCGAATGCAAACCAGGATCTCTTCTGGGCGCTGCGCGGCGGGGGCGGCAACTTCGGCGTGGTGACGAGCTTCCAGTACAAGCTCCAGCCTCTCAAGAATATCGTCGGAGGTCCGATCTTCTTCGAGAAAGAAGATGCGGAGAAGGTGATGCGCACCTTCGACGAGTACATCTCCCGCGCGCCCCGGGAACTCGGCGCCTTCTTTGCGTGGCAAATCGCACCGCCGCTTCCCTTCATCCCGGAAGACCGACACGGGGATACGTTGTGCGTCCTCGTGACGTGCTGGACCGGCGCACCATCCGATGCGGAGGAAGCCTTGGCCCCCCTCCGAGGAGCGGCAGACGTCGTCGCCGCGCATGTCGGGCCGATGCCGTACCCGGCGCTGAACGGTGCGTTCGACGGACTCGTTCCTCCCGGGCTGCAACACTACTGGAAGGCCGTCTTCGCCAAGGATCTCTCGGACGGTGCCATTGAGGCGCACCTCGCGAACGGGCCCAAAGTCCCGGTCGTCAACTCAACGATGCACATCTACCCGATCAATGGCGCGGTCCACGATGTCTCACCGGACGCCACGGCGTTCGGTCACCGGGACGCGAAGTACGCGATGGTCATCGCCGGCATGTGGCCGGATCCCGCACAGAACGACGCCAACACGCGATGGGTGAAAGACTATTACAAAGGCCTCGCGCCCCACGCCCAGGAGGGCGGCTACATCAACTTCGCGGCCGGGGACGACATGTATCGGGTTCGAGCGAATTTCGGCCAGAATTACGACCGGCTGTGTGAGGTCAAGACGAAATACGATTCGGAGAACGTGTTCCGGCACAACCAAAACATCTCGCCGACCTAGCCCAAGCCGGCGGATCCGCGGGTCACTCGGCCTTCAGATAGCGGCTCGCAACCGCAGTCCCCGCCACGAGCATCCCGGCGTTGACATGGTCGACGGCCATCAGCTTGCCGTAGACTTTCGTGAGATCTTCCGTGACGATCGCATCACTCGGCATGCACCACCTCAATCACTTCGAAAGGATCCGCATTGCTTTCTCTCGCATCTCGATCACAATCTTGCGGAGTTCGTTCGCTTGCTTTGGCGTCACCTCGCTCATGTTCGTGCGGAGGAGCTTCCCCGTGGCCCGGAACTCTCGGAACAGCGCGGCTCTCTCGGGACCGACCGCGGACTCGAAGGCGCGGAAGCGCTCCTCGATCTCCTTGCGGCGGCTCCGGAGATACGCCTTGCCCTCCCGGGTGATCCGATACGTCTTACGCCGTTCCTCGCCGCTCACGGAGAGGTATCCTTTGCGCAGGAGGGCCCGCAAGGCCGGATAGATCGCGCCGGCACTCGGCTTGTAGAACCCGTGGTACCGTTCCTCGATCGCCTTGATGATTTCGTACCCATGCATCGGGCGTTCCTCGAGCAGGTGCAAGACGAGACCTTTGAAGTCGCCCTTGCCGAAGAAGTGGAAGTAACCGCCGAACTTTTCCGGGGTGCTCATCACGATAACTCCTTTCGCCGGAACCAGAGGGTCGCGAGCAGCCCGCCGACGATCGCGTAGGCGGCGAAGACGAGGAGGGAGGTCGCCGGGTCCGGAACGAATTCGCCGCCCCCGCCGCCGGGGCCCGGTCGAACGGTCGCGCCACCAAGCACGTTGGTGATGATCCCGGAGGCCGACGACGCGATAAACCAAGGATCGACCTTCGCCAGCGAGAGGATCCCGCCGATGATGGCGAAGATCAGCGTGAAGAGGAAGAACGTCAGGACCGTTGCGGCGACCGTGCTCTTCAACAACGCAGAAAGGAGGTAGGCGATTCCGACGACCGCGCTCATGTACGCGAGCGCGTAGACGTAGGAAAGCCCAACGTCCCACGTTAGCGAGTGCGTGACGATGAGGGCCCCGATTGCCGCGGCGCCGTAGTAGAGAGAGAGGACGGCAGCAGACACGATCAGGCTCGCTGCAATCTTCCCGAGGACGAGCAACTCGCGGCGGACGGGGTTCGGGAACAGGAAATAGCCCGTCCGCTTCTCGTGCTCCGAGACGAGCGCGTCCGCCGCGAACAGGACCCCGCTGAGGACCGCGAGCAGGCTGCTGAACGTCGCGAACGTCGAGACGAACCCGTTCGGAGTCGACGCGTATGGGACGCCGAGGGCCGGTGGCAGTCCGAGGAACAAGCCGACAATCAGCCCGACGAGGATCAAGATACCCAGGAGACGACGGCCCCGGATGTACTTTCGAATCTCGTAGCTCGCGACCGTGACGACCTGGGCGAACGGGCTCGGGGTCATAGTCGATCCGACTCCTGGATTCGGTCGAGGTAGAGCTGCTCGAGCGACGAGCCGAGTGGCCGGTACGTGATGACCTTGAGGCCGCGGGAAACCATCGCCTCGAGCACCCGCGCTTGCCCTTCCTCTCCACCGGAAATCCGAAGGTCCACGCTCGAGTCGCCGCTGTCCTTGACCTCGACAACCCCGGGGACCGAGGCGAGCGCCTCGAGGTCCTGCGACGTCGGAGGACGGAGGAAGGTCGTCTGGAATGTCGACGTGTCCGCGCCGCGGGAGAGGTCACGGACGGAGCCGTGGACCAAGAGCTCTCCGTGGTTCAGGAGCGCGACATCGTCGCACACCTCCTGGACCTCGCCGAGGAGGTGGGAGCTCATGAAGATCGTCCGGCCCTCGCCCGTCAGCGACTTGATGACATCGCGGACCTCCGCCATGCCCCGCGGATCCAGGCCCGAAGTGGGCTCGTCGAGGATGAGCAGTTCGGGCTCGTGGAGGAGCGCCTGTGCAATCGCGAGCCGCTGCTTCATCCCCTTTGAGAACTCCTGGATCCGGTGATCCGCCCACTCGGTCAACTTGACCTCCTTCAGGACGGCCTCGCTCCGTCGCTCGATCTCGTTCGACGGCATTCCGCGGAGGCGCCCCACGTACGCGAGAGTCTCGAGCGGCGAGAGGTATCCGTAGAACTCCGGCGTCTCAATCACCGCACCGATGCGCGCGAGGGCGCGGGTCGGCTCCTGGCGCACCTCGATGCCGAAGAGGACCGCGCGGCCCCGGGACGGTCGGATCAGGTTCGTCATGATCTTGATCGTCGTCGACTTCCCCGCGCCGTTCGGACCGAGGAACCCGAGGGCTGTGCCCTCCGGGACCGTGAGATCGAGAGACTTCAGGGCCGTGAAGTGACCGTACTCTTTGCCTAGCCCCTCCAGGTGGACCGGGAGCTCGCGGGGGACCGATTCCGTGCGGGAAGCTTCCATAGTCGATTGCGATATATCGCGATATACTTAAACTCTTTGAAGGGATTCCCAGCACAGAGTTCAGAACACGAATCAATGCCAGGCAGGCGGAACGCGTGACTGAGAATCCGGCGACCTGACCTGCAGCATGGTTCTTATGGCTTGAACGGTTCCCCGCATGCGGGCCGGGCATGTCGATGTTGGAAGCACCTCCGGGCGTTCGGCCGTTGATCGCCCCGATGCGGTGGCTTCTGTACGCAGCAAGTGCGCTCGTGTTCCTTGCCGGCTTCCAGCTCACGGTCTTCACGGAGCAAACGGCCACCTACTTCGCATGGACGATCGCCCGGCCTCTCACCGGGGCATTCCTCGGTGCGTCGTACTGGGCCGCCGTCCCCGTCGAGGTCATCGCGGCCCGCCAGTCCGCCTGGGCGAGCGCTCGCGTTGCCGTCCCGGCGATCTGGTTGTTCACGGCGCTCACCCTCGTCGCCACGCTCCTCCACTTCGACCAGTTTCACTTCTCGAGTCCCGTTGCGAGCGCGCAAGGCGCCGCGTGGTTCTGGCTTGCGATCTATGCGGGCGTTCCGGTCGCGATGTTGATCATCTGGATGCTCCAGCTCCGGGCACCGGGAAGCGATCCGCCCCGTGGGCCTCCCGCGCCGATATGGATGCGCATCGCGGTCCTCGCACAAGGTGTCGGCATGCTCGTGGTCGGCCTGGGTCTCTTCCTTGCGCCGGACATCGTGAAGCCGGTGTGGCCCTGGGGGCTGACGCCGTTGACATCACGGGCCATCGGAGCGTGGCTCATCGGGATCGGCTTCGCCGCGTTCCACGCGAGCCGCGAGAACGATTTCCTCCGGATCCGGCCGCTGGCCGGCGGCTACATCGCCTTCGCGGTCTTGCAATTCATCGCGGTTGCGCGGTACGCCGGCGACGTGAATTGGAGCGCCGCGTCCGCATGGGTCTACCTGGCCTTCCTGGGGAGCATCCTGCCTGTGGGTCTCTACGCCTGGCTCGGCCATCGAACGTCAAGAAGTCGCTGAGGAACGACTTGGGGATCGACGCAATCGGGGATGAAAACCGCGTCAACATCCTCAAGCGAGGGGTGAACATGCTCTGGCCGTGCGCCGCGCGATCACCGTCGGACTGCTCCTCCTGATGGTGGCGGGCTCCGTCGCGATTCTCGCGCCCGCGCCACCCGTCGGCGCCGCGGGTCAAATCGAGGCATTCAAGAGCGGGCTAACCTTTCCGATCGCTCTTGCGTTCTCCTCGGACGGCCGAATCTTCTACGCGGAGAAAGACACAGGGAGCATCCGCATCATCTATCTCGCGAACCGGACGCTCCTGCCGACGCCGTTCTATACGCTCCCGAACACTCAGAATACGGACGAGCGGGGTCTGCTCGGCCTCGCGCTCGACCCCGGGTTTCCCGCGACCCCGTACGTGTACGCGTACCAGACGTACAACGACCTCGTGAACGGGACGGTCTACAATCGGATTGTCCGGATCCTGGCGAGCGGGAATACGGGCGTGTCACACACCGTAATCCTCCGGATGCCACCCTTGGGTGCGACGATCCATAACGGCGGCGTCATCGCTTTCGGCCCGGACGGCAAGCTATACGCGGTCGTCGGCGAGAATGGAATCCAGGCGCGATCTCAGGACCCCCTGGGCCCGATGGGCAAGGTCTTGCGGATGAACTCCAACGGAAGCGCTCCGCCCGACAATCCCTTCTACGGTAACCCGGCGTGGTACAACCTCACGTACACGTATGGCCACCGGAACATGTTCGGACTTGCGTTCCATCCGATCACGGGCCGGGTGTACGTCACGGAGAACGGACCGAATTGCAACGATGAGATCAACTTGCTGCCGAACCTCACTGGTCTCGATCGGAACTACGGCTGGGGACCGACGGCCTCGTGCGGCAGCCTGCCGCCTCCCGCCGACACGAACCAGGACGGCCCCAATCCCGTGCTGCCGATCTGGTGGTGGGGGACCACGATTTGTCCGACGAACGCGGCAATCTACAAAGGTCCCTCCTTCCCCAAGTGGCAAGGCGACCTGTTCATGGGCGAATGCAACCCCCCTTATCGATTCCATCGACTGCACTTGGTCCCGCCAGGATACGATTCGGTCGGATCGGATGATATCCTTTGGACCGCGCCGACCTCCATCATCGAGGTCGAGCAGGGGCGAGACGGAGCGATTTGGCTGACGACGCCGACGACGATCTACCGGTACTGGGATTCCGGCAAGCCGCCGGTCGCGTCGTTCACCGCCACGCCGAATCCCGTGATCGAGGGAGCGACGGTAGCCTTCGACGCGTCGGGCTCTTCCGACCCGGACGGAACCATCGATTCGTACGTCTGGGATTTCGGAGACCTCACGAATGGGAGCGGTGCCATCATCTCCCACTCATACCCGACATTCGGCACATTCAACGTGACGCTCACGGTCACCGACAACGAATCGTTCACCGCGACCGCCCACCGGGACGTCGTGGTTCACGCGCCTCCGGTTGCCTCTTTCACGACGACTCCGAACTCACCGGTGGTCGGAGCGAGCGTGACCTTCAACGCATCGGCTTCCCGCGATCCCGACGGGAATATCATGACCTACGCGTGGAATTTCGGAGACTCCACGTTCGGCAGTGAGGCGATCACATCCCATCCGTACGCCGGCGCCGGGACGTACAACGTCACCTTGAACGTCACCGACAACGACTCGTTGAATGGGACCGTCTACCATGAGGTCGTCGTGGGGCCCCCGCCGCCGGGACCGCGGCCGCCGGTCGCCGATTTCGCGGCGAGTCCATCGCCTGTGAACCCTGGTTCTCCGGTCACATTCGACGCCACGGCGTCGTTTGACCCGGATGGGACAATCGTTTCGTACGCGTGGGAATTCGGAGATTCGACCGTCGGCAGCGGCGTCATGCCGACGCACGCGTACGCGAACCCGGGCGTGTACACCGCGATCCTGACCGTCGTGGACAACCAGAGCCTCTCGTCGGATGCGACGCACCAGGTGACGGTCAACGCACCGCCTCGGGCAGCCTTCCAATTTTCTCCGGGGACGATCTACATCGGAGTCAGCGTCACGTTCGACGGGTCCGCGTCGACGGACCCCGACGGGACCATCGCCTCGTATTCGTGGGACTTCGGGGACGGCTACTTCGGGACGGGGGTCCAGGCGTCGCATGGGTACGCCGCCAGGGGAGCCTTCGGGGTTGAGCTCACGGTCGTGGACAACCTCGGGCTCTCGAATCACACGGCACGCGCCATCACAGTCGGAGACCGAGCGCCTCAGATCACCTCGAGCTCTCCGGGAGTCGGCCCCCTGACGGTCGACGCTGGCGCGACCCAGACGTTCACGGCCATTGCGTGGGATCCCGACGGGGACGTGCTGTCGTACACCTGGCGAGTCGACGGCACCGTCGCGGGCGGAAACACCAGTGCGCTGAATTTCGCGTCCGGAGCTCCCGGAAATCACATCGTGAACGTCACCGTGTCCGACGGCTCGCTGGTCGTGTCGCGGGAGTGGACCGTGACCGTCGTGACGAACGGACTTGTCGCCTTCGTGACGTCCTGGCCGTTCCTCGCTCTTGTCGCCGCCGCCATTGTGGCGGTCGTCGTCATCTGGTTGGCGCGGCGGCGGAAGCGCGGCGCGCCTCCTCGATCACCGGATCGCGGAAGCTTCTAAGCTCGACCGGACAACACCCTTACGTAGGTGGAACGAATGGCGGCCGCATGACGACCGTCCTTCTCCAGACGACGATGGGCGACGTGAAGATCGAACTCCTCGACAAGACAATGCCGATCACGGCGGGCAACTTCCGGAAGCTCGTCGCGCAGGGCTTCTACGATGGAACGATCTTCCATCGCGTGATCCCGAACTTCATGATCCAGGGTGGGGACCCGCAGGGGACCGGGCTTGGCGGCCCGGGGTACACGATCAAGGATGAGCTTCCCGCGGACAACCGAAATGCGCGAGGCACCATCTCCATGGCGAACGCGGGTCCGAACACCGGCGGCAGCCAGTTCTTCATCAACGTCGTCGACAACAACCGGTTGGATCGGAAGCATCCTGTCTTCGGACGAGTCGTCGGCGGGATGGAGGTCGTCGACGCCATCAGCCGCACGCCGACGGAGGCCGATGACCGGCCGCGGACGAAGGTCACGATCCGGAAGGCCACCGTGTCCCCGTGAGCCCAGACCGCTAGATTCGCCAGAATTCCGCCGTGAGGCCCAACGATTGGAAATGGGTCACGAGCTGGTCCTTGCCCGGTCGAACGTATCCGACTTTCAGCTTGTCCTTGTAAATGGGCATGCTCAGCGCATGCGTCTCTTCGATCGTGAGGATGGCCCCCTCGGGCGCCTGAGTCGCTTTCCGCCACTCGTCCAGGTGCGATTCAGAGGAGAAGAACACCATGTGGTTCGAGCAGGTAACGACAATATCATTCCACCATTGCGATGCGGGAAGCGCGAGATAGACCACGGGCCTTGGAGGGGATGCGCGCGACTTCCCACCCGCGAGCTCGATCGAGATCGGTTTCGCGCAATGATGGCAACGGCTTTCGATCCGGACGATTTCGTGTAGCATTGTATGGAACGCGACCGCGTCCCATGCGCAGTTCGCGTAGTATCGTCGTCCGATGACCGGCCGGGTCGTGCGAAACGGAGTCGCGACGGCCGAGAAGGGGAAGGCCATGAGGATCCGCTGCGTGCCCGGCACGAGTTTCAGGTGGCGCGCCTCCTCGAGCGCTTTCAGGACGGCGAACGCGTCGGGACGCTCGAGGTGGTATCGTTCCATGATCTGTTCGAGGACGGGGGGAACGGCGTGTTCCAAGAAATGGTCGAAGACGTACTTCCTCACGTCTCGCGCAAGCGCATCACCGGGGGATCCCGTCATGACGTGGCCTTCGTCCGGGATGGCGCCGAGGAGGGCGATAAACTTGCGGGGTCGTGCCGCACCGGTCCGGAGGGCAACAAATCATTTCGTTGCGAGCACGAAATATCCGAGGGCGCCCGGACGGTTTGACACCTGCGTGAATCCGCCGGCTCGCACTTTCTCCGTGAGCTGATCCGGACCGTGGAACGCCATGTGCCCCCCGTGCCGATACCCCGCGATCCACTGGTACATGGGGCCGGGTGCCCGCGAGGGCGGCATCTCGAAGAGGACCAGACGTCCGGAGTCTCTCAGGACTCGTCGCATCTCCTGGAGCGCCCGCCCTTGATCCTCGATGTGATGGAACGCGACGACCGCGGTG
>Ga0209376_1002603_pt1 | contig 16978 bp, 13 predicted proteins | sample GraSoiAngelo_134_FD_185891 | JGI IMG/M metagenome (GOLD analysis project Ga0209376, IMG submission 185891) | Grasslands soil microbial communities from the Angelo Coastal Reserve, California, USA - 14_0929_05_30cm (SPAdes) (version 2) | ecosystem: Environmental > Terrestrial > Soil > Grasslands ... | reverse complement strand
CTGAGGGACTCGAACCCCCGACGCCCGGGTTAAAAGCCCGGCGCTCTACCCGCTGAGCTAAGGGCCCAATCTTCGCTCCAGGACTGCATTTTCGCACGTTTTAGGATCTTCGTCGAGGGCTAGCTGTGGCCTTGGTCATTAGCAAGTCATTGGCAGCCTCGGCCGCCACCTCCTGGATGCCAGGCATCTAAAACTGAAGTGGCGGGAATGTGCAGCCCCCGCCACTTCCTTCGTGGAATAGGATGGTCCAATCCGGTCGGCTACTTCAAAGGCGGCTTCCATCCCTTGGGCGCGCTGGCATCGCTCATATCGAAGGTCCCAAGTGTCTCTTTCGTTAGGACGAACTCATCCGTAGTGTAAACACGCTTCGGCACCGTGTTCCCCATCGCAGCATCTACACCATACACTACTGCAAGCCGTGCCAACTTGACAGGCTGGGCGGGGAGAATACCCGAGAGCAGTCCTTCGTTCAGGCAGCGCAGGGCCTCATCGTGAAGGTCCGCCCCGACAGTAATGATCTTCGAGGTCGGCCAGCCTGCCTGCTTGAGAACCCGGCCCGCCGCGCATGCTTGTGTAGTATTCCCGCTCCACACGGCATTGATCTTCTGCCCATGGGCCTGGAGGAAGTTCTCCATGACGCGGGTCGCCTCAACAATATTAGACGGATGCCACTGCTCGGCGATCACTTTGATCCCCGGGTACCGGGCAAACTCGTCTGTGGCGCCCTTCGCGCGCTGGATGAACAGGTCGCCGCCGGCCGGCCCCTTGAGCATCACGATATTTCCTCTGCTTTTGAGCTGGCGAACAAGGAAGTCTGCCAGCATTCGACCCACGTTGGCGCTGTTCTCGCTGATCTTCATCGTGACGTCATCGCTTTGGATGAGGACGTCGTCGTTAATGACGGGAATGCCAGCTGCAAGGGCTTTCTTAGCGACGGGAATCAGAGCCTGAGCATTGGCCGCTGTCAGCACGATCGCATTGACCTTTCGTTGGATGGCGTTCTCCATCTGGCTGATCTGCCGATCGGAGTACTCGTATCCGCCGGAATCAAATAGTTCCACGGTTACCGCAAGGTTAGGGTACTTCAGTTCGGCGAATGTTTTGCCAAGAATATATCCGTAGGATTTATTCTGGTAATATGGATCGCCACCGTTGGGCATCAATACGACGACTGTAAATGCCTTTTTCTCCTGCGCCTTGGCTGAGCTGAGCTGGAGGCCGCCAATCGAGAGCAGGATGATTACCAGGAGGATCGAGTAGCGTCTAACCCAAACATCCGATTTCCTCATCATTCTTCCTCCTTTGGTCGCTTGTTGCGCTACCTGCGCACCCGCGAATATCGCGCCACCTCCTTTTAGTCGGACATCTCGATCTCGTGCCTCACCGTCTACCAAGGCTGACCAGAACCGAGACGAGGATGACGACGCCGATAATGATCTGCTGGATGAAACTCGAGATACCGAGAATGTCGAGCCCATTCGTCAACATGCCGACCAGAATGAGGCCGAAAGCCGTACTGACCACGGATCCCCTGCCGCCAAATAGCGAGGTTCCCCCGATGCAAACGGCCGCAATGGACTGGAGCTCTAGTCCGCTCCCGATCAACGGTTGCCCTGAGTTCATCCGGCCCGTCAACAGTACGCCGCTGATACCCACCAGGAAGCCGGACAAGGCGTAGACGGTAACTAGGTAGCGCGTCACCGGGATTCCTGCGAGCAATGCGGCGGGTTCGCTACCGCCGATTGCGTAGAGCGCGAGGCCAAAGCGGGTTCGCGTGAGAACAAGGAAGACGGTGAGGAAGCTGATAATAGCGACGACGGTGGAGACCGGGATCCCCGCCATAGATTGTTGGCCCACGTACTCGAGAAACTGCGACTCGATGCCGAAAACAGGGACGCCGCCAGTATAGGTCATGGCTGCTCCGCGGGCGGCGGACATCATCGCGAGCGTGACGACGAAGGGGGGCAGGCGGATCTTGCCGATGAAGAAGCCATTCACGAGCCCTGCCAGCGTACCCACGCCGATCCCGGCGAGAATGCCTGACGCCGTCCCCTGGCTCTTGACGACACTGGCGGAAACCACGCTGACCAGCGCGGCGACGGAACCGACCGAAAGGTCGATTCCTGCGGTCAGGATTACCATAGTCTGCCCCCATGCCACGAGGCCCGTCGAGGCAATCTGGCGACTAATGTTGGCAAGGTTCGAGAGCTGCGTAAACGTGGGGTTCAAGACTCCAAAGATGACGGCCAGGGTGAGGATCGCCACCGGCACCCCGATCGTCTCCCAACGGAGGCGGAGACCCTTGCGGACATGCGGCTCCGCAAGTTCCACCTCATGATCTGTCACGGAGATGCTTTCACCGCCGGCCATAGGCCTGCTGTTTTTGCCTGTTGTCAGATTCCATCACGCAGCGGACTCGCCGAAGATCGCGCCCAGAACAATCTCTTGAGTCGCCTGGTCGCGCGCCAGGTTGGCCACAATCCGGCCCTTTCGCATGACAACGACACGGTCAGCAAGCGCCAGGATCTCTCGGAGCTCAGAGGAGATCAATATGATGCCCGCTCCCGCCTCCGCAAGTTCACCGATTAACCGGCAGATTTCAACTTTGCTCCCGACGTCGATCCCCTGCATCGGCTCGTCGAAAATGAAAACTCTTGCCCTCGTCGTCAGCCACTTGGACAGGACGACCTTCTGCTGGTTGCCCCCGCTCAGTTGCAGTGCGGGGGTCTGAAGAGAGGGGGTCCGAATCCTCAGACGCTCCACGAACTGCTTGGCCACATTCTCCATCTGCCGAAAATTGAGCCACATCCGGCGTAGGGACGGAAGCATGATATTTTCTCGCACTGAAAGGAGAAGGAAGAGGCCTTCCTTGTGGCGGTCTTCGGGGAGAAGCGCCAGACCGCTGCGAACAGCAACATTCGGTGATGAGATGCGAACCGGTCTGCCGAAGAGTTGAAGCTCGCCCTGTGACATCGGGAGAGCTCCCACGATCGCCTTCGCGAGCTCAGTCCGCCCCGACCCCACAAGGCCGGCCATTCCGACGATCTCTCCTGCACGCACCGACAGGCTGACATCCTCCAGGATCCCCGGGACTGAGAGGTGCTTAACCCCCAGCAACTCACCTCCGAGAGGTACGATCTTCTTTGGGAAAACCTCTCGAATATCGCGTCCTACCATCATCTGGATTAGGTGCGGGAAAGAAGTCTGCCCCGCCGGAACCGTGGCTACCTTGTGGCCATCCCTTAGCACCGTCACGCGGTCGGCGATTTGCGTGATCTCCTCTAGCTTGTGCGTGATGTAGATTACCCCCTTGCCTGCCTGGCGCATCGTACGCAACAGCGCAAACAATCTCCCCGCCTCGCGTGCGGTCAGTTTGTCGGTGGGTTCGTCCATGATCAGGATTTCAACCCCAAGGAGCAGCACCTTGGCGATCTCGACGAGTTGTTGCTGGGAAATGCTCAGGCGTTCGACGTTGAGATCTGGATCGACGTCGAGACCGATATCATGCAGGGCCTCACGAGCACGCACCTCCATCCTCGGGCGATCCAGCCAGCCCATCGGATGAGAGGCCTGTTCATGGCCCAGGAAAAGATTCTGGGTCACGGTAAGCGAGGGCACGAGACTCAAGCCCTGATACACGGTGCCCACCCCGAGGCCCCTGGCGGAGGACGGGGTGAAGCTGTGCGTCAGGGTTCCCCTGATGTAGACCTCCCCCGACGTCGGCGGGTAAACTCCCGAGATGATCTTGATGAGGGTTGATTTCCCCGCGCCATTTTCACCCAGAAGGGCATGGATCTCTCCGGAAACAAGTTCGAAATTGACATGGTCTAGAGCCACGACGCCGGGGAATTGTTTCGTGACGTCGCGCATGCTGACCAGAAGCCCTGCGCCTATCATCCTGGCCTAATACCTCGTCGTGGCGTACGCTACAGCATCACCCGACCGCCGGTCACGTCTAGGGTTGCCCCCGTCACGTACCGGGCTGCCTCTGAGGCGAAAAACAGGATAGGGCCAACCTGATCGCCGACCTCGGCAATCCGGCCAAGTGGCGTCAACTTTTCGATCCATGCCACAAGGTCCGGCGTATGCAATTCCGCGACCCTTGGCGTTCGGGTAGTCCCCGGCGCCACTGCGTTAACTGTGATGCCGAACGGACCAAGTTCCCGTGCAAGATGACGCGTCAGCCCCAGCAGTCCGGCCTTGGCAGCCGCATAGTGGGCCGCACTGATTGTGACTGGCATACGGCCGGCTTCCGATGAGACGTTCACGATGCGCCCCCATCGGGCTGCCTTCATGTGGGGGATCGCTTCTCTGGAAGTGAGAAAGGCACTCGTCAGATTCAGGTGGATCACCTTAATCCACTGCTCGTCTCCAATTTCCTCGGCCGAGACGCTACGTCCGAACCCCCCTGCGGCATTTATGAGGATGTGGAGACCGCCGAACATCTCGACGGTGGTACGCACCAAACGGGTGACCTCACTGGCATCCGTCACGTCTACCGCGACGGCGCGCACCGACAAACCTGATCTGGACAGGTTACCGGCCAGCTGCTCAGCCCCAGCGGCATTAAGATCGGCAATGATCACGTGAGCACCATGATCAGAAAAGGCACGGGCCACAGCCTCGCCAATCCCCTGCGCTGCCCCGGTCACAATGACGACCTTGTCCTGAAATCCTAGCCAGTCCATACGTTGGTCCTGAGTTCGAGGGGGCCTGCCGTGTGCCCCTACTGGGACTCTCTAACCCGGTTGGCTTCCGAATTTCTCATGTGGGTGATGAGAAAATCGGCAATGGTATTCGCGGTACGGCGGAGATGTGCGCCCACCAATTTCGCTGCCTCTTCGGCCTCGCGTGCTCGATAGGCAGCCAAGATCGCCTCGTGTTCTCTCTGCGCGACTTCAAAACCTTGGAGAACGGTGAGACTCATGCGCAGGTACCGCTCCACCATCCCACGGAGGTCGTTGACGAACTTCAGCAAGCGAAGTTTGTTACTTGGCAGCAAGAGCGCGGTGTGAAATTCCCGGTTCAGCGCGAGCCATCGGATCGGGTCACGCTCACGGGCCATAACCTCGTGAATCGCTTCGGCTCTTGCGAGATCGTAAAGCCCGGTATTAGGCACAGCGTAGCGGGTGACTAGTTCCTCCAGCAGGATGCGGAGGTCGTAGAGCTCCGTAATCTCCTCCACAGATAAGGGAGCGACGCGCGCACCCTTCCGCCGCTTCGTTTCCACCAGGCCTTCTGCCTCAAGGCGCCGGAGGGCTTCTCGCACCACAACCCCACTGACCCCGTACCGCTGGGCCAAAACCTGCTGCCTCAAGAATTCGCCCTCCGCCAGTTCCCCGCTAAAAATGGCCTCGCGCACGCGGTCTGTGAGCAACTCGTTGACAGACTTGAGTGACTCCTTGGGCTCTCTGGAAGAAACGGGGACTTCGGGAGTTGGATGGAATGTCTTCATCGCTTTGTTCTGATTCGGAGACGTCTTGCCATGAGCAGTCCGGGCCTCCTTGACGGCGGAAGGATAAATACTCGATAATCGATTATCGATCATGAGATCGTTCATCTCCGTCGATATTTCCTCCTGCATGAATGGTCACGTAACGTAGTCATGGCAGCAACTGGTGAAGTTTGGCTCTCGGACAGAAGGCAGCTGCCTAAGTGTTGCTTTGTCTCTGCCTCGGGGGAAGCGTTCTGTTGCGGAGTTGGCCCACTCGCAGAAGTTCGAGTCCGTGTGCGTGCCGGAGGTATACAATGCGTGAATTGAAGGCCATCGATGTGGCGATGGGCCGGCAGCCGGCCGACCTCATCATCCGAGGCGGTCGGCTCGTCAATGTGCTTACCCGCGAGATCTACCCAGCTGATGTCGCTGTGGCCGGGACTCGCATCGCTGCGGTGGGAAACGTCGACTACGCGGTCGGCCCTGATACTGTTGTCATCGATGCATCGAGCAAGTATCTGACGCCCGGTCTTATCGACCAGCATATCCATATCCATGAGACCCAACTGGATATCGTACAGTTTGCTGCCGCAGTGCTTCCATGCGGGACCACGGCCATCTGCACCGATTTCTATGGTGAGATGGTCGTTGGCGGGAGCCGCGCCGTACGCACGGTCTTGGACGCGGCACACGGCCTCCCGCTCAAGGTGTGGTTCATGCTCGGGACTCCCGGTTACTACCAGAACGATCCCTTTGGCCACTCCGGCTGGCCGAGCCACGAGGAGATGCTGGAGATGTTGGACTGGCCGGAGTGCTATGGGATGGATGATACATTCGCGGCAAAAATAGTCGCCGCAGATCCCCGAATCTTAGATCTAGTAGATGCGGTCCAGGCTCGCGGGAAGAAGGTGTGCGGCCATGGGTCCGAGATCCGTGGCCGGGATCTCAACGGCTGGATGGCATACGTGCGGGCTACCGACGACCACGAATCTGTCGATCCGGAGGAAGCCGTGGAGAAGGCGCGGGCTGGACTTCACATCTCCATGCGTGAAGGTTCAGGATGCTTCAACGTCTCCGCGGTGGCCCGCGCTGTTAGTGAATACGGCATCGATCCCCGCCGCTTCTGCTTCTGTGCAGACCTGATTTCTCCGTTGCAGATTGCTGAAGACGGACACATCGACAACGCCGTGCGCCGGGCCATCCAGAGCGGCATTCCGCCGGTTGTAGCGGTGCAGATGGCCACGCTCAACGCCGCCGAGTGCTTGAAGGTTGACGACGACGAAGGCTCGGTGAGTCCAGGAAAAATCGCCGACATCCTGTTGGTGGACGACCTGACCGCGTTCCACGTCGCTGCGGTCATTGCCAACGGGACTCTAGTGGCACGAGACGGAATACTTGTGACTCCCCTTCTCACGCGGCAATACCCCGAGTGGGCCTACGGCACAGTGCACTTCGCGCATCCTCTGACGCCCGAAGATTTCGGGCTACCAGGTGATTCGGAGCGAGGGGAAGTGGTGGTCAGGGTAATTACCGCTTCCGGCCAAACGTTGCTGACAGGCCAAGCACACGAGCGGATGACGCCGAAGCACGGACAGATCACTGCCGATGCGGATCGGGATATCCTGAAGATTGCAGCCGTTGAGCGAGTGCGAGGCACCGGAGAGATCGGGGTCGGGCTGATCCGCGGATTCGGGCTCCGCAGCGGCGCGATGGCCACGACGTACAATTCCCAGCAGCAAAATCTGATTGTACTGGGAACGGACGACCGGGACATGGCCGTAGCGGCTAATACGCTGGCGCGAACAGGGGGCGGGTTCGTCGTGGTGGAGCGAGGCGAAGTCCGGGGGCTGCTGGAGTTGCCGTTGTTCGGGCTGTTGTCGGATCGGTCCTACGAGCATGTGGTTAGCACCCTGAGGCGGCTCAACGTGGTTCTTGCGGAGATGGGCTGCCACCTGCCCGCTCCCTTCCACACGCTGGGTTTCATGGGTCTTCCGGTTGACATCGGCACGCTAAAGATCTCTCCGCGCGGTCTTGTGGACGTGTGGCAGAGCTCGATCGTCCCCCCGACTGTCGGATAGAGGCGCAGAGGAGTTAGGTTTACTGAGGAGGAGCCCAATGGACAAGATGATCATCACCGTTACGGTTGACTCGAGCATGTCATTTCCGCGTAATCCCTATTGCCCCCCACCCAGCGAGATTGAGCGGGTGGCAGAGGAGTATGTTCGTAGTGTCGAGGCCGGGGCCAGTATCGTGCATATGCATGGAGTTCACAAGCTCGAAGACGAGATTCAGCCAGACGGCCGCAAACTCTCGCGGGTAGACGTGGGCGGATGGAAGCGGATGAAGGACCTGATCCAGGCGAAGTGCGACCCCTTGATTCAGTTTGGAATCGCTTCCGCCCGTTTTGAAGAGAAAGTGCGACTAATGGACCTCCATCCGGATATGATGTCAATATGCTTCAACGCCCACGACGAACACTTTCAGCCTGACCCCGACTATCCGGCTAACGAGATCTACGCTACTCACCCGCGGCAAGAGCTGATTGAATTTTGCACCGCGGCCAATGACCGCAAAGTTAAGGTGGAGGTGGAATCTTTCCACACCGGTGCGTATTACAACATGCGCTATGTTACCGAGCGCGGACTCCTGCCCAAACCTATTTGGACCACGCTGTTTCTCGGCTGGCCGGGCGGTACCTGGACGCCGCCGACGCCACAAGGGCTAGTCTTTATGGTAGAAAATCTCCCTTACCCTGTGAACTGGAACGTTAGCGTCATGGATCCAGCGACCCACTGGCAGATCCTCAGCTTGGCCATCACTATGGGCGGCCATGTTCGCGTCGGCTGGGAAGACAATCCCTATCTCAGCAATCGGGCCTACGCGAAACGGTGCCACGAGCTGGTAGACAAGATCGTCCGTATTGCTAGGGAACTAGGGCGACAAGTAGCCGGCCCAGACGAGGCTCGGGCGATCATCTTTGGGAAGCGAGCAGCCTAATGCAGCAATCTCTCAGAAGGGTTCGTTAGGCGGCGCGGCGCTGGCGGACGTTTAGCGCTAGCAGGGCGGCACCAATGCCGAGAAAGGACACGATCAGGATGGTGCCGGCCAGCGCGTAGATGGTCGGCGACGTTCCGGCGTTCATCGCTCCGAACATGTAGATGGGCAACGTGTCCTGCCCACCAACAAGGAAGTACGCCCGGCTGTACTCATTGAACGACAGCAGGAACGCGAACAGCGCCGCGCTGGTGATGCCCGGGCTGACCAGCGGGAAGATGATGTCTCGAAAGGTTTGCCAGTTGCTGGCCCCGAGGTCCTGCGCCGCCTCAATCAGGCTCCCCCGCAGGGCCGACATGCTCGTGAGGATGACGATAAAGGCAAACGGCAGCGCCCAAAGGATGTGTCCGGCTGTAATGGTCCATAGCGACGGAATAATGTTCGGCAACTTGAACACAATGGCCAACGACAACCCCTGGATCACACCCGGCACGAACATCGGGAACACCACGGTGTTGAACAGCAGCGACCGGTTCACGCTGCGGAGATAGGCCAGCGAAGCGAGGACGGCCAGCACCGTAGTAATCAATGCCGTGGCGATGCCCGTGACCACCGACGCTTTGAACGCTGCAATCATCCGCTCCTCGGAAAAGAGGATCGAGTACCACTTCACGCTGAGATGCGAGAGGCTGGGCAGATGGGGCAGCAGTCCCGGGTTGAAGGAGATCAAGAGCATGTACGTCGGCGGGACGTACACGAACAGCAACACCCCCACCGCGTAGATCAGCAGCAGGCGCCGGGCCCACTGCCGCCGGCGTGAGGAGTCCGCTGCCGGTTGCGCGGTGGTCATCTTGACACGCTCCGGAACAGCTCGCTCAGACCCAGATATCGGTTGCCGATGACCAGCAGCAGGATGAGCAACGCCAGCACCAGCGTGGAGATGGCGAAGGCCAGCGGGAAGTTCAGCACCCGCATGACGTCCGTGATCATGATAGCAATCATCGATTCGGCCGCCCCGCCCAGGAACTGCACTTCGACCGACGACCCCAACGCCATCACGAATACAAAGAGACTCCCGGCAAAGATCCCCGGCGTGGTGAGCGGAATCACCACATGGCGGAGCGTCTGCCAGGCGCTGGCGCCGAGGTCCTCGCTGGCTTCGAGCACCGACCCCTCGATCCGCGTCATCGACAGCAGGATCGGAAAGATCATGAAAGGCAGGTAGGACGCCAGCAGGCCGACCTGGACAGCAAACTCGTCGAACAGCAGCCACTCTACCGGCCGCTGGATCACTCCCAGCGCCTGCAGTGCCGTGTTGACCAGTCCGAGCCGGCCTAGGATGAGCCGCCAGGCGAATGTGCGGACGATGTAACTGGTGAAGAACGGGACCAAAAAGAGCAGCGACAACAACATCCGCAGCCGCGCACCCGCGAGGCGGTGCATGAAATACGCGATCGGGTACGCGAGTACCAGAGCCAGCGCGGTCGTGGTCACCGCAATACGCGCGGTCTTGATGATGACCGCCAACCGGCCGCTACTGACGATCGTCTGGTAGGCGTCAAACGAGAGATCAGGTTTGATCCAGTAGGTCGCGGGGTCGTAGCGCCAGAAACTCCAGAAGACGAGCAGCGCCAGCGGGGCCACAGCCAGCACCACCACAATGACGTATGTGGGCAAGGCCAGGTAGAGTCCCGGGCCCCCCAGGCCTGCGGCCGCCGGGGAGGCGGCGACGCCCCCCCGGCGAATCGGGTTTACGCGTTGCGAAGCTTCTGCCACCACTCCTCGTACAGTTGGAAGTTGTCTGGACGAACGTTCTGCCAGTAGATGGCCCCCTTCATGCTGAAGAACTTCGACTTCACGTGATCGGCGAGGTCCTTCTGTTCCTGCATCGGCCACTCCTGAGGGTGGGCCTTGGCGTAGGTGACGTTGTTGTCGGTGGGGACCATGTACCCGCGCAGCTTGCCGAGGGCGTTGCCGTAGTACCCGCCCAGTTCCCAGTTGGCAAAGCGATGCGCGGCGTCTTTCCTGCCGCGCTGGCCGGCGCCCTTGAAGAGCAGGAGGTCGTTGGACCAACCCTCGTACCCCTCCTTCGGCACCGCATAGTCCGCCTTCACGCCAGCCCGGCGGGCAGCGTAGACGATGGGCTCCCATCCGGTCATCGCCCATACCTCCTGGCTGGTGACGAGCTGCACACCCTGCTCCCAGCCGTTCCAGAAGGTGCGGAACTGTCCATCCTTCTTCTTTTTGATGAGGAACTCCATGACCGCGCCGAGTTCGTCCTTGGTGAGGTTGCCGGGGTTCCCAATCTTCTGCAGGTTGTTCTCCTTGAGATAGATGGCGGTGAAGATGGCGCTATTGATCCAGGCATCTTCCATCGCCGTCTTCCCCTTGAGTTTGGGATCGAAGACGACCGCATAGGTGTCGACCTTCCCGACTTTCTCGGGGAGGTAGATCACGGAGTCGGCGTTGATGACGGTGGGGATGCCGTAGAGTTTCCCCTGGTAGCGGATGTACGGGATGTCTCTCGCCCAGGGCCAGAGGGTCTTGTAGTTGGGAATTTTGGATTCATCCCACGGCTCCAGCTGACCCCGCACGGCGAGTTCCTTCTCCGCGCCGCCCTGCAGGCCGCCGACGTCGTAGAGTTGCTGCGCGTTGCCGAAGATCAGCTTGCTGATCACCGGCCCCGGATCATTGCCGTTGTCGGTGAAGTTGACCTTAATGCCTTCCTGCTGCTCGAGCTTTTGCCAGTACTGCTCGATGGTCATGGTGCCGCTGGCCCAAAAGGTCAATTGAACCGTCTGCTTCTGCTGCGCAGCGGAAAGGCCCGGCCGCCGCAGCAGCTCGATGCCTCCCAGGCCGAGGCTCAGCCCCCCGACTCCCAGCAACTTCAGGAACTGGCGCCGGCTGATGTTCGATGGGTGATCGTACAGATTATCCATGGGTACCCCCCTTCTGGACTCCCCTATCTGGGTGCGCGCGACCGCGAATCTGATTTCACCTCCTCTCGTTCGTCCGCCACGTGTCGTGCGGGAACGCTGGGGAGGACGATGCTATCTCCCGCGTCCCATCCCACCGTGACGCGCGAACCGGCCGATGGGATCTGCTGCGCGCCGCCGGTGCGCTGGTGGGCACGCAGGCGCTGCCCTGTGTCGAGCACGAGGTACACCTCCACGACGGCTCCTTTGTAGATCACCGTATCCACGCGGGCCTCATACCGGTTCGTCTGCCTGGCCGCCTCCGGACCGATGACGATGCGCTCCGGGCGGACCATCAGCACCGCGGGTCCGACCCCCACGCCGCTGGCCACGCGGGCGCGCAGCACAAGACCGTGACTGCGAAAGGTCATGCCCGGATCGACCAGGTCCCCGCGGAGCAAATTTGCCGACCCGATGAAGTCCGCGACGAACTCGGTGCGCGGTGCCTCGTACAGTTCCCCCGGAGGTCCGATCTGCTCCAGGCGGCCGTCACGCAGGACGGCCACCCGGTCGCTCATCGACAGGGCTTCCTCCTGGTTATGCGTCACGGCGACGAAGGTCGTGCCCAGCCGGGCGTGGAGGTTTTTGAGCTCGACCTGCATCTGCTCGCGAAACTTCTCGTCAAGTCCCGTGAGGGGCTCATCGAGGAGGAGGACCGCGGGCTCGAGGACCAGGGATCGGGCCAGCGCCACCCGCTGGCGCTGGCCGCCGCTGAGGCGGCTGACGTTGCGGCGGTAGAAGCCTTCCAGGCCAACCAGGTGCAGCAGGCGTTCAGCCTGTTCTCGTCGTGGCGCGTCTGGAACTCCGCGGAGCATCAACCCGTATTCCACGTTGCGACCCACGCTCATGTGAGGGAATAGAGCGAGGTCCTGAAAGACGGTGCTGGTGTTCCGCCGGTTCGGGGGCACCCCCGTCACATCCTCGCCGCGGATGAGCACGCGTCCGGTCGTCGGATGTTCGAATCCGCCGATGAGACGAAGCAGAGTCGTCTTTCCACTGCCGCTGGGCCCCAATAGGGTGAGAAACTCGCCCTGGCGGATCTCAAGCGAAATGTCCTCAATGGCGGTAATCTCTCCGAACCGCTTGCTCACTTCCACCAGGCTGACTTCCGGAACGTCAGCGCTCATGCCATCATGCCCCGGCAGCCTGTGCGCGCATGTGGATGCGTAGCTGTCCGTACGGATCTACCTCCATCCGCTGGCCAGGATAGATCAGCGTCGTCGAGGACGGTTCCTCCACAATTGCCGGACCGTTACAGTGAAAGCCTGGCGCCAGCGCCTCTCGCTCATAGACCGGCACCGCGAGCACCCCGGCGTCCCCGAAATTCACCGGCCGGCTGCCCTTCCGCTCCGATCCGCTCGCATGTTTCGCCTGCAGCCGTCTGATCTCAGGGCGGCGGGAGGCGTACAGCCCGGTCAGCCGGTAGTTCACCACCTCGATGGGGGTCTGCGCGAGCTCGAACGTATAGAGCTTCTTGTGCGCCGTATGAAAGAGCTGCTCGAGTGAGGTCATGGTCGTCGTGCCGTTGAGGTCAAGCGCGATGCTCACGGTGTGGTCCTGGCCATGGTACCGGGCGTCGAGACCGTAGCGAAAGAGGAGATGTGACGGCGCCACCCCGTCGTGACGAAACTGGGCCTCGACTTCCTCACGCAGTGCTGTGAGCGTGCGGACCACGGCGTCGATCGAGAGCTCACTGGTGCGGTTTAGCTGCGTGCGCACCAGGTCGACGCGCTGCTCGGTCATGAGCATGCCCAGGGCCGAGAAGTAACCGGGATAGTTGGGCACCACGACCTCCCGCACCCCCAGCTCCTGTCCCAGCGCCGCCGCATGCATCGCGCCGCCGCCGCCGCTGGCCACCAGGATGAAATCCCGTGGATCGTATCCGCGCTGGACCGAGACGAGCTTCAAGGCGTTGATCATGTTCGCGTCCACCAGCCGGATGACAGCCACGGCCGCGTCATCGACGGTGGTCTGTAGCCGATCGGCGACCTTCTGCATCGCGCGGCGTGCCGCCTCGACGTCGAGGCGCAGGCGGCCGCCGAGGAAATAGTCGGGGTTGATGACGCCGGCGAGCAGCTTCGCGTCGGTGACGGTGGGCTCTGTTCCGCCCCGGCCGTAGGAGGCGGGTCCGGGATCCGCGCCCGCGCTCGCCGGACCGACCTTGAACGCGCCGCCGTCGTCAAACCAGGCGATCGATCCACCGCCCGCGCCGATCTCGACGATGTCCACGACGGGGACCTGGATGGGATATCCGGGAAAGAGACGAGTTTTGAAAAGTTTGTACTCCGTGCTGACCTTCGGGTGGCCGTCTTCGATCAGAGAACATTTGGCCGTGGTGCCGCCGATATCCATGGAGATGACGTTGGGCTGCTCGATCAACTGCCCGACCATGGCGGCGCCCATCACCCCGGCGACAGGCCCGGATTCGATCAGATAGATAGGCTGGTGCCGGGCCGCACTGAATGGCGTCGTGCCTCCGTTTGACTGCATGACGTGCAGCTCGCCGCGCAATCCGCCCTGGCCGAGGGCGGTTTCCAGCTGTCCAAGGTAGGTGTCGGCGATCGGCTGCACGTAAGCATTGAGCACGGTGGTGCTGCTGCGCTCGTACTCGCGCCATTCCCGCGTGATGTCGTGCGACGCGGAGATCGCCACGTCTGGTAAATGGCGCTGGAGATAGGCGGCGCAGGCATCTTCGTGCGCCGGGTTGGCGTAGGCGTGCAGCAGGCAGATGGCGATGGCCTGGATTTCATCACGGCGGCAGCGCGCGACGACGGCGTCGAGGTCTTCGGGCCGCAATGGCCGGAGCACCTGTCCGTCCCGGTCGATGCGCTCCCGCACCTCAAACCGCCAGCGCCGGGGGACGAATGGGCGCGGCTTCTCGAACCGCATGTTATACAGGTCAGGGCGGTTGCCGCGGCCGATCTCCAGCACGTCGCGAAACCCGGCCGTGGTGACCAGCGCGGTCCTGACCCCTTTGCGTTCGGTGATCGCATTGATGACGATGGTCGTGCCGTGGACCACGTAGCCCACATCCGCGAGGCTCACCTCGCCGACGGCAATCGTGTTCATAACCCCGTCGGCGAACGCGCGCGGTGTGGTCAGGGCCTTGGCCACATCGATATCGCCGCTGACCTCGTCGAAGACGACGAGATCGGTGAAGGTTCCTCCGATGTCGGCTGCCAGGCGCAGGCTCACCGTGCGGCTCCCTGCGACCGCTGGGTCCGCTCCCGCTGCGTCGCATCCCGGTCCAGAGCCTCCTCGCGGATAATGACGCCATAAACGGTACAGGCCTGCTCCAGCGTGATGAGGCCGTCCAGCACGTCATCCAGGACGCGACCCGGATCCCGATCCAGCGGGGACCCGTAGCCGCCCCCGCCGCCGGTGACGATGCGAACCAGGCTGCCTTCCGCGAGCGGTGTGTGCGGAACTCTGGCTCCGCGATACTGTTGCTCGTCAGTCGTAATCTCCATGTAGTTCACGGTTCCGGGACGGCCGCCGGCGACTCCCCACGGTCGCTCGATTGACCGGCCGATGCTGGCGTACGTACCCGCGCGGCCGGTCAGGATGCGGTACTCGCGGACCAGCCCGTATCCGCCGCGGAAGCGGCCGGCGCCGACGCCATCTTCCACGTTGAACGAGTACCGCTCCACCCGGAGCGGGAATTTGCCTTCCACCAGTTCCACAGGGTAGTTGTACGTGTCGCCGTCGGTGGTGGCGATGAGCCCACTTTCCCCGTCCTTGTCCACGCCTGCGCCCCATCCGCCATTGTGAGGTTCGATATGCACGAAGAGCTCATTGGTCCTCGGATCGGTGCCCACGATGTAGGACGCACACAAACTCACATAGCTCCCTGCGGTCAGCCGGTGCGGCGCCAGGGGGGCCAGCGCCTTCCAGACGAGCTCGGAGACATACGCCGAGCCTTCATAGTACCAGCCGGTCGGGGTCGGCTTGGTGGCGCTGAACACCGTGTTGTCGGGAATCACGATGCGCAGAGGGCGGAACCAGCCCTCGTTGCTTGGAGCCTGCGGATCTGTAATCGCTTTGAAGATCGTCTTGGTAGCCGACATCAAGGCGCCTCGCGCGCAGTTGATCGGGCCGGCGACCGAGGGGCTGGTACCGGTGAAGTCGATCGTCATCTCGTCCCCGGCCACCGTGACGCTGACGTGGATCGGGATCTGCGCCCCGCTGATCCCATCGCCGTCGATGTAGTCGTCGGCCGCGTAGACGCCGTCGGGGATCTCGGCGATCGCCTTCCGGCTTGTGCGCTCGCCATGGTCGAGGATGTCGGTAAAGGTATGCCGCAGCGCGCCGACGCCATAACGGGCGCAGATTTCCTGCAGGCGTGCGTCGGCGATGCGGACGGCGGCGATTTCGGCGTTGAGGTCCCCCAGCGACATCTTGGGCAGGCGCACGTTGGCGGCGATGATGTCGACGACCTCGTCTACCAGCTCACCGCCTCGGAACAGGCGCAGCTGGGGGAACTGCACGCCTTCCTGGAAGATTTCCGTCGCGTCAGGCGACAGGCTGCCGGGTACCTTGCCGCCGACTTCGCTCCAGTGCGCGACCGCGATGGCGAAGGCGATCAGCTGATTCCCGACAAACACCGGCTTGATCAGGGCGATGTCGGCGGTGTGCGTCCCGCCGGCGTACGGGTCATTCGTCATGTAGATGTCGCCTGGGGCGATGCGGCCCGCGTACTTCCGCAGAATGCTCTGCACCTGCATGGCGAAGGTTCCGGTGAACAGCGTGATGCCGTTCGTCTGCGCGACGAGCTGGGCGTCCGCGTCGGTGATCCCGCAGGCGAAGTCCAGCACTTCGTAGATCACGGGGCTCATGCTGGTGCGGGCGAGGATGATCCCCATCTCGTCCGCGGTGGCGAGGAGTTTCCCTTTGATGATCTCGACCGTGACGGGATCCATGAGAATAGCGATCGCCTGGCTCGGGTTGCAGTGACGTTCGTCGCTGATTTTGCGTGTCCTGCCGCAGCAGATTTCGATCACCTGAAGGAACGAGCGCGTACGATCGCGTAGGCCTTGAAGGAAAGCGGCACAATACCTCCGCGGGAGGTGACCCGGATGCAAGAACGGATGCAACGATGGGGCGGCTTCATGGCGGGGATGGTCATCCCGAACATTGCAGCCTTCATCGCCTGGGGCCTGATCACCGCCTTCTTCATCCCTACCGGCTGGACGCCCAACGAAAACCTGGCCAAACTCGTCGGCCCGATGATCGTGTACCTGCTGCCGATCCTCATTGGTTTCACCGGCGGCACGCTAATCTACGGGCACCGCGGCGGGGTCGTCGGCGCGGTGGCCACCGTCGGCATCGTCGTCGGATCCGACGTTCCGCAGTTCCTCGGCGCCATGATCGTCGGCCCGCTGGGGGGCTGGCTCATCAAGAAGGTCGACGCGGTCCTGCAGCCCCGGACGCCCAGCGGTTTCGAGATGCTCGTGAACAACTTCTCCGCCGGCATCCTCGGCGGGATCGTGGCGCTCCTTGGCCGTGTGGCCATCGGTCCGGTAATTATGGCCGGCAACGGCCTGCTGGCGGCCGGTGTGCGGGCCTTGATTGCGAG
>Ga0209376_1002600_pt1 | contig 16983 bp, 15 predicted proteins | sample GraSoiAngelo_134_FD_185891 | JGI IMG/M metagenome (GOLD analysis project Ga0209376, IMG submission 185891) | Grasslands soil microbial communities from the Angelo Coastal Reserve, California, USA - 14_0929_05_30cm (SPAdes) (version 2) | ecosystem: Environmental > Terrestrial > Soil > Grasslands ... | reverse complement strand
CACAGTTCACAATCCCACTCTGGTACAACAGCGACGGACACTACGGCGACACTGAGCCAACAGTGGCACAGGTCATTGCGAGTGCCATAGAGAGGACTGGAAAGATTAACGTCCAGCTCAAATCAGAACCATGGGCTCAGTACACTACAGATTTCGGAAACGGAAACCTTCCGTTCTTCCTCTTGGGCTGGTACCCTGACTACTTTGACGCCGACGACTACGCCTCTCCGTTTCTGGGAACTGCAGGCGCCGCATCGCTCGGATCGCAATACAGTAACAGCACCATGGATAACTGGCTCTCTTGGGAGGCTGGCAATTCCAGCTCGACCGTCAGAAGCCAGCTCTTCACCCAAATCCAGACGCAGCTAGCGAACGACGTGCCCTACATTCCATTGTGGGAGGGAAAGGCCAACATTGTCTACAAGAATGGAATCAATGGCGTCTTCTTGCACCCCGTCGCATTCCGGTACTTCTTCATGAGCAACACGAACAATCCGAATACTTTGAACGTCGGCACCACTGACAGAATCAAGTCGCTAGACCCAGCCTACGCCTACGACTATTTCTCCATCGAGATCATAAACCAGATCTTCGACACGTTGTTAGTATACAGCCCCACCAACACTACCCTCTTGCCTGGCATTGCATCGACGATTCCGACGGTCGCCAATGGACTCGTGACTCCCGACCTAAAGACGTGGACCTATCCACTACGGTCAGGAGTGACCTTCTCTGACGGAAGTGCGCTCAACTCGACCGTCATTAAAAAGTCCATCATCCGCGCGATCACACTCAACCTCCCAGGAAGCGCATCCTTCCTTCTCTCCCAAGTCGGCGAATTGGGCAATACCACCAGCACCACTAATCCTGCTTTCACAATAAACATCGACGCTAATCCCACCAACGTAACGTTCCACCTGCATCAACCAGTAGGATTCTTCAATCAGCTAATGGCCTTCTCAGTCTCCGCACCAGTACCAATCTACGGTACTAACGCATACAATATGACTGGCGCTCAGCCGACGCAACTCAACAAGGTAGTTGGATCAGGGCCGTACAAACTAACTGCATATACTCAGGATCAGAGCCTTGCGCTGTCCAGTAACTCGCTTTACTATGGTCCTGCAATCTACGCTTCCAGCGGGTTCGCTTCAGTACCTATCATTGGCACAGTCAACCTAAAGTCAGAAAGTACAGCAACCCAGCTCAAGAACGACATAGTTGCTGGCGCGCTCGACATGGCTTACCGCACGCTCAACCCTCAAGACATAACCTCACTCCAAATCCAGGCCTCCTCACTGGGACTCAAAGTAGACTTTGGCGCGAGCCCACAGATACGATATCTAGTATTCAACGTGAAGACAGCTCCCTTCAACAACGTTCTGCTACGCAGAGCCATCGCCTACGCTGTAGACAGATCACTAATCATCAACAACGTCTTCAACAGCCAAGTCGACCCGTTATGGACGATGATTCCAACAGTGATGAACTACTCCATACCAGTCTTCCAGCTGATCTACGGTTCAGTGCCAAATCTGACCCAAGCGGGTAACCTATTGTCACAGTACGGTCTCTCTATCTTCCAGACTCTAGACATCAGCAAGAACCAGCTCTGACCATCCCCGTTCTCTCCTCAACGCTTTTTTCTATCTTGTTGCCCAGCAAGAGCCATGCCTAAGCGGGGATCCCTCCTTGCATATGGCCTGACGCGTCTGATCCTGGCCTTTCCAATGCTGCTCATTCTTCTAACGGTCGTATTCACGGTTCTCAGAATAATCCCTGGCGACCCTATCTACGCCCTCTACGGGGGGCGGGCCCCACTCAGCGTCATTATGGCCCTACGTCATCAACTAGGGCTGGACAAGCCTTACTGGCAACAATACCTGACGTATATCGTTCAGATTTTCAGCGGAAACTTCGGCGTCTCCCTCGGAGCCCATTACGGGGGACAGAGTGTCATAGCCGTTATCGATCAGAAGCTACCAGCCACGATTGAGCTCTCTATCGGGTCAATGATCGTCGCCTCAACTATCGGTATTAGCGTGGGACTGATCTCTGGCATTAACAGGGACAAGGTTGTGGACGTTGTGGGCAGGCTCTATGGGACGACAATCTTCGTGATACCGGTCTTCTGGTTGGGATTGATGTTGCAGCTTCTCTTCGCTGTAGATTTACGGTGGCTTCCGGTGAATTCGCGTTTTGACATTTCCTCTTCTCCACCGGCTACGACAACCGGGCTCTACACGATTGACTCGTTGCTCGCAGGCCGTCTAGACCTGTTCATTATCGCAATCCGTCACCTAGTCCTTCCCTGTCTGACACTCGGCCTTGTCTTGAGTGGGTTCTTCGCCAAGACTGTCCGAGCAAACCTGTTGAGAACGATTAACGCTGACTACGTCGAAGCAGCACGAGCGAGAGGCATCAAGGAGCGTACCATCATCTCACGATATGCTTTCAAGAACGCCCTCATCCCAGTCATTACCGTACTCGGGCTCGAGTTTGCAATACTCTTCGCTGGAGCGGTCCTTACTGAAACGACCTTCAACTGGGACGGCATGGGAAGGCTGCTAATAGACTCGATAGAGGTCCAAGACTATCCCCTAATACAGGGAACGATCATAGTTTTCAGTTTCATTATCGTACTGATTTCGATCCTTGTGGATATTCTCAGCGGCGTCATCGATCCGAGGGTGAGATACTGACCGAAGCCTCTGGTCACGCGACCAGCCAGCAAAAGACCCAGCCAATCCTCCCTCGCTCCTTCCTGGGACGATTCATGCTTCCTATGCTAGAGAAACGTCGGACACTTGCGGGAGTTATGAGCTGGATCGGCCTTGGAATTCTCGTTGTATTCACCCTAATCGCGGTGCTCGCACCGGTCTTAGCTCCCTACCCGGCCCAAGGACCTTATGCACAATTTCTGACGCCTCCCAACCAAGCTCCCAGTTTCAACCACTGGATGGGAACCGACAACCTCGGCCAAGACGTATTCAGCCGAGTCCTATGGGGGGCACAAACCTCGCTCGAGGTGATGGCTATCGGAGTGATCCTCGCCCTTGCCGTGGGGTTCCCGGTAGGCCTCTACTCGGGGTACGTTGGAGGATCAATCGACAAGGCAATCCTACTTGTTATGGACTCAGTATATGCTTTCCCTGGCCTACTCTTAGCGGCCCTAGTAGCAGCAATGCTCGGCAAGGGACCGTTCAACATAGGCATAGCAATCACCGTCATCTACATTCCCCTCTACTACCGGGTTACCAGGAACCAGACACTCTCTGTCAGAGAGGAAACCTACGTCGAAGCCGCGCGGAGTCTCGGAGCTAGACCTTGGACGATCATGTGGGTCTACATTGCTTACAACGTCCTCATAACCATACCCGTCATCTTTGCCCTAAGTGCCGCTGATGCAATTCTCACCGCAGCGGGTCTCAGCTACCTCGGACTTGGAATACAACTTCCAACCCCAGACTGGGGATTGGACCTGAGCGTCGCTCAACAATTCCTCACGGACGGAGTCTGGTGGACCTCTTTCTTCCCTGGTCTGATGATCATCACTCTCACGGTTGGGTTGAGCTTTCTGGGTGAAGGACTGAACGATCTGATCAACCCCCTCCTCAAAAAGGGGAGAGCATAGTCGGACCCGTTACTCAGTGTTCAAGATCTCTCGGTTCATTACGCGGCCCAGAGAGGACATGTGCACGCGCTTGACAATATTAGTCTGGACGTGGCCAGCGGGGAATCTATCGGGATAGTTGGGGAGACCGGAAGCGGAAAGTCTACTCTCGGAAAAGCCGTTCTAGAAATACTTCCCCCGCGCACCGAGATAAAGGGTCGCCTTGTTTTTCGAGGGAGAGAGCTTGGCCAACTAGATAAAGCGAGAATCAGGCACATTCGTGGAGAGGAAATTGCCCTCATCTTTCAGGATCCCATGACTCGGCTCAACCCCCTAATGACGATCGAGGATCACTTCGTTGAGACGATAAAGGCTCACCAACGAGTCTCGAGGCAAGAAGCACTGGCGAGAGCGGAAGCCGCATTAGCTTCAATGCGGGTCCCAGAGTCCCGCATAAGCAACTATCCGCACGAATTCTCAGGGGGGATGCGACAGCGCATCATGATAGCACTAGCTCTGGTTCTCAATCCATCGCTGCTAGTCGCGGACGAGCCAACAACATCTCTTGACGTAATCGTAGAGGCCCAAATCCTCGAGATTCTTGAGGACTTGAAGCGGACGTACAAGATGTCCCTCCTCCTGATTACTCACAACCTCGGCATTGTTGCAGAGGTATGCGATAGAGTGGCCGTATTCTATGCCGGAAAAATTGTGGAAGTAGGAACAGTTGACGACATCTTCACCAGACCGATCCACCCGTACACTAGGCTCTTGTTGCAATCGATTATTCATCTTGACACAAAGGAACTTCACTCGATCGACGGCGCACCCCCTGACCTGGTGTCTCCACCCACTGGCTGTCGCTTTCATCCTCGCTGTCCATACGCGCAGGCAGTGTGTAGAGAGAAGATTCCACCCCTAGACCAGTTTCGCCAAGATCAGCTCGCCGCATGCCTTTTCGGAAAGGATTTCCTCTGATAACCCTCTCAACTACCGGACAAGACTCGGACAAGCCACTATTGGATGTCGAGAACCTAAGAGTATACTATCCCGTCAGAGGACCCCTGATACAGAAAATATTCCAGAGAGAGAAATTATCCGTCCACGCCGTTGACGGAGTCTCATTCACCCTCAAACCTGGAGAAATTTTCGGACTAGTGGGAGAGAGTGGTTGCGGTAAGACCACCACTGGACGCGCGGTACTGAGACTAGTGGATCCAACATCGGGCAGTATCAAGTTCGAAGGGATTAACATCACGACGCTGAAAGAGAAAGTGCTACGGCCTCTCCGGACCCGGATGCAGATAATCTTCCAAGACCCCCACGCGTCTCTCAACCCCGCCATGTCGATTGGACGAGCAATCGGGCATCCACTAAAGATCCACGGCCTCGCGTGGCAGGAGGAAGACGTGAAGAAAAGAGTTCTCACGGCGATGCGCGAAGTCGGACTTACCCCGGAAGAACAGTTGTACGACAAGTACCCCTCGGACCTTAGCGGCGGCCAGAAACAACGAGCAGTGATAGCTCGGGCGATGATTCTCAAGCCGAAGCTCATTGTTGCGGACGAACCTGTCGCCATGCTAGACATGTCCATCAGAGCAAAAGTACTAGAGCTGATGCTGGATTTGAAGAAGAAATACAACCTAACCTATCTATTCATTACTCACGATCTCGCTACAGCTAAATTTCTCTGCGACCGAATCGCAATAATGTATCTCGGACGAATCGTCGAGACCGGGCCTGCCAAGCTAATCTACAACGACCCTAAGCATCCATACACCAAGGCACTACTGCAAGCGATCCCGATTCCCGACCCTAGAAGGCGCGCTCGGAAGGTCCTGCCAAAAGGAGAGGTCCCAGACGCTGTGAACCCGCCAATGGGTTGCCGGTTCCATCCACGATGTCCGGCAGTCCTTCCAACCTGCGGCTGGGAGGGCAGAGATTTTCTTGACTATCTCGAGGAACGCAGAACGGATCTGAAGAAAGGAAAAGTCGATGAGGTGAATCTCGGCCCGTTGGACCTCTGGAAGGCAAAGGGCCTGGTGGCAGAGCGTCATTGTAGACCTGAGAACATCGCCATCATCACAGAATATATCAGATCCATACTGAACGAGGCACCCTCCCCGCTTTCTAAGGCAGTTGAGAGAGTCAGGAACGTCGAAAACAGATTGGTCGTCCAGTTCCGCACTCCAGACCCCTTAGCTCCAAAGGAGGTTGAGGGTCGACTGGTCGAATGCCTGCTTTACTAGAGTATCCAATATCTAGCTGGGAACTCTCAACCTTGTCCCATTAGTCCCGCAATTCGGATATACGCAACATGAATGCTTCAGGTCATGTCGCGAGAATTTCCCCGAGGACCTTTCAGGCACGGACTTACCTTCATCGCGACACTCGCCTTCGTGATCAGCTTCTTTGGCTCTAGACTGTTCGCGACCCTGTTTCCCACCACGGTCGTGATGCAGGGAGGGATCCATCTTCATCATTTCTGGTATGGTATTGCCCTGATCAGCGTTGCTGGCTGGATGGGTATAGCTTGGAGGAATGAGAGGCTTTACCGGCTCTACGCTGTCCTGTACGGACTAGGAGCAGGATTCGTCGGAGACGAGGTCGGTTTGCTGTTGACCTTCAACAACTACCAGTCCGAACTCACATACCTGTTCTTTATCGCAGCCATTTCTTTCGTAATAATCGCAACCCTCTTCCTCCGATACCGAGCCCAGTTGCAGGAAGAACTTCTCAAGCTAAGCCTCCGGGAACGGGTGGCCATGATAGGCGTATACCTCACAGGCTTCTCCGTATTCTTCTTCTTCCTCTCGTCAGGAGTCAGCCTCCTGGGCATCCCATTATCCCTCGGAGGTCTAGGTATTCTAGTCTGGGTCTATGCACGCCGGAGAAAGCCCCGGACGGTTGAGAGTGCCCCGTGAGGGATAAAGGAACGACCCCGAGTACATGGGTGGTCCTCTGCTATTCTGTGAATAGCAAAGCAACCAACGCGAAGGAATTGACCTGGAACCTCATGTGCTCTAACATTCCACCATATGTGGCGACTCAGACAACGGTAACTATTTGCCTGATTGAGATTCTAATTCTTAATTTCGACTCCTCTTTCCGCGAATCAGGTCGGTAATCACGAAAAAAGCGTGAATTCAGCCGATTCTATTATGCGCAACACGTCAAGCTGAACCACTACGAGGATGGCAAGAATAAGATTGAGATTCACTGATAGCGTCGGGTCGCTTATTAGGTATCCTTGAATCAAAACTCCAGCCAGAATTGCGAGAAAGAGACAAAGCGTTTCGGTTGCGCTTTGCTTCGCGTTTCAATGTTCCCCCGACGAACACGTTGTCGAACCATCCATTAAATGCCAAATGGCGACGTATGTTACGATAGCAAACGCAACGCCCGCAAATATGAATCGTATGAGGAAGTTACCAATTTCTCGCTGATAGGAAACTCGAGAAAATAATTGTGATGCGCAATGAAAAACATGACACAATTGAACACAGATTATCGTACATGATGAATGGTGTAAACGTGGATACTATAACTGCACATGGCGACGCCTTTACGAAAAATGTCAACGACCATAGATTGTTTCAAGAATAGAAACGGTGGTAAGGTCATTGTAGCAGTTCTCGCAATTCTTTGCATGTCAAGCATTCCATTTCTTACTGCACCGGTTTACGGACGTTCTATTGTAGCTATCAATGCCACCCGACTTGTGTCCGTCATAGTAGGATTCGCCCCTAGCGCAACTACCGAGGAGAAAGAGAGACTGATGGCCAATATAGGTGCCGTCGTCACACGACATTTTACAATCATCAACGGCGTAGAAGCAACAATTCCTACGTCAGCAATTCAACAACTTAGGCAGAATCCTCTCGTACTTGCTGTCGACCCAAATAGGCAATCTCATCTGCTCGGCACTGCTGCTGACGTGCAGATCCACGCTGATCAAGCATGGGCTGTAGGATTTAACGGAACGGGAGTCAAGGTTGCCATACTCGACACTGGAATCGACCAAACACACCTTGACCTTCAAGGAAGGATAGTCGCGTGCCACAGTGAGATTGCAGGGGTAGACTGCAACCCGAACCCCTTGCCAAACGGAGCGCACGGAACCATTGTTGCAGGAATGGCTTTGGGGACAGGACTCGATCCCCGAGACAAGGGAGTTGCTCCCGCGGGGAGCATTATGAGCGACAAAGTATTTGATCCAGCAACTGGCAATGCGACCGATGGTGCCATCATCGCAGGGATAGGCTGGGCAGTCGACAACGGTGCAAGGGTCATAAACATGAGCTTCGGCCGCCCCGCGGTAAACGATACCCAAGCAAACTGTGATGTCGGCGACAATACGAACTATGTGAATGCAGTTAACAATGCTGTTTCGAGAGGCGTGACATTAGTCGCAGCAGCCGGTAACAGTCCCCCTGACCCTCAAGGAATTGTGAACCTGCCAGCGTGCTACAGTAAGGTCATAGCAGTAGGCGGAGTGGACAGCACAAATCATTGGTGGAATGGTGCCGACAGTGGCCCAGCATTAAAGGACCATGGCGTTGCGGCGCCAGCGTTCAATCTCACATCAACCTATCCTGGTAATCAAACGGTACTTGGCATTTCAGGGACATCCTTGGCGGCCCCGATGGTAGCTGGAGAAATAGCATTGGTTTTGCAGAGGCATCCAAACCTTGGTCCGACTGAGATCCGCTCACTCGTTGAGGACACCGCCATCTGTGTACAGTCACCTTGCCCCAACAGCAACGTCGGTTATGGGGAGGTTAACGCCATCACTGCGATCAATGCCGCAGTAAGCATGTCGACATCATGCGACCCCACCTACTGTAGCGGTAGCCCAACGACCGTATTCATTTATTGCACCTTTTACGGCGGTTGCGTTCCCCCGAGCCGTAGCGTCTCTGTGATTCTTACGGTCAATAGCGTCAGTGGATTCAACGGCAACGTAAATCTCTACTATGTCCCGCCCAGTCCGAATGGCGGCAATTCGCTAACCGGTCCCGCATCCATTTATGTTCCGGCAGGCGGCAGCAATACTGCAACATTGACAGCATCGGCATGGAGCCAGCGGGGATACTGGATGTGGACCATCCAAGCAGGAAGCTCCGGAAACTTCGGCAGCGTGCCGCTGACTATACAATACTACTACTGCAACTGCGGCTAAATTCGTAAGACCAGGCGATAGACTCCCCTCTTTTTCCTTTGATAGCTTCGATTCAATGTGTTATGTTGGTGATGAACGAAGGCCGGTGCGTCTTCGCGAAAGAAGAACTTCTGAATGCTCTGCTGTGACTCGACTTATGCCCTTACAGAAGGCGTGTTAGATCGAACTTGGTTGCGAATAGCCGTATATTCGTGTGTGCCATTGACGTTCACGTTTCGCCCGGGTTAAGCAATCCCATCTTGTGTAGTTTGCATCGAGGATAGCCGTGAGGTTCTCTGAAGCGTTCTAGATCGTAACTGTAGCTTCTACTAGCTTGGCCATTTCGAGGGCTTTCTCTCGCGGGACTTCCATCTGATGGATGTCCCTCGCGTGGAGTTGCACGTGCTGGACTAACTCGTCGTCTGATTGGGCTCTTACCATGAAGCCGCAGTCGCAGTTTACTTGTTTCGCCATTTTCTCTTCGCCGGCGATTCGTGGTGGTGCCTAATAAAATGGCTAGCTAGGCTGAGCCGTCGGGTAGACCCGGTTCTACATCTGCTTTGTATCGTGGAATCTAGGCGATTTCTGTGCACTATTTTTCACTAGGCTCTTCTGGACGCGCCGTGAGTTCTTGGTGCACGGCGTCGAGCCTCAGCGTCATATGGACCCTAGTGTGGGTCCGATACTATTGTTCGCAACCGTCGGATTCCGCGGCTGCATCAGTAAGGGTTCTCGACCATAAACTCAGCAGCACTTATCAGAGACGTAGCTGATAATGCGCAGGTGAAGGCGTCGAGCCTGGCATAGACGAGAGTTGGGGCTCCTTAGTCGAATAGACTTTCTAGCGCTACTGGGCGCTGTTGTAGCGCTGTTCCTAGGACCAGCGAGTGGTCCTTGGTGGACTGTTACTGGAGCTACGACGAGTAAACTTCTGACCGTTCAAATCTCTCCATTCTACCTACAAGCTGATGCAACTGGGCTATCAGCAAGCACATTCTTCTCCGTTCCTTTAGGATCATTCACGAGCCTCTTGTTGATCCTGAGCTTGATAGCTCTAGGCGCTTCGAGCTTTCATCCCGGGGCATGGTGGAACAAGCTGGCGGTTTATTTCAGCCTCTGCTCCATGACCGAGCTCTATCTCAGTTTTCTCTTGATGTATCATAGCGCTCTGACTATGCTGCTTGGCGCGTATGGTATCCTGCCGCCATATTTGGGCACGAGCCCCCTACTGGCGAATATTGTGGGTCTCGACCTAAACAGCCACCCCAACCCACTCGTGACCGCAAGTTTCGGCCTTCCGTTCTACCTCGGCTTTCTGAGCCTCGGACTTATCATGACAAGTCTAATCGTCAACGGTTTTGTCGAAAGAAGAAAGACGCGCGAAAGGCGAGGCGTCGGCGCTATTTTCACAAATAGTTCATAATAGATCGTCCAAAATCCTTCTCTGCGGCTATGGTTTCCGAGGCATCAACCAGGACAAGCAACTCGTAATCGGAATGGACTCGAAGGAATGAATTCTAAGACGTCACTTAGGAGGTCGTTGAGGGGGGCGTTGGCGGGGCCGAGACGGGCGAAGGAGTTGCTTCGGGCATCGCGCGTTTGCGCTCTCTTCGTGTGAGCCAGAGGCTGAAGGCGATTATCGCTCCTGCAGCGACTCCGGCGACGCTTAGAGTCATCCAGGGGGTTGCGGTCATCGCCGCCAATATTGATGACATGTCAAGAGTCGATGCTGCGTTCCTCATCCTCTGGTCGAGGCTCAAGCTTGTTGAGGTCAAGTGTAGCGCTAGGGTCACCGTTAGTCGTATGTCTCGGGTCACTTGAACAGTCGTGTAGGTGCATGGGTAGCTGTAGCAGTAGCCGCTATTGGAAACTTGAATGCTGCTGACGCTGTGCATCGTTATGGTCCCGTTTGCAAGACTCCTAACCAGTAGGTCACTGCCCCTGTCATAGCTCCAGAGAAAGTTCAGGTTCAACGCGGCCTGGGCGTTTGGACCGGACGGACCGAAGGGCGAACTGGGCACTGTGAGATTGACGCCTTGTGAGAACTGGGATGTAACAATCCACGCCTGAACATTGCCGAGACTGCCCAGATTCAGATTCTCGCTCCCTGTTACGCTAGCCCAGCCATCCATCACCTGGACCGGACTACCATTGGACAGTGGTCCGTTGACCCACCAGAGTGTGTAGGATGGATCAGAGGTGGCGGTGGCAGACATTTGTGAGATGATATTTCCGAAGCCGGAGTTGTAGCCGTAGGAGCCTGAGGAGGCAGATGCGTATGTGTCTAGCAAGTGTTCGATCAGGTCCGTGGCTGTGCCGGCAGATTCCACTCTAGTTGCTAGATCGATGGATTGCACAAGGGTGCCGGATTCTGTCACGGGAGTAATGGTCAGTCCTGGCAGTTGGGGTACTGAAATTGAGACTGCAAGATTGTGAGAGACGAGCAGGTTCGCCGTGCTACTGCTCAGCCCTTCAACCTTCCAGCCTACGTTACCGTTCAATCCAACCTGGAATGTAGACGGCATCGTGGTCGGGGGTACAGGTTGCGGACCAACATCTACCGTGCCCGTTAGGAACTGATAGTTGCCGTCGTAGTAGTGGTAGGTTCCCGGTTGAGCGAATACGTGACTGAATGATCCTCCCTGGTATAGAGGTCCCGAACTGAATGGATCAGAAACCAGATTGGCCGTGTCATTCGAAACGACCGAATGTGTGAGCCGGCCGGTATTCTCCCATACAACGGTAGTTCCAGCTGAAACGAACAACGACGGTTGACTGAACCCGCAGCTGAACTTTGTTGCTGTGCAGGTCAGGTTATCGTAAATTGTTATGAAGGAGGTGGACGGGTAGATGCCTAAGCAGGCCTCGTTGTAATAACTAGCGGGACTAGCAGAGCAGCTCTGCGTGGCTGATACAGACGATGCAAGACTGTAGGAGGCCGTTGAGCCTACTTTGAGATTAGGCGCCGCATAGACCGGCGCGATTGTTAGAATCAGCGTGAGAGCGGCCGCTAGCGTCGCATAGCGTATTCTGAACAATTCTAGACCCAACCTACCGGCGACGAACACGGATAAAACTATTGCTCTCAATCTCTATGAATGCTCCTCAGAAAAGGCACAATCCATCCGCCTAGGTAATCAGACAGAACTGTCCTAACTCGCCGAGAGCGTTTAGAAAAACTTCATCAACTCTTCGTTCAAACTTCGAACCCAGTCTGCGTGTACCGGATTGAAGATTCCTCGTCCCGACAAGGAGTCCGTGAATCTCTTCCAGTCTCTTGTACCGAAAGACGATCGAGTGACGGTCCGGCCGATGTTCGGCAACATTTCCGCTTTCGTTAATGGGAACATGTTCTTCGGAGTATTCGGAACCGACCTATTCCTACGACTGTCAATTGAAGATCAGAAAGAACTTCTCAAAAACAAGGGAGCATCAATGCTTGAGCCGATGAAGGGAAAGCCCATGAAGGACTATGTCGTCGTACCCGGGACGTGGAGAGACCGGCCGGAGACCCTAAGCTCTTGGATTTCTAAGGCACTCCAATGGTCTGGCAAGCTACCTCCCAAGAAGCCGAAAAAAAAGAGTTCACTTCAGCCAGAAGAGAAATGTCAGAACGAATTGCGATGACTCAGACTGAACAGGAATTTCATCGAAAAATGGCAGTTGAATGCTTCAACAAGACATGGGACTACTTCAAGAAGAAGGATAGAACTCCGAACGACGAACAGTTGATGCTGAATCTGGCTCATTCCTCGCGGTACCATTGGAGTTTTGTTGGAAAGGCAAGTAACTTTGCAATTGGCGACTGGCAGATCTCTCGGGCCTACTCGGCTCTGAACCAGCCAGACCTAGCCATACATTTCGCTAAAACTTCTCTTGAAACATGTCAGAAGAATGACCTCGCAGACATTCTCGTTTCTGGGTATGAGGGAATGGCCAGAGCCTACGCGATTGCCAAGGAATATCGTTTGGCGAGAGAGTGTATCAACAAGGCTCGCCAGCAACTGCGGAATGTGGTCATAGATGATGAGGATTTGAAAATATATTCAGATCAGATCGACGAGACAGAACTGATGATAAGACAATAGTTCAGAGATAAGATGGGATCGCCTACCCGCTGCGTTCCGATCAGACATCCTTACTCGGAGATCTTGACGATTTCTTGATTGTCTGTTTCGGCAGTCGGAGGGTTCGAGGCTTGTAGGGTTTGACCGGGCCTTTTTTCCCTCGTCCTAGTCCCGCGGGCTCGATATCGCCTGTTTCCTCAAGCTTCTTCATGATTCCAGAGATCGCCTCTTCCCCTCGGTCGAAGACCCATGCAACCTCGTAAGGATAGGAGGCTCGGCGGTCCCTGATCCAGCGCGACCGTATCATTTCCTGCACGAGGAGCTGGAGCCCGCTCGGGCCGACTTTTTTCATTCCCTTGATTACCTCTTGCAGATTCTGTTTGTAATCCGCAAGGAAAGGGTCTCTTGCCTCAAGTCTGTCCAATCGGCTCATTTAGCGGCCTCCTTGCTAACTGCTCTCTTGAATTTGACCAGTTTCACGCAGCTCATCTAGTCCGTTACTTACGGCTCTACCTCTTGTTATTATTCACGAGAGCATGCTGACTGCGTTAAGGTCAGGCTCTTCGGGGGCTCGGTGTCGGGAAGAACAATTCCTTCATGGCGAATGGTCGTGGAAGCAGAAATTGGTAAGCTGAAAAAGTTCCAAGAGTTTCTTCGAACCGAGGATAAGCTGGTGTTCCAGGATCTTCTGAACCAGTGCAAGCTCTATGCTCCCTACGCCAGCACCATGGTCTCTACGATCAAGGAAGTGCCATTGCTCTTTTCGATGCTGTTCGGACAGCATAAGAAGATCATCGAACTGGAAAAAAAGATATTGATGCTTGAAACACTAGCAACAAAGACTGAGACAACTATTCCCGAGCGAGGTGTTCAAGAAACCGTCGAAAAGGCGGAGGCTATCATAGTTCAGACGAATAGATCCCCCTGCTAGGGTCTCTCTTTTCTCCTATGTTCACTCAACCAGTCGGGAATTATTACCGTTCTGAGCAGTTCTTGTATCGAAGCTCCTCTATTCTTGGCCTCTTTCTGAAGAATACGATAGGTCTGAGAATCAAGCATCTGCATGAACTTCATCTTATTGCTCACTTTTGCATTCACGCTTAGAGCCACACATGTTTCCAAGACCCTCTAAAAACCATGCGCATGCAACTGAACATGTTGAAACCAACTCCGAGGGCGAGGGACGACTCGGTTACGGAGCTTGAGTCATGCTACTCGCCGTCCTCCTTGAAACACGGCCGCGATCAACCTCAGCGCGCTAACATTCTCTAAGGGGTCCGCGTCCAACAAGACTAGGTCCGCGATTTTTCCTTTCTCTATCGTTCCGCGTTCATCTTCTCCGATCAACTTCGATGCGCTTGAGGTTGCAGCTAGAAGTGCATCGCGTGGCTCGAGCCCGCATTCAACCATCAACTCAGCCTCTCTGGCGATTCGACCATGACGGGCGGCTCCGCCGCCGGCGTCCGTCCCCAGCGCTATCTGCACGCCTGCTCTGACAGCGCCTATGACTGCTAGCCGCGATCCCCGTCTTAGATCCTCAGCCCTTTTCTTACGGGCCTCGGGCCAATCAACCGCGTGGGCATAGTAGAGCATTGCATCCCAGACCGACATTGTTGGCACGAGGAAGGTCTTGTTGTTCGCCATGGCATCAAGATCGCCCTGCTCAAGAAACATTCCGTGTTCAAGTGAATCAACGCCCACGCGGGCGGCTATTCTACAACTAGCTGGATCGTTGGCGTGGCATGCAATCTTGAACCCAGCTTTGTGTGCCTCTTCGATCGCTACCGAGAGCAATTTCTCGTCGAAGGGAATCTCCGGCGCGTCTTTGGGACGGGCACCTTCGTTCCATCCAGAGAGCGCAACCTTGATCAGCTCTGCGCCTGCCTCAATCTCCATCCGAATAGCATCTCGTAGCTCGTTTGCCTCGCCAAAGTGTCTGGCGAAGGAAACGTACGTGCCGTGGTGGGCTATCCAGGTCCCGGCTGGACGAATGTTTGGAGCTTTGACCTCGCCTGCCCGTGCCATATGCGCTAGCTTTATGCTGACACCCTGAGGTGCGCCCACGTCTCGTGCGGTCGTAACGCCACTTCGTAAACTGGCCTCGGCTAGGTCGATCGCACGCATCGAGATTTCGGGGAGAGGATCGCTGAATCGCGTGATCCAGTCTGGCCCTCCTGGACTACTGTAGTGAACGTGGCAATCCATGAGCCCAGGGATCAATGTACGCGCCCGTCCGTCAACGATTCGAATAGTAGCCCGGCTACCTTGCCACTGTGACGCGGGACCTATCCAATGGATCCGTCCATTGCGAATCTCAACGGACGTTCTGGCCTGAACGGGCGACCCCGTCCCATCCCAAAGCTGAACGTCGTCAATCAAAAAGTGCAATTTTCACACCGTTCTCCCTTCGCTGGTCCAAGGAACAGAAAAGCCGATCAACCGGATCAGAAAATAACTTTATGTGAACTGTGGCAATACTCTTCCCGATCTCGCCTTGTAGGCAGGAATCCCGAGTCCTACTGCGAGCATCGTGTTCTTCTCCTTCGCGTGAGGTGAGAAGAACTCGGTTACGGCGTCATCGTAGAATGTGGAGCCTGAAGCGCCTAGACCGAGAGCGTAGGCTGACAGGTAGATCTTACCGGCTACTATTCCACCTTCAAGCTGAGCCGTGCGATATCCACGGTTGCCAAGCGCTTCAAGGACTTCTCGAAGTCGAGTCATCAGGAAGAACACCACGCTAGCGTCGCCGAAGAGTGGTTGTCCGAGGCATAAGTACGCAGACATCTGTCTCAGCTCGCCCCGTTTTAGTTCCTCGAGAGATTTCTGTTCCCCTGAGTAGAAGTATGAGCCGGGCGCTAGTCCCTCAACTGCATTCGCTATGAAGTATGTTTTGATCAGATTCTCGCTTTCCGGAAGATAATCGCGTGGAATCGGTCCAGTCGAAGTTCTCAACACTGTCGATAGCTGGGAGAGTGTGATGGGTGAGCGGGAGAACCTTCGAGTTGAGCCTCGTTGGAGAATAACTTCTCCAAGCCTCCGAGACCCCGTAGCCTCAATCATTGGAGGCGGTAGGGGAATCTTCGGGTAGGTCGTTCGTTCCGAATTCGAGGTCTCCAGACGCATTTTGGTCCAGTTGTCAACTTCTTCCTTGGTGTGGAGAAAAGAGGCTCGATGCGCCTCCCAGATACCAGCGTATTTCGTCTCTTCCTCTGAGAGAGGCTGGACCTTCGGTAGAATAGGGTCGATCCTTTTCAGCTGGCGATCTGTGGACGGGTGTCCTTCTGGACCTATGGGTGAGAGACAGATCGTTGCCTCTTCTTCGTCTTGCACGCCCAAGAGTTCGTTGACGGTTTGATCTTCAAAGCCTTGGACTATTCTTGCCGGTGAGCCCATGGACGCTGACAGCGATATGAGATTCGCGACGATTACTCCGTCGTCCCAGAACCAGTGTCTGTAAGATCGGGCTTCGTATTTCCACGCATTTTTCCAAGCCATTGAGGTGAAAGCAATGGTCGCTGGAGCAAGTGCAATGCTGTCGTTGCTTACTGCGGCCAGTTCTGCTCTGTAGTCGCCTTTCCTTATTCGTGAGAGTTGAAAGCCTAGAGGATCAAAATGGTAGACCCCAGCCTCGAGTCCCGTGAGATCTCCAGCGACTACGTACAATTCGATTGGATAGAGGGCACCCGTAGCAGAGGCGGCGCGCATGTAGTGAAGCTCGCCCCCGAACCGATACTTTCTGGTGAGTCCTGCAGAGAAGTAGAGCAGTTCGGCAAGTTCTGTGAGTCCGAGATTCAATGGTTCTGTCTGAAGCGGCCGTCCAGAAATCGCCATCAGCGGTTTCGCTTCCGGCTGAGGAAAGTTCTTTGGAAGAGGGATCGAGGTAAGGTCCTCGTAGAGCTTGAATTGTGATGGCTTGTTTGCCCAGTCGAGATAGTGTCCCGATGTCTGCAGGCTAATTTCAGAATGCTTTGTAGATTCGTGATAGTTCAAGGCGTAAGCGGTGTCATTATTTGACGAGGATCGAGCAGACGCGGATGCCGTTCCAGATTTCAACACGGGCAAGCTCTGTTATACATCCAGACTCTGACTAACCAAGGATCCTTAGACATGACCAGCTCAAGAGAGGTCAAGGCTGTCGAAAT
>Ga0209376_1002598_pt1 | contig 17011 bp, 16 predicted proteins | sample GraSoiAngelo_134_FD_185891 | JGI IMG/M metagenome (GOLD analysis project Ga0209376, IMG submission 185891) | Grasslands soil microbial communities from the Angelo Coastal Reserve, California, USA - 14_0929_05_30cm (SPAdes) (version 2) | ecosystem: Environmental > Terrestrial > Soil > Grasslands ... | reverse complement strand
TCGATGCGGTCTGTCCACGGATTCGCGGCGCCCCAGGTGTGCTCATCGAAGAGTCCCATTGCCTCGTAAGCCGCTTCTACGCCGTGCTGCCATTCGCTCTTTTCTGCACCGAGCGCATCCGACAGCGTGTGTATAGCCTGAGCGATAGGCGTCAGCACTTGAGCAGAACGATTGAAACCAAGCTCGCGCGCTGCCGAGCCAACGCCGTCCGCCCACCAGTCGGTCCAGTCGCCCTCGAAAGTTTCGACACGATCGCCAAGCTCACGCTCCGCAACTTCGAAGAACTCGCGATTGGTTGCGAGCCTGATATGCGGGTACTCCCACTCGGCGTTCCACTTCCCCACGATCTCGGACAAGACCAGGCTGGGCGGTGCGTTGTCGGCGAGTTCCCCGTTGACGCGAAAGTGCAGGATGTCGTGCGGATAGGGTCGCCCCGTCAAGTTGGTGCCGGGTGGCGTGCCGAACCAGCCAAACGCCTCCGCGCCGACATACGGATAGGGTTGTTCGGCCAGCGCGGCGAGATACGCGGGGAACAGCTCGATCGCCGCCTCATAAGCCTCCCCGAAACCGACGAGGTTGCCCTCCATGTAAGCCACGCCATGGGGCGTATCGGTGTACCAGGTCAGGAGGCTCTTACCGCTGGCCGCACGCCAGCGAAAAGGTCGAGTCAGTCGCTGGCCATCGAGCAGGTGAGGAACGGAGCGCCCCGCGTAGTTATGAGCGACCGAAAGGTAGCGGACTCCAGCTTCGGTGAGGAGGTTAAGCAGACCAACCGTGGTTCCGGGTACATCGGTCTGCATCGCGGTGTCGATCGAAAACTCGTACTCATCTCGCAGCCGCTGCGCAATGGCAAGCTGGCGGGCAAGCTCATCGATCGAATAGATCTCGGAATGCATGTTGAATGACAGAGCGGCGACCTCGATTCGACCGGCTTTCGCCAGGTCGAGGAATCGGCGCCGGTCGGCGGCCGGCCGCGTTCGCAGCCAGTAATCGAGTGGCCATGTAGCTTCGACGTTCCACCTGAAACGGGCATCGTCGGGCAAAGTGTCAGACCGTTCGGCGAGGTCCAGCACCGCGTCGAGGAACGCGGCGTGGTGGTGGAGAATCAAGTCCTGCGGATCGGTGTAGCCGATGTCGAGGTGCGATTGGTGAATCAAAAAGATCCGCCAATGGCGCTGCGGCCGGAGCTCCAACGCAGCACTTGCGCGCGATTCGCCAACCGTGATGTCAAATGTGCAGGGCGTCGCCTTGTCGACCTCACGGACGAGGAGGTATTCGACATTCCGTCCGGCGGCAGCCTTCACCGAGCGTTCGACGAGCACTCGCTTGTCAGTTCTCAGCGTGAGCAATACATCTCCAGCCGATGCAGCTTCGAGCTCGACTCGAACCACCTGCTGAAGACCTTCGGGTGTGCGCTTCACAAGCGGGATGCTGGTGGCGCGCGATCGCACTCCCGCGACTGTGACGTCCAAGTCTGCGCGCGCCCGCAGCGTGGCGCGGGCCGCGTCATGGAAACGTCCACCCAACGTGAGCGGCCTGGAGACGCTACTCACTCCCAGCCCTCCCGGCGGCGGTCAGCGTCAGACCGCGCATCATGTACCGGCCAAGCAGCAGGAAGAGCATGATCGTAGGCAAGGTCGCGAGAAGCGCAGCAGCGAGAACTAGCGGCGGTCCGCTGTGCGCGAACTGTCCCTGCAGTCCGGCCAGGCTGGGAGTGATCGGTCGCACCCCATCAGATGTGGAGAGGACGAGACCGAAGAGTAGATCGTTCCAAATCCACGTGAACTGAAACAGAAAGAGGACCGCGATCGGACTCCACGACAGCGGCAGGATGATGCGCCAGAAGATGCCGAAGTCGCTGCAGCCGTCAATGCGTGCGGCTTCCTGAAGCTCTCGTGGGATGGTTGCGAAGTAACCGCGCATGACAAAGAGACAGAACGGGAGTGCAATCGCTGTGTAGAACAAGATCATCCCGAGCTGGGTGTCGTAGAGCCCGGTGTCCTGATAGAGCTTGAAGAGCGGAATCAGATACATCTGGAAAGGAAAAATCGTGCCGCTAAACACGAGCACGAACCAGAAGAAGGGCCAGCGGATTCGCAGTCGTGTGATGGAGTAGGCGCCCAGGGAGGCGAACAGGATGGCCAGCCCCCCAGCCACCACTCCGTACAGCAGGCTGGCCATGAAGCCGGCTCCCATGCCAGAGGTGAACCAGGCGTCCCTCACATTGGCAAACAGCTGGAGTGGATCCTCAGGGAGCGACCACTGGCTCGCGTCATGGAAGTATTCAGGCGTGCTCTTCATGGCAGTCACCACGACCAGCCACAGGGGGAGCAGCCACGCGACCGCCAGGATCCCAACAAGCACGGTCACTACCCAGCCGCCGGGACGCGTTTCTTTCAGACGCGCTGTAACGATCGCCACCTCACTGCACCTCGAGACGCTGGAACATGGCGCGGATGTAGAAGACGGCAACGGCGAACGCAACCACCGTCAGGACCATCGCTACGCTGGCCCCATAGCCGAACTGAAAGCTGACGAACGATTCCCGGTACATGGTCACGGCGAGCGTTTCGGATGAGCGATAAGGGCCGCCCTGCGTCATCGTCCAGATGATGTCGAAGACCTTGAAACTGTTGATCAGGTTGATGCCAACCACCACAACCGTGATCGGACGAAGGAGCGGCAGGGTGACGTATCGAAACACCTGCCACGCGTTAGCGCCGTCGGTCTGAGCCGCCTCGATCGGATCGCGAGGGATCGTCTGTAGGCCGACCAAAAACAGGATGATGGTCGGTCCCAATCCCTGCCACACCGCCGCCACGATCATCGAAAAGGTGTTCAGCGGCGGCGTCGTGAGCCAAGCCTGAGCGAGGTCGCCCAAGCCGACGAAGCGTAGGGCTGCGTTCAGGATGCCCAGCTGATTGTTGAAGATGGCGTACCAGATCACACCGATCGCCGCCCCCGAGATCGCAGCCGGCAGGTACAGAATCCGCTTGTACAGTTCGGCCAGCGGGCTGGTGTTGAGGAGCACGGCAAGAGCGAGCCCTAGCGCCACTTGCAGCAGCATCAGTCCTGCAATCCAATACACGGTGTTCAGACACGCCGTGATGAACGCCGGATCCGTCCGCAGGTTCAGGTAGTTATCGAAGCCAATGAAAGTCGGCGGATAGATGCCGTTCCACTTCGTCAGGCTGAGCCAGATCGTGTCGGCAGCCGGAAAGAGCAAAAAGACTCCGACTAGCAACACCATTGGTGTGACGTAGAGATACGGCGCCGCTGCCGCGGCCAGCCGACCAAAAGGACGGCTGGCCTCCGCAGCTACCTCAGTTCCTTCCGGGGCGGTCGCCTTTCCCGCATTGGCCTTCCGTGGTTTGGCATCGGACGCCATGGATCACTTAATAGTGGCCCAGACGCTGTCGGCTTTCTTTTGGATGTTTTGAAGGATCGGCATCGGGTCGCCCGGATGGAGCATGAACTTCGCGAACTCGTCGATCGCTGTCTCGACGATGTCGTGGGGCGTCGCCTCCCAGTAACGGTTTATCTGCTTATAACCACCGGTCTTCATGTCCGCAAGCAACTGTTGATCGATAGGCGATGGTGAAGGGACATCGGACCGCGCGGAGGTGAAAGCGGTCGCCTTGATCCAAGCTTCCTGGCCGGCTTTTGACATGAACCAGCCAAGAGATTTGACGGCGTCTGACTTGTGGGGGCCATTGGCAGCGACGACGAGCGGTCCCGACTCGATGATGATGTTGTTCTGGATTCCTGACTTGGCGTTGGGGAAGATAAATCCGCCGAAGTCAACGCCGGGCTTCATGCCTGCTCCGGTGATGGTGGGCTCATACCAGGTGCCTATCTGAAGCATGGCGGCCCTACCTTGCGAGAATTCGGTGAGGAACGTGCTGCTCCCGGTTCCGAAAGTGACCGACGATGGATCGGTGAAATAGCCCGCCTTGATCAGCTGGCCCCAGAGGTTCATCGCCTCCACAACCCCCGGATCGGTGTACTTGGCCTTGCCAGCCATCAATGTCGAGTAGAGGTCCGGATTGGTGGCCACCAGAAAAGTTTCGAAATAGATAAAGGCCGGCCAGCGGCCGTCGATCGTCGCTCCAAGGGGAGTCACGCCCTTGGACTTGAGTGTCTGCATCACGTTCTGCATGTCGTTCCAATTCTTGGGCGGCTGCAGGTGGTACTTGTCAAAGACCTGCTTGTTGTACAAGGTCACCCAGGGTCCGAAATAAAGGGGCGCACCAAAGGTCTTGCCGTTAAACGTGAACAGATCTCTGAGTCCCTTGTCGTAAGCGCTACTTTCCTTGTCCCAGAGCGAGCTCACGTCAGCGGCGTAACCTGCATCGACAATCTCCTTCATCAGCCAACCCGACCACCAGGTGAAAAGGTCTGGGACTTTGGACGAGCCACCCGAGGTCCGGATCGCGGCCTGATAGGTACTAGTGTCGGCAAATTCATTGGGCTTCCAGGACGGACCGCCGGCCGATTTCGAAGCGGCACCTACCTGCTCGAACCACGGCTTCCAAGTCACTTTGTCGTTGCTCACCTGAAGAGTAGAAGCCCCGGATGACGTTCCCCCGCCGCTGGTGCAGGCTTCGAGAAGCCACGGCGGAAGGGTGCCGGCGATGATTGCGGCGCCTCCAAGCTTGAGAACAGTGCGCCGGGTAAGAGTCTCCATCTCTACTTGTCCTCCTCGTGCTTTGAAGTGGTTACGTGGGAGTTGGGGTTTCCTTCCAGCGAGCGCTCAGCACTCGCCTCACGTCCTTGAGGTGGTCATGCATGCGTCGCTTTGCAAGCTCGCGATCCCGATTGGCGATGGCCTCGAGGATCACGAGATGCTGGCGGTGGTCTCGTTCGCGGTTGCCATACAGGCGCATGACCACCAACTGTTCCTCTTCGTACACCGCCGTCAGGGAATTGATGACCTCAGCCAGGACCGAGTTGCCAGACAACGCAGCCACCTGGCGGTGGAAAGCCATGTTGAGGCTGCCCAGTAACCGATCCTCGCCGGCGAGGTTGGCCGCCGCCGCTGTCAATGTCTCTTTCAGATTGCGAAGAGCGGCTTCAGTAACTCGGCCGGCCGCGAGGTAGGCAAGCTGCGGCTCGACAAGTAGTCGCGCGTCGAGGAGGTCGAGAACGGTCTTGAGCGATAGCCTGCTGGCGTGAGGATTCGGCAGCACAATGGGCTGCGTCCGGCGTTTGAGGTAGATACCAGAGCCGTGTCGTATGTCAATGATTCCGATGGCCTGCAGTCTTCGCAGTGACTCACGCATTGTTGGGCCGGCCACCGAGAACCGCCGGGCCAGCTCCTGGACCGATGGCAGGCGGTCGCCCGGCTGGAGACTTTCTCGCCGGATCAGGTCAACGACCCGCCTCGTGACGTGGCTGGAGACGGAAGGCCGTTCGTCCTTTTCCGGCAACCATGCTTCCCGCGCCGCCGTGCTCAACCCGCTCAATATATCATAAGGTGATCAGATGACTTGGTCTGTTGAACCGCGCCGGTCTAGCGCCGAATCAACAGGGATGAGGGTTGCGCTCGGTCAGGGAGCGACCCCGAGCGATGAGTACCTGGCCTTTGCACGACAGCTTGGGCTATCTGGTGTTCAGTTCAATACCCCTCTAATTCCAGGCGAGCGGCGCTGGGAGTTGCCCGATTTGATTGCCCTTCGCGAGCGCTGCGAAAGCTATGGACTCCGTCTCGAGGCGATCGAAAACGTACCCAACACCTTTTACGAGAAGGCCATGCTCGGCCTCGCCGGACGCGATGAAGAGATAGAGAACCTGCAATTCACGATTCGCAATCTCGGTAAGGCGGGTATTCCGATCCTCGGCTACAACTTTCTTCCGGGTTCGGTCTGGAGGACTTCGATCGCCGGAAGCGGACGCGGAGGAGCGCTGGTGTCGGGTTTTGACCTCGCGGTAGCCACCGACCCAGCGAGGTCCGCCGAGGTCTTCGTCTCCCGTCGGGATCGACGCATCGAGGGCGCCAAGGATTCATTTGTACAGGGCGCTCATTTTCGCCGCGATCTGGAAATCGATGATGAGGCGATGTGGAGCCACTATCGGTATTTCATCGATGCGATTGCGCCCGTGGCTGTAGAGGCGGGGGTGCGGCTCGCCCTCCACCCCGATGATCCGCCGGTTCCAACACTGGGCGGCATTGCGCGCATTTTCCGTAGCGTAGATGCGCTCAAGCGTGCCCTTGAGATCAATCCCAGTCCCGCACTCGGACTCGATCTGTGCCTTGGAACCGTTTCAGAGATGGGCGGAGAAGCTAGTGTCCTCGAGGCAGTCGAATATTTCGGGAAGCGTGGCCAAATCGTGTATGTCCACTTTCGGGATGTCCGCGGAACTGTTCCGCGGTTCGAGGAATGTTTTCTTGGAGAGGGTAATTACGATCCTCTTCGCGTGATGCAGGCTCTGCGAAGCGTCGATTTCACAGGCTTCGTTCTTGATGACCATGTTCCGCACATCGTCAACGACAGCGACTACTCACACCGTGGTCGTGCCCACGCGATTGGTCTAATCCAGGGATTGCTAAGCGCTGTTACTCATGAAGCCGGCCAAGAGGTCTAGAGCGGAGCGGCTGGGATTCAGGGATCAGACCTCAATGCGGCTTACCGAGTCTTGGCTGCAATCGGACATCAGCTGACCGGCGCCGAGAGGAACGCTTCGATCTCAGTCGCACAGCGGTCTGGGTCTCCGACCCACGGCAGATGCCCCTGTTCAGGCAGCTCGACCAGCCTGCTGTGAGGTAGCGCCGCGGCGACCATCCTCGCGACCTGGAGACCGCCGAAAGGATCCCGGTTGCCCCAAATCAGCAACGTCGGCGTCGCGACTCGCCTGAGTTCCTCCGTGCTGAACCCCACGCGAATCCCGCCTGGCCGCAAGCAGACCTCGAGCAGGGACAGCCAGGCGGCCTCGAAGTCGGGCATCTTCCGGGCGGCTTCAAAAGCTTGAGTCAAGGAGCGCGGTGTCGTAGCCGGATCTTGGCCCATCAGCACCAGCACCGGCGGGCTGGGCAGGCGATAGACGGCCCGGTTTAGACCGGGCACCGAAAGCAGGCGCATCGGAAAGGGCGGCATCGTGCCTTCGACCAGGGCCGGTGATCCCAGCTGTGCCATCGATGTAACTCTCTCCGGCTTGTCAAGCGAGAACCAGAGAGCCCAGAGCCCGCCCATGGAGTTGACGACGAAGTCGGCCCGGGCGAGGCCCAGCCCATCCAGCACGTCAGCCAGAAACGCCTCCGCCATCCGGCGCAGGCCACGATGGTGGTCTATGTATGGCGTCAGACCGAAACCGGGCCGGTCCACAGCCAGTAGGCGGCGGTGTTTTAGCCGCGCCATCAGGGGCGCCCAGTTCGCGGCGAACGCGGCGCCTCCGTGGACGAACACCAGCGGCTCGCCTTCGCCAACCTCCAGGATCCTCGCTTTGATACCGAGCGATGGGACCTCAACCCAATTGACCTTGTAGTCGAGCCCGAACTCTGCCATCAGCTTCTGCTCGGCCGCCTCGAACTCTTCCCGTGCGCCCATGTTCAGCGCGCCTCCATCCCACGACCTGCTGATGAGCGTCATCCTGACGGCTTGGAGCAAGGTGGGCCAGCCTGAGGGGCTTGCCGATTACCAAACAGATTGTCTAATCGCTCTACGGGTTGCTGTAAGGCTTGGGCAGCGTGAGGCGTGAAGCGACAGGTTTGAGTCTGGATTTCAGGCACGCGTCGGGTTTCGGATTACCAGCGGCCGAAGTGGAACATCTCCTCGAACGGCCGACGCAGTCTCGCGAAGACCGAGCCTCGGGGCTGGTCCTCCGGCGATGGATAACCCAGCGCGATAACACCCAGCATCGTGGAGGACGCCGGCACGCCGAGCTCGCGCAGGACGTCCTTCTCGCCACGCGTGATGCCGAAGTACCAGGCACCGAGTCCCTCGTCGACCGCGGCCAGCAGGATGAGCATGATCGCCATCGACGCGTCGACGGTCCAGAACGGAACCGGCCAGTTCTCCTCTTTGTCCATCCCGAACTGGATCTTGTCCGGCTGCGAGTAGCGGTCGAGATAGAGGGCTTTGTTGGCGAACGGAATGACGATGCATGCCGGGGCGAGCTGCGGCTGCCGGCCGGGAAAAGGGTCCGGGTCAGTGGGGTCGTCGGTGGTGCGGTAGAACCACGCGAGCTCCTCGGGCTTTGCCAAGACGATGAAGTCGAAGCCCTGGCTGAATCCGCCTGATGGCGCGTGCCTAGCGGGCTCGAGTACACGCCTCAGGACCTCGTCTGGTATCGGCCGCTGCTCGAATCTGCGCACCATGCGCCGGCGGCGGATGAGTTCGCGAAATTCCATGTCCAGATAATCTTCCTCGAAGGCTTGCTTATCGACATCATTCCGGCTGACGGGTCAGATTGTTGTCGGCGGCATGATCTAGGTCGTCGCGTCGCTGTGATCGGTCGGTGACCCCTTAGCGGCCTTTCCACCGAGCCCGGCGCTTGGCGAAGAACGCTTCGATCCCTTCTCGGAAGTCTTCGCTCATGTAGGCCTTGATCAGGAGGTCCGAACCCCCGTCCGGCGGAGTCATCTGCACGCGGACACGGCGCAGCGCCTCCTTGGCGGTCTCCAGGGTGAGCGGTGCGTTGGTGGAGACCGTGGCGCAGATCTCCATAACCCTCGGCTCCAACGCCTCCTCGGACGCGACCACCTCGTTCACCAGCCCGATCGCCGCCGCCTCGTCCGCGCCTACCAGCCGAGCCGTGAAGATCAGCTCCTTGACGCGCGCGGCGCCGATCAACATCGTCACGCGTGCAAAGTTGGCCATCGAGAGAGTGTTGCCAAGCGTCCGCGCTATCGGGAACCCGAATTTGAGCGACGGAGTGCAGATGCGGAGGTCACAGGCGGCCGCGATGCCGGCGCCACCGCCGGTGCAGGCCCCCGCGATCGCCGCGATCGTCGGCACCCGTACGCCCTCGAGCGCACCCAGGCAGCGGTCCATACGCTCCTCGTAAGCGAGCGCGTCCTCCTCCTTGTCGAAGGCGCGGAACTGCGAGATGTCGGTGCCCGCGGCAAACGCGCGGCCTCCGGCGCCTGTGATCACAACCGCCCGGACCGAAGCATCTGCGTTGACCTCGAGGCAGAGCTCCCCGATCCGCTCGTACATCGCAAAGGTGAGGGCGTTGTGCACCTGCGGGCGGTTGAGCGTCAGCCAGACGATCTGGCCTGAATCGCCGCGCCGCTCCTCGAGCAGCTCCGGCTCAACAGGCCGCGCCGCATCCTCGCTCATGTCCCGCCCAGGACACCCCTGGTCTTGAGTTCCGAGATCTCGGCCTCCGTCCTCCCGAGCGCCCGCAGCACCTCCGAAGTGTGCTCCCCGAGCGCGGGCCCCGCCCGCCACTTCCGGACTGGCGTCTCGGAGAGATGGATCGGGGAGCCGATCTGCTCCACGTCGCCGACCTTGGGATGCCGTCCCTTCCAGAAGAACTGGCGGGCCTGCAGATGCTGGTCGTGGAAAACCTGGTCGTAGGTCTGGATCTCGGCGCAAGGCACCCCCGCCTGCTGAAGCATCGACACCCAGTGCGCCCGCGGTTGGCGTGACGTCACCTCTTCGATCATGGGGATCAGGACGTCCCGGCGCGCATGCCTCGACGGGTTGTCCTTGAAACGCTCCTCATCCGCCCATTCCGGGTGGTCGAGAACTTCGCAGAGCGAGCGCCAGTTGCGTGGAGTGGTGGCGCCAACGGTGAAGTAGCCGTCGGCCGCGCGGATCGCCTGATAGGGCGCCGCGGCCTGGTGGGCGGAGCCCAGAGGCCCTGGCACCTCCCCGGTCGCGAAGTAGCGGCCCGCCTCCCACACCTCCAGCGATACCCCCGCCTCGAAGAGAGACACATCGATGAACTGGCCGCGGCCGGTCTTTTCGCGTACACGCAGTGCGGCGAGAGCGCCGATCGTGCCATACAGCGCGCAGACCAGGTCGCAGATCGGCACGCCGACCTTGACCGGATTGCCGTTTGGCTCACCGGTGATCGACATCAGCCCGCTCATCGCCTGGGCCATGATGTCCAGCCCCGGCAGCTGAGCGTAAGGACCAGTCTGCCCCCAACCCGAAGCGGCGACGTATACCAATCGTGGATTGAGCGCCGACAGCCGCCCGTAATCGAGCTCGAGGTCCGCCATCGTTCCCGGCCGAAGGTTCTCGACGATGACGTCCGCGCCCTTGACGAGCTCCCGGAACAGCTCCTTGCCTTCTGGTGCCTTGAGGTTGATCGCAAGAGAGCGCTTGTTCCGGTTGAGCCGAATGAAAGGCGACGACTCACCTTCCAGGAAAGGAGCCGAATCGCGCGCGCTGTCGCCACCGTCCGGATTCTCGACCTTGATCACGTCGGCGCCCAGGTCGGCCAGCTGCATCGCGCAGAACGGCCCGGCCATGTAGTTGCCTACCTCGATCACACGAATCCCGGTCAGGGGATGGCTTGGAATCGCTTTGCTCACGAACGAATTACCACCTTAGCCTCGACCGATGAACGGCATCTTGGTGGCCATCACGGTCATGAACTGAACGTTGGCCTCGAGCGGGAGGCCTGCCATGTACAGGACCGCGATCTCCCCGTTCGCTTGCGGCACGCCCCTCACCATGCCTTGGGTCATCTCGGTGGCGGCGTTGCCGATGTCGATCTGGCCGCAGGCGATGTCGTACTTGCGCCCATCCAGCGAGGTCGACCTGGTCAAGCCCGTGATCGCGTGCTTCGTCGCCGTGTACGGAGCGGAGTTCGGCCTCGGAGCGTGGGCGGATATGGACCCGTTGTTGACTATCCGTCCACCGCGAGGCTGCTGGTTCTTCATGACCTTGATCGCCTCTTGCGTGCAGAGAAAGGCGCCGGTGAGATTTACGTCGACGACCGTTTTCCACTGCTCGAAGGTCAGGTCTTCGAGCGGTACTGGCGGAGCTGATGCACCTGCGTTGTTGAACAGGAGATCCAATCGCCCGAACGTTGCCACGGTCCTTTCGAAAAGAGCCCTGACTGACTTTGCGTCGCTGACATCGGTGGGTACGCCGAGGATTGTCGCGCCCAGCTTCGATCCCTCCGCAGCGACCGCCTCCAGCGGTTCTTTCCGGCGGCCGGCCACGACGACCGCATAGCCCTCCCCCGCGAGAGCAAGGGCCACGGCCCTCCCAATACCAGTGCCGCCGCCGGTGACGATGGCAACCTTGGTCATCGAACCCATGCTCATCTCCTCCTGAAGCTTCTCGACGCGAGCGTACCGGCCTGGGTGATAGCCTGACCACAGGTGCCCGCCCGCATCGTCTGCTTGTCTCCTTATTCGAAAAAGCAGGTCGAAGACCTCCTGACCGGGCGTCACGCCGTGGAGGTGGTGACCGTCCCCGACCCGCCCGCTCCCGAGGCCGTGCTGCGAGAGTGCACCCTCGCCGAGCTCGTGATCGGAGACAAACGCCACGCCCACCGTTTGCCGCGCGAGGTCCTCCAGCACATGACCCGCTGCCTGCTGATCCAGATGCCCGCGGTCGGCTATGACGTCATCGATGACCGCGCCGCGGCGGAGTTCGGAATTGCTGTCGCCAACGCTGCCGGCTACAACCGGGACGCTGTGGCCGACTGGACAGTGATGGCCATGTTGAACCTGATCCGCCGGGGCTCCTGGGGCGATCGGCGCTTGCGGGAGGGCGGCTGGCCCAAAGCCGAGATGATGGGGCGCGAGCTGGGCGCGCTCACGGTCGGCATCGTGGGCCTGGGCAACGTGGGCTTGGCGCTGGCCACTCGCCTGCTCGCCTTCGGCTCCCGCGTGCTTTACGCCGACGTCGTGGAGAGGAGCTTTGCGGGTGTGGAGCGGGTCTCGTTCGGAGAGCTGCTCGAGCTCGCCGACGTCGTCTGCGTCCACGTGCCGCTGAGCGCGGAAACCCACCACCTCATCGACGCCGAGGCGCTGGCGCGCATGCGGGAGGGGGCGTACCTGATCAACGCCTCCCGCGGGCCGGTGGTGGACGAGAAGGCACTCGTCGCCGCCCTCGAGTCGCGCCACCTGGGTGGCGCCGGGCTGGACGTCTTCGAGCAGGAGCCGACGCCCTCGGACAACCCGCTTCGGCGAATGGAGAACGTCTTCTTCTCCCCGCACGTCGGCGGCGCCACGTTGGAGGCGGAGGCACGAGTGCTCGAGGTGGTGCGCGACAACTTGACCCGCGTGCTGGATGGCGATGAGCCCTCCAACGTGGTCAATGGGGTCAGGCTCGGGGCTCGACTTAGAACTCTCACGCCCTCACCCCGACCCTCTCCCGCTCACGCGGGAGAGGGAGACCGCTGAATTTCAGGTGACGACGCTGCGCGAGCTGTGGGAGCGGGGCCAGCCGACCGTCGGCGGCTGGTGCGTCATCCCGAGCGCGTTCACGGCCGAGCTGATGGGCCGGGCAGGCTATGACTGGGTCTGCATCGACACCCAGCACGGGTTGATCGGGTATGACCAGATGCTGCCGATGCTCCAGGCCCTCTCTGCCACCGGGACGCCCGCCTTTGTGCGTGTGCCCTGGAACCAGCCGGCGGAGATCATGAAGGCGCTCGACGCCGGCGCCGAAGGTGTGATCGTGCCGATGGTCAACTCCCAAGAGGAAGCGCGCAGGGCAGCCGGCGCGTGTCGCTATCCGCCCCAGGGCTACCGCTCCTGGGGACCGACCCGTGCCGCGCTGCAGACGACCGGCTTCGGACCGCAGAGCGCCAACCGGGCGGTGGTTTGCATGGTGATGATCGAGACCGTCGAGGGCATGGCGAACATGGACGAGATCCTGGCGACGCCAGGCGTGGACGGGGTCTACGTCGGGCCCAACGACCTCGCCGTCACCCACGGCATGAAGCCCGACGCCACCGCGAGCACCCCCGAGCATCGGCGCCTGATCGAAACGATCCTGCAAGCGTGCGAGCGCCGAGGCTTGATCGCCGGCATCCACTGCGCAGGCCCGGACACGGCGATCCGCTGGCGTGAGGCCGGATTCCGGATGCTCAACGTGGACAACGACTCCGTCTTTCTGCGCGGCGGCGCGGCCCGTGTGCTGGAGGCGCTGCGCGGCGTGAAGCGCGAGGTCGCCAAGACTGGCTACTGACGCGCCGATCGATCCCGCGATCCTGGAGGCGCTGCAGAGATTCGACTCGCCCACCTTGAGCAACGCCATCGAGACATTCGACGTCCGGCCTCGCGACGAGGGGTACATGTCGATGGAGATCCGCTGCCTCTTCCCCGACCTCGGACCCATGGTGGGTTACGCCGCGACTGCAACCATCCGTGCGAAGAGTCCGGGGCATGGCGACCAGACGGCGCTCTACCAGCACGTGCGCGATGTAGCGGGGCCGCGCGTGGTGGTGGTGCAGGACCTCGACGAGCCGCCCGGCCTCGGGTCGCTCTGGGGCGAGGTCAATGCGACGATCTTCGGCGCCCTGGGATGCGCCGGGTGCGTAACGAATGGCTGCGTGCGCGACCTGAATGAGGCGCGCGCCATGGGCTTCCACTTCTTCGCCGCCGGACCGGGTGTCTCGCACGCTTATGTGCGCGTGGAGTCTGCCGGCGAGCCAGTGACGGTAGGCGGGCTGCGCGTCAGCCCCGGAGACCTCATTCACGCCGACCAGCACGGCGTGCTGCTGATCCCGATCGAGGTCGCGGCCGAGCTGGCTTCGGCCGCCGAGCGGGTCGTCGCCGCCGAGCAGAGGCTGCTGCGCTGGGTGCGTTCACCTGAGTTCGACGCCGACGAGCTGATCGAAAGACGGCGCATCAAGCACTGACTCGGGGAGAGGGGACGTGGACTCATTCGCGCACAAGCCCCGTCACCCCGACCCTCTCCCCGACGGGGAGAGGGAAAACGAGTCGGGAGAGGGAGGGCTAGAAGATGGCCTGCTCGGTCGCGGGGTCGAAAAGGTGCAGCCGCTGTATGTCGACCCCGAGGCGCACGCGGTCACCCACGCTGACCTTGAGCTGCGGATCGACCCGCGCGATGATGTCGTCCGAGCCGACCTTGCCGTAGAGGTACTGGTCCGAGCCCAGGACTTCGAGCACCTCGACCTGGAGGTCGATCGCTGCGTCGTCGCCAGAGACGTTGGGAAGAAAATGTTCGGGCCGGATGCCCATGACGCCGCGATCCACGCCGGGCGCCTTGGGCAGCTTGAGCTCGAAACCCGACGCCTTGGCCTGGTGGTTGGAGATGGTGACGGGCAGAAAGTTCATGCGCGGGCTGCCGATGAAACCGGCGACGTACATGTTCACGGGTTGGTTGTAGATCTCCCGCGGGGGCGCCACCTGCTGCAGAACGCCATCTTTCATGACCGCGATCCGGTCGCCCATTGTCATCGCCTCGACCTGGTCGTGCGTGACATATATAAAGGTTGTACCCAGCCGCTGGTGCATCTTCTGCAGCTCGATCCGGGTCTGCACGCGAAGCATTGCGTCCAGGTTGGACAGCGGCTCGTCGAGCAGGAAGACCCGAGGCTGACGGACGATGGCGCGGCCGACCGCGACGCGCTGCCGTTGGCCGCCCGAGAGCTGACGTGGCTTGCGGGCGAGCAGCTGGTCCAGCCGGAGGATGCGGCCCGCCTCCTTGACCCGCGACCCGATCTCGCTCCTTGTGCTCCCCCTCATCTTGAGGCCGAAGCCCATGTTGTCGAAGACGCTCATGTGCGGATAGAGCGCGTACGACTGGAAGACCATGGCCACGTCCCGGTCGCGGGGCGGCATCTCGTTGACGACCTGGTCGTCGATCTTGATCTGGCCGGCGGTGATGTCTTCGAGGCCCGCCAGCATGCGCAGGGCGGTCGACTTGCCGCACCCGGAGGGCCCGACCAGAACCATGAACTCGGTGTCTCGGATCTCCAGGCTGAGGTCATCGACGGCCGTGGTCTCGGCCGAGAACCTCTTGGTGACGTGTTCGTAGGTGACGGACGCCACAGGAAAATCCTAATCGAGCCCGCCGAGGGGCCAGGCGAGTCGCTGCCTTAGCCCTTGACGGCCCCCGCGGTCATGCCCGCGACGAAGTAGTCGACGAAGAACGAATACAGCACCGCGACCGGGACGGAGCCAAGCAGCGCCGCGGCCATCAGCTCGCCCCAGAAGAACTCGTCACCGTGGATCAGCTCCTGGGTCACGCCGACCGGGATCGTCTTGACCAGGCTGTCGTTCATGAAGATCAGCGCGTAGAGAAACTCGTTCCAGGAGAGGGTGAAGGCGAAGAGCCCGGCCGCCAGGATGCCCGGAAGCGCCAGCGGGATGGCGATCCGCAACATCGCCTGCATTCGCGTGGCGCCATCCACCAGCGCCGCCTCCTCCAGCTCGCGCGGTATGCCCTTGAAGAAGCCCATCAGCATCCAGGTGCAGAACGGAATGAGGAACGTGGGATAGGTGAGGATCAGGGCCCACAGATTGTTGAAGAGGTGGAGCTCGCGGATGACGAAGGTCAGCGGCAGGAACAGCAGCGTGGGAGGCACCAGGTAGGTGACGAAGATTCCCCAGCCGATGGTGTCGGCGCCGCGGTAGCGCAAGCGCGCAAGCGAGTAGCCGGCCAGGATGCTGCAGAACAGCGAGATGAGGGTCGACACGGTCGCCACCACCGCCGTGTTGAACGCCCAGCGCGGGAAGTTGGTCTCGGTGAAAAGGTGCCTGTACCAGTCCAGCGTGGGCTCACGCACCCATAGCGGGCTGACCGAGAAATCGAACAGCTCGGAAGCCGATTTGAAGGACGTGACCGCCATCCAGTAGAACGGAAACAACGTCACGACCAGCAGGACGAGCAAAGGAATGTAGATGCGGATGGTGCGGCCGAGAAGGCTGTCGCCGATGACGCGGCCGGTGCGGGGCTTGGCGAACTTGATAGCGGGGGCAGCCACCTACTCGGGCCTCCGGAGCAGGAAGAGGACGCCGGCGACCACGATCGTGAGCAGCGGGAAGAGCACCAGCGAGATGGCGGCGCCCAGTCCGATCGCGCCTCCAGGAATGCCCCACTGGTAGGCCCAGATCGACAGCAGCTGGGTGCTGTTGTACGGCGCCCCGTTGGTGAGCACGAACGGGCCCTGGAAGTCGGCAAAGGTGAGGATCGTGGAGAGGAGCAGGACGACCAGCAGCACCGGCCTCAGCATCGGGAGCGTGATGTTGGTGAACTGCTGCCAGCGGGTCGCGCCATCCACGCGCGCCGCTTCGTAGAGGTCGACGGGGATGACCTGCATGCCGGCCAGAAAGGCGATCGCGTAAAAAGGTGTGCCGCGCCAGACGTTCACGATCATCAGCGCCGCCATGGCATTGGCGGGCACGCCGAGCCAGTTGGGTCCTGGGTATGCCGCCAGGTGCGTGTGCACCAGGAGCCAGTTGACGACGCTGAAAGTCGGGTCGAACATCCACCTCCACGCCTCATAGCTGAGCACGGTGGGGATGATGTAAGGAAGCAACAACGCTGCCCGGACAAAGCGCCGGAACGGGATGACCTGGTTGAGCAAAAGCGCCATGGCCAGACCGAGGCTGAACTTGAATATCGTCGTGACGCCCGTGTAGAGGAACGTGTTGACGAGCGCTGTGTAGAAGACGCCGTCGGTGTTCCGCCACTCGAAGCGGTAGTTGCCCAGGCCGATGAAGTTCCCCAGCGCACCGAGCTCGGAGTCTGTGATCGAGAGCCAGATCCCGAAAAGGAAGGGATACAGGAGGAAGACGCCCAGGACGACAAGGGTCGGTACGAGCAGGACATACCCGAGGGGCGCCTCGCGGTCAAAGATCCGGACGCGCCGTCGCTTCAAGACCGCGGGCGTGTCAGGCCGGGCCCGGACCCCCATCCGCTACCCGCCCAGGCCGACTGCCGTCAGGGCCGTTCGAAGATCGCCTTCAACGAGGTCTCGGCCGCCTTGATCGCGGCCTCCACGTCACCGGTGCCGCCGTTGGCCAGCGCCTTGGCGAACATGTCGGCCACGATGTACTGGGTCTGCGCCTGGGCCGTCTTCTTGCTCGGCGAAGCCGGCCAGCCCGGCCACTTGCCCGGCGCCACGACCT
>Ga0209376_1002595_pt1 | contig 17020 bp, 21 predicted proteins | sample GraSoiAngelo_134_FD_185891 | JGI IMG/M metagenome (GOLD analysis project Ga0209376, IMG submission 185891) | Grasslands soil microbial communities from the Angelo Coastal Reserve, California, USA - 14_0929_05_30cm (SPAdes) (version 2) | ecosystem: Environmental > Terrestrial > Soil > Grasslands ... | reverse complement strand
ACCGTAACTTTCTACGTTGACTTGGGAACCGCAAGTCTTACGGCCCCTGTCACAGTCTACGTCAACGTAACCTAATACGCTCGGTAGGACCCACCTTGGAATTCTCCATCTCAGCATGGAGGATTCTTCCTTTTTCCTCTAATGACCCGCAGTTCGGGATCCCAAGGAATGTAACCACATCTTTCAGTAGTTGGTTACTGAGGTTTCTTAGAATCTTCTTAGTCTAACCTTTGTAAAGACAAAGCTTGAGCAAGGCCAGGCGGCTATCCCGTATTGTTGGGAAGGGCAGCAGCTGGATTTTTGCAGCCAAGCTGCTCCTGTCGCTGGTCGCCATTGTTTTTGCCGCCAGTATCTCCGTGACTTCGACTACGTACCAGGCTCAGGTCGGTTCCGCGGTGAATGTCGCCAACGGTCTTCTCGCGACCGACAAAGGCTTTACGCGGGTGTTAGCGGCTTCGACTGCTACGTCGTGTTCTGTCCCTGTAATATTCACCGTCGTTCCTGGTACAGCTAACACGAACATTGCTTCAGGACACTTGGTTTATGACGTCCAAGTTAATTCGACCACCAGCGCTTCCATCCCTCCTGCAGGAACCAAGTTCAATGTCACACTAGTCATAGGATCAAATCCCTACGGTCCGGTCTGCATACAGACCCCTATACCCTCGGTGAGCGGCCAGACGATAGACTGCAAGTTCGACGTAGGCACAGCCCTCCCCGCCTCGCCCTACACTTTCAAAGTCACCGTTCAATGATCACCTGGACGACAGGCGAGATGACGATTCAAGTGGGCCATCTAATAGTTAGAAAACAGGCCTTGATGTTACCAACCAATGACACCGGATCCGTTATCATCCAGAAAAATGTCGAAAAAAAAATCTTTGCTGCGAAACAAAACAGCTCGTTTAGGAATCTCCCAGATCTGGTATCTCTCTTTCTTCTACTAACTATTTCTCGACCCCCCTGGGGGTACGTCAAGACAAAAAACTCCTTCACACTTTACCGGAAATCTCGCCCAGGAAAATCGCCCGGAATAACCCCTGATCGGGAATCGGGGCAGGCGATTTGAGATCGCGCACTTTGCACGTTGACCTGCACGCTGAGCTACACCATGTCGAAAACCGCCGACCGGCTGATTCTGCGCCCTGACCCTGGAGACTCGCCCGGATCAGCTTCAACTGGCGAGACTCCACTCCGAAAAATGTCAAAAGCAGTTGCTCCCCGCGACACAGAACCCGACTCTGGGAGGGAATTAACAAAAAGTAATCTCTCCTCCATCCAGGGCTCTTCAGAGAAAGAAACCCGTAGAGGATCACGTTTGAAACTGGGACAATGGCAGAATAAGCTTAGAATGGAAATCTAGACAGGCGTTTCTAGATCACGAGACTTTCACGAAGAGCCATAGGCTCGATTTCCGCTCTGGAAAAACATTCGACCGCTCTATTCTGCGCGTCAAAACACGAGACTCGCCCAGAACAGTTCCAACTGGCGAGAGGCCTCAGAAAAAAAGGGGGTAAGAATTTTATTCTCGCGACGTGAGAGTGCTCTCTGAGCAGGTCTAGCGAGAGTAATCTTCGCAGGAATGGGAAAGGGGAGAGTCTCTACGCTGGAAACCTCGGTGATTTATCAGGGGTTCTCTGTGCCTTCGACCAGTCTCTGGACTTCTGTCAGTTTTGAGAGTGCTTCTATTCCCAACGGTGTTGTCTGGAACTTTGACTTTCCCTCATCAACCACCGTCACAAGCATTCCACGTAGTAGGAGACGTGTAATGTACTTCTCGGCTGCGACGAAGTTGATATTCGACCTGTAGACTATCTCCGTCTTCGACGCTCGTTTAGCGGCTACGGCTAGAATGTCGCGGATTATCAGCAGTGAGTCTCTTGGCTTCGGACTCATACACGTTCTAAAGAGTCCGTGTTCCTTGGAGTAGGGGATTTAGTTCTTTCCAACATTTTCACGCAAATGGGAAGAATCTTCCCCTCTCCTTACTGTGAGGTGCCAAGCCGTAACTGTTCGTCCACGTACCCCGTCTTCTCAGTCTTCAACCACAACCTAGCCCCCCGTCGAAGGATGAGTACCATCGCCGCCAGATTGGCGAGCGAGACGAGCGCCGCGTATGGATAAGTTGCCAGCAACCAGCGTCCCGACATATACAACGTTCACCGCGACCATAACGAGGAAGAGTGGAAGAAGCGTCTCGAAGGGGAGTCCCACCTTGACTATTCCCAGTCCGAGAATAATCCACGCCACAAACGTCAACACCGCAAGAATCGGGCTCATCATCAACGCCTCCATATCCAGAGTCTTCGCAAGAGACATCGACCTCCAAGCATTCCAGTGCTTAACCCCCGTCAGTATGTTCCCCCCCGACCACCTAATCCGCTGCTTGAACAAGCTCCCAACCCGGGCAGGCATCTCTTGCCAACACTCCACCGGCGCCAATCTCGTAGCAATGTGAGCTCTAGCAAACCGGACCGACAACTCCGCATCCTCAACCAGGGATTTTGGATCCCATAACCCGACCTTCTCAAGCGCCGTCCTTCGAAAGAACGTGTTAGACCCCGAAAACGTAACGAACAATCTCAAAGCATGCTTTCCATCATTCGACAAGCGATACAAGAAATTCTCGTACGCCGCCAGCCGCGAAACAATGCTCTGCCGAAGATTCAGCGTCCTATGAAAACCATGCACAGCCCCAGTCTCCGGACTATTGAAATAGCGGAGAGCCTTCTTCACTGCCTGCTCCTCCGGCACATCATCAGCATCAAAAGTCGCAACGATCTCGCCCGTCGACCGGTGAAACGCAAAGTTCAGCGCATCGCCCTTCCCTAGACTCGAATCCCGATGGAACACTTTGATCCAGGGATACTTCGCAGAGTAACCCTTGCAGATCTCAAGCGTCCGATCCCGCGATTCATCCTCTACAACTACAACCTCCAAGTTCTCCTTCGGATAATCTAGCCTGACCAGTGCATCCAGCAGCCTACCAACCACCTTCTCTTCGTTCTTCACCGGGACAAGGACGGAGACATTCGGAGGATCCCAGTCTTCACCGGGATCCTCTCCAAATCCATGTCTCTTGTATCGCCAGACGCCGAGCATTATGATGGGAGTCGCGTAGACGAAGTAGACGATGAAGAGGATCGTCAGCCCAAAAACAAACCAGTTGGCGACGCTCACTATCTCTTATCCAGCTCGGGTTCGCCGTTCTGAGCAAGGAGGCTATTTATCGTCTTAGAAGCGAGCCTTTTCTCGCGGGAAATGCCGCAGTACGAATCGGATAAAGTCAACAGCGGACCGTTCGAGACATATGTCAAACTGCGAAATCCTGAAAATGCAGGACGCCATTTCAGGCTGGCTTGGAGAATAGTCGCGCGCGGGCCCGCAGTTTTTCTCCGCTCTTCTACTAGGAAAAGTAGGAATAAGAGGAAGGGATGGTCTAAATGTTTTCGCATTTATACTCGATTCACACTTTCAAGCCTTAAAACATACCAGGTCTGCCAGCGATATCCAGGGACCGCCCTCAAGTTACTGTGGATATCCACGGGTCTACCAGTCACGGATTAACCGTTTCTCGTCAATAAGAATGAACGGAGCCCGAGAAAGCATACACAACCGGTACAAAACATGGGCAAACTAATGATCTCGCTCAGCGACCAATCCGAGAACCTCGTACGCAACGAAGTCCAGCGCGTTTATCACGGCAGAGTCGGCGGCCTGTCGATATTCTTCGAACAAGTACTCCGCGACTATTTCCACGGCAACGGTAAACCGACAAAGGCCAACAAGATAAAGAACGGAAAAAGCTAGTCCACAACTACTAGTATCGCTCATAAAAGTGCGAAAGATTCACGGCTCTCAGGTGGCCCTCTGATCATTGCCTCAGTCTAACTACGCGGAACCTGTGGACTGACCGGTCTTATTCCTCTCGCCCTCGCTTCCAACGCCCGGACAAAGTTCGGAAGTTCTTCCACAGATCGCACCTCCGTTCGCGCCAGAGACCTCATCCTAATCCAGAGCTTCAGATCACTCTTCACTCCTCTCTGAGAGAGTTCCTTGTACAGCCATGTCTCAAGCTCCTTACCTTCTCTGTCGAAATCGGTCAACACAATCGCTTCTTTTGTCCCATTCAGCCGATCGAGAAATTCGTGGCGAGATTCGCCTCTCGCTTTCAGGCAGTGAACCCTCCCCGCCACTCCCAATCTCCGGAGCGCGGCCTCGTCTCGCCGTCCCTCTACGATGATCGGTACCCCAGCCTCAGATTGAGTTCTCAGCTCGTCGAGGATCCTTTCGGTCTCCTCCATCTTCCACGCATAATACTCGGCTCTTGGATTGCGTAGTCGGGCAAGATTCTTACGTGGAGCGGAGCCGGCCAGCATCCTTCAGCTCTTCTCAAGTCTTCGCACTTCTTCCAGAGGCTGTGGATTTCTCTTGAAATATTCTCTAACCGGTTCCAGCTTCTGAGAGAGGACTCGTGACATGTTTGTCTTCAGATCTTGCGGATGGATTTTTCCCGAAGCGTATTGTTTCTCAAGCTCGTCATAAGTAGACACTTCAAAATCTCCTCCATACTTCGAGTCGCGCTTCAACGTGAGCGGCTCTCGATTTTCGAAAACTAGGATGCGATAGTATTCCAGTATCGGGTTGCCTTCCACCACCTTTGGTGGACAGAACGCCTGCTGGATCTTCTTCCCAATCACCTCAGGCTCATCATGTATCAGGATGTTGTTCTCGGGTTTGCTCTTCGACATCTTTGCAGCTATCACTTGGTTAAGCTTAGGGTCCTCATCGAAACTGTCGCGCGGTGTGTTCTGAACACCCGCGAGTCCGACCAGCATGGGAGTGTGAAGGCTAACCGGTTTACCCCAACCAAGTTTCTCCCCCGCCTCTCTGGCCAATATGTGGGCCTTACGCTGATCTATCCCGGCGCAGGCAAGGTCCAATCTCATCTGGAATATGTCTGCAGCTTGCATGCAGGGGTAGAAGATTGTCGCCGCGTCGCTCTCCTTCGACTGCATATCCCGTCCCATTATGGGTATTGTTCTAAGGACCCGTTGTGTTGTCGTTGCTCTCGCTATTCTGAGGACCTTCTCCCAGTAGTCAGCTTTCTCAGCAAGTTCGTAGGCCCAGACGTACTCGGCCTTGTCCTCTGGTATTCCCAGAGCCATGAAACAGTCCTTGTAGTATCGGCCCACCGTTCGGATTTTTTCAAGGTCACCGCCGAATTTGTTGTTGATCATCGAATGCCAATCGGCAAGGAAGACTATGAAGTGGAACCCGGCTTTGATCAGGTCTTGAATCTTGGAGGCACATACGAGCCCTTGGCCGATGTGCATCATTCCGTGCAGGACATGCCTGCGTTCCGGAGCACTCGAACCCCCAGTAAGCTCGAGGATTCTTCTTCTCCTCCAAGAGCTTCTCCAGCTCGGACCTCTGAATTATCTCGACAGTTCCCTTGATGACAAGCTCAAGCCTTTGCTCTGAGTTCATTTCAGCCTCCAGGACCCCGCTGTTTCCGCATCTCGGCTAAAAGTCTCTAGCCCATTGGACGCCATTTCCAAACACAGCCGGAAGGCGAGTTTCGCATTGGGCCCTTCCCTACGGAAGAGTCCCTTGTCGCCCGCGACACTAACACCCAAGCCTCACTGTGAAGATCAACGTCTTCTCTCAGCCCGGCTCTCTCGAGGCGGGCGTCTCGCGCTCGCCCTCACCGCAGACAACTCTCCCCCAGCGTATAACCATTCCAGCGAAGACGAGAGTTATGGCTTTTGCCCCGGATGAGAAACCTGTCACATCGCTAAGCTCAATGGAAAACTCGAATCTGCCTGGCGATCCTTAGAACTGGATTTCTCGTACCGAAAAACGTCTCTAGAAACGCAATCGAGTGAGGGACCTCATGCGGGAGGGCGAAAGTGTCGTTCCCGGAGACCACGAAAAGGCGGTGAAATATCAGGTTCTAAAACGTGACTGAGGCAATGCTCAGTTTACTTGAGGGGAACGTACATGCTTGACCGCGACGCCCCTATCCCTGGTGTTCCATGAACAACCTTCTGGTTTGTAATCGCAAATTCTCCCACGAAATGTCCAATCATCTCAGGCTTGATGTCAATGGCAACATACTCCTTGCCCGAGTGTAGCTGGAGCGTCAGTCCCAGCATCTCAGGAATGACGATCATATCTCTGACGTGCGACTTCACGGGGGTGGGTTTGCCGCCGTTCTCCTTTCTGGACTGTCGAACGTGTTCCATCAGTATTCGCTGTTCATTGGTGAGGCCTTTGAGGAGAGATCTTCGCTGCCGAGCAGGAAGGAGCTTGATGAACTCGTCCATCGACATCTGCTTCAGCTCGTCGACAGAGTGCCCGCGATAAGTGAACTGTCTTGGCGTAGCTCTTCACCCGTATTGCGTCATGTTTGATTCAACTTGCAAGATAAGAATGTTCCTGGGGTCTATCGCGCCGAGCGACGCTTTGCCCGTCCGGTCTGGCGAGCGGCGATGTTGCCGACTTTTCTTCCAGGAGGTGTATCGCGACCGACAGTCGTAGGCTTCCCTGCGTGTTTGTGTCTTCCGCCACCGTGGGGGTGGGACGCTGCGATCATTGCTTGGCCTTTGACTACCGGCCATTTCCGTCCTCGGGACTTTTGTAGGAACCATTTGGGGCCAGCTTTCAAGAAGGGTTTCTCGGTACGACCGGCTCCAGCAACTACTCCAATCATTGCTCGACACCTATCGTTCAGGTGGATGGTTCGACCTGAGGGCATACGAAGCTCAGTCCCGGCCGGCGTGTGAGAGACCACCAATGCAAAGCTTCCCGATGAGCGGGCCAGTGTCCCTCCGTCACCAGGACGAAGTTCTATGTTGCAAATCATGGTTCCCTCTGGGATTCTGCCTAATGACTTGATGTTCCCTGTCTCCGCCGGCACCTCGCTCCCGATCTCAATGCTCTGTCCCACGTACATCCCTTCGGGTGCGGGAAGGTAGACATCCTCACTGCCGCCCACAACGAGCCTGGCGAGAGGAGCTCCTCGCGCGACTTCATGGAGCAGATCTCTCACGAAGCCCGTGCTGTGCCCGTTCACGGAATTGTATCCCGCGAGATGGAGTCTTCGATGGGTGGGGGCTCTGAAGATGAAGAATCCTCTTCCTCGTCTCTGTACGAGGATATTCTTTCCCATATTCCGTCAGATCCTCTCACAGGATTCCTAGCTTTACAGCTAGGTCGGATGCTTTTGATTCGGGGCTCAGTTTGACGTAAGCTTTTTTCTTGCCTTCTGGGGTTGTTAGGGTGAATACTCGGGACACGTTTACTTCGTAGAGTTCCTCAACGGCTCGTTTTACGTCATTTTTGGTGGCTTTATTGTTGACGATGAAAGTGATCTTGTTTTCTCCTTCGATTAGTTTGACGGTGTCTTCCGACATCATCGGGTAAATGATAACGAGTTCGGACTCCAGCCTGGCCATTTGTTCTACCACTTCTTCTCGGCTATTGTCTTGATGGCTGACTCGCTCCAGATGGTTAGCCTGCCCGGATGCGTACCTGGTGCAAGGGCTTCGACACTAAGGTCTGCGGCTCTAATTACGTCTAGGCCTTCAAAGTTTCTAAGGGCCTTCCTAGCGTTCTTATCTTCACCGACCACGACTAGTGGTCCGACGGCATGAACTCTTGCTCCAGCCTTGATTCTTTTGCTCTTTCGAACTCGCACAATGTCATCCCAGACGCCGATGGATGTGAGAAACCGCTTGGCATCGGAGGCTTTTGAAAGATTCTCTACTTCATTGCTTACGACTAGGGGTAGTGTTCGGTTTTCGTGGAACTTGTGGCCCCGACTCCGCACGACTTGGTTTGATGCAGTCGCGGCGATCGCTGATTTCAAAGCGAGCCGTCTCTCTTTCTGGTTGATTCGTTTAGCGGTTTTCTTTGACGTGACCGGTGGGAACGCCATTCTACCACCTACGGTCCCAGGGGCGAAGGCCGCAGTCCCCGACAAAGGTCCGTGCCCACCGATTCGTGGCACCCTAGATATTCCTCTCCCGACGCCGAAACCTTCGGCAGTTGTTCTCTTTCCAGCCATTACGTTCCGGCCTTGTGGTTGGAAAGCGTGGGATTGTTGAGCGATTGCAGCTCTTCGAATGACATCTAGTCTGATGCTCGTCTGGAATACTTGAGGCAGATGGACCTCTCCGGCTAATTTTCCTTCTATGTCGAGAAGATGCGTCATTCTGACCAAGTCAGTTGACATGAAAGTTTACGCTCCCTGTTTCGATGCGAGATTCAGCTGTTCTATCTTAGGGGGTTCTCCCGTCGGGATTCCTCTAGCCGGGTATCTGAGAGCAACTAGTCTCCTGGCCGGCCCCGGAATCGTGCCTCTTAGAACAGTGTATTCCGTCTTAACCGGTCCATATCGAAGGAAACCTCCTTTGGGAGTCACGTCAGCCCCATTGTTTCCCATCTTCAAGATCTGCTTGTTGTGCTCTGTTCTCTGGGCAAATCCCATCTGCCCTGGCCTAGGCACAGAGTACATTACGTAATGCGGGTGCCATGGACCAATCGATCCGACTCCTCTGACAGTTTTCCTTGACTTGTGCTTGAGTTTCTTTACTCCCCATCTCTTAACTGGGCCCTGGATTCCTTTGCCTTTGGTAATCGAAATTACATCGACCTCTCCCCCTTCCTTGAAAACCTCTGAAACTTTCACTTCCTTTCCAAGGATCTTCTTTCCAAACTCGAGCTGCTCCTGTACCGTTCCCCCATCAATCTTCACCTCAAACAAGTCAGGTATTTTTCTACCGATCGTAGTGGTTCGTGGCTGGCTAGCAACCACTACCCTTACCTCTGATAGCTTACTTGTTGAGGGCTGTAGTTTCTCCCAGGCCTTGACGTCGTCGAATTTCTCGGGCGTTTTGATTCGCCTTCGGAGATCCTTCGTTTGGTCGTTGGACCATACTTCTCCCAGGGTTCGCAACCCACTGTTCAGTGTTTCGTAGAAACGCAACGCGGTTACCCTGAGCGGAGGCGTCTCCACAACTGTCACAGGGAAAGTCACTTCCTTACCGTAGTTCAGGGAGCCCTGGCGATTATCAACCAAAGTGACATGAGTTATTCCCGCTTTGAAACCTGCAAAGCCCAAGAGGCGTGGAGGGCCTTCGTAATCTGGCCAGAAGCGAATTCTAGGGGTCCAGTGACTTGCCCTGCCGCGGGGGAGATAAGCAAGCGATCCTCTTCTCGGAGCGCTGTACTTTCGGTGACCCATCTAGGTCTCCTCCAACACATTCAATATTGACATCGTCGCAAGGACTGCTTCTTCGGTTCGGACCGTTTCTACTCCCTGATTCGGGATCATATTCAAGTTGAAGTCGACCATCTTGGAAAGGTCGTCTCCTTCTTTGGCAAGAATCTCGGGCACGCCCTCTGAAGGCGAGCCGAAGACGACTAGTGGTCGCTGCGAAGATTTCCATCGAAGAGTCAGATCATTTAGCACTTCTCGTACTCCTTTCCCTCTTCGAGAGGTCGAAATTGTCAAGTCCTGACTTCTGCTCCTAATCAGTCTACCTAGCGTGAGATCGGTTCGTGTGACCCTGAATCCCCAATATATAGGTAACCGGGCTCGCTCAACGAACTGTCCCTGGAGCCGAGGGGATATTTGAACGAGCTTTATGGTAACTCTCTCAAGTAGTCTTAGCTTCGAGGGGACTTCCACGGGTGTTCTGAATCCCGCGTTTACGGTCGAGCGGGGTCCCGATTCGATTACGACTCCTTCACGAATCTCGCCTATTCGAGGGTCTGCAATGTTTGGATGGCTGGGCATGCGTAAAGGGGGTAGTATTCCGGAAAATTGAAGGTCGGGGTCTTGCTTGAACAGTGCCTTCCGTAGGTACTGAGGTGTTTCCTGAAATGCGAGTAGCTTTTCCAAGAGATTCCCCTCGCTCGCTGAGTTGCCACCTATTTGATCGTTGTAGATGACTACTTCGTCGACTCGGAAGATTGCGAGGGAGCGCGCGATTAGGCCGACCCGGCTGGTCTTCTCTCTGAGATGCGGCACGTCCTTCGTAAATGATGAAGGAAGTGCGACGGAGAGTAGCTGGTGTCTTCTAGGAACCGCCATCATAGGAGTCATAAGGCTACTACGATAAGATATTAGCCAATATCGTGATTCGACAGTCCCGCTGGGAAAACCCAAAGATGCCTGTAGATTTGGACGATCTGAAGCTCCTCTCGAAGATAGACCGATCTAACATGATGGGTGCGGTCGATCGGTTTCCCGATGTTTTTCTTCGCTCTAGAGATCAGTGGGATGTTTCTTTCAAGAAACCAAGATCCTCGATCCGGAGTGTTGTTCTGATGGGTATGGGAGGATCGGCGAGTGCGGCGGATGTGGTCTTGGATTGGCTCAAAGCGGCCTTGCCGGTCCCAGCGGTGGTCCATAGAGAGCCAGGATTGCCTGCCTTTGTTAATGCGAGAACTCTGTTCGTTGCGATTAGCTATTCGGGTGAGACTTCGGAGACATTGGCCGCGTTTCAGGAAGCGAAGAACAGAGGCAGTTCCCTTATGGGTATCGGACACGGAGGGTCACTTGCTTCCTTTTGTGATCGGTTCAAAGCACCATTCTTTGAGGTTGAAGCTTCGTTGGCTCCGAGAGCGGCGCTTGGCCAATTGATTGTTGCCGCCTCAAGTGCCCTGGAAAGAGCCTATCTTGTTCGCTCGACCACAAGAGAGATATCTAGGGCTGCCCAGGAACTTGGTCGCATTAGGCGTCGCTATCGCGTCGAGACTCCTCGAGCAGACAATCCTGCGAAGAGCCTGGCCGAGAAACTGCTAGGCCATTCGCTCGTAATCTATTCCTTGCAGAGGATGTCGTCGGTTGCTCGCAGGTTTAAGAACCAACTTGCGGAGAACGGCAAATTACTCGCGAAATATGATTTGTTGCCGGAGGCGGGCCATAACGAGGTTGAAGGTTGGCATGAGAGAGACAACATGTTGCCGGTGATTATTCGAGATGCACAGGAGACTGCCTTTGAGGGTTCAATCTTTCGCGCATTCCGCGCTACAATAGGTTCGGCCGGCAGATCTCATCCGCTAGACGTGCACGTCGCTGCGAGAGGAAGGCTTTCCAGGCTGCTGTCTCCAATCTTTCTCCTCGATTACGTATCCCTCTACCTTGCTATGCTGAGGCGAATCGATCCGACCCCCACTAATCTGATCAACGAATACAAGAAAAGATAGGCAAGTATGGTCTATAGGCCACTCGCTATCCTTTGGCAACTCCGATGGGTGTCATGCGGACAACTTTCTTTCCTATTCCAAGTTGGTCGCTTACATCGGCGACTCTGTCGACATCCTTGTAGGCGTCAGGTGCTTCCTCGGCGAGAACCTCCATGCTTGCCGCTCTGATGACTATCCCTCTGCTCTCTAGCTGTTTCTTCAAGTCTGCCCCGTGCCACTTTCGTTTGGCGGCGGAACGGCTCATGAATCTTCCAGCGCCATGGGCGGTGGTTCCGAAACTCAACTCCATTGCTTTGGGCGTGCCTATCAATACCCAGCTGCTCGTTCCCATGCTTCCCGGAATGAGGACTGGCTGTCCAACGTCTCTGTATTGAGCTGGGACATCTGGATGCCCTGGAGGGAAAGAGCGAGTCGCGCCTTTTCGGTGGACAATAACTTTTGTAGCCTCGCCATCGATTTGGTGTGATTCAATTTTCGCGACGTTGTGACAGACATCGTAGACGATTCGCATGTCCATCGAATCTGGTGATTTCGCGAATACCTTTTCGAAGGCCTGTCTAGCCCAGTGAGTGATCATTTGCCTGTTGATCCAGGCGAAGTTACATGCAGCGGACATTGCCGGGATATAGTCCTCCGCTTCCGGACTCTTGCTCGGGCACGCCGCTAGTTCTCTATCGGGTAAGTGGATGTTGTATTTTCCTGTCGCTCTTTCCATGACTTTCAAATAATCGCTACAGATCTGATGCCCATATCCTCTGCTGCCAGTGTGGATGAGAACGAGGATCTGTCCTTTCTTCTGGATTCCCAACCGTTGGGCTACTCTTTCTTCGAAAATCCGGTCTGCTCTTTCTATCTCGATAAAGTGGTTTCCGCTTCCAAGACTTCCAAGTTGAGGTGCTCCGCGCGATCTTGCACTGCTTGATACCTTTGAAGGGTCGGCTGCTTCCATGCAGCCCTCCTCTTCGATTGTCTTCGGATCCTCAGGCCAAGCGTATCCTTTGTCGATGGCCCAATCAAGGCCATCAGTAACCGCCTTGTCCAGTTCGATCGCGCTAAGTTTGATCTGTCCGCGGCTTCCGAGGCCTGAAGGAATGAAGTTGAAAATTGTATCCACAAGCCGCGAGAGTGCTGGCCGGACCTCATCCTCGGTTAGATTCGTCCGAATGAGTCTGACTCCACAGTTGATGTCGTAGCCAACGCCTCCCGGGCTGATCAGTCCCTCATCATAGTCCGTTGCAGCTACTCCTCCGATTGGGAATCCATAGCCTTCGTGGCCGTCGGGCATCGTGATGGCATACTTGTAGATGCCAGTCAAGTGGGTGACGTTGACGCATTGTTGGATTGTCCGGTCGGTGCGCATTTTGGCTAGGAGTTCCTCGTCGGCGTAGATTCGCGCTGGGACCTTCATGCCAGGCTGGTAGTCCTGCGGAACTTCCCAGATGTTTTGAGATACTTGCTTAATGGGAATATCCACGCTTGATCTGCTCCAAGAGTTCAAAGCTTGGGTGCTCATTCGTTAGCCGAATGTTGAACGACGACCTAGCTATAAGTGTCGTTGGGTTGGTTTGGTGGAATTATCGGGTCAGTTTCGAGACTGCTCTTCTAGCACATAGTGAGGCTATAGATCTAGAATGAATTTGATCTTAGCTTCTTTCGCATCTTCTTCGATTGTCATCAAGTGGTATGTCACCCCTTTTACCTCAGTCTTGGCTCCATGCTTCCCCCGATCATATTTCTCGCCTCTAACCTTCCCACGAAGCTTGAACGATGTGAGGTCATCAGGGGCGATGATGATGTGGTATGATGCGTAGACCATTGCTTTGATGTCGAACTCGAGGAGTAGTTGTTCTATCCAATTGTAGAGCAATTCTTTCTTGTCGTGGCCATCGACTTGAATATGCTCCTCTAAAATCGGGTCGATTTTCTGAACATTCAACATCGTCTCATAGAATGCTTCTGCGGCTTGAGCAAACGCTCGTTCAAGCGTCGGGCCCCAAGCTTCAATGTAGGCGTCTGCCGTATGCTCGAGAAATCTGTGTCCCTCTGCTCCCCGATTTTCGTCTGACACTTGGTTCGAAGTGGTCTGCTTGCAGGAACCGTTTATTAGGTGAGTTTAGGATGAGACGCTTCTTTGACCTGAATGCGGGTTAGCTTGCCGGGATTACACAATCCGTGAGATTGTGTCTCGTAGGCCGAGTGGATTAACCCGTCTGTGTGGGTCCAAAGGCGCAGTTCCTGTCTAGGGGAGCGTTGGCCTTGAGAGCCTGTGGCCCGTTAGGGCCGCGTGGGTTCGAATCCCACTCCCGGCGCCAGAAAATACTCGGAGCTGACTTGAGACTGTGAAGGATCTCTGGAGAAATGACTTACCCCCCCGGGGGGCTAGAAAAGAATGTTTGTTTCTATTCCCGAGAATGTAGTTTTACGTCTGCCTTAGACGTTTACCGTATTTCTTGCTGGTTGAGCATGTCGTGGTCTTGTAGGCTCGCCGATGCGAATGATTCGAGGATCTTAGGGAGCCAAGCGGTTCAGAGCGTTTAGCCATTGCGGATGAGCGACGATAAGGTTGCGATTCCCGTTAGGTTTTTCCCGGCTTATGCCGGGGTGCTCGGCGCTATTGCGGGTTGGGGACAGGTAGCGATGTGCGCGGAGTACTTGTCCAGTCGAATATTCTCGTGACAGCGCGGACACTGGAGTACCTTCATCTCCGATCGGATGTTTCTTCCTTTCCAGTTTCTTCCTCTCAGTTTCTATACACCTCTATCTGTTTCCCTTGCTGTTTACAGAAATTTGTCTTTTCTTGCGCGGCGTTCCTGTATCCAGCGATAGCGGTACGTCGACAATACGATATAAGGACTCTTTCACTAACGGCTAGAGTTCCGAGTCTGGCTCCCTTCGTGGGGGTGACTAGTCATAGTATTTGGGACGCATTTTCTCTCTGAAAGCCGCCGCGCCTTTCTCGAAGTCAGGGCTCATAATTGTTCTGAACAGCTCCCTGTGCGCAAGGTCCAGCGCACGAGTCGTGAAAAGGCCTCGATGAATGCGTTTGAAGCTAGCGTTTGAGATTGGCGAAACGTTTCGTATTTCATTCAAGATCCGGTCCACGCGTTCACGTAGGTGGGTAGCCTCTTCAACGTAGTTTACAAGCCCGTAAGATCGCGCTTCGTCTGCGCTGATTGGTGCTCCGGTCAGATTCATTTCAACGAGCTTCCTGCCGGCCATGGTGAATTGGCCTATTGCAGCGGAGATGCAGCACAGCGCGCCGACCCTTCCGCCGGAGAAGGCAAACGTGGATCCCGTCGATGCCGCAACCAGGTCAGAGGCTAGTGCGATCTCCGCACCTGCGCCGTAGGCGGGACCGTCGACCATTGAGATAATTGGTTTCTCGCATCCTAGAAATCGTTTCCAGAATGGCTTGACGAGATTGTAGACGAACTCGCGAGCTTCCCTGCGGGATGCGAATCCGCTCACTTCCTTCACGTCTAATCCTGAGGAGAATGCTCTTCCTTCTCCCTTGATGACAATCGATGATATGGCTCGTTCTTTCGAAGCACTTCGCAAGGTCGCTTCAAGCTCTCGAAACATTGACTTGGAGAGGGCGTTGAGTGCTTCGGGCCGGCTCATTGTGAGCCACGCGGTATGATCTTGAATCTCATATTCGACATTCATGTGAGGCAACACATTTTGCTCCTACGCTGATTAGGGGGATTTCGACTGAGTATTTTTCGATTGTTTCCTCAAGTTCAAGAACATTTTTGAAGTGCCTACACGAGTGGCTTGACGTCACGGTGCGAAATTTCTGATTAACCTGCCGTATAATTCGAATCTCAAGCTGAAGACCGTCTTGGATCGCGTCAATAGTGACGAATACCTTCAGAGTCTCTGGGAATGCATCAATGTTAATGCAGTGAGAAGACTGGGTCTTTCCGATCACGGCCCGGTTCACTTCGCAATAGTCTCAAACATCGCCCTGAAAATCCTACGCAACCTTCTAGAGGCAGACGTCAAACCCAACATAGTTACGGATCATAAGATGACAAACGATGATGCAGAAGTAGTCGTATTCCTCGGCGCCGTTCTTCACGATCTAGGAATGATCGCCCACAGGGAGAACCATCACATGTTCAGCGTTCCGCTGGCATTTCAATTACTCCCAAGATTGCTAGAAGGGATTTATGATGAAAAGGAACGAGCGATCATTACATCTGAGACTCTTCACACTATTTACGCTCATGAATCCGAGATTCCTCAGCTGACGCTTGAAGCAGGAGTTGTGAGGGTGGCCGACGCGTTGGACATGAAAGAAGGCCGTGCTCGAATTCCGTTTACCGCGGGGAAGAAGGATATTCACGCATTATCTGCGATGTCGATACGAGACGTCAAGATAAGAAAAAGTAAGCAGAAGCCGGTGATCGTGGAAATTAGCATGTATAATGAATCAGGTATATTCCAAGTTGATCAACTTCTTAGAAAGAAGATTGCAGGGACAAAGTTGGAGGGCTTCATCGAAGTTGTGGCGCAAGTCGAAAACCAGCAGAGGAAGACAGTTCTCTCCAGGTATACGCTGGGCACAATTGCTGAGACCCCGACAGCCGAGGTCTTCGTTCAAAAATAGACTCGATGAATTCTACAGAGGGACGATCCGGTCAAAGACCGTTATTGCTAGGTTTCTACTCTACCTTTGCTAGCTTTCCGTATCGTCCGACGTTAAGCTGGAGTTCCCCTCTGAAAGAGTCAACGTAGCCGTTCTGAATTTCAATTGTATCGTTGACCGCAACCTTTGATATGTTCTCGTTCCACAATGTGACCTTGACCGACCCGGACTCGTCCTGAAGAGTCGCGGACGCCACCTGGCCGGGACCGAATTTTGTCTGTACTTCTCTCGGGCTCTCTACGTCGACGATCTTTCCTTTCACATCGACTCTTCTCATTCCCGGCTTTAGCTCGGCGATTTTCATTCCGTTGCTCCGGTGACGACTTCTCCGGTTGCGAAGTTGTTCCTGACGCCTGTTATTCGCACTTTGACCTTGTCGCCAGTGTTGGTTCCAGGGACGAATATGACAAAGTTGTTGAAGCGGGCGATCCCGTCGCCTCTCCTACCGACTGAATCAATCGTAACATCGATCTCCTGACCCTCCTCTACAGGGACCGGGCCCCGGTCGCGCTCGAAGCTTCTCCCGCCGCCCTCGCGGCCGCCGTATCCGCCACCCCTTCCATAACCGCCTCCCCCTCCTCCACGGCCATAGCCTCCGCCTCCACCTCTGCCTCCTCCACTATATCCTCCTCCCCCTCCACCTCTTCTTCCATAACTGCCTCCTCTTCTACCGTAGCTTCTACGCGGTCTCTCTTCTCCTCCGCCTTCCATTTTTTGGTTCTACTCTTGTTTTCCTGAAGTCCAGTTGAACAATGGATTGGTCAGTACAACAGCAGTATCATAAGCAAAGGTTGCTTTCAAAACTACTTTTCATACCGCCTGAGCTTGTTCCAGACCCGTCCTTGAGTTCTGGCGCGTCTGATTCCGTATTAAAGATTTGACCCTGTTTATCAGTCTCAATAATTGATCCCAGTTGATCTAGCTCCCACGATTCCGGCTTGAAACTCTCGCCCCATAATAGGCGACTACGTGTGTTTATGGCAGGTCAGTCTTTACGCCTTAAATGGGGCAAGGAGCAGTCACTGCTGGTAATGGCGGATCGTCTAATGCATGAAGAGCCTCAGTCTATGCCACCCTCTTATTCCGATTCAAAGGATTCCCCTTCTTCGACTCCGATTGTGACAAAGGTTAGCACATCACCATCACCAT
>Ga0209376_1002587_pt1 | contig 17051 bp, 10 predicted proteins | sample GraSoiAngelo_134_FD_185891 | JGI IMG/M metagenome (GOLD analysis project Ga0209376, IMG submission 185891) | Grasslands soil microbial communities from the Angelo Coastal Reserve, California, USA - 14_0929_05_30cm (SPAdes) (version 2) | ecosystem: Environmental > Terrestrial > Soil > Grasslands ... | reverse complement strand
AACGCGGCGATACGCCGTTCGAGTATCAGAAATATTCGCGCGATCACACCTGGAAGTTTGAGGGCGGTCACGAGATGCAGGCGTCCGCCGCGCCCGCTTATCTTGGCAATCCAAAGTTTGCCGATCCGGAGGAAGCATTTGTGGCGTCGCTCTCGAGCTGCCAGATGCTCACGTTTCTTGCCATCGCGGCCAAAAAGAAGTTCGTGCTCGACGAGTATGTCGATGAAGCCGTCGGTCACATGGAAAAAAATGCGGAAGGCAGATTGGCGATTACGCGTGTGACGTTAAGGCTGCGGCTCAAATTCTCTGGTGATAAACAGCCAACCGCGCAAGAGATCGAAGAGATGAATCATATGGCTCACGAGCAGTGTTTCATCGCCAATTCCGTGAAGACCGAAATCACAATCGAAGCGCAGACATAGCCCCGGATGGCGGATGACGCAGATGCTGTAGAGGCAGGCGTGCCGCCTGCGGTTTTAGAAAAAGCGGTGGACATGGCCGCCACTGCAGAATTCTCTGCGGGGAATCTGTGCAATCCCTGTAAATCTGTGGCTGAATAGAGCCGATTTATGGATCTCAAGGCAGACACCCAGCGCATGGAAAAGATCGTCAGCTTGTGTAAGCGGCGCGGATTCATTTTCCAATCGAGCGAAATTTACGGCGGGCTCAACGGCTGCTGGGATTACGGACCACTTGGCGTCGAATTGAAACGCAATCTCAAGAATTACTGGTGGCGCGTGACGGTGCACGAGCGTGACGACGTGGTCGGCATGGACGGGTCGATCCTGATGAATCGCGCCGTTTGGAAGGCGAGCGGCCACGAAGACACATTCAGCGATCCGATGGTCGATTGTCGATCTTGCAAGGCGCGCTTACGTGCGGACCAAGTGATTGAGAGAAAAGACGTGCAACAATGCCCGAACTGTGGAGGCAAAGATTTAACTGAACCGCGCCCATTCAACTTAATGTTCAAAACTTACGTAGGTGCGACTGAAGACGAATCCAGCGTCACCTACCTTCGCCCAGAGACGGCCCAGTCGATCTTCGTGCAGTTCAAAAACATCCTCGAAGTTTCGCGCAAGAAATTGCCATTCGGCATTGCGCAGATCGGCAAAGCATTCCGCAACGAGATTAATCCTCGCAATTTCACGTTTCGGTCCCGTGAGTTTGAGCAGATGGAGCTCGAATATTTTTGTCGCGCGGAGGAGGGGATGAAGTTACTCGATTACTGGCTGGAAGAGCGGCTTAAGTTCTACGAGAACATCGGCATTTCGCGTGATCGATTACACGTCAAGACAGTTTCCGACGAAGAACGCGCTTTCTATTCAAAAGGGACCTACGACGTCGAATACGATTTCCCATTCGGCCGACAGGAGCTCGAAGGCGTTGCTTATCGCACCGATTACGATTTACTCCAACATCAAAAAGCCAGCGGAAAGTCGCTTGAGTATTTCGATGAGGAAACGAAACAGCGATTTGTTCCTCATGTCGTTGAGCCAAGTGCTGGCGTCGACCGCACAGTCTTGGCGCTAATCTGCGAAGCATATTCGACAGACGAAGCGCCGGATGAAAAAGGAAAGATGGAAACGCGACTTGTTCTGCGCTTCCATCCGCGGATGGCGCCGATCAAGTGCGGTATATTTCCGCTGCTCAAAAACAACGATCAGCTAGTCGCGAAGGCCCAAGAGATTGTCGGTCTTTTACGGGCGGACATGAACGTCTTCTATGACGAGAGCGGGGCGATTGGGCGTCGCTATCGGCGTCAGGATGAAATCGGAACTCCCTTCGGCGTGACAGTCGATTTCGAAACGCTTGGCGAGAAAAACGATGCGTTAACGGATACAGTTACGTTGCGTGAGCGGGATTCGATGAAACAAGAGCGTGTGAAAATCAACGATTTGGCGGATATGCTGATTTCGCGAATTTCTTGAGGAATGGACCTCGAAGAATTCCGCGAGTATTGCCTCGCGAAAGGTGGGGTCACCGAGGGCACACCGTTTGGTGAGACTGTGCTCGTCTTCAAAGTCGCCGGCAAGATCTTCGCGCTAGCCGCGCTCGATGAGATTCCAGCAACAGTCAATTTAAAGTGCGATCCTGATGTGGCGCTCGAGTTGCGCGATCGATACGAGCAAATCCAGCCCGGCTATCACATGAACAAGAAGCATTGGAACACTGTCGAGATCAGCAGCGGAGTTCCGGAGGCAGAGTTGCGCAAAATGATCGATCACTCTTACGATCTAATCGTGAAGAGTCTGCCAAAAGCGGCGAAGGCAAAACTTCCACGCCATCGCTAATCGAAGGGACATGCGCTGTCGCCTCCCAAATATTCGGTGCGCTCCACTGCAAGCGAAGCTCACGCTACATTGCCGGCACCGTGTATAACTTCGCGTAATTGGACTTCGCCGATTTCCAATTGCAGGGCATCGCGCGCGACACGCAAAAAATTATCAGGCGCGTCAGTGAGCGCGACTTCGAGGCTTCCGGAATTTTCCGTCGTCGCACGCAACAATTGTCGATCTAATAATTGCTGCACCGCGATTGCGCAATTTTTTGCCGAATCGACAAGCTCGACTTTGGCTCCAACAAAACGCGAAATCACACGGACAAGCAATGGATAATGGGTGCAGCCTAATACCAGTGTATCGACTCCGTCGCGCATGAGCGGTTCGAGATAGCGTGCAATAATCTGGTCGGTCAGCTTGTCTTCGAGCCAGCCTTCTTCGATGAACGGAACGAGCAGTGGGCAAGCCCGCGCGGAGATGCTGATCTTGGGATCAAATTCGCGCAGCGCTTTCTCATATGCGCCGCTTTTGATCGTTGCGCGCGTTCCGATTACGCCGATATGCCGATTGCGGGTCGCGCTGATTGCCGCTTGCGCTCCCGGTTTGATCACGCCAATGACCGGAACGGAGAGGGTTTTCTCCAGTTTCGGCAATGCTACCGCCGATGCCGAGTTGCATGCGATCACAATGGCTTTCACGTCTTCGTCGACCAGCATGTTTGTCATCTCGAGGCTGTAGCGCTCGACCGTGTTCGCACTTTTTCCGCCATATGGAACGCGTGCCGTGTCCCCGAGATAAAAAATTTTCTCGTTCGGCAGTAAATCGCGCAACGCCTTAACCACAGTGAGGCCGCCGATTCCGGAATCAAAAACACCGATTGGACGCGAGTCTCCCATGGAGTCGCAAAATCAGGGTTTCATGAAGAAACTGCAAGCGCGTCCTACCTTTTCATTTTGCAAACATGCCCCGTCTTCGGATGCTTCATCGCGATGGCTGAGCTTCCAAAAACCTACGATCCCAAGTCGGTCGAACCAAAGTGGTATGCCCGCTGGATCAAGAATCACGATTTTGAAGCGGACCCGACTTCCTCGAAACCAGCTTTTTCGATTGTGATTCCCCCGCCGAACATCACCGGCGTTCTCACGCTAGGACATGTGCTCAACAATACTATCCAGGACATTCTTGCGCGCCGGGCGCGCATGCGGGGTTTCGAAGTTCTTTGGTTGCCCGGCACCGATCACGCCGGGATCGGCACCCAGACCGCAGTCGAAAAATATTTGTGGCAAACAGAAAAGAAAACCCGTCACGACCTGGGTCGCGACGAATTTCTCCGTCGCGTATTGGATTGGCAGAAGAAGCATGGGGGGATCATCATTGAGCAACTCAAGCGCCTGGGCTGTTCGTGCGATTGGTCGAGGCAACGCTACACGCTGGACGCTGATTACGTCCGCGCAGTGCAGGAGGTTTTTGTCGATCTTTACCGCAAGGGACTGATTTATCGCGGTCGCCGGATGATCAACTGGGATCCGGCTGCGCAGACCGCCCTGTCCGACGAGGAAGTCATCTCCAAGCCGCAAAAGGGAAGTCTCTACTATGTCCGTTATGAGGTCGTGGAAGAGCCGGGGAGATTTCTGGAGGTCGCAACCACTCGACCGGAAACGATCATGGCCGATACGGCGGTGGCGGCTCATCCGAGTGACAAGCGATATGGCGATCTTTTCGGGAAACATGCGTGGCGTCCGCTCGCGCGCGAAAGGCTTCCCATCATTGCTGACGAGGCGATCGATCCCGAATTTGGCACTGGCGTCCTAAAAGTGACACCCGGACACGACAAACTTGATTTCGAGATCGGCCAGCGTCATAGCTTGCCCGTTCTTGATGTGCTCGCGCCGGACGGTCGGATCAATTGTCCCGCGGTTCCGGAATTGAACGCGCTTGACCGATTCGAAGCGCGCAAAAAGGCCGCAGAGTTATTACAGGAGAAAGGTCTACTTTCGAAGACCGAGCCGTACGAAAACAACGTCGGCTTTAGCGACCGCAGCGATGTGCCAATCGAGCCACGCATTAGCGAGCAATGGTTTCTCCGCTATCCGAAAACGAAGGAAGCGCTCGCCGTCGTACGCGATCGTCTCATTCGCTTCTTTCCCGCGCATTGGGAAAAGGTTTACGCGCAATGGCTGGAAAACATCCAGGACTGGTGCATCAGCCGTCAGGTTTGGTGGGGACACGAGGTACCAGCTTGGTATCCGAAATCCGAAATTCCAAATTCCGAGTCCCAAATTTACGTTGGGATTGAACCTCCAGCTGATTCCGAAAACTGGACTCAGGATCCCGACACCCTCGACACTTGGTTCTCATCGTGGCTGTGGGCCTACGAGACCATGGATGAAGACACGCGGAAGAAATTTTATCCGACGAGCGTGCTGGTGACCGCGCCCGACATCATCTTCTTTTGGGTGGCACGAATGATCATTGCCGGCCTTGAGTTTAGGCCGGCAAAATCGGAGCGGGATGAAGGGAACATTCCGTTCCACGACGTTTTCTTCACCGGAATAATTCGTGACAAGCAGGGTCGCAAAATGTCGAAGTCACTGGGCAATTCACCTGATCCGCTTGAGCTCATTGGCAAGTACGGTGCGGACGGCCTTCGATTTGGTCTCATGCGCATTGCGCCGAGCGGTCAGGATATTCGTTTCGATGAAAAACAAATCGAAGAAGGCCGTAACTTCGCGACCAAGCTTTGGAATGCTGCTCGTTTTCGGCAAATGCATGGGCCAAGCGCAGCTGAGCCGAAAATCGACAACGCAAAATTGTCGATCTTCTCGATTGAAGTCCTAGCGAGACTGAACGAGACGGTCGACGCGATCGATTCCGCTTACCGCGAGTACCGATTCAATGAAGTGGCGCAGCGGCTTTACGATTTTTTCTGGAGCGATTATTGCGACTGGTTTGTCGAGGCGGCAAAGACAGAAATCTTTGGTGAAGACGAAGCGAAAAAGAAGTCCGCGCTGGCGGTGATGGATAACGTGCTGTCTGCAATGTTGCGACTACTTCATCCATTCATGCCGTACATCACTGAGGAGCTTTGGTCGCTTTTGGGATTTGGGAAAAATTCGATTCAATTCGACGCGCCTCCGGAGAAGATACGACTGCACGATGTCGATCTTGCAAACGGGCGGCGCCTTGTCTCGCGCATTTATGAAACGGTGAGGGCTGGTCGAAATCTTCGAGCGGAAGCTAAGATCCCATCGAACAAAAAGATGCGTTATATTTTACGCAAAGACCAGAAATGGATTTCTGACCAACTGGCGACGTTCTCGAGACTCCTGAATGCAGAAGAAGTAAAGTTGGATTGGCAATATGAAGCGGAGGCGGGCGTTCCTGTCGCAGTCACCCCGCTCGGCGAGCTTTTTCTAGCGATTGCGGCGGGAGACAAAACGGCAGAGCGCGAGCGACTCGATAAAGAAATCGCCAAGGTCGAAGCGGAATTGCGAACAGTCGATGGCAAATTGAAAAATAAATCTTTTGTCGATCGCGCTCCCGCCACCGTGGTTAAGGAACATCGACAACGTCTAAAGGATTTCAGCGCCCAACTGGAAAAGCTGAAGCAGGCACGCCAAGGTCTGAATTAAAAATGATTTTGTGCTCATCGATTTTGGCGCCGCGCAGTGCAAAAAATTCCCGCAGAGCGCGTGTGTAAAAAGTCCCGTCGTATTCGCGGTTCAGCTCTAGCCAGACGCGGCCGCGTGGCGCCAGGTATTTGGCGAGATCATCAAGGAAGAATTCCCATTCCGGCACGTCCCAGAGATTGGGTTGTTTATGGTTGTTGAAGCAGATCATGAAGGCGGTGATTAGATCAAATCTTCCTCCGAGATCTGGAAGAGGAGTAAGAGGCTCAATGCGCGAGATGACGCGACGGACTCCGAGCAGGCGTGTGATTTCCGCAAACATCGGCAGGTCATCCAGATCGAGACCAAGTCCCTCATGTCCGAGCAATTGCGCGATATGCAGAAAATATCCGGCACCACAGCCAAGATCGAGAACGCGCTTTGGCCGCGTCAAATCGAGTTCAATTTCGCGAATGCGGCGAATATTGATCTCAATCCAGCGTTCAAGATCCAGATATTTCGGCCAGTCTTCGCCTGGATCTTCGACGGCGTAGCGTTGGCGGATCTGCTGAAAAGTGGGCCCATCAATTGTTTCAATAATTCGAGTGGTCTCAAGTGGAACCCGCGTTTTGTGAAAAAATCTGCGCGTATGTTTTCTCGCGCTGGCTAACCCCTGTCCGCTTAAGAGCTTCTTTATTTTGTGACTGAATCGCATATGCAGATACATCGCACTTTGTGGCGCGACGCGACAACTTCAACTAAATTACAAGCTTGATGAGCCTTTGGAAAAAATTGCTCTGGTGCGCCGTGACGCTCCTCGGCCTTGGGGCGGTTTGTGTCCTTGCTCTCTCACGCGGCGAACAAATAAGCGCCCTCTGGATCATTGTGGCGGGTCTGTGCGCAACTTCGATTAGTTACCGCTTTTACAGCAAATGGCTCGCGACGAAAGTGCTCGTACTCAATGACGAGCGCGCCACTCCGGCCGTCCTGCAAAACGACAGCAAAGATTATGTACCTACCAATCGTTGGATGGTTTTCGGCCATCATTTTGCGGCCATCGCTGGTCCGGGTCCGCTAGTCGGTCCGGTGCTGGCCGCGCAGTTTGGTTTTCTGCCTGGCACGCTATGGATCTTGATCGGAGCAACGCTCGGGGGCGGCGTTCACGACATGATTGTTCTTTTCGCCTCAATCAGGCGCGGCGGCAAAACACTCGGGCAGATGGTGAAAGAAGAGATCGGGCGCGGCGTTGGTGCGCTCGCACTCATCAGCGTGTTGGCGATAATGATTATCTTGCTCGCTGTGCTCGCACTGGTCGTCGTGCAAGCGCTCGCGCAAAGCCCGTGGGGCGTTTTCACCATTGCGATGACCATACCGGTCGCATTGATCATGGGAATCGGCTTACGCACGGGAAAAGTGAATGTAATGACAGTCACGATTTTCGGATTGCTCGGGCTGGCGTTTGGCGTCTGGGGTGGACAATTTCTCGCGCACTTTCCTGAAATTGAAGCGTGGTTTAGACACGACCAGAAATGGCTCGCATGGGCGATCATGGTCTACGGACTAGCGGCGTCGATCCTGCCAGTGTGGATGCTACTCACGCCGCGGGACTACCTGAGCACGTTCTTGAAGCTCGGCACGGTTGCCATGCTCGCCGCAGCCGTGGTAGTGATCCACCCTCCATTACAAATGCCGGCGATCACAAAATTCATCGACGGCAGTGGCCTCGTATTTGCCGGTCCAGTCTTTCCCTTTGTATGTATCACGATCGCGTGTGGCGCAGTTTCAGGTTTTCATTCTCTCATTGCCTCGGGCACAACGCCGAAAATGCTGCGGCGCGAGTGCCGAATACGCAATATCGGTTATGGCGCCATGGTGACCGAAATGATGGTTGCATTGATGGCGATGATCGCGGCATGCGTGCTGCAACCAGGCGAGTACTTTGCAATTAATTCGAAGGGGACCCCAACTGAAGTAGTCGCGAGAGTAAGCGCGGCCGGCTTTCCGGTGACAGAACAGCAAATGACCCATCTCGCTTCGGACCTCGGTGAGTCCACCATGTTCAATCGCGCAGGCGGGGCGCCGACTTTCGCCGTCGGTATGGCGCACATGTTTGCACGGATCTCCGCTGGCCCAACTGCGCTCGCGCTTTGGTACCACTTCGCGATCATGTTTGAGGCTTTGTTCATTCTTACAACCATTGACGCCGGGACGCGCGTGGGGCGCTTTTTGCTCCAAGATTTTCTGGGCAATATCTGGCGGCCGCTTGGCAATACGCGCTCGTGGAGCGCAAATCTCTTCTCAAGTGTGTTGCTGGTGTCGGCGTGGGGTTGGTTTTTGTACCAGGGAATCATCGACCCTCTCGGTGGGATCAACTCTCTTTGGCCGCTGTTCGGATTGGCGAACCAATTGCTCTCAGTAGTCGCGCTCTGCCTCGGCACGACGATCCTGATCAAAATGCATAAGGGGAAATACCTTTTTGTAACCGTCTTGCCGCTTTGTTTTATGTGCGCGGTTACGTTTTCAGCTGGGTACCTGAAGATCTTCTCGCCGGATCCAAAACTCGGCTTTTTAAGTGGCGCGCGATCACTTTTGCATGAGGCAGCGGGGATTGTCGATCCAGCTAAGGCAGCTGATTTGGCCCGGCAAGCAGGTGTCTGGCAATTTGATGCGTTGGTTGCTGTTTTCTTTCTTGTCCTCGTGCTCCTGATCGTGCTTGGCTCGGCAAGACAGTGGTGGCAGCTTCTACGCGGGACCAGACGGGTGGTTTTGCACGAAAGCGAATTCGTGCCAATCAGCGCTGCGCAACTCGCGGAGTTTTAGCCGTTCCTGTCGGGCGGATTATTTGTAAAGATGCAAGTCGACGATGTGCGAAGACCTCACTCTGGTTTCGCACAGATTTCACCGCATCTAAAAGTCGCGAACATTGAGAAGATTTGCGTTGGGGATTACCAAGCGAACATCAAATTTTAGCGGCAGCGACGTTCATGGTTCATCTCAACAATGCACCCCGTTAGCTATAAACGCCGACGAATAAATCCCGGGTCGCGGACATTAAGCGCCGCCGCAGTGCGTCTTTTTACGGCAGCGGTCTGAACGCGTGGTCAAAGACGTAATCGGCGACGCGTTCGCCTTGTGCGATACCCTGAGTTTTGTCGAAGGACCAGTGAATGCCGAGATAGATTCGGCTCTGGCCGTTTTCTTCTTCCGCTTGGGAAAGAGACGAGAAGGTACGCGGCATGTACGGCCGGACATTGCCATTGTGGTCTTTGGTAACGCCATTGAATTCATCCGAGACGAATGTGAAAGCGATGGCGTCGGTCCCGAAGAATCGGCGGAGGGTTTGGAAGAGCGCGCCACCGAAGCCAGCGTGACCGGAGGGATAGGCGGGAAATGGCGGGGTAAAGTTTGGTGCGTTCAGATTGCTAGCTGGCGCGCCCAAAGGGGCGAAAGTTCGATCGCCTATCGTTGCAGGATTACCATCACCTGCGTGAGTAGGACCAGTTCCTGGATCCGATTCACGAATTCCGGTGATAGGGCGCCAAAAATCATAAAAGTATTTCGATTCCCAGACTGATATGCCGGCGTCGGCCATCGCCGTATTAATCAACGCCAACAAACGCGCAAGATCGAAAGTGCTCAACTTCCTTTGATCAGCGACCCGCACCGCGATCTGATTGTAAAGTCGCGGTGGCGCACAGAGACTGGGCGTTCCATCGTAAGCCCAGAACGTGCCAACAAAAGTTTGTTCTGCGGTCCGTTGTGTCGGCGTCACAACACCGTCGCCACCGATGCCTTTCACTTCGTTGTATGCGGTCGTGTATTCCGCGCTCGTCATTGCAGGCGGAGGCGGAACGCGAAACTGCTGCGACGATTCCAAGACGAAAGCATTGCACTCGCCCCAGTGCGCGCCGAGAGCGAGCGGGATCAAGCTAATCGGATCCTGACGCCAATGCCCAGGGAGATTGCTTGTGAAATAATCGATGCCGACACGAGGCTCCGGAATCTGCGAGCCGTCGTTGACTCGCATGGCAAGAATGGCAGCGGCCGTCCGCCGCCCTAGATCAATGCCATTCGCCTGTTCGTTTTTGTTTTTTATTTGAGCGAGATCGTCCGTCAATAAAGAGTCGAAACTCGCAGCCTGTGATGGAAAGAGCGCGACGAGCGTGTCATGCGCGGCCTGACTGACGGCCGCATCCATGGAGGTTGGGCCTTGCGCCAAGACACCGGTGTAGCTCCGGTAACCGCCGAGCAAAGCATTCATTGCGTCGAAAATCGCGATGTGAACAACAGCCATTGCCCGGCTCGAGCGTCCCGGCCCTAGTTGTTCGCCAAACACTCGATTCTCCCCAGGGGCAACCGGTGTATGATCGAGGCCGGTCGCGTTAATCGCGATTTGATTCCACCGGTGAACAGAGTCGAGCCCCTTCTTCGGGGCCTGGTTCAAGTAAATGGACTGCGCTGCACCAAAGCGAGGACCGAACGCGTCGCGAAAGTTGTCAGCGCGTCCGTCGGTGACAGCGGGGAAACAAAACGCGAAAGTAAGAAAGAGCGCCGAGGATAATTTCATCTGGTTAATTGGCTGCGATTTGGATTTGCCATAACGATGTTTCTGGCAAGTGGCGGAGATGCTGTTTTTTTTTGGTACAGGAGTCAACTCAATCTGGAAGAATTAGCGCCCAGCAGAGGCTTCAACGATTGACGTAGAGCAAGCTTCAGACGTTCTCAGATGTTATCACCAGGTCCGCTCTCCGGCGGTTGGACCGATAGTTTGGACCCGCAACTACGTCGTTTACGTTCGTCAGAGCACGATGTGAATCTGGAACGGCGGCCGCCGCCGTCGCCGAAGGATCAGGCTGTGACCGGTGCGCGGTAACCGAAAAATTTGCGCTCCTTGATGATCTGCACTACCTCCGGCGGAACCATCCGTTCCCAGGTGCCATCTCCAGACTGCAATTTGACCAATGCGTCAGGCGGATAAATTCGCAAGTACTCTGGATGATAATCGGTGATCTCTTCGATGTATCGATTGTCGATTAAATAACGAAATAGCGAGCGCAGATTCGGGGCAACTTCAACCTGCGTTGCGCTGACAATCTTTCCGCTAGGTTCGTCGATCATTGGATAAACGTAAAGCTTGAGTCCTCCTTTAAACATCCGCCCCAGCGCTTCCAGAATTCCGCCTTCGAGGTTCAGATAGTATTTTTCGTCAAAGATCTCCATTAAGCTCGGCACGCCCATCACCAAGCCGATCATCTTGTCTGTATAACGAGAAAGATACGCGGCGAGCCGGTAATATTCGCCGAATCTCGAGATTAAGACTGTCCGTTCGAGCGCGCCGAGAATATCAACTCGAGCGAGAAAATCAGCGTGATTCAGTTGTCCCTCAGCGAGCAGATTCTCAAGAGTCATCTCCATGAGCAGGACCAGATCTTTTTCTGGGCAAGCCGACTGTGCCAGAATAGCGCGGTGCGCGCCATCCAGCATGTCGTTCGTGGCGTAGGTCACGGGCCGAAAGCTACCCCGCTCGACCAGGATCGCTTTTTTATGAAACACTTCAGCGGGCTGTACCGTCTCGCCGTCCGCCGTGAACATCACCGCGCTCGTCAAACCCTGACTGACTAACTGCAAACTCATCAACCGATTATCGACCCCTTGGAAAGCCGGTCCGGAAAATTTGATCATGTCTACTTCGATGCGGCCGGGAGCGAGATTCTCCTGAAGCGATGAAATTAGCTTTTCCGGTTCATGGTGGTAAAAAGCGCCATCGAGCAGGTTCACGCCGATGACACCGAGCGCTTCCTGTTGTTTGACGTTGGCTTCATCAAGCAGCCGCACGTGGATGATAATCTGGCTCGGTGGGCCGCGTTTCTCGGACTGAAATCGCACGCCGAGCCATCCGTGAGATTCATTGTGCTGTTTAAAACTGCGCGCTGCCACGGTGTCCGCAAAAACGAAAAACGTTTTTCCCCCTCCGAGTTTTCGATCGAGTCGTTCCACCAGAAGCGCGTATTCGTGGTCGAGCATCGTCTGAAGACGGACACGACTGACATACCGATCGGCCGGGCCGTAAATCGCGTCGCTAAATGTCATGTCGTAGGCCGACATCGTTTTGGCGATGGTGCCAGCCGCGCCGCCCACACGAAAAAATCGCCGTGCGACCTCTTGGCCCGCGCCGATCTCGGCAAAGGTTCCGTACTTGCTTGCCTCCAGATTAATCCGGAGAGCCTTTTTGTCGGTGCCGATTTCCATCTCGGGGTTCATACGCAACTCAAGATGTAGGCATTTGCTGTGTTCTCAACTTTGCAAATGCTGGAGCAGCTTCGAAAGCGCTCCGGATCGCTCGAGTTTTGAAGATCGCAGAGTCCCGCTATAAGCGCACCAATTCCGCGCTCTTTGCCGGAATCCACCCGCGTAAATTATTCGGTAGCGCCGCGTAAACCCAGTCACCGCGCGTATTCAGGATCTTGATCTCGCTGCCCGCGGGTAATGCCAGGACGCTGTTGGCAGTATCGGCCGTCGCGAGTCGCGCCTGCACATCGCTACCAATGACAACCGCGAGGGCGCGGCCTTTGCTGCCATGGCCAATTTCGTAGCTCGCGAAAATTGCCAGGGCAAAGGCTGACAATGATAAGATCGACAATACGGTCAGACGAACTGATCGTCGTCGTGTGAAGATCAGCCCAACAATACAAAAAGCTCCCGCCCAAAAAGCGACCGATGCCGCGGTGCTGTATTGGTTGACGCTTGCAAATTGCAGATAGCGTTCCGGCCAGCTCTGCTGCATCTCCAGGGCGCGCGCTTCATCGCGCGCGATCTGCAAATTAGCGGCGGCCTCGGGATGATGCGGTTCCAGCGCGAGTGCACGTTTGTAATTCAAGATCGCCCGGCCAAAATCGCCCGTGCGAAAATAAGCATTGCCGAGGTCGTAAAACAAATTTGCGCTCAATGGTCCTGAGCGAACAAGCGTTTCATAACCAGCGATCGCTTCTTTGAAATGTCCCTGCGCGTATTCTTGATTCGCCTTACCAAAATCCGTTTGTCCGAATGCCGATGCGGCAACAAAGGTGCAAATAACCGCGCAGCAAAGATCGACGAGAAGTTTTCTGGACTTCATACGTGCAAATGTTCCACCAATTCCAGGACGTCACGGCGGTTCTCTGAAGAAATCCGTTCCGAACCGTTGTGGGCTCCGCTATATTGGAACTCGTCGCTTTGTTCGAACAATCGCCGCAATCGTTCGCGTGAATCCGCATTTAATCGGAACGTATTCGCCGCTGTCTCAGCGTCGACCGTGTTTGGATCGACATTGCGTGCCAGCGCGGCTTTCACTCGAACGACCCTGGAAGCCTCCGCGTAATATTCCCGTGGCGATACATCATTGCGGCGCAACTTGCGCAGCAGTTCAGCAGCTTCATGCTGTAACGCCGCGATGCGTCGCGCGTCACGGTTGTCGATCCTGGCTTGTCGAATTTTCCATCCGGCGAACCCAAGTAAAGCGAGCAACGGAATCAGCTGCGCTATCCAGAAAATTGGACGGGCGTAAAGTGGCGTGAACGATTGCATTCGCCCCCGCTCATTAAGTTGATACAAAATGTCCTGCTTCGCCGCCGCTGCTGAGGCTGCAGCCGGCATCGTTGACGCCGCCGGCTGCGATGCCACCGGTGCGGGAGCCGGTAGCGCGCCGCCTTGAACATTAATAGCGATCGGATCGCTGCGCAGCGTTACATATTGCTCTTTGGCTGGATCGAAATACGAAAATGCGAGAAGGGGAATGGTCGGCTTCTTTTCATTCGGCGAAAGGACCATTTCGAAAGTCTTCGTGCCGCTAATTCCAACCTCGTCATCATTCTTGAACTTGGAAGATGGCGGATATTTGTGCCAACCGCGGTCATCTTCGACGGCCGGCGCATTAACGCGATCGAAATTACCCCGTCCGGAAATTGTCGATGTGACAGTAATCGGATCGCCTACTTGCACACTCTTTGGCTTTGCATCTGTCGTCATTGTGAAATTCCCAATCGCACCCGAAAAGCTCGGCGGGGCGTTTTGCGGCAACGGTTTGACCTCGAATGCCACCGGTTCACTGTTGATCTCAACCTCGCGCCGCTCGCCGAATTGGCTGAATGGTTCGGAAAAAAACGGGTCGGAGAATGGGTCGTCGAGATTAAACAAATCAAAAGGTGAACGGGAGCGCGGTGTGTTTGGTCTTCGCGCTGTCAAAACTTGTGCCTTCGCTTTGATGGGCCCGATTTCAAATTTTCCTGCGCGCGCGGCCGCAATCGCCGTCTTAAAAGTCACTACATCATAAGACCGCCCGTTAATTGTCTCCAGATTTTCACCAGATTGCTGCAGTTTTTGCGCTGTAAATCCTTGCCCGCTAATCTCCGGCCCTTCGAGCAGCTTTGGGTGCGCACGTGGATCGAATCCAAGCCGGAGCTCGACCGGCACTATTTCGCCAACATAGGCAGTTTTCTTGGGCACAATTAATTCGGCGAATACAAGTTTGGTCGCGTTTGCCGGCTGCGCAGGTTGGCTAGAACGCACGGAGCGACCAGGCGAATCAGCAACGTTTAGCCTCAGCTCCGGTGTGCGAAGCAAATTATTGCCCACGCGAATTGTCTGAGGCGGAATGATGAAGGTGCCGGCCTGCAGCGGCATGACCGTATAGTCGTAGATCACGCTTGAAGTGACATTAAAGTTGTTCATCTCGAAGTGCTGGGACGTCCCTGTTCGATGAATCTCGAGGCCATTCACCGCAATGTTTTCCGGCGCATCCGCACTACGTGCGCCGGTGACTCGAATTTGTAACTGCACCGTTGCTCCGACGGCGGCTTCGGAATTGCTCAAGACTGCGGTTACACCCGATGAAGCTGCGGAGGCGCTGTGAGTTTCACAGAACGTGACCAGCGCCACAAAAACCGCAATACAAGACCGTGATCCGGACATCGACATTTCAATCAACCATCAACTGTGCCCACCTACCAGTCGTTATAGACACGGCGCGCGGCCCTGCGTTCATCAAGTTGCACGCGCGCTTCTTCGTCCTTCATCGACTGCAAAAGCGACTCTGCTTGACGTTCGGTCATTTGATCTTCCTTTTCCGGTTCGGCCTCGGCGATCTGCGCATTCTTATCGGGTGATTTTTTTGACTCGTCCTTGCCAGCTCCTTTTACTTCACCGGCCAATTTTTTCTGAGGCGATTCTGTTGGAATAGCAGAAGGCGTTGGATTTTCTTCCGCTCCTTCGCCGCTTCCAGGGGAGGGCGATGGCGAAGGCATGTCGTTTCCGTGGTCGCCGGGAGAGGGAGAAGGCTGTTCGCCTTCACCTGACTGTTCCTGGTTTTGCTTTTTCTCGCCCCGAGACGGGGAGGGTGATGGTTGGTTGCCCTGTTGTTGTTTCGATCGTTGCGGCTCGTTCTTCGCTTGGGATTGCTCCTTCTTTTCCTCCTCTTTTTGATCCTGACCGCGACCGGATTGGTTTTGTGATTGTTGATTTTTTGATTCCTGCTGTCCGTCTTTTTGTTGTTGCTGGGACTGGCTCTGCTGCTGCTGTTGTTGTTGTTGTTGTTGTTGCTGCTGTTGCTGCTGCTGTTGCTGATCTTGCTTGGATTGCTGATTCTGCTGTTTGTCCTGTTTGTTCTTCTGCTGAGGCGACGGCGAAGGCGAGGGCTGTTGCTGCGGTTGCTTCTTGTTCTTTAGTTCCTCGATTTTCTTCTTCACATAATCGTAGTTGTCCTTCGCTTCTTTATTTTGCGGTTCGAGCTTGAGCGTCTGCTGATAATGCTCGAGCGCATTTGTCCAATCGCTCAGCTTTTTGTCGTCGCTCTTCTGTGTTTCGCCGCGTTCGTAGAGCGTATTTCCGAGGTTATAATGACTTTTGCCTTGCAAGCCGGCGTCGGAGGAGAGCAAGGCCTGACTAAAGGATTCCAACGCTTTTCCATATTCTTCCGACTTGTAAGCAGCCGCGCCGGAATCGAACTGTAACTTATCCTCCGCCCGAGATTGCGGATGCATTTTTAGGGTTTGCTGAAACTGGCTATAGGCATCGCTGAATTTGCCGTCGCGATATGCGTCCAGTCCGGGAGTCGTGGCGAAACCGAAGTGGCAAAGGGCGATCCATAATGCTGCTGCTGCGGTTGCGATTTTTGCGGGAGCGCGAGCGAAAACTCTTTCGCGCGTACGCTTGCGCTCACCAATCAAGATCGACAAGGCAAGCGTGATAAGCGCTGTTCCCAGCGGCCATTCGTAGCGCTCAATTGGCCGCCGCGACAGGCGCACGTCCATCTCGGCCGCTTGCATTTTCGCGAGACCTTCGGTGTAGATCTGCTGCATCGTGCGCGGACCATTTTCCAAATGCAGATAAAATCCACCCGCGGCCTGAGCGATCTCGCGCAACCGTTTATCGTCTAGCTTTGATTTTACAACCTGCCCTGCCGAATCTTTAACGAAAGCCGTCTCGCCATCTTCACCGTTGACCGGGATGAGCGAGCCAGCCAGCGTCCCAACGCCGATGGTGAAAATGCGCACGCCAGCATCGGCGGCAGCCTTTGCGCTTTTCATCGCATCACCGCTCAACTCCTCGCCATCGGTGAAAATGACGAGCGCACGATTTCCCATTGCACTTTTCCCGAAACTTTGCGTGGCAAGGCTGATCGCCTCGGAGATATTTGTTCCCCCTTCGGGAATCGTCTTGGTATCGAGATCGTTGATCGATTCCATCACGGCTTCATAATCGATCGTGAGCGGTGCCTGCAAAAAAGCGCGACCGGCAAATGCAATCAGGCCAACGCGATCGCCCTGTAACTCATTGATCAGATCCCTGGCGGCAAGTTTGACCCGTTCAAGTCGATTAGGCTGCACGTCATTGGAAAGCATGCTCCGCGACGTATCGACCGCGATGAGTAAGTCGAGTCCTTTGCGCTTTACATCCTCAAACGTATAACTCCAGCGGGGCTGCGCCAGACTGATCACGGCAAGGGCAAGACCGAGCAACTGCAACGCAAATCTCAGGACCCGACGTGGACGATTTACCGTCCCCGCAAGCTGAGGCAGCAATCGCGCTGAAACAAACTCGCGCAAACGAATGATCCCGTGGCGCTCCGCACGAATAAACAACGCGACCAGCGCCGGAATCAAAAGCAGTCCCCAAAGCCATTGCGGTG
>Ga0209376_1002583_pt1 | contig 17072 bp, 17 predicted proteins | sample GraSoiAngelo_134_FD_185891 | JGI IMG/M metagenome (GOLD analysis project Ga0209376, IMG submission 185891) | Grasslands soil microbial communities from the Angelo Coastal Reserve, California, USA - 14_0929_05_30cm (SPAdes) (version 2) | ecosystem: Environmental > Terrestrial > Soil > Grasslands ... | reverse complement strand
TTCGCAGCGTGGAGGAGGTCTGCGCCATCATCGACAGCATCAGCGCCGAGGACGTGCAGCGAGTCGCGCGCAAGTACCTGACGCCCGATCGCGCCTACATCGCGGCCGTCGGGCCGCGGGCGGCGATCGCGAAGGTCGCCGTGCCTGAGGCGGCGGTCGTGGACATCGAGATCGCCTCGTGACCGACGGAGCGAACGTGCAGCGCACGCTCGTGATCCTCAAGCCCGATGCGGTGCAGCGCGGCATCTCGGGGGAGATCCTCGCGCGTTTCGAGCGACGCGGCCTGCGCATCGCCTCGCTGCGTTTATTGAAGGTTGACCGCGCGATGGCCGAGAAGCACTACGAGATCCACAAGGGGAAGTTCTTCTACGAAGACCTCGTGAAGGTCATCAGCGCGTCGCCGGTCATCGCGTTCGTGCTCGAGGGGCCGAACGCGATCGCGGTCGTGCGCGCGATGGTCGGCGCGACACGGCCGCACGAGGCCGCGCCGGGGACGATCCGCGGTGATTACGCGCTTGTCGGTCTGCGCAACCTCGTGCACGCGAGCGACGCGCCGGAGACGGCGGAGTCGGAGATCAAGCTCTGGTTCCCCAGCGGCCTCGTGGCCTACACGCGCGACATCGAGAAGTGGATGAGCGAGGACAAGGCGCCGTCGTGATCGCGCGCGCGTTATTCCGCGCGCATCAGTTGCGTAAGATCGGTCATGGGCAGATGTACCTCGTCGAGCGTGAATGGCTTTCGGACGGGCGCGTCATGCAACGCACGAACGAAGGCCGGCCCGACATCGAGGACGAGTGGAAGCAGATCGGACACTGGTCCGATCTCGAGGCCGAGCGCGCGAAGACGGCGCGCGCTGGCTGGGAGTCCGACTAAGCGTCGGCGACGACCGTGACGAGCGCGATCTCGTCCTCGAGGCTCACGTCCGGTCCCTGTTCGCGCCACTCGCGCTCGAGACGCGCGAGCCCAGCGCGGTAATCGTCATCAGAGATGAGGACGAGCTGGGAGCCGGAGCGGTCGTGAGCGAGCGCGACGGCGGATCCCAGCGACATGACCGGATGCTCGACGCTGATCGATATCTTCACGCGCGTGAAACCAGCCTCGCGACACCACGATTCGAGCGCAGCGCGTGGCGCGAAGCGACGAAGGTCAAGCTCGCGCGCCGCTGGCCAGTAGCGGTAGGTGAGGAAGCCAGGTTGGTCTGCGGGCGACAGGCTCTGTAGGACGAAACGTCCACCTCGGTCGAGGACGCGCCGGACCTCGCGGACCGCGCGGCGGCCGTCGGCGAGGTGATGGATGACGAACTGCATCGACGCGTAGTCGAACGCGGCATCGCCGAACGGAAGCGACGTCGCATCGGCCTCGACCCAGGTGATCGCGTCCAACTTCGCGTGCGCGCGGGCCAGCATGCCGGCGCTCCGGTCGACGCCCGTCGCGCGGAGCCGCGGGAAGCGTTCGATATCCGCGACGAGCTGATTCCCGGTGCCGCAGCCGACGTCGAGCACGCGCAGATCGTCGCGACCGCGCTCGTCGATGAATGCCGCGAGATGGCGGTCGACCTGCTTGTGCCGGATGGCGTCGCGGTCGTAGACGCCGGCGATGCGGTCGTAGTCGACGGTCACAGCGGGCGCAGCGCGCGGATGAACTCGTCCGCGAAGGCGGCGATCGGACGGAGGAACCCGTCGGGCTGCATGCCGCCGACGAGGAGCGCGAGGAACAGCAGCGTGCCGACGACACCCGCGACCGGACGGCTCTCGACGCGCCAATGGTCGGGGGCGACGCGGAAGATCGCGATCGCTGCGCGCAGCTGCGCGATGAGGATCCCAAGCGTCGACAACACCAGCGCGGCCCCGAGCACGCCGGAGTACGAGAACGCGATGAGCTCGACGAAGAAGTGTCCCGGGAACGCGACGAGCGGCGGCGCGCCGATCATCGCGAAGCCGCCGATCACGAATGCGAGCGCCGCGAGCGGGGCGACCGTCGCGCTGGGCTGATCCGCTCCTGAGCGCCGCTCGATCGCGCCCGCGGCCAGCAGCTGCTGTGTCGCGCCGGCACCCGTGACGAGGACGATCGCGATCGCGCCGACGATGCCGGGGCCCGACAGCGTCGCGATCCCCACGAGCGCCTGGCCGAGATTCGCGATGACCGAGTACGCGGTGACGCGGCGGAGCTCGGTCGAGCCGGTGGCGAGGAACGCGCCACCCAGCGCGGAGGCAGTGCCGAGCGCGAGGAGCAGGTCCTGCACCTTCGAGATCTGCACGATCGCGGGAAGGAGGCCTGACAGGGTGAGGATCTCGGCAAAGGCGATGAACGTTGTCGGCACGAGGACGCCGAAGTACAGCGCGAGCGCGGACGCGGGCACCTCCATCGCGAGGAGCGCGGCGTGCGTGTGGAACGGGATCGCCGCGAGCTTGAGCGCGAACGCCACGACGATGATCGCGACGAGCAGGACGAACGTCGCGGGGGGTTGATCGCGCGGAAGGCTGCCCGAGAGGGCGAGGGCGGAGAGCCCGAGGCAGCCGCCGAGCAGCACGAATGAGAAGTGCCGGAACGCGGCCTCATAGCTGCGGTTGCGATGCACCTGAAAGGTGAATGACCCCACCGGGATGAGGAGCGCGAGGATGAGCGCGCCGTAGATCGCGATCGGCGCGGTGAGCGTCAGGACCGCGAGCACGGCGGCGCCGGCGCCAAGCGCCGTGGGGAAGAAGTTGTACGCGGGCTCGTCGATCCAGACGGTGAGTGCGAGCGAGATGAGCGAGCCGAGCAGCATCAGGGCGCCGAGTTGCGCGAGCTCTGAGAGTCGCAGCTGCAGCCCGAGGACCTCGGTGGTGGTCCCGGCGTCGAACGAGACGACGAGCACGATCGCCGCGAGGAGGCAGCCAACGGTGAAGGGACCGGCGTACTGCACCCGCTTGCGGATCGCGAACGCGATGACCGCGCCGAGGCCCAGCAGCGCGATGGGGAGAGTCATGCCTCGCGGAGCGCGCGCTCGTTCACGATGAGGAACGCGCCGGCGAGCGCGACGACGATCTGCAGCCACGCGAGCATCAGCGCGAGCGCGAACTGCGGACCCGGCACGAGCTGCACGAGCAGCTGCGTACCAGTCAGCATGAGCAGCGCGCCGAGCGATCCGCGTACCGCGCCGCGTGCCGTGAGTAAGATCGCGACGCCCGACGAGAGGAGCCAGAACGCCGCGGCCTGCTGCGTGACACCGCTTGGATCGGCACCGAGGACGCTGACGTGCACGTCTTCACCCGAGGCCGTCCGCAGGAACGCGAACGCTGCCGCGGTGGTCGTCGCCGCGACGATCGTCGCCACCCACAGCCGCCAACCGGGGTCCTCGCCGAAGCGGCCATCGCGCGCGGCGATGAACAGGATCGCCGTCGTGACGAGGGCCGCGGCGAGCGAGAGCGCGGCCTGCCACACGCTGATGTCCGGTCCCGCCATGAGGTGCGCGGCGATCGCGACGCCGAGGAACGCCAGCGCCATGTAGCGGAGATGCTGCGCGCCGTTCGCCGCGAGCGTCGCGACGGCGACAAGACCGAGCATGAGCATTTAGTGCCGCCTCCCGGACTTCCGTGAGGCCGCCACTAACGCACCGACCAGACGAGGACGCCGGCGATGAGGATGACGGCGAGCCAGACACCGGCGCGCTGCTCGAACAGGGAGAACGTCGAGGACACGAGCGTCGCGGATCGCTCGAGGATGCGGAATGCGGCGAGCGCGAGTGGGACAGGATCGGCGAGCTCGACGACGCGGGCGATGCGCTCGGAGATGTTGATTTGCTCAGGGAGGAGCGGACGGATCGCACCGGCGACGACCGAGAGGATCGCCGCGACGATCGCGAGCGCGGCGACGGCGTACGCGACGGTCGCGAGGTCCTCTTGTAGCGGACGACCGAAGGCGCGGGCGAGCGCGTCGAGCGCGGGCACCGCGAACGCGATCGCGACGAGCATGGCGGTGAGGAACGCCACGACCGTCGCGGTGATCTCGAGCTCGGTGGGCGCTTCGGCGTCCTGCAGGCGCCGACCGACGTGCGCGAGCTCCAGCGCGATGACAGCGCCGACCGCGGCGATGGAGAGGGCGAGCGTGGCGGCATCTGGGACCGCGAGCGCGGCGATACCGATGCCGAGCGCACCCGCGACGATGGTCGTCGTGCTCGCCAGCATGACGATGTATGCGCGGTGCGGCGGCATCCAGAACGCGTCAGCGAGTGCGGCGAACGCGCCACCCACAAGGACCGCGAATGCTCCCGCGAGACCTCCGGGCGTCCCTGTGGCGATGCCGATCCACGCCGCGGCGAGGGTCACGTCGTACCGCGTGACCGGCCACTGATCGGGGAGCGCGAGCGACACGGCCGCGGCGTACGCGACGGTGAGGACGCACGCAAGGACGACGACGTGGCTCCAGTGGACCCACGGGTACCCGACGAACAGCCCGAGGAGAAGGACGAGGAACGCCGTCTGACGTCGCGCGCCGACCCGACGGCGCCGCAGCCGGAAGAGCGACAGCACGAGGAGCGCGGCCACGACGACCACGAGCGCGCTCGGTACATCGCCGGGAAGCGCGAGACGCGCAAGATCGATGCGCGTCACGCCCACGATGCGCACGAGAACGATCGTCGCCGCGATGCCGGCGGGCATCGTGAGAAGTCCGCGCAGGCTCTCGCGCTCGCCGCTCTCCTCGGCGCGATAGCCCCACGGGACGAACGGATAAAGCCCGGCGAAGAGCGCGGCGCCGATGGTCGCGGCGAGCACGACACCGGGACTCATCGATGCGGGGGAGATCGCATCGAAGCGGAATGACGCGCCGCCGAACCGCGTCACGAGCAGCGCGGCGACGATGAACGCCTGCACGCCGCCGGCGAGGTAAGCGGTGACACGCGCGACCGCCGGCGCCGGCGCAACGAGCAGCGCGACGAAGATCGTGTTCGCGGCAAGCGCGCCGAGGACCGCGGTCACGGCGACGAGATCGTCCGTGACCACGGCAGTCATGAGGACGAACGAGTTCAGCAGCAGCGCGGGCCGCAGCACCGAGGAGCGCGATGCGACGCGCGTGGTCGCGATCAGCGCCGCACCGCAGTAGAGCGCGCCGATCGCCAATCCGACCGCCGCAAGTCCGTCTAAGCGATAGGTCGCTTGCACGGTCGGTCCGCCAACGGCAGACCATTCCCAGAGCGCGCGACCCTGCATAAGTTGTTGGTCGATGAATGGAAAGGACAGCAGTGGTGTTATTCCTGCCAGTGCGCACGCCACCGTGCCGAGACGCGTTCGCCATCGCACAAGACGACCGGTGAAGAGTGATGCGATCGCGATGATCGAAAGTGCGAGAGCGACGATCGCGAGGACGACCTCGCCGCGCACGACCATTGCGGTAAGGTAGCCGATAGTGGATCTCAAACTGCTTCCGCAGCAGCAGCTGAAGGTCACGCCGAAACAGATCGCCGCGAACTACATCCTTCAACTGTCCTCGATGGAGCTTCAGGACGTCATCAACGCGGAGCTCCAGGACAATCCGGCGCTCGATCTCGAGGAGACGCAGGTCTGTCCGCTCTGCGGCGAGCCATTGCAGGGCCGCATCTGCCTCAACTGCTTCGGTCTCGCGAACAAGCCACCGCGCGGCGACGAGCCCGAGACCGAGCCCCTTGAGGGCACGAGCCTGTTGCAGCGTGATGACGAGGAGGACGAGTTCGATCCGATCGTCCGCGCTGAGGCTGAGCAGACGCTCGCCGAGTACCTGTCGTGGAACGTCCGCGTGATGCTGCCGTCGCGTCTCCATCCGGCCGCCGAGTACCTGATCGGCAACATCAACGACAACGGCCGGCTCGAAGGCGTGACGCTCGAGGACGCCGCTCGCGTGATGAAGGTGCCGCTCTCGGACGTCGAGCGCGTGCATCGCACGATCATGTCGATCGAGCCGTGGGGCATCGGCGCGCGTGACACGCGCGAATGTCTCCTCGTGCAGATGGAGCACCTCGAGGAGATCGGCGAGGCGATGCCGGTGCACGCGAAGCAGATCGTGGCCGAGCAGTTCCGCGCGCTGGGCGAGCACAAGTTCGGCGACATCGCGCAGGCGCTGCGCATCACCCGCGAGGAAGTGCAGGAGGCGTGGGATTACATAAAGGAGAGCCTCAACCCATATCCCGCGAACGCCTTCGCCGCGGGACCCGACGGCGCATCGATCGGCGGTCGCGAGGTCGGACTCAGACCCGACGTCATCATCATCAAGAACGAGACCGACGAGTTCAAGGTCGAGGTCATCGAATCGCGCCGTTTCTCGCTCCGCGTGAACCCCGTGTACCGGCAGCTCGTCGGCCAGCTGCAGACGGCGCGGCGCGAGGGGACGACGCCGGTGCCGATGTCAGATCAGGAGCGGCAGCACATCCGCGATTACGTGACGCGCGCGAAGTTCTTCATCGACAACATCAACCAGCGCCGGCAGACGATCGCGCGCATCACCGAGGTCATCGTCGAATGCCAGCGCGAGTTCCTCGCGTTGGGCATCCAACAGCTGCGCCCGCTCACGCGGGCCGAGGTGGGTGAGCGCATCGGCATGCATGAGTCGACCGTGAGCCGCGCGACCGCGGGGAAGTTCGTGCTCATCCCGAGCGGCCAGGTCGTGCCGTTCTCGGTCTTCTTCACCGCCTCGCTCGGGGTGAAGGACGTGATCAAGCAGATCATCGAGAACGAGGATCGCTCGCGTCCGTACTCCGATCAGGAGATCGTGGAGAAGCTGCGCAACGACAGCGGCATCAGGCTTGCGCGGCGGACGGTCGCGAAGTACCGCGAGGAGCTATCGATCCTTCCGGCGAGGCTCCGGAAGCACAGCTAACGCCGCGCGGCGTTCGGTTTGGCGGGCGGCTCTCCCAGCGTGGCCTTGATCTGATCGACGGCGTCGCCCTCGATGTGGTAGCCGAACGCGGTCCGGCGCACACCCGGCAGATCCTTGCCGCGCATGGCGTCGCGGAGCGCGTGCTCGCGCCACCCGATCTTCTGCGCGAGCTCACCCGTCGTGAGCCAGTCGCGGTCCTTGCTCTTGGCCTTCTCGGTCACGTCGGCCTTCGGCTGACTCTTGGACGCTTTTTGCGGTGGCATCACTCGAACGATACCCGGTTTGCCGCGCGCGTCCGCTCACCGTAAACTGCGACAAAGCGCTGCAGCCCCCTCCGTCGGGGCGGGCGCTTGATTCTTGTCCATCACTTTCTTCAGCTCGTGGGAGGGCCTTCGCTTGGACGCCTCGCCTCTGTTGTGGGTGGTCCCCATCTCCGGCGTCATCGCCGTCGCCGTCGCTGCCTACTTCGCATGGGACGTCCTTCGCTCGGACACGGGGACAGAGGCCATGCAGGAGGTCGCGGGCGCGATCTACGAAGCGGCGGTCGCGTTCATCCGTCGCCAGTACCGCACGATCTTCCTCCTCGCCCTCGGTGGCGTCGTCGTCATCGCCGCGGTCATCTACCTCTTCGAGACCGCTCCGGGAGTGTCGAAGGAAGAGCTCGCCATCCGCACCGCGATCGCGTTCTTCGTCGGCGCGGTGTGCTCGATGGCCTCGGGCATCGTCGGCATGTTCGTCGCGGTTAAGTCGAACCTGCGCACGGCCGCGGCCGCTCAGCACAGCATCGCGGACGCGTTGCGCATCTCGCTCCGCGGTGGCGCGGTGTCGGGGATCCTCGTCGTCGCGCTCTCGCTCATCGGCGTCTTCGCCATCTTCATCGCGTATGGCGGCTTCGCGAATCCCGCGCAAGCGCCGTTCACCATCGTCGGCTTCGGCTTCGGCGCCTCGTTCGTCGCCCTCTTCGCGCAGCTCGGCGGCGGCATCTACACGAAGGCGGCCGACCTCGCCGCGGACCTCGTCGGTAAGGTCGAGGCGGGCATCCCCGAGGACGACCCGCGCAACGCCGCGGTCATCGCGGACCTCGTCGGGGACAACGTCGGTGACTGCGCCGGCCGCGGTGCCGACCTCTTCGAATCGACGGCCGCGGAGAACATCGGCGCGATGATCCTCGGCGTCGCGATCTACGCGGTGACGCAGAACGTCGCGTGGATCGTCTTCCCGCTCGTCGTCCGTGGCTTCGGCCTCATCGCGAGCGTCATCGGGATCTTCCTCGTGCGCGGCAACGAGCGCCAGAGCCCGATGACCACGCTGAACATCGGCTATTACATCACGGTCGCGCTCTCGATCGCGGGGATGTTCCTCGTGACGAACTCGATGCTCAACGAGAAGGGCGGCGGCATGTGGTTCTTCTACGCCGGCGTCGTGGGGATCCTCACGAGCCTCGCGTTCGTGTTCATCACGCAGTACTACACGGCGGGGACCTGGCGCCCGGTGAAGGAGATCGCGGAGGCCGCGAAGACTGGGCCGGCGACGACGATCATCTCCGGCGTCGCCGTCGGTTTCGAGACGACCGCCTCGTCGGCGATCGCCATCGCCATCGCGCTCTTCCTCTCGCACTGGTTCGGCGACCAGTGGGGAGCGCAGACCGGCCTCCCGCACGGTGGTATCTATGGAACGGCCGTCGCGACGATGGGCATGCTCATGAGCGCGGCGTTCATCCTCGCGGAGGACACCTTCGGTCCGATCACCGACAACGCCGGCGGCGTGGCGACGATGGCCCGCGCGTCGGAGGAGACCCGTCTCCGCACCGACCGACTCGACGCGGTCGGCAACACGACGAAGGCGCTCACGAAGGGATACGCCGTCGGCTCTGCTGCCCTCGCCGCGTTCCTCCTGTTCTCCGCCTATCTCGACAAGGTGACGGACCTGCGCAAGGCGGCCGGCATCACCCCGGCGGATTTCCACGTCGTCGACCTCGCGAAGGTCGACGTCTTCCTCGGTGGCTTCCTCGGCGCGATGCTCGTGTATCTCTTTTCATCGCTCGCGATCCGCGCGGTCGGGAAGGCCGGCAGCGCGATCATCGAGGAGGTCCGCACGCAGTTCCGCGAGCATCCAGGGATCATGGCCGGCACCGAGCGGCCCGATTACGGCCGCGTCGTCGACATCACCACCGCATCGGCGCTGCGCAACATGATCGCGCCCGGTCTGCTCGCCGTCCTCGCGCCGGTCGTCGTCGGTGTGCTGTTGAAGGCGGAGGCCGAGGCCGCGCTCCTGATGGTCGGCACGATGGCCGGCGTCATCCTCGCGACCGTGCTCAACAACGGCGGCGGCGCGTGGGACAACGCGAAGAAGTACATCGAGTCAGGCGCGCTGAAGGACGATCAGGGCAGGGTCATCGGCAAGGGCACGCCCGCGCATGCCGCGGCGGTCGTGGGCGACACGGTCGGCGATCCGTTCAAGGACACCGCGGGTCCGAGCCTGCACGTGCTCATCAAGCTGCTGTCGACGATCACGCTCGTCCTCGCGCCACTCTTCATCTAGCTTTTCGCGCTCGCTTCGGCCGGCCTGCGGCGGCCGCCTCCATGTCGCTCGTGGAATTCACTCAGCGCGGCGAAGCCGCGCCTCGCTCGCTGTCATTCTTAGTTGGCACGGCGGCTGCGGCGTGTCGCCACCGTGCGCCGTATCGCGCGATTTCTCCTCGCCGCGCTCCTGCTCGTCACGCCGCCGACCGGTGCGTCATCAGCGCGAACGATCGTTGCGGTCGGCGCGAACGAGTCACTCAACTGGGCGGGCTACACGCAGGGCACGCTCGAGAAGGGCATCACGTTCCACTCCATCTCGGGTGAGTGGATCGTCCCGAAGGCGAAGCAGCACAAGAAAGGCGAAGCGGAGTATTCCTCGAGCTGGATCGGTATCGGAGGCAGCTGCCTCGATGCGGCGTGCACCCTCTTCGACCCGACGCTCATCCAGGCGGGGATCGAGCACGACGTCGACGCGAACGGCACACCCTCTTACTACGCTTGGTGGGAGGCCATTCCCGCGCCGCTCATCCGCGTCGATCTCGCAGTCAGCGCGGGCGATCACGTTCGCGTTGTCATCAGCGAGGACGCGCAGGTGCCCGAGCTGTGGACGATCACGATCAGCAACCTGAGCACGGCTGCTGTGTTCTCGCTCACCGCGCCCTATACCTCGACGTACGGCACCGCCGAATGGGTGATCGAGACACCGGTGGTCATCACCGATGATGGCGGCGTGCAGATCGGGCCGATGCCGGATCTCGCGCCGGTCCGCTTCGACAACGCGACGGTCAACGGGCAGCCCGCGGGACTCATCGACGCAGAGCGCATGTTGATGGTCGATTCGGACCTCTCGGTGATCGCGGCTCCGTCGGCGCCCGACAGCGATCGTGACGGATTCAACGATTGCGCGTATCGCGGCATTTGTCCGGCGCCGTCAAAGGAGTTGCGCTAAGCAGTTCGGCTCAAACGCGGAGCTCGCGATACGCTCGCCTCATGGGCCTCGCGCGCGCCGCGATCGTCGCGTTCCTGTTATCCGCATGCGCGAGCGCGAGCGCGCCCTTCACGAGTCCCTCCGCCTCTCCGTCGATTTCGGTCACGACCGCGCCCACCGCAACGGTGACCCCGGCGGTGCCCACAACTACGCCGTCGATCGCCGCTGCATCGCCGGCCGCGACGCCGAGGCCCATCACCGATCCGAACCAAGCGATCTTCTCGGCCGCCGCGGGTTGGCGAGCTACGGGAACGACCCTCGTCGTCGCGGGCACCGCCGCCTCAGGCGCGACCACGCTCGTCGCTCTGCCGATCTCGCCATCAGGCGCGGTCGGCGCTCCGACGACGCTCGTGAGCTTCGTCCCGGACGCATGGGCGCTGCGCCGCGACGGCAGCGCCGCGGCGATCGTCGTCGCAACGCCTGGCCGCTCGCGGCTCGCGATTTGGGAGACGAGCACCGGTGCGATACGGTGGCTCACATCATCTGACCAAGGTCCGGACCAGTCCGCGCCGGTCTGGTCCAGCGACGGCGCGTCGATCTACTTCATGGAGACGACCGACACCGCAAGGAAGATGGTCGCGCTGCGCGCGGACGGTACGGCAAGACGCGAGATCACCATTCCGGATCGGTTCGACGGAGGCGTCGGCCTCACGCCCGATGGCAAGGGCCTGGTTTGGAGTCGTGGCCAGGCCGGCGGGTCCGTCGACATCCTCGATCTCGCCACAGGCGCGAATCGGCATTTGCAGGACAACGCCAGTGTGGCGGCGTGGCGCGATCAACAGCCGCGGGCTCTGCTTCTTGTCGGTGGGTGCTGTGCCGGCCCGCCGGGCGCATCGCTCGAGCTCTGGGACGACGTGGCTCTCACGTCGCGCGTCATCGCGGCGCGCGGGCCGCAGAGCGATGCTGCCTTTGGGACGGCGTCGTGGGATCCACGCGGCGCGCGTTTCGTCGCCGTCCGATATGCAGGCACCAGGAGCGCGCGCAGCCTCGCCATCATCGATCCGGCAACCGGTGCCGTGCAGGGCGTGGCGCGCACGGAGGGCGCGACGTCGGTGCTGTGGCTCGACGAGGGGATCGTCTTCACGCGGCCGGCGATACCGAACGGCGCCGATCTTCTGCTGATCCCTGCGGCGGGCGGCGAGCCGACCAGCATCCATCAGGGGTTCGGAGGCATCGGCTCGCTCTTTGTCGTCCGTCCCTGAGTCACTGCCGTGCTGACGCTAACGTAGCCGCTCGTGCGCGGGAGGATCGACATCAACAGCGATCTTGGTGAGGGTGCCGGTCACGACGCGGAGCTGATGCGTTTCATCAGTTCCGCGAACATCGCGTGTGGCGGACACGCCGGTGACGAGGACACGATGCGCGAGACCGTTGCGCTCGCGAAGAAGCATGGCGTCTCCATCGGCGCGCATCCGGGTTACCCGGACAAAGCGAACTTCGGGCGGGATCCGATGAACATGGATCCGCTGGCGCTCACCGAAGAGATCGCGGCGCAGATCCGATCGCTCGTCGACATCGCGCGCTCGCTGGGCGCGACCGTTCGGCACGTGAAGGCGCACGGTGCGCTGTACAACCAGGCCGCTCGCGACAAGGGCATTGCCAGCGCCATCGCGAATGGGATCTACGACGACGCGCGCGGCGCGAACTATCTCGTGTTCGCGATGCCGCGATCAGCGCTGCTCGAGGCGGCGCGCGCGATGGACCTGCGCGTCGCGCGCGAGGGATTCATCGACCGCGCCTACGAGCGTGACGGCACGCTCCGCTCCCGCAAGCTCGACGGCGCGCTGCACACCGACCCGAAGGTCGCGGCCGCGCAGGCGGTCTCATTCCTTCGCGAAGGCGGCGTCCGCGCGCAGGACGGTTCCCTCATCCGCATGGACGTCGACACCCTCTGCTTCCATGGCGACACCCCGGGCATCACCGACATTGCCGCCGCGGTGCACGAAGCGCTGAAGCGAGAGGGCATCGAGGTGCGGCCACCCGCGTGAGGACCTGGCCGCGCGTCACGCCGTTCGGCGAGTTCGCGTTTCTCGTCGAGCTCGGCGACACATTCGATGACGCGCTCGCCGCGCGCGCGCAAGCGATCGCGGATCGCTGGGATCTCGGCCCCGGGATACCGGCGTACACCTCGGTCGTCCTTTCGTTCGACGCAGGCGTCGATGTTGATCGCGCCGAGGACCGCGTCGCACGACTGCTGCGGACGGAGGGCTCACAGGCGGCGGCCCGTGCGCCGGCGCGACTCGTCGAGATCCCTATGCGCTATGACGGTCCCGATCTCGCGGACGTCGCGGCGATGTCGAAGCTGTCGATCGACGAGCTCATCGGACTGCACAGCGGACGCGAGTACGTCGCGTACTTCCTCGGCTTCCTTCCCGGATGGGCGTACTGCGGCCGGCTCGATCCACGCGTCCTCGCCACACGGCTTGAACGTCCGCGTGAGCATGTGCCTGCCGGTTCCGTTGGCGTCGTCGACGGACAGACCGGCGTCTATCCGTACCGATCGCCGGGCGGCTGGCGACTCATCGGATCGACGGACGAGGTCATGTTCGATCCGGCACGCGAGCGGCCATCGCTCATCAGCCCGGGCGACCGCGTGCGGTTCGTGCCGAGATGATCCGCATCGAAGTGCCCGGCATCGCCTCGACGGTCCAGGACGTCGGGCGCACGCGCCACGTGCGTTTCGGCGTGCCGACCTCGGGTCCGGCCGACCCATTCGCGTTCCGTGCGGCGCAGGCGCTCGTCGGTAACGCTGCGGCCGACGCGGCGATCGAAGTGATCGGCATGCCGTTCACGTTCCGCTGCGATACGTCGCGCCTCGTCGCGGTCACCGGGCGCGAGGTGACCGTGACGGTCCGCGACCGCCTCCCGTCGTGGACGTCGTTCTTCGTCCGCGCTGGTCAGCTCGTCCGTGTGAACGGCACGGAGCGCAGCCGCTATACGTACGTCGCGGTGAGCGGCGGCATCGCGAGCGAGGTGGTGCTGGGTTCGCGCGCCGCCTATCCGCGGATCGGCATCGGCCGCGCGCTGCGCGCCGGCGACTCCTTGCCGCTCGGCGCCGCGCGGCGCGGTGCGGAGGATGCCGGCGCGTCCATCGAGCACGAATACGACGAGCGCGTCGCGGCGGTCGCCGGACCGCACCTCGATCGTTTCGAAGCCGCCGTGGTGTCGCGCTTTTTCAGCGAGCCGTTCGCCATGTCCGCGCAGAGTGATCGTCAGGGCGCGCGCCTCGACGGCGTGGCGATCGCGCCGAAGCCGGGCGAGCTCCTCTCCTGTGGCGTCGTCACGGGGGCAGTGCAGGTGCCGCGCGGCGGTCAGCCGATCGTCGCCCTCGCCGATCACGGCACGACGGGCGGCTATCCGGTCATCGCGACGGTCGTCTCAGCCGATATCGGGCTCGTCGCGCAGCGCGCGCCCGGCGAAACGCTGCGCTTCTACCGCGTCGAGCGCGATGAGGCGCTTCGCCGCGCTCGCGAACGCGACGTCGTGCTCGCAACTGCCTGACGGAGCGCGACCATCTCGAGCGCGGCGTCCATGAACTCCGCTCCTTTGTTTCCCTCCGCGCCACCGGCGCGCGCCAACGCCTGCTCGATCGTGTCGCAGGTGAGGACACCGAACGGGATCGCTATTGGATAGGTGATCGAGAGCTCGGCGATCGCGCGCGCGATCGCATGTGCGAGAAACTCGAAGTGTGGAGTCTCGCCACGCACGAGGCATCCGAGCGGGACGATCGCGTCGAAGCGACCCGTGTCCGCGAGCAACGCGATCGCCGCGGGCAATTCGAACGATCCCGCGACCTCGAAGATCTCCACCGACGCGCCATTCGCGGTCGCGCGCTCGAGGGCCGCGCGTTCGAGTCCGAGGGTGACATTTTCGTTCCATCTCGCACGGACGACCGCGACGCGTGCGCCGCGTGTCGCGATCTTCGACATGGCGGGTGTCGTTTTGCCCTTCATCCCGGCGAAACTCTAGCGAGGCCCATCACAAAGGTTGCCCGGACGACGTTCAGGCAGGCGAATGGCCCTTCTGGAGGTCGCCGCGCGTGGCCGTGCCGTCGACGCGCTCGCCCTGACCATCGTGAATGACGCCGTCGCGGCGCGCGCCGATGCGCGCGAGGGCGTCTTCGGCCGTCGGATGCATGTTGCGGCGTCCGTCTCGGGTATAGCCTTCCTTACCGACCGCACAAGCCGCGCATACGGCTGGGCCGAAGTCGATCGCATCGACGTGCAGCATCGTTCGGTCGTCGTCCGCACGTCCGCGCCGACGCCGATCACGCGTCGCTTCCGCCTCGTCGTCGACGAGGTCGAGGAGCCCGAACTGTCGCAGTCCTTCGCGGGCGTCCTCGAAGAGATGCGCGCCGGCCAGTTCGGTCGCACGGGCAGCGCGTGGCACGACTACCAGAATGCACTCGAGCAGCTTCACCGCTCGTTCGCGCAGCACGACGATCAGTTCCTCCCGTCGGTCGCGTTGCTGCTCTGGGTCGCGCTCGGCGTCCTCGCGTCGATCGTCGTTTCTGTCAGCGTGAATCTGGCCCAGATACACGCGATCCCTCCGGGGACGTTCTCGGTGTGGCATCGGATCACGCTCATCGATCCGCGCGCGCTCGCTGCGGCGTTCGCGGCGTCGTCGCTCTTCACGACCGTTGTGCTGCACGTCGGCTTCGGTGACGGTGCATTCGTGTGGATGCGCGGCGCGGCGCGCGGCTGGCACGAGCGCGTATCGGCGCCCCTGGCGTTCGTGACGCGGTACGTCGCTCGTGCGCTCCTCGCGCGCTCGTCGGCGGCGGTCGTGCTGCTGATCGCGCTGCTCACGTTCTGGCCGAACATCGCGGCCACCCAGCTCGTCGGCGCGAGTGGGGTGCGCAACGTGGTGGTCCTGCCGTTCATCAGTCTCGACGAGAACTGGCGTGACGTCGTCGAGATCTCGCAGGTGCCCTCGCCAGACAAGGGCGAGCGCCCGAGCGTCCTCATCCGCTTCGCCGACGGACGCGTGCTTCTTGCGACGGAGGACGACCTCGGTGGCGGCACGACGCCCCAGCTCTACGCGCGCGCGACGCAGTGGCGCGCCGCGGCCCCTAGCTCTGATCGATCGCGCTGAGCAGGTGTCCTAGCTTCGCGCGCTTCGTCTGAAGGTACGCGCGGTTCTGCGGCCGAGCCGGCACCTCGATGGGAACGCGCTCCACCACCTCGAAGCCATAGAGCGACACCGACGCCTTCTGCGGGTTGTTCGTCATGATGCGCGCGCGACGCACTCCGAGATCCATCAGGATCTGCACGCCGATGCCGTATTCGCGGTGGTCGGCCTTGAAGCCGAGCGACTCGTTCGCCTCGACGGTGTCGAGCCCCTGATCCTGAAGCGCATAGGCGCGCAGCTTGTTCATGAGTCCGATCCCGCGGCCCTCCTGGCGCAGGTAGAGGAAGACGCCGCGGCCCTCCTTCGCGATCGCTGAGAGCGAGGCGCGGAGCTGATCAGCGCAGTCGCAGCGGAGCGACAGGAATGCGTGGCCGGTGAGGCACTCCGACTCGACGCGCACGAGGACCGGTTCGGCCGTCGAGAGGTCGCCCATCACCAGGGCGACGTGTTCGGCCTCGGTGTTCGCGAACTTCGCGCGATAGCCGTAGACCGTGAACTCCCCGAACTCGGTCGGAAGCTTCGCGGTCGCGATGCGCTCGACGAGGTGCTCGCGGGCCATGCGGTGCGCGATGAGCTCCTTCACGGTGATGATCTTCAGGCCGTGCCGCCGCGCGAAGCGCTTCAGCTCGGGCAGGCGCGCCATCGATCCGTCCGGGTTCGTGATCTCGCAGATCACGCCGACGGGCTGAAGCCCAGCGAGTCGACACAGATCCACCGCTGCCTCGGTCTGTCCGGCGCGCACGAGCACGCCACCCTCGCGTGCGCGCAAGGGGAAGATGTGACCGGGCTTGACGAGATCCATCGGCGTGCTCTTCGTATCGGCGAGCACGCGTATCGTGCGCGCGCGATCGGCGGCGCTGATGCCGGTCGTGGTGCCCTCGCGCGCGTCGACGGACACGGTGAACGCCGTCCCGAGGCGCGCCTCGTTCCGCTCGACCATCTGCGGTAACTGCATCTTGTCGAGGCGCTCGCTCGTCATCGGGACGCAGATGACGCCGCTCGCGTACTTGCGGATGAAGGCGACGGCTTCAGGCGTCACGGTCTCCGCCGCCATCGTGAGGTCGCCCTCGTTCTCGCGATCCTCGTCGTCGACGACGATGACCATTCGCCCACGGCGGATCTCGTCGACCGCCTCGTCGATCGTCGTGAACGGTGGCTCCGGCGATACGACACATGGCAGCGGGGTCACGCGGCGGCGCTTCTGGGTTGCCATCTCACTCAAGTCTAGGTCAGCCGCTATCGCTTTTTGGTGATGCGCTCCACGTATTTGGCGATGATGTCGACCTCGACGTTCACCGCATCTCCTGGCCGCAGCGCGCCGAGCGTGGTCCGCTCGGCGGTGTGAGGGATGAGCGCGATCTCGAAGAACGTCTTCCCGAGGCGCGCGATCGTCAGGCTCACGCCATCGACGGTGACGAAGCCTTTCATGACGACGTAGCGCTCGAGGCCCTTCGGCAGCGCGAAGCGGAGGCGTCCGCCGTCACCTTCCGCCTCGCGCGAGAGCAGCTTCGTCTGCGCGTCTACGTGGCCCTGCACGAAGTGCCCTCCCAGGGCCGTGTTCGGCGTCGCGGCACGCTCGAGGTTCACACGCGATCCACGCGTGA
>Ga0209376_1002580_pt1 | contig 17101 bp, 19 predicted proteins | sample GraSoiAngelo_134_FD_185891 | JGI IMG/M metagenome (GOLD analysis project Ga0209376, IMG submission 185891) | Grasslands soil microbial communities from the Angelo Coastal Reserve, California, USA - 14_0929_05_30cm (SPAdes) (version 2) | ecosystem: Environmental > Terrestrial > Soil > Grasslands ... | reverse complement strand
GCGATTCCGACGGCGATGCCGTAGACGAGATAGAGCGAGACGACGACATAGAAGTTGCTGAACAGGCCGCAGGCGACTGCGGTCACGGCCTCGAGGCCCACGGAGAGCATGAGCACGCCGGCCCGCGTCGGCACCACGCGCGACAGCGGGCCGACCAGCGCGTTCCCGGCGATGAGGCTCAGGCCCACGAGCGAGCTGATCACGCCGTCCACCCACACGAGGTTCTTCCCCAGGAGATCGAGGAAGTAGCGCTGCCAGCTGTAGAACCCGAAGATCATGAAGCTCACGGAGACGAGCGAGGCGAGCATCACGGGTCGCACCACCGGGTGCCGCAAGCCGTACTCCATGCCCTGCACGAACACGCGCCGCATCTCGACCGGCACCCGCCGCAGCTCGAGGGCCCGCGGGGTGTAGCCGAGCTCCGGCATCCGGAACCATGCGAGCGCGAACAGCGGCACGACGATCGCCGCCCGCACCAGGTAGGGGATGTACAGGTGGATCTGGCCGAGCAGTCCGCCCCCGATCGTGCCCAGCAGCATCCCGACCCCGAACGCCATCTGGCCCCGCGCGAACACCGGCTCGAGCGGCTCCGTGTATCCCGTCGCCTGGAGCGCGTCCACCAGCCACGCGTCGACGGCGCCGGTGTAGAACGTGTAGCCCAGCCCGAGGAACACCGAAACCCACATGAACGCCCAGAAGCCCCAGCCGCGCCACGCGATCGCGACGTACAGGAGCGTCGTGACGAACAACGTGACGAGACAGAGCAGCAGCGAGACCCGCCGCCCCACGGTGTCGGCCACGACGCCCGTCGGGATCTCGAACACCATGGAGCCGAGGGTGAACGCCGAGTTCGTGAGCAGCACCTGCATGATGTCGAGGCCGGCGCCCATCTTGAACAGCGTATCGATGCCCCAGATGAGCGACATCGCGAGGTTGAAGAGAAACGTGATCGTGAGGTAGCTGCGGATGATGCGCGCGCTCACGGGACGTTCCGGGCCAGCCAGTCGCGCGCGATGGTCGCGATGTCCTGATGCTCGACGTCCGCCAGCGCGTTGAGCCGGCGCATCTCGGCGTCCGAGATGCCGCCCGCGAGCTGGCCGAGTGCCGCGGCGATCTCGGGATGCCGGCCGACCACGGCCTGCCGCATCACCAGTGCGGCTTCATAGGGGGGGAAGTAGTGGCGGTCGTCCTCCAGCACCACGAGGTCCAGCGCCCGGATCTGCCCGTCGGTCGAGTTCCCGGCGATCACGTCCACCTTCCCCTCCGCCAGCGCGCGATACGTGAGCCCGAGGTCCATCGCGGTGGGCGGGGCGGCGAACCGGAGACCGTACGCGCGCGCCAGCCCCGGGAAGCCGTCGGCGCGCTCGAGGAACTCGTAGCCGAACCCCGCGTGCCACCGCGGCGCCAGCTGCGCCAAGTCGGAGATGCGCGCGAGGCCATAGCGCGTGGCGTCGCGGTGGCGTACCGCGATGGCGAACGTATTGTCGAAACCGAACGGCCTGCCCCACGCCAGCCCGAAGCGCTGCGCGTAGTCGCGCGCCACGGTGTGATAGACGCTGTCGCGATCGGCGACGGGCGGGAGCTTCAACACCGCGGTGTACGCCGTTCCCGTGTACTCGACGTACAGGTCGATCTGTCCCGCCGTGATCGCCGCGTGGCACACGAACGTACCGCCCAGGTGAAAGCGTCGCTCCACCGGCAGGCTCGTGCGCCGCTCGATCTGCTGCGCCACGATCTCGCCGAGCAGGTCGGATTCCGTGAAGTTCTTGGACCCGACGACGACGCGCTCGCGGCGGGTGCAGCTGGCGAGTATGAATAGCAGGAGTGACAGCGACCGTACGATCGTGGTCCCCGCGTGTGATCCGCGCCCTGAGAGGGCGCGCTCGGCTCGAGCTGCGCCCTTACAGGGCGCACACCCGGCCGAGCCCGGGCTCTCAGCCCGGGTGTCCCCCCGACCCGGATCCCTCATTTCGCTCGCCAAGCGAATCGCCGTTCCGCGAGCCCGAGCAAGCCGTCCGCCGCGAGCGCCATCAGCGCGGCCGGGACCGCGCCCGCGAGAATCAACGTGTCGTTCACCATCGCCACGCCGCGGAAGATGTACACGCCCAAACCGCCCGCGCCGATCGCGGCGGCGATCGTCGCCGTCCCCACGCTCACCACCGTCGCCACCCGCACCCCGGCGAGCATCACCCCGAAGCCGAGCGGCAGCTCGACGAGCGTCAAGAGCTGCCAGTCGGTCATCCCCATCCCTCGGCCCGCCTCGCGCACCGCGGGATCGACGCCGGCGATCCCCGTGTAGGTGTTCCGCACGATCGGCAGCAAGCCGTACACCACCAGCGCGACGATCGCTGTCGTGGCCCCGATCCCCCCGATGAGCGGCAGGGGGATCAGGAAGCCGAAGAGCGCCAGGCTCGGGATCGTCTGGAACACGTTGGCGAGGCCGAGCACGGGCCCGCGCCACGCCGGCCGGCGGGTCAGGACGACGCCGAGCGGGATGCCGATGACGATGGCGATCCCCGTTGAGATCGCCACCAGGGAGAGATGCTGGCCCACGAGGCCCCAGACTTCCTGGATGCCGATGACGATGGCGATCCCCGTTGAGATCGCCACCAGGGAGAGATGCTGGCCCACGAGGCCCCAGACTTCCTGGGAGTTGCGGGCGTAGAACTGCACGAGATCGGTCACGCCGCCTCCAGGAATTTCCGCACCTCCGGGTGGCCGCTCTCCCGGAACTCCGGCGGCGTCCCCAGGAACGCGAGCCGCCCCTCATGCATCAGCCCGATCCGCGTGCCGAGCAGCAGTCCCTCGCGCACGTCGTGGGTCACGAACACCATCCCCTTGTCGAGCCGTCCCTCGAGCGCCTGAAACTCGCGCTGCAGCTCGACCCGCGTGATGGGATCGAGCGCGCCGAACGGCTCGTCGAGGAGCAGCAGCGGCGGGTCGGCGGCGAGGGCGCGAGCGACGCCCACGCGCTGGCGCTGCCCGCCCGACAGCTCGTGGGGGTAGCGCCCCGCGAAGCCGCCGGGGTCGAGGCCCACCAGCGCCAGCAGCTCGCGCACCCGCGCGGCGATCCGGGCCGGCGGCCAGCCCTCGAGCCGCGGCACCAGCCCGACGTTCCGCTCCACAGTGAAGTGAGGGAACAGTCCGATCTCCTGGATCACGTAGCCGATCCGCCGGCGCAGTTGCGTCGCCGGAACGCCGGCCGCGCGCTCCCCCGCCACCACGACCTCGCCGGCGGTGGGCTCGAGTAACCGGTTGATGAGCTTCAGGGTCGTGGTCTTCCCCGATCCACTGCGGCCCAAGAGTACGAGCGTCTCACCCGCCGCCACGGTGAACGAGACGTCCTGGACGAGGTGACCGCCCCTTCCCCCTTCCCTCTTCCCCGGCAGTTCGTACCCGAGCCCCCGCACCTCGAGCGCCGCAGTCATGCCAGCGTGGCGAAGACCATGAGAAAGCGCTCATCATCGCTCCGCCCCTGCCAGCGGACCGCGAGCCCGGCGTCGGAGAGAATCCGGAGGAAGGTGTCCGCGGCGTACTTATACGAGTGGCTCATGTCGAGCCGCTCGCCGCGGGCGAGGCGCAACACCTCGCCACCCGTCTGGGCCTCGACGTCCTGGCGGGCGCGGAAGTGCTTCGGGATGAGGTGCAGGCCGGGAAGCCGCGGGTCGTCCTTCGCCTCGAACACCAGGTCGCCGTCCGCGTCGCGGATCCCGACGGCGTGGAGCGGCGCCCAGGCGAAGCGGCGATTGAGCGGATTGTCGTAGCCCGCGACGGTCGCGTCGCCCGCGTAAATCTCACCGTCCACGAGCAGGCCGTCGCCGGGGCGGAGCAGCCGCGCCAGCTGGCGCGCGGCGGCGAGCGGGTCGAAGGCGCCGAGCGTGTTCCCGATGAGCAGGACGAGGCGGCGCGGCGTCTCGGGCTCGGGGGCGAGCGCCGCCAGGTGCTCCGCCCGCGTGACGTCCGCCTTGATGCCTTGCGCGGGGAAGCGGGCGCGCAACGCGCCGCCGCACGCCATTTCCAGCAGCGCCTGGCTTGTGTCCACCGGCACGTACGACACGCGGACGCCGTGCTCGCGCAGCGCCTCCAGCAGGATCAGGTCCTTGTCTCCCTGGCCCGCGCCCAGGCTCAGGACCTCGAGCGGGCCGGGCGGGAACAAGCGGGCGAGCTCGGCGGCCGACCGTGCGATGAGCGAGCGCGACCGCACGAAGTTGCGGTACGCGCCGTCCGAGCACAGCGCCAGCCAGGCCCGTACGGACAGGGGGAACCAGTAGAAGAACTTCTCCGGGAGGCGCCGCGCGTGGAACGCGGAAACGAATTCCTCGGCGAGAGCGTTCTCCGTCAGCAGCGCGTGAATCGGGATCATGGAGGCTTGAGAGTTACCGGTTGACGGGTGTGACGGCAACCCGTAGGATTGACCAGACAGCCGTCTTCCTGGCCCTTTCAAGGAGGCAGTAATGCAGATCGTCGAGATGCAGGAGCTCGTCCCCAGCTGTCATCGTCCCGAGATCGTCGAGACGAGCGAGCTGGTCCCCACCTGCCACTCCTAAAGCAGGAGCGGCTTGATGCACCCGGGGGCCCGGACTGACGTCCGGCCCCCTCTGCGTTTCACGCTGCCCGAGCTGCGCCTCGGGTTCGGCGCGTGGGCGGTGGGGGGCGCGGGATGGGGTGCGCCGGGAGCCGAGCGCGACCGCGCGGCCGCCGTGGAGCGTGCGGTCGAGCGCGGCATCACCTTCTTCGATACCGCGCCCAGCTACGGCGACGGCGCCTCGGAGCTGCTGGTCGGCCGCGTCCTCAAGCCGCACGGCGAGCGAGTCGCGATCGCGACCAAGGTCGGCCCCCACGACGACCCGCGTCGGTCGCTCGAAGCCTCGTTGCGCCGCCTGCAGCGTGAGCATGTCGACCTCGTGCAGCTACACGAAGCGCTGGACCGGTGGGAGTGGCAGCTCGAGAAGCTCCACGCGCTCCAGGAAGAGGGAAAAGCGCTCGCGATCGGCCTCTGCAACACCACGCACCTGCAGATCGCCCGGGCGCTCGAGCTCGCGCCCGTGGTCTCCTACCAGGGACCGTACAACTTGTTCGATCGCGACGTGGAGCAGCGCCAGCTGCCGGTCGCCCGGGAGCGCGGTCTCGCGTTTTTTGCCTACCGGCCGCTCGCGGCCGGGCTATTGAGCGGGAAGTACGCGGCCTCCCCGGAGTTCCCGGCCGGCGACCACCGGCGCGGGATCTATTGGTTTCGGGGTCCCGAATTCACGCGCCGCCGCGCCGTCATCGAGCGGCTGCGCCCCATCGCCCGCCGCCTCGAGCTGTCCCTCCCAGCGTTCGCGCTGGGCTGGGTTTTCGCCCGGCCGGGAGTCGGAATCGTCCTGGCCGGAGCGCGGAACGCCGCGCAGGTGGATGAGAATCTCACTGGCACCCGACACCTGACACCCGACACCCTGGCGGAGGTTGATGCCCTCGTCGCGGAGGCCTTCCGGCTGCCGCACGCGACAGACGCGCTGCGAGCGCAGGCGGCCACATGGGGCGAGCGCGAGCGCTTTATCATCGAGCGACTGGACGGGACGGCGAGCGCCGAGGCGATCGCGGCGGCCTGGACCGACCGCGGGGAAAAGCCCATGGTTGCCGCCCAGGTCAAGGTGTTTTGTGACCAACTGGCCGAACAGGGGTTAGTAGTTACGGACACCGGATAACGGACGACTGATGACGCAGCTCATGGTGGGCGCCTTCTACAATCCGCACCTGGGCGCGGAGCTGGCCCGCGCCGATGGCATCGACCATCTCGCGATGGCCGACCTGCCGGCCGCGAGCGATCCGTGGTGGCCCGTGATGCGGGAGCGCTACACGCTGCTGCTGCACGACTATTTGGGTCAGCTCTCCGAGCCCCTCGACGAGCGCTCGATCGCGCGCGCCCGGTCGCTCGCCGAGCTGTATCGCACGCCCTGGGTGGCGGAGCACTTCCAGTGCCTGCACACCGAGGACGGCACGTACAACCTCAACTACGTCTTCCCGCCGCTCTACACCGAGGAGTTTCTCGCGCGCTTCGTGGCCAACGCCAAGGCACTCAAGGCCCGGCTCGATCAACCGCTCGTGATGGAGAACATCCCCGGCTTCTTCGACGTCAAGGCGAGCCAGATGCCCGAGCCCGCGTGGTTGCGGTGCTTCTTCGAGGCGACGGGCGTCGGATTCCTGCTCGACCTGCCGCACGTGTGGCTCCAGGCGCATTACCGGGACGTCGATCCGGAGCGGTGGCTCGCCGAGTTCCCCCTCGAGCGGGTGGTGGAGCTCCACGTGGCGGGAGTGGAGCACGACGACGATCTCAAGGGACCCTGGATCGCGCCCGCCGAGCCGAGCGACGAGATGCTCGACTTCATGGCCCACGCGGTGAGCCGCTGTCCGCAGGCGAAGGCCGTCACGTTCGACGCGTTCTCCCCCTCGCTCGCCGCGGACGTCCTGTTCCGGAGCGTGGAGCGGATGCGGCGCGCGCTATGAAGGTCATCGCGCCGACGCTGCTCGCGCTGTGGCTCGGGAGCACCGTGATCCCCGCGGGCACGCGCATCCCGATCCGGTTCGTCCAGCGCATCACGAGCGGCAAGGACACGGTCGGAACGCCCGTGCTGGTGCAGACGATGGGCGCACTGGTGCGGGACTCGTGCGTCGTGGTCCCGCCGTACACCCGAGCGAAGGGGCGCATCGTCGTTTCCAAGGGCGGCGGCCGGTTCGGCCGGCACGGGCGGCTGGGACTGCGGTTCGACTCGCTCGAGGTGCGCCCCGGTCGCTGGGCCGCGATCTCCGGCGTGCTCGATACGCTCGAGTACGCCAAGCCGGGGACCCTCACGGACTCGGGGCTCGTCTCGAGCGGGAAGACCTCGGTGGTCGGCGTCGGTAAGCGCCTGGTGCCGGCGGGCGTCGCGGCGGCGGTCGACCTCGCGGCCGCCCCGGTCGCGCTGCTCGGCGGCTATGCGCTGGTGCGCCGGGGACCTCCGGTTCGTATCATCGCGGGCGAGATCGGCGGGATCCGGCTGACCGAGCCCCTCGACCTCGTCGACGACGGCCGGTGCGAGCCCGTGAGCGCGCACCGCGAGCTTGCCGACCTGCCGGCGCTGCCACAGTTCGTGCCCCGCACGGAGAATCGCGCGGGCACCGTGCTCGGCGACCCGTTCAACGTCTTGCTGCTCGGCACCGCGAGCGCGGTCGACAGCGCGTTTGCGCGCGCCGGCTGGGTGCGTGCGCAGAAGCCGTCCGTCCTGGCGGTCACGAAGGAAGTCACGGCGGCGATCGCGAGCCGGCCGGCCATCAGCGCCCCCGTGAGCACGCAGTACTTCGAGAGCCGGCCGCAGGATCTCGCGTACGTGCTGCCCGGGCCGAACGCGCGCATCCGGCACCACATCCGGATCTGGCTGCTCGACAGTCTGTCGCTCGTGTGGATCGGCGCCGCCAACAAGGACATCGGCGTCATCTTCAAGCCCTGGGAGCCGCAGGCGACGCACCGCATCGACTCGCACATCGATCGAGAGCGCGATCGCATCGTGCACGACCTCGAGGCGAGCGGCTGCGCCGATCTGGTCGACTACACCACCCTGCCCGGCGCCGTCACCCAGGCGCGGAACACGTCGGGGCAAAAAATCGTGTCCGACGGCCGCACGGCCGTGGTGCGGCTGCGGCCGTGCGGCCCCTCACCCGTGGCGGTGCCGTGACGCCCGCGCCAAGCGATCGCGCGTTGCAGGACGACGTGATCCGGGCGCTCGCGGACGCGCCGTACCGCGGCTCGGCCGAGTGGCGGGCCCGCCGGCTCGCCGACCCCGAGCGGGTGGAGCGCTATGGGCGGTTCCTGGCGCGCCACTTCTACTACGAGCGCCTCGTCCACTTCTTCAAGTACTCGCGCGCGCTGGCGCGCGTGACGGGCCGGCGTCCCGAAGCGATCCTCAGGCGCCCGGGCTTCGACGCCCTGCTTCCCACCGCGGTGCTCGGCAGCCGGGGGACGGCGCGGGCCGTCGCGCGGCTTGCGGTCGAGTACGTCTCCGAGGCCGACGCGCCCATTCCGTATCTCGCCGACCTGCTCCGCTACGAGGAGGCGATGATGGTGGTCGAGGCGGGGCCGCGGCAGTGGCGAGACTCTGATGGTGCCGGGGGAGCAGGGGGACGGCGCGGGCCGTCGCGCGGCTTGCGGTCGAGTACGTCTCCGAGGCCGACGCGCCCATTCCGTATCTCGCCGACCTGCTCCGCTACGAGGAGGCGATGATGGTGGTCGAGGCGGGGCCGCGGAAGTGGCGAGACTCTGATGGTGCCGGGGGAGCAGGGAGCAGGGAGCGGTACCCCCCGGAGAAGGTCGAGGGAACGCTGCTGCTGGAGTTCGCGTTCGATCTGCCCGCAGTGCTCCCCAAGCTGCTCCAGCCGTGGACCGAGCTGCCACCGGCGCCCGTGCGGCCGACCAAGCTGCTCGTCGCGCGGTCGCCCCAGGGACGTGTGGCCGTGGCGCGCAGCGACGCCGCCGTCGCCGCCGTGGTCCAACTCGCGGACGGGAAACGGACGCTCGCCGAGCTGGCGGCGGGCGCGGGGCTGCAGGCGAGCGAGCTCGAGGAGACCCTGAAGGGACTGGTGGACCTCGGGGCCGTGAGGTTCTCCACGGGAAGCTAGCCTCGCGTGGCGCCGCGGCGGACCGCCCAGTAGTTTCGCGGGAGACAACCGCTCAAGGGAGCGACCGTGACGACCAAGTACGAAAGCGCCGACCTGTTGCTCAAGTTGTACGACCTGCGTCGCGAAGCCGTGCTGCGGAAAGCGCGCGCATGGTTCCGCGAGCAGTTTCGCCCCCAGAGCGCGCAGGAGGTGCTCACCGTGTATCGCGGCAAGCACAGCGCCCCCTATCGCATGGTGACGACGTACTGGAACATGGCCGCGGCGCTCGTGCTGCACGGCGCGATCGAGGAGCAGATGTTCGCGGACGTGAACGGGGAGCACGTCATGGTGTACGGCCGGCTCCAGCCGTTCCTGGGCGAGCTGCGCGCGGCGCTCCACAACCCCGGATACTTGGACCACCTGGAGAAACTGATCCTGCGGATGCCGGACGCCCAGGCGAGGCTCGCGCGGGTGCGCGGGATGAGCGCCCCGGCCGGCAGGCCGGCGCGGCCCAAGCGTCCCGGGAAGGCCGCGTGACCACCGCCACGATCCCGCGGCCCGACGCCACCGAGTACGCGCCGTTTTACGGCACGTACGTGGGGAAGGTCCCCGACGGAGACCTGCTCGAACTGCTCGAGCGGCAGCGGCGCGAGACGCAAAACTTACTGGCGGGCCTGTCGGACACGCAGGCGCTGCACCGCTACGCCCCCGGCAAGTGGAGCATCAAGGAAGTCGTCGGCCACCTGATGGACAGCGAGCGGGTGTTCTGCTACCGCGCGCTGCGGTTCGCGCGCGCCGACGAGAAGCCGCTCCAGGGTTTCGACGACAAGGCCTGGGTGCCGGCCGGCAGCTTCGACGCCCGCCCGCTCGCCGACCTCGCGGCCGAGCTCGACGCCGTACGGCGCGCCACCATCGCGCTGTTTGGGGGGTTCGACGCCGCAGCGCTGGCGCGCAAGGGCACCGCCAACAACAACGAGGTCACGGTGCGCGCGCTCGCGTGGATCGTCGCCGGGCACGAGCGACATCACGTGGCGATCTTGCGGGAGCGTTACCTGGCGTGACGGTCACCGTCGGTCAGACGGCGCGCCGCAGCCTCACCCTGACGCCGGACCATGTGGCCACGTACGCGAAGCTCACCGGCGACTACAATCCCCTGCACTTCGATGCCACGTTCGTCGAGCGGACGAAGTTCGGAAGGCTCGTCGTCCAGGGAGGGCTCACGACCGGGCTGCTGCACGCGCTTGTCGCCATGGACCTCCCGGGACCGGGGACGGTGTTCCTGAGCCAGCATTGGAAGTTCAACGCGCCGGTGTACATCGGGGACACGATCACGGCGGAGGCGGAGGTGCTGAGCGTGCACGCCTCGAAGCCGGTGTGCCAGCTCGGGATCAAGGTGATGCGACAAACGGGAGAGACGGTGCTCGAGGGAGAGGCGTGGTGCTACACGATGGCACCTTCCGAGCCGCGGGTCTGATGGACTTCGACCCCCTCCCCCAACAGCGCCTCGCGATCGAGGCCCCGCTCGGGCCCACTCTCGTCGTGGCCGGGCCGGGAGCCGGCAAGACCTTCTGCCTGATCCGCCGTGTCCATCGCCTGATCGCCTCCCTCAACTTCGACCCCGCCCGCATTTGCGCCGTGACGTTCACCAACAAGGCGGCAGAGGAGATCGGCGTGCGGCTCAAGCGCACGCTGGGGGAGCGCGCGGAGGAGGTCACGAGGGGGACGCTCCACGCCCTGTGCCTGGCCATCCTCCGCGAGCATGCCGACGCCGCCGGACTCCACCGCGGCTTTGGGGTGGCCGACGAGGAGTACCAGCGGATCGTGCTCGGCCGCCTCGGGGTCCACGCCAAGCCCCGGGGCGGACTGCTCACCCTGTTCACCCGGCGGCGAGCATGCCGACGCCGCCGGACTGCACCGCGGCTTTGGGGTGGCCGACGAGGAGTACCAGCGGATCGTGCTCGGCCGCCTCGGCGTCCACCCCAAGCGCCGGGGCGGACTGCTCACCCTGTTCACCCGGCGCCGGCTGCAGGACTACCGCCTGACGGCCGGGGACGAGTCGGTGTACCGGGAGTACGCGGCCTACCTGGCGCGCCGCAACATGCTCGACTTCGACGACCTCATCGCGCGGACTGCGACGCTGTTCCGCGAGCGCGGGGACGTCGCCGACGCCGTCGCCGCGCGGTGGGACTACCTGCTCGTGGACGAGTTCCAGGATTTGAACCCGGCACAGTACGAGATCCTGAAGCGGCTCGCGGCGCCCCATCGCAACTTCTTCGCGGTCGGGGATGACGAGCAGTCGATCTTCTCCTGGACCGGCGCCGATCCTCGAGTGCTCGGCCGGTTCCGCGAGGACTTCGGGATCGCGCAGCCCGTCGTGCTCGACCGCAACTGCCGCTGCTCGCACCAGATCTTCGAGACCGCGCGCCGTGTCCTCGCCGAGAATCCGCACCTGTTCGACAAGCGACTCGTGGCCGAGCGGGCGTCCGAGCACGAGGTACGCGCCTACGCCTTCCCGGACGAGGACGCCGAAGCCGCGTGGCTGCTCGACGACCTCCAGGCCGACCAGGCGACCACCGGGCTCACGTGGGGGGATTACGCCATCGTCTATCGCAAGCACCGCGTGGGCGAGCATCTCGAAAGTCGGTTGTTGCGAGCCGGGATCCCCTGTCGGCTCGCCCGGGGGCACTCCATCACGGAAGACGACGTGGTGGGCTACGTGATCGCCGCGCTGCGGGTCATGCGGGATCCGGGGGACCCGGTGGCCCTGGAGGGACTCGCGCGGGTCGTCTTTTCGGAGCACCTGCTCCAGGAGGTGCAGGCGGCGGCAGTGGGGGGGGGCGACGCCGGCGACTTCCTCGGCATCGTGCGCAACCTCGCGCGCGCCCGTCCTGCGAGCGACCCCGACACGAAGAAGCTCTGGCGCTTCGTCTATCAGGTGGAGAACCTCGGCGCGCTCGCGCGCGCGCATCACTCGCTCCAGGCGCTCGTAGAGGAGCTCCTATCCCAGACCATCGGCCCACTCGCTCCAGGCGCTCGTAGAGGAGCTCCTATCCCAGACCATCGGCCCCTACCGGAACGCTCTGGAAGAGCGACACGACGAGGTCACCGACCCCGCCGACCTGCCCGAGGCCGTGCGGCTGGCGGAGTGCCTGGAACGGGCGATCGCCGCCGAGCAGTCGATCCTGATCGAACCGCAGCGCGGCCTCGAGATCGCCCTGCGCGGCATGCTCGCCGCCGCCGGCATGCGGCACGTGCCGTCGCCGCGCGGACACGAGGCCGGCGAGGGCGACCTAGTGCTCCGCGCCGCGGATGGAGGTGGCGTCGGGCTCGCGCTCGCCCTGTTCAAGGCGCTCCAGCTGCTCCACGCCCGCGAGCTCGGGTCCGCGCTCCCGCGCTACGTCACCTTCGATCTCGAGACGACGGACAACGACGCCGCCACGTGCGACATCGTCGAGATCGGCGCCGCCAAAGTCGTCGACGGGGAGATCGTGGACCGCTTCCACGCGCTGGTGCGGCCCGCTCGACCGATCTCGGCCGGCGCGACAAGGGTGCACGGCTACACGGACGCCGACGTCCGGGACGCCCGCCCGTTCGCCGAGGTCTGGCCCGCCTTTCGCGAGTTCGTCGGCGATGCCATCCTCGTCGCCCACAACGGCCAGCGGTTCGACGTCCCGGTGCTGCGACGCCTCGCCGCCGAGCGGGACGGAGTCGAACACCTCGTCTTCTTCGACACGCTGCCGTTGGCCCGCTCGTTGGCGCGCGGCAGCGCCAAGCTGGTCGACCTCGCCACCCGTTTCGGCATCGACCCCGGGCGCTCGCACCACGCGCTCGACGACGCGCTGACGTTGGCGCGCGTGTTCCGCGAGCTGGAGCGGCAACGCATCACCCGCGCGCGGAAGGCGGTCCTGGTGAACCTGCTCGACTACCTCGGCCTCGCGCTCGCGCTCGCACCCGACGACCCGTCGAGCGACGAGCGTCGGATACTGTTCGGTCTGGCCCGGTACTACGCCCTCGGGCGCTACAGCGACTGCCTCGAGTTCTACGCCACGGAGCGGGAACGCACCGGGGCCGAGGCGCCGTCCGTCGAAGCCGTCATCGAGCGGCTGGGCGGGAAGGCCCTCATGGCGCACCTGCGGGCGGAGCCCGAGCCGGCGCATCGCTACCCCGCGGCCCTCGCCCGCCTGCGGGCGCTGATGGACGGCGACGCCGCCCTCACGCTGCAGGACGGCATCGCGCGCCTGCTGGAGCGCGTCGCCCTCTCCACCTCCGCGGGCGTCGAGGTCGACCCCCAGCGCGTGAACCTGCTCACGCTGCACTCGACCAAGGGGCTCGAGTTCACACGCGTCTACGTGGTGGGCGTCGAGGACTTCCAGTTGCCCGGTTACTACGCGGCGATCGAGAACCGGGTGGATGAGATCCAGGAAGCACGCCGCCTCTTGTACGTCGGAATGACGCGGGCGCGCGACCGGCTCGTGCTCACCCGGGTCGATCGGCGGTTCGGGCAGGATGCCGGTGGCAGCGCGTTCCTGGACGAGATGGGGTTGGCGGTCGCCCTGGCGCCGGAGGGCTGACTCGGACCCGCAAGCTAGCGCCTCAGCGTAACGACGATCGCGGCATATCCCTCGGTGGGCCCGAAGCGGCTCGCCGCCTCGTTCTGGCTAAGCCAGCGCATCTCGAGTACGGTCTCCACCGGAATCGTCTTTAGGTAGTCGGCCCCGCCGGCGACGTGGTCGTTCAGATACACGCGAACCGTAATGTCCTGGAGTGGCTCGGTCGGGGTCCCCGGGAGCCTGGCGAGCTCGCGTCGCTGGAACCAACGCGGGCGTAGCATCTCGACGGCGTCGAACGCCGTGGCGATGCTGGCCTTCGCGCGCTCGATCTCCTCGGCGGTGAGCAGGTTCCGCTGCCCGCGTTGCGCATGCAGCGGAGCGCCGGCCATGAACGCCACGATCGACAGCACGGACAGTCCGAGTCCTACCGTACGCATTTTGCCCTCCTGGTCACGCGTGCGCCTACCGGTACCCGGCGGCCTGGAGAGAGAAAAGCTCGGCGTAGAGACCGCCTCTCGCAAGCAGCTCCTCGTGCGTGCCTTGGTCGACCAGCTCGCCGCCCTGGAGCACGAGGATGCGATCCGCCATCCGGACGGTCGAGAAGCGGTGCGAGATGAGCACCGCCATCCGGCCGCGCGTCAGCTCCGCGAACCGCAGGAACACTTCGTACTCGGCGCGCGCGTCGAGCGACGCGGTCGGCTCGTCGAGGATCAGGACCTGGGCGTCGCGCATGTAGGCCCGGCCCAGCGCCACCTTCTGCCACTCGCCCCCCGACAGCTCTACGCCGCCGTCGAAGCGGCGGCCGAGCATCTGGTCGTAGCCCTTCCCGAGCCGGGAGGCGACCGAGTCGGCGAGGCTGCGGCGCGCGGCCTCGCGGATCCGCGCCTCGTCGCCCAGCTGCTCCACCTGGCTCACCCCGATGTTCTCCTTGAGGATGAAGTCGTAGCGCACGAAGTCCTGGAAGATGACCCCGATGTTCTTACGCAGACTGTCGAGCTCGTACTCCCGCAGGTCCACCCCGTCGAGCAGGATGCGTCCCTCATCCGGGTCGTACAGGCGGGCCAGCAGCTTCACGAGCGTCGTCTTGCCCGCCCCGTTCTCACCCACGAGGGCGATCCGCTCGCCCGGCTGGAACGTGAAGGTGAGGTGCCGCACCGCCCACCGGTCCGAGCCCGGGTAGCGAAATCCCACGTCCTGGAACTCGAATCCCCGCACGATCGGCAGCGGCACGACCCGCGCCCCGGGCCGGGACGTAACCCGCGGCTGCACGTCGAAGAAGGTGAACAGGTCCGACAGATACAGGCTCTGCTCGAACACCTGCGACAGCGACAAGAGGACGCGCTGGATCAGGTCGCGGCTCTGGCGGAACGAGCCCGCGAGGAACGTGAGCGCGCCGATCGTGAAGCGCCCCAGCACCGTGAGATAGATCGTCACCGCGTAGGCGCCGTAGTAGCCGAGCGTGCCGATGGTGACGAACAGCGTCGAGACGATGTTGCGCCTGATCGCGAGCCGTTTGTTCTCCTCGTAGAAGTCGTCCGACAGCTTGGCGTACCGTCCCACGAGGAAGTCCGACAGGTTGAACAGCTTGACCTCCTTCGCCATCTCGTCCGACGCGCCCGCGTACCGCAGGTAGTCGAGCAGCCGCCGCTCGGGAGTCCAGCTGAATAGCAGCGAATAGCCCAGCGCCGCGTAGTGCGTCTCGCCGAGGAACGAGGGCAGTACCGCGACGATGAGCAGCAGCAGCAGCCACGGGAGCTGGACGAGCAGCACGCCCGCGAGCGACGCCAGCGTCACGAGATCCTGCGCCGTGGAGAGCAACAGGGCGATCAGTCCGATCCGGCCCACCGTCTGGCGGCGGGCGCGCTCCAGATGGTCGTAGGTCTCGGCATCCTCGTACTGCGCCAGGTCGAGCGTGGCCGCATGCTGCATCAGCCGCACGCTGATGCGGTTCGAGAACAGGTCGCCGAGCAGGCTCTCGAGCAGCGACGACAGCCGGGCGAGCCCTTCTCCCGCCACGGCGATGCCCAGCTCGAGCCCCACGAGCCCGCCCAGGTACCACCAGTCCACCGGAGGCCCCCCCCCGCCGGCCGAGCGCACCCGCATCGCGGCGATCACCCCGTCGATGATCAGCTTGCCGATCCACAGGACCGCGAGGGGCACGAACGAGCGGATCGCCCGCAGCACGAGAATCGCCACGGTGTAGCCGCGGTGGGTCTCGTACACGAGCTTCAGCAGCGGGGGGACGTGCTTCAGCGCCTGGAGCCGCTCGCCCCAGGTGGGGGGCTTCCCATCGGGCCCGGAGAGCAAGCTCCTGGGCTTCGGCATGATGCCGTGCGGGATGAAGCGGGGCGGGGGATTCGTCACAACCTTAACTTGTCCACGGGGCCGTGCGTCAATATAACCGCATGAAAACCCTGGTCGTTCCGCCGCTCGTGACGGCGCTGCTGCTCGCGGCGAGCGTGGGAGCGGGGCAACAGCCCCCCGTCCTCACCCCGCGCGATTCCGCGTTCCACGCGCTGAACCGCCTCGCCTACGGGCCGCGCCCCGGCGAAGTGGAGCGCGTGGCGCAGGAAGGCGTGATGCGGTGGATCGACCGGCAGCTCGCGCCCGACCAGATCGCCGACGGCGACCGCGCCGCGCGGGAGCGCGAGTTCCGGGTCCTTCACTACGACCGCGGCGACCTGGCCCAGCTGTACCTCGACGCCCAGCGGGAGCGGCGTGAGCGCAAGGCCGACACCACGGCCGATCAGACGCCCGGCCCGGTGGAGCAACAAGGCCGCCGGCTCGCCGGCCAGCTTGCCGAGCTCGCGGTCGTGCGCGCCACCATCTCCGAGCGCCAGCTGTACGAGGTGATGGTCGACTTCTGGACCAACCATTTCAACGTGTTCCTCGGCAAGGGCGCCGACCGGTTCCTGCTGCCCGATTACGTCGAGCACGTGATCCGCCCCCACGCGTTGGGCAGGTTCGAGGATCTCTTGATCGCCACGGCCGAGAGCCCGGCGATGCTGTTCTATCTCGATAATTGGGAGAGCGTCGCGTTGGGGCTCAACGAGAACTACGCCCGCGAGCTGCTCGAGCTGCACACCCTCGGCGTGGACGGCGGCTACACGCAGCAAGACGTGATCAACGTGGCGCGCATCTTCACCGGCTGGAGCATCAAGCGGCCCCGGCAGGGCGGCGACTTCGAGTTCCACGAGTCGGTGCATGATGAAGGGGAGAAGCAGGTGTTGGGTGTCGGGTTTCAGGCTAGCCACGGCATGGACGAGGGGATTCGCTTGCTCAAGCTGCTCGCCAATCAGCCAGCAACCATGCACCACGTGAGCCAGCAGCTGTGCGAGCGGTTCGTGAGCGACGACCCGCCGGACGGCTGCGTGGACGACGCGGTCGCCGCCTGGAGGCGCTCCCACGGCGACCTCCGCCAGGTGCTGCGGGCGATCTTCACGTCGCCCGACTTCTGGGCGCCCGGCACGCTGGGCGGCAAGGTCAAGACGCCGCTCGAGTTCGTGGTGAGCGCCGCGCGCGCCGTCGGCGCCGATCCCGACACCAACCCCCGGCTCGCGCAGCTGGTGGCGCGGCTGGGCGAGCCGCTATACCTCCACGTGGCGCCGGACGGGTACCCGGAGAAGCAGGACGCCTGGGTGAACAGCGGGGCCCTGCTCGACCGCATGAACGCGGCGGTCGCGCTCGCCGCCGGCAACGTCCCCGGCCTGGTCGTGCATCTCGACTCGATCGTTTCACCGACCGCGGACGCCGACCGGCTGGTCGCCGCCCTCGACGAACGGATTCTCGGTGGCACCCTGTCGCCGAACACGCGCAAGGTGCTGCGCGAGCAGCTCGCGGACGTGGGCGATCCGTTGCAGGCGCGGGCACTGGCCGTCGGATTGGCGATCGGCGGGCCGGAGTTTCAGAGGCAGTAGTTAGGCGGATAGGCGGATAGGCGG